>Ga0315336_1002914_pt1 | contig 24389 bp, 20 predicted proteins | sample ASW5metaG_FD_204512 | JGI IMG/M metagenome (GOLD analysis project Ga0315336, IMG submission 204512) | Ammonia-oxidizing marine archaeal communities from Monterey Bay, California, United States - ASW #5 | ecosystem: Environmental > Aquatic > Marine > Intertidal zone | place: USA: California... | reverse complement strand
TTTCGGCTCCCAACAATAAGCATTCTGAGTTAGCCGTTTCTGCTGCGAAAGAAGGAAAGCACGTTTTTGTAGATAAGCCTATTTCTTCGACTCTTTCAGATGCGCACGCCATGATTGAAGCCTGCTCCGATTCTGGGTCGGTTTTGGCGGTGGGAGCAAGTTCTCGGAGATTGAAAGGCCATCGTCTGTTCAAAAAAATCATCGACGAGGGCACACTGGGGACGCTGGCGATGGCCGAGACGAACTACTCAAACGACCGCGGCCTCCATTATACTCCGGACAATTGGCAATGGTACGCTTCGGGTTCGCCCGGAGGGCCTCTCATGCAGGTTGCCATCCATCAGGTGGACAACTTTTTTTATCTTTTTGGCCCTGTTCGGAAAGTTTCGGCCGCGTTCAGCAAGATTAAAACCAAATCTGAAATTCCAGATGTTTGCGTTCTTTGGCTCGAATTTGAATCGGGTTTACTGGGTACTCTAGGTACCAGCTTCATCAGTCCGAGGACCCCTAACGGGCGCTTTAATTATTTTCTCAATGCTTATGGCGATGAAGCGAACCTTTACCATGACCGTTGGGAAGGAATCTTCACGCTCCGAAAAGATGGAGAAAAAAGAGAGCAAATTCCCTATGAGGAATACCCAGGCCACGACTATCTGATTGAAGAGCTAGATGACTTCGCTGGTGCAGTGCGGGAAGGGCGCTCACCAGAGGTAGGGGGGGCTGAGGGTCTTCATGTTCTGGGAATCGTTTGGGCGGCCATGGAATCGGGCAAACGGGGAGAGCCCGTGGAAGTGGCAGAAATGATCAAAAAATAAACAATAACAAACTGGCAGCCATTCGTTCTTTTAACCCTTTATAAAAAAGGAACCATCGTGATTGATTTTAGATTAACTGAAAAGCAACTTGATTATCAAAAGATTGCGCACGATTTCGCCAGAGACGAGATTCGGCCAATTAGCCTCGAACTCGATCACCAAGAAGATCCCTTGAAGGCGGCCTATATGCCACATCTTCTTGAAAAAATGGACGCAACCGGATTACGTACAATGAGTATTCCAAAAGAATACGGCGGTGGCGGTGTAGACGACCTGCTGACACATTGTCTGGTTGGCGAGGAGATTTCATGGGGAGATCGGGGGGCTACAGGGTTTTTGTTGTCTTCTACAAAAATCACACACATTTTAACGAGCCAACTCGTCGAAGACAAGGAAATGGCAGATTATTGGCTGCGCGAATATGTCAAAGATCCGACATTCTTAATCGGCACGGCGACGACGGAGCCAATTACGGGCTCCGAAAATCAGCTCCCGTATAACGGGGTGGATGGAGGCTACCGGACCACTGCCGTCCGAGAGGGCGATAACTATATCGTTAACGGGAAAAAACACTTTATTTCCAATGTTGGTTGGGCACGGCTTATGTTCACTTTTGTTCGGACAGACCCGTCAAAAGGCGTAGAGCAAGGCGCTTCTCTTTTGATGGTTCCCATGGATGCTCCCGGCGTTCGTATGGGCAAGGTCCATAACAAACTTGGCTACAGATTAAACCAGAACGCTGAAATTATTTTTGAAAATGCGGTTGTTCCTGTGAAATACCGACTCGGCCCGGAAAATTGTGGTGTTTCCTATATCCGCCGGCAGTTGCGGGGTGATGCTTTGATCAATGCGGCTGGGCAGATTGGAACCGCTCGGGCGGCGTACGAGGCTTCCCTCGAGTTTGCCCAGAACCGGGTTGCCAGCGGACGCCCCATCGCGCATCACCAGTCGATTGGAATCAAGCTTGTGGATATGTATACCAAGCTCGAAGCGGCACGGGCGCTGGTTTGGAAGGGAGCCTGGCACCAGGATATGCGACACGAAATTCCTGTCGATCCCCCGATGACCCTTGCGGCCAGTGCATTCGCGCACGAAATTTCCTGCGATGTAACCAAGATGGCCATGGAAATTCACGCGGGTGTGGGTGTTCAGCGCGAAAATTTCATCGAGAAATGGTTCCGTGATTGTCACAATATGCTTTTCTCAAGTGACGGCGGGAACAATATGAAAAAAGTCCGGGCGATGTATGCCTTGACCGGCCAATGGGGCGCACGTAGCGAGGAGGAAAATCCCGTAAAGGGCGGTGCATATGTGTCGGCAGGGGACGGTCTTTAAGAGAGTTTGTGAATTTCAATTTAGAGGAAGGCTCAAAATGACCGATCGTGTACATCACGTTCACCATGTTGCGAAAGATCCACAAAAGGCGGCAGATTTTTACATCATGCATTTCGGTGGGACCCTTTACACGCCTCAAATCGATTATATGGGCGCTCCGTATATAAGTGTCATGCTGGATGGAGTGGAGGTCCGTATTCGCGGCCTCCGTCCCAACGAAAATGATGACATGGTCAAGGTTGGTCGAGGGTTACACCATTTCGGAATTCAGGTGGATGGACTGGACGAATTTGCAGAACGCCTGGAAAAAGCTGGGGTAGAGTTCACAAAAAAACCAGGACCAGGGGTTCTGGGGTCCAAGACCTCCTTTATCAAAGCACCGGATAACGTCGTGATTGAATTGGTGGAAGAACCCTAAGTTCAAAGCCGTTTAACCTTTAAATTCTCTTAAATCCCGATCTATTCTGGGACAAGCACAGGTTTATTTTTAAGTTTTTTTGTATTTCGGGGAGGAATTTAGGTATGCCAGGATTCGCACGTGGCCAGTTCATGGTCGACTACGAACACCGAGTCGATTTAAATGCATTACGAGCAAAGCGTGTCGAAAAAGCGCAACAGTTCATGAAAGATGCCGGGGTCGATGCTTTATTCATGACGAAGGTGGAGAACGTTCGTTATCTGACCAGTTTGCGGGCATCGTTCCTTGCACACCGAGAGGGTGTGCGTGCGATGACCCTCCTGACCCAAAATGAGAAACCACACCTATTTACCAACGGCGGGGAAATTCCAAGAATTACACGCGACATGCCCTGGATCGATCATTTCCACAGCATGCCAAAGCTTGAAGAGCAACAGCTCATGGACAAAATGGTCAGAAAAACGCTTCGTCCGGCGCTCGAGGATTTAGGTGTCATAGGCGGAAAGTTGGGTGTTGATGTCATGGGATTTCATATGCTTAGCGCATTCAAGCGAATTTTGCCGGAATTGGAATTGGTGGATGGAGATACCTTAATGCATGAGGTCCGGCGCCATAAATTAGAAGAAGAGGTCTACATGATTCGAGAGGCATGCGCCATTGCCGATTCAGTATGTCAGACGGCGATCGATTGCGTGAGGCCGGGCGTGCGTGAATGTGACGTGGCGGCCGAGGCCATGAAAACGCTTCATCATTATGCCGGAGAAATGGCGCATTTGGTTTCCCCATTTGTTGCCTCCGGTGAGCACATGTCACCCCCGACTCGGTTTGCGACCGACAAAATCATGCGGAACGGCGACATCGTTTTCATCGATATTGGTGCTCAATGGAACGGCTATTTTGGGGATGTTGCCCGAACGGTAATTTGCGGTAAGCCTTCCGATTTTCAAAAAAAGATTTATACGGCTGTCTACGAGGCCCTGCAAAAAGGTCTCGAACGAATGCGACCGGGCTACACCAATCAGGAAGTTGCAGATGAGATCTGGGGGACGGCAGATAAATATGGTTTGCGGGAGCACTGGTTCAGTCTCAGTATCGGTCATGCCTTAGGTACGTCGCCCAACGAGCCTCCCTATATTGGCGAACCTGACCCTGACGCAGTTGTGGTGCCACTGGAGCCTGGAATGGTTTTTGCCGTTGAGCCGCTCATCTGGGTTCCGGATACAGTTGGAGGGGGAGGTGTCCGGATTGAGGAGACCGTTCTCGTCACCGAGGACAGTCATGAAATCCTGACGAGATCACCGATGGACGATCGTCTTTTTCTGTAGCTTAGCCAACAATTTTGATAAAGAAATTTTATCCGAATTGTGGGCGCAGTGAAGTGCGGATTTTCATGACACAAAAAAAGACAAACTTAATCCCGGAATGGTGATCGAAGTGTTGAAGAAAAATGGTGTTATCCACGCGGTTTGACTTCCGGATAGCGAAACCAATTCTTTCTATCTGCTCATGAAATTAGAGCCCTCACTGCTTTGGCTCCAGTGGGTCGAGAAGGCCTTTCATTTGCTACTGGCGCGGGCTTTTCGGCTGGTGGTGCGAAACCAATTATTTTAATTCAGAGTACCGGCCTAATGAAGTCTGGGGACTCATTGCGAGGTTGGGGGTTGGGGCCCAATATCATTGTGGTGCTGATGATTGAATACCGCGCTTGGCCTCGCCCTTGCCCGGCCAGAAGAGAAGGTAATTTGATTCGACTCCGGCGGTGACGTTTTTATGGGGTTAGGGATGATAATAACCATCGTTGAAAAGTGTCCAAGGAATTTTTTTCATTTCATGGTGAACAATGATCGTAATGTCATTACGGGGGGACAACCGGGTCCCGGGCTCTAAAATTATCCGCTACGATGTTCTCGCTTAAGGGGCCGGCTGTCCGTGTTCCTACCCTTTTAAAGAATTGGAGGAAGTCCTCAGCAAGCTGGAGTCAATTCTCAGTCAACTCGAGCCCGGTTTTGTGGCCTTAAAAATCGAACCTGAGATCATCAATATCGCAATCGGAATGCGAAGACGCTGGCAAACCCGGACGAAAGAACAAATTATTGGCTATTTGTAAAACGAATTGGGTCCCAGAGTTGTGGGAGCGGAGCCCAGCTGAAATTTTTTTTAAACCAAACTATCCATTAAACACCTATAGCTCATCTTCGAAAATTTATTTTTCTAGGCCATCTCGTACAATGGTTGCACCTGCAACTAGCGCTCTTAGTTTCCCGAATGCAGTTGCCCTATCCATGTATTTCATTCCACAATCGGGAGAAACAATTAGGCGTTCGGGCGAAATGTACCGGAGGGCTTCTCGGATGCGGGTAGCAACTGTTTCTGCCATTTCGATTTCTGAATCGCCATTGTCGATCACCCCGAGTATAATTGTTTTATCTGGTAGTTCGCTCAATATTTTCAAATCAATTTTTGGTTGTGCGGATTCGATTGAAATTTGATCGGCATTACTCTCATTCAATTGAGGTAAGAAAGAGTACGCGTTCGGTTTCTCCAAATTTCGTTCTTTGTGAACCTGTGCGTAGCCAAAACACATGTGCACAGCAGTAGTTCCAGAAATGCCATTCAAGGCTCGGTTGATCGCTGAGACGGCGTATCGATTAGCCTTTTTGGGACGTGCTTGCATGTAGGGCTCATCAAGTTGAACGACATTAGCTCCCGCGCTGAATAGATCTTTTATTTCCTGGTTCACTGCGTCCGCATAGTCTGAAGCAAGGGCCTCTTCGTCATCATAGTAATCATCCTGCGCTTGCTGTGCCATCGTGAAAGGCCCTGGCAGGGTAATTTTTATTTGCTGATCTGTATTGGCCCGGAGAAATTCAACGTCTTTTACTTCAATAGGATTTCCCCTCGAAATTTTTCCAGTGACTTTAGGCACAGGATTTGGATGACCCGTTCGATCCATAGCAGTCCCGTGATTCTCGGTATCGATACCGTTAAGAGAGGTTGCAAGCCGGTTGGAATAGCTCTCGCGCCGTATTTCTCCGTCCGAAATAATATCAATTCCCGCTCTTTCCTGATCGCGAATAGCTAGGATGGTGGCGTCATTCTGAGCTTGCTCCAGGAATTCTTCAGGAATTCGCCAAATTTCTTTTGCTCGAACTCTTGGAGGTAATCTTTTCTTTAAATTGTCTCGATCAACCAGCCAATCTGGTTGCACGTAACTTCCAACAACCGTCGTAGGTAAAACCTGATTGGTCATGGGTTCTCCTTTAAAAGTTGAAGTTCCAGATTTTCCCATTTTAAACACCGAACTGAAAAAACCCAACATGCACACGAGTACGAACTGTTATTACTGATAGCTCCCCTTATCCGGATCTAGAGCTCGGCGACGTGCTAAAAGGTCTCTTTGTTCCCAATATTTTGGGATTTTAAGAGATGGAAGAGACTCGAGCTCTTGTGCATGAGCTGAACTAAGCCATAAGCTCTGAATTCCGGCTAATTGGCTGTGAAGATAACGCGTGGTTGATCTCGAGGTTCTAAAAGTATGACCCCAAAAATTAGAGTAGTTATTCTACCCAGTACCAGCATATTTTCTGGCTGTAAGGATGACCCTTGCCTGTTAGCGGCCGAGACATTCATGGGAAGGTGAATAGCGGTATTGATCGTATATGCCGGGATATAATCAGTTAGGTAGTTGTACAAGCTTGTAAGTCAGGCGTTGAGACTTTCTGTTGGTTCGGTCCCAGCGGTTGATATAATTCAAATCAGTAGGAGAAGTAAAAAAGGCAATATAAAGAAAAATTTTGGGCACTGAATTACTTCTCGCCAGCAATGTTTTGAAATTTGTGATGCCTTCGACGAATTTTGATTTCCAGTGAGGTATTTGGGGTTAATAGTTGCGGTTTGGGGCTCCTAGGGCTAATAAATCGTTTGACTTTTCATTAGGCCCGTTTCAGACTAAGATTAAATAAATCATAGAATGGGATTTATAGGGCTTCGCGTTACTCCATCAGCTATTTTTCTAGTTGAATGATATGTCGAGATAGGGGAGTAGTCATCCTAGATTTGAGTTACTTTTTTCTAGTATCGATATTTTAAGAGGGTAGTAATGGAGGAAGAAAAGAAAACGCCTCTTCTCGAAATGAAGAAAATTGACAAGTCGTTTCCGGGCGTCCATGCCTTGAAAGAAGTTGATTTTACACTGAATACCAACCAAATCCATATCCTACTAGGGGAGAACGGGGCGGGAAAGTCTACCCTGATCAAAATCCTGGCCGGAATCTATCAGGCCGACGGAGGTGAAATCCTGATCGAGGGGATTCCAACCTTCATCCTCGATGCGCGGACGGGCCGCGATCTTGGAATTAGCGTCATCTACCAGGAATTAAATCTCGTTCCCGATCTCAGCGTGGCGAAAAATATTTTTCTGGGCCGGGAGCCATTGCTTCCGGGCATTCTTCGGCGGGTGGACTGGGCGAAGGCTGAGAGTGAATCGCGCGAGGTCATGAGACGTATTGGTGCCAATATTGACGTACAGGCACCGGTGCGGTCTCTCAGTGTAGCCGACCAGCAGACTGTTGAAATTGCTCGTGCGCTTGCCTTCGACTGCAAAATTCTAATTATGGACGAGCCCACCTCATCGCTCAGTGGACATGAAATCGAGGAACTGTTCAAATCCGTAAGCCGCCTCCGCGAACAAGGTGTGGGAGTTATTTATATCTCTCACCGTCTCGATGAGGTGCACAAAATTGGCGATTGCGTAACGGTTTTGCGAGACGGTGACTACATGGGAACTTGGGAGGTCAATGCAGTCGATCTTGACTTTCTCATCACTCAGATGGTCGGCCGGACACTGGATGAAAAGTTTCCGTGGACACCTCGGGAGCGGGGTGAGGTAGCCCTTAAAGTGAATGGACTTACCAGCTTAGGAGTTTTCGAAGATATCTCTTTCGATATCCGGTCGGGTGAAATTGTCGGTATGGCGGGGCTTGTGGGCGCCGGGCGCACCGAGGTAGCGCGTGCGGTAATGGGGGCCGATCCCGTAGAGAGTGGCTCCGTTGAGATGACCCGTGCGACAAAGGAAAAAGAAGAATCCCAGCGCCTGCCTCACTACTCGATTTGGACGGCACTGGCGGATATAATGGTCTTCATGCTAGCCCTGCCACTTTTCACGGTTGTATTCCAGGGAATTTATGATCCCGTTACCCTCAACATGCGAACTCCTCCTCCTTTGTTCAGTGCCTCTTGGTTTTATGAATGGATAATCGGTGGGCCGAAATTTAATATTTTGGACAATCCGGCACCCTATTTATCAGGGCTGGCAATCGGAATTATTCGGCAGGTAGGTCTATGGTTCATGACTCGCCAGCATGCTTGGTTGACCATGTGGCGCGATTTCGGAATTTGGAATGCTTTTGCAATTTTCACCATGGTGATTGCGAGCTTTTTTACTCAGAACTTTAAAACCGAATGGGTCATGATTACTGGTGGGGTGGGTATGGTGGTGTTGCGCTTCCTGTTTATTTTAAATCACGAGAGAAAATGGACCCCAATCCTTGCCATTCGGAGGGGGCTGGGTCTCCTACCCGAAGATCGAAAGGTGCAAGGGCTCACCCAGGTACTCTCAGTGGCTGTTAACATGACGAGTGCAAATATCCGGAGGGTCATCAACCGCTTTTTCATCAATATGGCTATGGAAAAAGATCTGGTTGATGAACATATCGGGCAGCTCAGTATCGCAACGCCTACCCAGGACACGCTCGTACGTTTCCTCTCTGGTGGGAACCAGCAAAAGGTTGTTCTCGCGAAATGGCTCTTCCGGCGGGCAAACGTGCTGGTTTTTGATGAGCCTACTCGAGGAATCGATGTGGGGGCAAAATTTGAGGTCCACTCCCAGATGCTCAAACTCGCAGAGAATGGTGCCGCCATCCTTATGATTTCGAGTGAACTTCCAGAAATCCTGGGCATGAGCGATCGGGTCCTGGTGATGCGAGAAGGACGCCTCACTGCGAATATTCCCCGGGAAGAGGCAACGCAGGAGAGCATTTTGCGCTTTGCCATGGTTACCCAAGAAAGCCAAGAAGTTGCTTCGGATTCTGTCTCGAACGGAGATAACCAATGAGAACAGCGTCAACACTAAACGGCGATAAGCTCATCTTTGGGTATTCCGTGAAGGAAATTTCTTGGGACCGGATTATAATGATCGGTGCCTTCGCGGCTCTGATGGCTTTTTATTCAATTGCGACAGAAAATTTTCTTACGCTAGATAATTTCATGAATGTTGTTCGGCGAGATGCCTGGCTCTTCTTTCTAGCCTATGCGCAGACAATGGTCATCGTTTCCGGGGGATTTGATCTGTCCCAAGGGTCAATCATGAGTATTGTGAGCGTGATGGCCTGGAGTGCGATGCTACATTTCGGCTTTTTCGGCGGCCTGTTAATCGGCCTATCAGTGGGAACATTGTGTGGACTGATTAATGGTTACCTGATCGGCGTGGTTAGGGTGTATCCTTTCATTGCTACCTTGGGGATGCTTTTCGTCGGAAGTGGAGTGGCGCAGCTTTGGACTGGCGGCCTCCAGATGGGCGGTGCCCGTGAAGGTGCGATTCTGCCTAAGCATGTTGAGGACGCTTATGTCACTCTGTCGAAAGGGAGTTTAGGTCCCATCCCGCTTCCGGTGGTTTGGGTTCTCATCGCTCTTGTGGTCTGTTGGTATTTACTCAAGTACACCCGATTCGGAACTTATGTTTATGCCCTTGGAGGAAGCGAGGAAACAGCTGTATCTGCGGGCATCAGTTTTTCACGGATGAAAATCGCTATTTTTGGGCTAAGCGGATTGTTTTGCGCAATTGCAGGACTCCTCCTCTCGGCGGGCGTGAGTGCAGCAGGTGAGCCCCGGCTCGGTGGCGGCGACCAGCTTCTCCAGTCGATTGGTGCCACTATAATTGGCGGAACCTATATTTTTGGTGGGCGTGGAGGAGTTCTGGGCACAACGCTGGGTGTACTTCTCATTATATTTTTGGTAAACGGGCTCAATATTATGGGAATTGATACTTATAGGCAGCAAATTATCGTTGGACTAGTCATTCTTGCCGCGATATGGGTCAGCACATTGCGTGAGAAAAAGAAATAGGAGAGTTTTCAAAATGGCGAATGTCGCACCGCTCTACGAGGTAAATTTATGGAATAGAATCAGCACTTCTTTAAATTTAGAAAAATTTGGAATCCTCGTAGCATTCATTCTCATGATGCTTGTTTTCTATATCCTCCAGCTCTTGGGTTACGTAAACAATTTCATTGAGATTCATAACCTGACGAATCAGCTGCGAAATGCATCACTTCTCTTTTTTATCGTGGCAGGCCAGAGTATGGTGCTCCTTGTAGCAGGGATTGATTTGAGTCAAGGCTCGCTGCTTAGTCTATCGAGTGTTGTGATGGCGCAGGGGATTCTGGACTTTGGCATCGCCGTAGGCGTGCTCATGGGTCTCGCCATCGCCATTATGTTCGGGTTCGTCAATGGATATTTGATCGGAAAGATAAAAATCCAACCCTTCATCGTTACCCTGAGTATGCTTTTCATTTGCCAGGGAATCGCCCTCGTATTCACGGGCGGACGCACGATTCACCAGTTCACCGGCCGGCAGAAGGATATTCTCCAGGCTATCGGCCTGACAGATTTTTATTATATTCCAGGAGTTTTCTTCATCGCCCTGGCTTTTTTTGTTGTCCTTCATCTAATCCTTACGCGAACCGCCTTGGGGCGGGCAATTTACTTGACGGGCGGAAATGAAGAGGCAGCTCGTCTTACGGGTATTGATACGGGAAAGGTGAAGTTGATTTGCTATCTTATCAGTGGCATCACCGTCGGGTTCACAACTTTCCTTTACCTGGCGCGGGTGCCTGTCGCGAATGGGCTCCTTGGCTTTCAGCTTGAATTTCAATCCTTGGCTGCGACGGTTGTTGGAGGCACGACATTTGAAGGTGGCCAGGGTGGTGTTATTCAGGCGGTGCTGGGTACGCTTTTCATCACTTTTTTGCTGAATGGTCTGATATTGCTGGGTGTGGGGACCTTTGCCCGGGAAGTTGCTCTGGGGGCGATGCTTATCGCTGCGGTCATACTCACTGCCCGCCGACGACAGGAGTAAGCGGACAATTTGGGTAATTATCAACTTTCTTTAGAAGAGGAGATGAAAGATTTTTAAAGGAAACAGAATTAGGCTGGAATCGGCAAATTCCATTTCTGGAAAATTATTACCAAAGGGGGAGAAATCGATGAAGTCGAAAGTTTTTCGCACCTTGACCCTTCTGGTGGCGATCGCGGCTTTCGTGATCACGGCAGCCTTCACTGCACCGTCGGTCGAAGCGGCCAAAGCGAAGAAGCCCTGGAAAATCGCTGTCGTTGTGCCAAACGGAGTTGATCCCTACTTCTTCTCAAAGTGGTTCGGTAGTGTTCGTGCAGCGAAAGAGCTCGGTGTCTCTGTCAAAATGTATGATGCGGGAGGCTATGAGTTTCTGCCCAAGCAGGTGGCGCACGTAGAAGATATCATCGCCGCCAAGTATGACGGAATGATCATATGCCCAATCAGCACTAAGGGGATGGTCAACGCAGTTCACAAGGCGATGGACGCAGGTATCAAGGTCGTGGTGGATAATATTGACCTCGATAGTAACCGGGTGAAGAACCGGGTCATGAAAAACAGCTATGAGCTTGGCTTGTGGATCGGGGCCGCGATGGCTGAGGCCATTCAATACAAGGGCAAGGTGTTTATGCTTCCTGGCCCGAGCGGAATTGAGATGGTCACTTCGATGGCCAAGGGTTTTGAGGATTATTTGAGTCATTATCCCAAGGTCAAGATCGTGGCCAAAGAGTTTACAAAATCGAATGTGCAGGCGGCCTACCAGACGGCTGAGGACCTTTTGAAGAAGTATCCTGATGTAGCTGGAATTTATCCTTGGTCGACCCTGATCACGCGCGGAACAACAGACGCCGTCAAGGCTTTATCCAAGGCTAAGGGATGGAAGCCTGGGAAGATCAAGATCGTGACTCACAACATCGCCGTCGGTGTTGAAAAGGACATTCGAGATGGATGGACGTATGGTGCAGTGCTAGCTGAGCAGATTGGTATGGCGAGCCAGGCTGTTTACAACGTGGTGGACCTAATCGAGGGTCGTCAGCCTCCAGGGAATCCCCATCGGGGGGGAACACTTTCATACATCAAAAACTTTATGGTGTATAAAAGCAGCCTCGATGAAATCGATAGAAGTGGAATGCAGGCCCCGAAAAATTGGATGATCAAGCGGGCCAAGCGGGCGAAGAACATAGTCGGTGGTAAACGCCGATAGCAAACGTCCCAAATCATCTTGTGTTGCGGCCCCGCCGGAATTTTACCCGGCGGGGCTTTTTTCTGTCGATTGAAAATTTTCAAAAAAGAAGAATTCTCTAGGTGCAGATCGGGTTGTCCTCTACGATAATGGTTCATGTTCAACTCCACCCGTCCGGGTGATAATAAACTTCCCAGATGAATGGCGATTTAAAGAGTTGGTTAGGTTTTTTTGTATCGAAGAAGAGAGTTTTATTTCGTATCGGGGACTCCCGCGAAGTATATTTCCTAAATATTTCCTTGATGCCCGGTGAATCGCACCCGGAATCCTTGAATTTGGCATTGTGTATCGGAATCCTGAAATTTGATCTAGTCTGCGATAGGTCATATTTCCATTTTGGTATTGTAATTGAAAACCATAACCACTGATGAGCAAGAAAATGCTCACTTGATCGGATTGGACTAGCTCAAGAAGCGCTTTTCGCGAAGCGAAGACGATATCGACTTTAGGCGGATTAATTTTTTCTATGTTCTTAGGTTTTTTTTCTAATATTTTGGTATCATGCGAAAATATTTTGCTAACCTTAATTTTTTTTTGAATTTCTCGTAGACGGTTTTTCACAATAACGTTATTTTGTTCTAAGGTTTTAATTTGTTCTTTTAATCTTGGAACCTTAGACATATTTAAAGATAAAGCATCCTGTAGCTGGTCCCTCTCAGATTTTCTGGTCCTCAGATTTTTTTCTAAACTCTCTAATTCTTGAATTCTCTTATTCTTTAGCTGTACAGCATCATTAAGAGATTCAATTACCAGCAGTTGCCCGCCTATTTCTGCATCAAGTTGGGTCAGCCTTCTACTAAGGCTCTTGTTTTCTTCAATAAGAATTGGAACCTTCTTTGTGACTTCTCGGGGGATGCTCTGGACTATCGGTATAAAAATAACTAGAAGACAAAAGGCAATTATCGCAATAAAACGCATGACGTCGGTTTGCAGTGCATCACCGTCGCTATTTCGTTCTGTAGAATCGATATCGTCCTCATCGAATAATAACACTAGAATTATTTTCCATGAAGGTTGTAAATTCCATCTCTGATATCATGTAAAATTTTCAAAACCTCTCTTTCTCGGGACTCTCGGACCCACTTTCTTGATGTCTCAAGAAGCCTGCCGAGACTTATATGGCGTATCAATTTCATAGTATACCCTCCCACTCCCCCGACTATCGTTGTGGTTAAAGCCATGATTATTCCACCCCGCACCAAGCGATTTAAGACTCCCCATGCCCCGATTTCTTTTGCAGTTTCCTGGGTCAAATATCCTATTGAAGACGTTAACGCGCTTTGCATGCCGATAGCTGTGTATATGACACCGATACCCAAGAATATATTGATTGATAGATCGTTCATGCGGTACCAATATGATGAATTTTCTATATCTTTATTGAGAAGTGCGGTTTTGATTTTTGTTAAAGAATACAAGTACAGACATAAATCCAAGAAGAAAAATACAATTGATGTCCCCAATGTGCTCCAAATGCGGTTGAACAATACTGAAGTGGAAGGAAATTGGTTGATGAAAATGACGAAGCCACTGAAAAATGCTAAGGAAATAAAGGATCCGGCAAAGATTATTGATAATAGTATGATTTTGAATACCACTGAACTCTCCCCATAAGGATTTATGGGTAATTCCTATTAATGTATCCCACATTATGGATGTAATGTGAGAATATTTTATGGCAAGTCCGGGCTGGTCGCTATTTGATATCAGCTAAAATTCGAAAAGTTTTTTTGAAGTTATTAACTCTGATTTGCAATTTTCGAAATTCTTTTTTGAGGCCCATAACATCTTCGAGCCCAATTTTTTTCTTAGCCATCTCTCTTTCAATGCGTTGTTCCATAATTTCAGGCTTATTTCTAAAGAAAGATATTCTATGGGAAGAGCTGAGTGCCACCAAGTTCTCATCAAAATAGGTGCGGAATAAAGTATTTGTTTTTTTGAATGGAATTTTATTTTCCTGAACCAGTTTCTCAAAAAAAATTACAAATTTTCTTCTGTTCTGGATACTTGGCCGATGGGAAGAAATATTTAGTAGGGCCTGAAAAATTTTGTCAAATAATTTTCCACAATTCGGAGTTCTCATGGTCTTTAAGCCTTGATGAATTCCTTTGTCGATAGAATATCCCGAAGGAATTGTACATGGTGGCGGAGGAGGAACCTCGACCACCTCTGGGGGAGGCCCCACACATCCGGTAATGCTCGATAAAAAAGTTGTTAAAAAAAAGCATCTTTTTATGACTGTTTTTAGGCGTATCACAATGAGAACTCCATCGGAAAAACCTTGGAGGAGAACCTCAGAATTGAGCAGGCATCAAAATCGTTGTTTTAGCCATTTGTTGACTGTCGGGTCTTTGGGCCTTTTCGCAGGAACAGGGAGGGAACCCGCTAGATCCTCTTCGGACAATTCTTCAGGCCCGAATATTATCCCTAGTAATCCTTTGAATTTTTCGACATTTTTGTCATAATTTTTGTTGAATTCCGCATCTGTTAACGACACGATTTCAAGTTCTAAATGTTGTTGGATTACTTCCCGGTTCAATTGCTGGATAGTTTCGACCGAGTCCCTGAGGCTGGCATAGTGTTTGGCTGTTCCCATAATTCCGGAACTTGGGCTCCCAGCTTTGAATGACCGGACCAGTCCAAGTAGCATTTTTAGTCTCCCTGCCACCCCCTTTTTTCGGTAAATCTTTTGGGATATTCGTTTCCTGGGCGATACGTTGCTGCGATTTTGCATTTCTTGCCACATTTTCTCTAGCGTTGTTTCTCGGCGATATTTCTTTAAATTGGAGCGGTAAGAATTGGCTGCCTTCTCAAGTTTTTCTTGGAGTGCGGGAAGTTTCTCTGAAAGGGTTGTCATGAAATCCCCGTACTTTCGAATTATTTGTTGGAGCCTTTTTGCGCATCCTTTTTTCTCGCTCTGAACGCACCCTTTTGATTTGTAAGAATCGTACATCGTCACTAGCTGTTTCAGCGGTGCGTCGATGAGTGGAGAAATCTTTTTATGCTCTGCAATTGCCGCCTTGTTTAAACCAACTGAACCTCTTGTCACAACAGGTCGGATGGGAACTTCAACAGAATGGGTAATTGAAATCCACATTCCCATCAAATTCGAGGTTAACATTATGACTAGAAATATGGTGAGATATTTTGCCATTTTTTTCATGTTGTGCCTCGAGACGGATCCTTTTAATAGAAAGTGTACCAACTAAATTAAATATTCTTTTGGTCACCGACAGAATTATGCTTTCTATTTGGAATAATTTTCCCCGTCGAATTCGTAGATCTGATGCATAAATATCTATCTAATTATCTATATGCTATTACCTATTGATGCAGTAGCAATCTTAATGGCTTGCGCTTGAACGGTATACTTGATTAAAACATAGTTCTGTAATTACTTCTTGCCTTTTTTGCCAAAGGCCGAACTCTCTTGTGGTACGTTTTTGACCTCTTTTTGAATATTCTTGGCACTAGATTTTGGCAAATTAGCCCATGCAGAAGCCATCTGATTCATCATCTTCTTCGCGATTGTCCGGCTTCCTATTATTGCGTTGGTGTCCCGAAAGGTTAGGGGGGACATGTATGACGATTGTGGCAACTCAACCCTCTGTCCTGGAAAAATTGTTTCTACACTATTTTGTATTTCGTGACTCGTTGCAATTGAAATGATTCGACCTGTCGATATTTCTACACTTTTTGTTGAAATTTCCCATTTTCTTTTTTTCGAGTTCCAACTGAACAAAAATTCAACAATAATGTCAGTGAAATGTTTCCACGCTGAAAATTCTAAAATCCGAGAAGATTTTCCTGAAATATTCCCATTTGACTGAGATGCAAATATGCGAATAGCCGAAATCGGATCAATTAATTGAACACCGGCTTTTATAAAAGGCTCCATGAAATATTGCCGGGCGCGTAAAATGTCCCATTCCGCTGGCTCGCTTCGGGTCTTTCTGAAAATTCGGTTTTCTTGGAATTTTATATGCCGTCGATTTAGGTCAATTTCCCGGTTGAAAGAGGATTTTGTTTTTTTTAGCGAGGCCTTTTTTCCAGATTCGGGACTTTTTTTCAGCCCGATAGTTTTATTTGCATTCTCGCTAGCCAGTTTTCCTTTGATGATATCTTGCCACACCCATCGCTTGCCGGACTTATAATCTTTGTATTCACGTTCCAAAATCTCGTTGAATAAAATCATAATACGAGGACGTCCGGCATGGTTATATGCTGCCCGAAAATTCGATTTGGAGTTGTTTGAAGGAGCATTTATTGTTTTTTCGGGGAATGGGGCAAAGGAGCGATGGTCCAAATTAGGATTTACATTCCCCCGATTGGCAGCAATCTGCACCGGGATGCCTTTACCGGAAATTGTTTTGTTGGCCAGGCCATTGGAAAACGATGTCCACAGAAAAAGAACAACTACTGCCTGCCCTACGATATTTTTAAGCGTTATATTTTTCAAAGTTAATTTTGCTCTCTCACTCGAATTGTAAATCTTCGGGCTTTTGAGTTAATAGAATTTATCTTGTAGATTTTTGTTTCGTTAGGTTCGAATATGAGCCTTTGCCAAGCCGATATGTCATTTACGGAAAATCCATCTTTATCTTTGAATACGGTTTGAACCTCCACCTGGAGGGGCTCCTCCATCCGATTCCTTATACGGGCTTGAACCTCCAGAAGATTTTCAGCTGTCCACTTGGCCCGCTGTCCCTCGACGGTGACCTGATTTTTAAGGTTCCTGGTAAGGAGCACAAAAGTCTCGGTGTCCTCTACATCGGCCCTCGGAATGTGTACTGGCCGGAATGCCCCCTCACAACCAAAAATGAAAAAAGAAAGGAGAGTAAGCACGATGAGTCGATTCCGAAATATTCGCATTATGAAACGTGTCCTTAGCGAGAGATTATTGTTTTGTGAGGAAGATATCGTTCTATCTATAAATAACATCATCTAGGCCTTGTTTTTTAATCTGATATAGATCTTCCCAGACTTCAATTGACGATTCGGTATCGATTAATTGGAACGTGTAGAGAATAAAATCTGACACTCCTTTCCTACCTGCAGTGCTCAGACCATCCATGCTCCCAGTGAGAAAGTAATCTGCACCTGCAACCGTTTTTCGGGACTTGGATTTATCAAAATCTGCCTTCCCCTGTCGTTTTAATTTTCTTTCTCTCTGGATAGCCAGCATTTGATCGCGGGCAAGGAAGTAAATTTTGCCGCGCGCTTTGCTGTTCAATTGTGCTTTCATTAATTTCAGAAAAAGGTCTTGATTGATGGCAAATCGGGTTTTATTTTTAACCGGGAGTAAGGCCACCGTGGGGGGATTCTTTGCACGCGCAATGGCTGAAACGGTTAGCATGGAACGTACCATTTTATCGGCGACGGCATTAAGATCGTTTGATTCCACCCCAACTCCTGTAATTGGGGTATCCTTAGTTGGGTCAACTCGGGTTACTTGACGCCCGATTTCAACTGGGGCGGAAATACATCCGGCTAGAAAAATAGGCAGTACGCAAATCCAAAAAATTTTACATGGAATATTAAGTTTCCCGTGCATGCTAGCATCCTTTTCGAAAAATGCTCGATTTGGAAGATAGGGATCGATATCAGTTTGATAATAATAAGACGGAAATTAAAGTTACGGTCCGCTTGCAGGTCTTTCCCCAACATCCAACTTCCATCGTATATTTATCCTATTCAGAAAACAATTCAATTTATTGTCACTATAAGTCATTGAAAGAAAATAATTAAATTGTGTTTTCGGCGTATCACTGTGGGTGTATTTATTGGACAGATAGGATACGCCGAAAGTATGGACAATGATATTTAATGCCATGTCCCCCAAGATTATAAAGGTCCTGAAGCATATGGCAATCCTAAACATGTTAAGGATTAAGAATTGAGTGCACGGTAGGGTAAATTTCGTAGTTTTTAGGCTTGTCCAGGAATTTCTTTTATAAGGCCCAAATTTAGATTTGTGTCATGTGTCCAGAAAGTCTCTGTTTTGGTATGCAGCCTCATTCTTGGTGTAAGGCTACCGGACCTTATCCATGACTTCCGGTAAATACAAATCCACTCACAGTGGCCCGAGCTGCCGTAGATTTCGGAATGGGACGCGCATCCTGGATTCCCCTTTTCCGGGCCGGTATAATTCCATTATTTTCTGTTCATTCTATCCGTCTAATGCGGGTTGCTCGGGGATAAAGAAAATTGGCTTTTCTGTCAGGTGCGTAGACGACTTTTTTAGTAGTACTAAGGAGTAAAGGAGGGTCAGATAAAGAGCAGAAATTGGCTCCGAAAGAGATGCCGGAGTGCGACGTAGGAATTTAAGTTCCGTGGGTCGATCTTCTGACTGGCTACAGAACCACGATGAAAGTGAGCGGAAAAGAGGTGTAGGTGCTTCCTGCATAATGAATTGAATTAATGGCCTACTGATATTCTCAAAAATGTGTGACACTTTGCACAGGTTCTGGTTGACTGACCTACGTTTTATTTTCGAGTACTCGGCGAAATGGGCGGATGAAAAAGGCGAAAGGATGCACGGGAGAATGACACGATGACCGAGGAAAATTATAAAAGCGATATCCGAGACGGAATGCGAGTTGATTGGGACGTTCCTATACGAATGGATGATGGTTTGGTTCTCCGGGCCGATATTTATCGGCCGATCGAAGAGGGGCGTTACCCAGCAATTCTGACCTACGGGCCTTACGGCAAGTATTTAGCATTCCAGGATGGCTATGAGGATCAATGGAACCGAATGGCCGATCTTCACCCCGATGTCACAGGGAATTCTACCAATAAGTATCAAAATTGGGAGGTTGCCGACCCAGAAAAATGGGTTCCGGACGGCTATGTCTGCGTACGCGTGGATTCACGTGGGTGCGGCCGCTCTCCGGGCTATATCGATCTCTGGTCTCCACGAGAAACTCGGGACTTTCACGACTGTATCGAATGGGCAGCTGGCCAGCCTTGGTGTACGGGGAATATTGGTCTTAGCGGAATCTCTTACTATGCGATGAACCAGTGGCAGGTGGCATCCACTCAGCCTCCTCACTTGGAAGCAATGTGCATTTGGGAAGGGGGGGCGGACTTTTATCGGGATCTGAGCCATCACGGCGGTATTGTGAACACTTTTTGTGAAAACTGGTATGACATGCAGGTTAAGACTGTTCAGCACGGAGTTGGCAAGCGGGGCTATCGTAGTCGAATCGCTTCTGAATGGGTTGCCGGTCCTGAAACTCTCTCTGAGGAAGAACTCGGATCGAACCGTTCCAACTTTGGTCGTGATGTCTTATTGAATCCCTTGGATAACTGTGAGTACTGGCAGTCTCGAATGCCTAACTGGTCAAAAGTGACCGTACCTTTTCTGTCGGCGGGTAACTGGGGCGGACAAGGAATTCATCCGCGTGGGAATGCCGAGGGATTTGTGCGGGCTGCCTCGAATGAAAAGTGGTTTGAAATGCACGGAATTGAACATTGGACGGAGTACTACACAGATTATGGGGTGAACCTGCAGAAGAAGTTTTTCGGCCACTTCCTCAAAGGGGAGGATACAGGTTGGAAGCGTCAACCACCTGTCCAACTTCAAGTTCGGCACGTAGGGGAGAGGTTCGTCGAGCGTGCCGAGAACGAATGGCCTCTGGCGCGCACTCAGTGGACAAAATTTTATCTCCACGGGGAAGAGCATAGCCTCCGCCGCGAGCTTGGTTCTTCCGCAGGAAGAGTTACCTACAGGGCCTTAGGTGAAGGGGTTACTTTTTTGACCTCTCCATTTGGTGAGGATACGGAAATCACGGGTCCTTCTGCTGCGAGGCTTTTTGTTTCCTCACAAACCGAAGATGCCGATATATTCCTTATAGTCCGATTGTTCACGGGAGACCTGAAAGAGGTGGTGTTCCAAGGAGCCCTCGATCCCCACACCCCAATTGCTCAGGGCTGGCTCCGTGCCTCACACCGAAAACTCGACCCTGGCCTCACAAAGCCATACAGACCCTATCACACCCACGATGAAATACAGCCTCTGACTCCTGGCGAGACGACTGAACTTGATGTGGAAATTTGGGTGACTAGCATCGTTGTTCCGGCTGGCTACCGACTGGGCCTGAGCGTGCGTGGAAAAGACTATGAGTATGCCGGATCAAGTGGCGAGGGCCTGGCTACGATGAAGAACAAATTTAGGGGCTGCGGTCCTTTTCTTCACAACGATCCGCGTGATCGACCGGTGAAAATTTTTGGGGGTAACGTAACGCTTCATACGGGTCCCGAAAACGCTTCCCATCTTCTTTTGCCAGTCATCCCGCCGAAATAATACTTCAAGCTTGTACCCCTCGGAGGGAAGTGTATAGTTGAGAAAGAAAGACATCGGGTTCTTTCATGAATACCTTATTTTTTAATTATAATTTTTGGTCTCCGTCTTGTAGTTCCACCATATTGTTCACTGGTGACGCAGATCAGAAGCCTTCTATAATAAAATTAGAATTATTAACTAAGTATTTATTTTGAAATGTAACAGCCCATTCCATATTTTTATGTAGATTCTCTTATCTCTCGGGGGTCCCTTGGTATGCTTCACACAGTCTATCATTACAACAAGGGTCGATTCAGCTAGTCTAAAGTCCATGTTTTGACTGAAGTTCCGTTTCGGCTCTTAATAGGTGGTACTGAGCTGGGGACCATGATGTGCGCACCGATCAAACTTCGCGCATTGACTCGAGAATCCCTCGCATTTGAGAGGATTATAGATTCAATGGATAACGTGATGAATGTCGAAGTGGATGAGGACGAGTCAGATGCCTATGTTCAGTTGAGAAAGCCGATGCAAAATATTGAGCGTCGATTATTTTACTTCAAATTATAGGGATGGCATCACGTTTTACTTGAATTACAAGGACTATCCGGTTGTTCGGAGCGAACGAACGCCCGGTTCCAATATCGTTCACTCTCTGATTCAAGGGTCTTATGAGGCTGCGAATTTGTGTAATCAATCCCGTGGAACTCACACGGTTGCCCTATTCGACGGAGGAAGCCTAGTGCTGTGGTCGAGGATGTAGGCCGGCATAATTCTTGATAAACTGAGGGGTGAGGCCTTAGAGCGGAAGATTGAAACGAGAGATCGTATTTTGGTCACTACTGGGCGTGTCTCCTCGGAGATGCTTCGAAGCGTGGTGCGTATGAAAGTGATTTTGTAATCTCTCGTACCTCACCAATGAGCCTTTCGATTCATATGGCAAAGCGGCTCGAAATCATTCTGATTGCCTATCTCCGCCGCGACATATTTAGTTCTTATGCACACCCCGAAACCCTGAGCTCACTCAAGGAGGTTGTGAAAGAAATGAGTGCTGGCTCCGTGTCCATATGAAGGCAGAAAGTTGATTTGGGGAGGGTTCCTTTCATGATCCCTCAGAAAAATCCATTTCCTGGGTTCTGTTCGAATTATTCTTTCCCCGATCTGAATTTTTGTGAGTCGAATGATTGGCTAGAAATATTTGTCCTCCAGTACGGGGAAGTCTGTGGCTGGACTTAATTTTGGGCGGATTAAGTTTTATTAGGGCCTCCCGCTGCATCGGAAGTGCCCGTTCAATATGGCAAGGGAGAAAGTATGGAAGTCAATCGAGGCCGAAATTTAGGGCTCTTCGCGCCTAACTACGATGTCGATGCGAATAAAGTAGATGCTTACCTTGACTGGCTTCACGGAGAGCATCTACCCAGAACGCTAGCCGAGGGGTCATTTTCAGCCATCTCTCATTACGAGGCGGTAGAGGCGGAGAAGCAGTTTCAGCTTTTAGAAATCATGCCCTCATACACAAGCTTTCATAGTGAAGGTAGGCTTGAGGCGGTAAATCAGCTTCCCGAAAACGTTGCCGATATGATGGCCCTTCGCCTTGGACAGGTAAGGTGTCATTATGCAGAGGTGTCGTGGGTAGATGGGCCTTTGAGTTCTTCTCAGCGGACTAGCGCGGCAATTGGGCCAGCCGTTTGCCTAATGCGTTTTGACGTCGATATGGAAAATCGGCCGGATTTCAACGCCTGGTTGGGCCGGGAGCATTTTGGTGAAGTTGCAAAAATGGAAGAGCTGCTCACGTTCCGACGTTACTTGGCGGTAGAGGGTGAGCCAGTAAATCTGTTTCTGTATGAATTTGATTCTGTCAACGCATTATTTTCAGGTAGTATTGAGCGTTCTTGGTCTACGCCTTGGGCGGCAGAAATTTCTCAATCGGTCCTACAAGGTAATGATTCAAAAGATTTCTATCGCCGAATCTGGAACCAGGGATAGTCATGAATTCGGGCGACTTTTTAAGGTTGTCTGCAATTTAAATGTGCATTCATTCCCGGTAAATTTTAGTTGAGATGGCCTCCTGAGTCGAATGAGCGTGGTTCTCAAAACCGGCTAATCCAAAGCTTATGGCCTGAATGCCATTAATTTAACAGGAACATGAGGATGAGAATTCCTGGTGGAACTATTGTTAAAGGCTGCACTGCGCGCCCTCTCCAATTGGGGAAGGTTTGGCCCTTTCCTACGCAGCCCCATTTTCTTCAGATTCCCGAAGAATTTTGGGGTTCCGGCTAGGTACAATTCCATCCCTTTTGAATCTCTCATCCCTCCGCGCTAGGATGAGGGCTCCGGAAACGGGCCTGTAAACTAGGCCAAGCCCTCACTCTGGGGAGCCATCCGGAAGGTTTTAATCGTTCGCCATTTTTCGGCCGATGCCGATTTTTGAGGAAGGTGCCTGCGCTACCCTCTTATCAAGTAAGGAGTCGCCATTATGGGAGTTAGCTTTAGCCTCCATCTCGTCCCCGACGATATCCAATTGCTCGCTCAGCGCGCCAAGTTCGCTGAAGAAAGTGGTTTTGAGCAGGTCTGGGTGGCTGAAAGCCACCTCACTTGTCGGGATCACAACATCGCTCTCGCAGTCGCCATCATGAACACTTCCACCATTAAAATTGGTCCCGGTGTCACCAATCCTGTTTTGCACGACAATTCCGTCACCGCCAGCGCTATCGCCACCCTCGACGAGCTTGCCGGTGGGCGTGTCCTCTTCGGAATTGGCTCCGGCGATACACCCGTTTATACACTTGGAAAGAAGATGGCCCGCCTTGCCTCTATGCGCACCGCCATTCATCAGATCAGAAGTTTCGTTCGAGGAGAGACGGTAGAATACGCCGAAGGCGTCAATGTTAACATTTGGAGTCAGCGTGATATCTCCGTCTATACCTCCGCCGAAGGTCCCAAAACCTTACAAATGTCTGGCGAAATTGCAGACGGCGTCATCGTCGGTTCGGGTGTCTATAAGGAAACAGTTGAATGGGTGCTGAGTCACTTAAACGCAGGGATTGCTGAACGCCAGAGCGGTCTTGGAGATATGGACATTATCTTCGGCGCAGTCGCCTCGGTGGATCGCGATGGCCATGCAGCCCGGGAAAAGGTCCGTTCTCGTGTTGCGAATCGGGCACATCATAATTTCAGGATGACTCTTGATTCCGTACCCGACGAGTTCCGGCCCGAAATACAGAACCTTCTCGATAATTTTGACGTGAGCAACTGGCGTCACCCTAAGCACGTGCCCCTAATCACCGACTACATCCTCGATCGCTTCACCATCACAGGGACCCCACAGGACTGCGTCAAGCGTATCAAGGAAATTGAAAGCTTCGGGGTAAATAGCATTATGATCGATCCCCCTTCCCAGGATTTCGATGAATCACTCGAGCTGTTTGCCAAGGAGGTCATGCCCCACTGCGTTTAAAATCCGTCCGGAATCGGGTATGTGTTTTTACCGGAAAACACGGTTCCGCTCGAAAGGACTCTCCATCCTGTTTTTCTGGTTATCCCATTGGGAGTTGAATCGTCTTGGGATGGCTTGAATTTTTTTTAGGAGCGGAACGGCGTTCTTTAGTTTCCTCTGCCTCTGCACCAAGATAGAAGTGAGGTTGGGATTGATGAATATGTCCTTTCAATTCATTTGTGCATCCTTTGAGAACCAGATTTCTCGAGAGATTCCATAGTCTTTTTCTGACAGAATTAACAGTCTCGGAATACACCAGTGTCGTACAGGATGGAAGGCCCAACTTTGGCCTGCGTTGGTTCGTAGGATGAGGTCGCAGGCACACCTACAAAGTGCCTCACCAGAGACTCCTCCGCGGAATTTTAGAGAAATTGCTGTACAGAAAAATCCTCCTTCGCTTACGCGTTAACGCACGAACAATTGCCTGAGTCTCCTCACCTGAAGACGCAGCCAGCCCCTAGCCCAAAATTACTTGGACGAGGGACACACCGCCCATCAACTTTCTGCGGTTGCAAACGAGTCGGCGAGCCCATCCCCCGTTGAGAGTGTGTCCGTTCCTGTTCTCTTCTTGCAGCGCCCGATAGACCTTATTTTCGTGCACAAACGCGGTTAAGAGAAGCAGTGAGTCAAGGCGAAATTGCTCCTTACAGCGCCCCCTATTTGCCCA
>Ga0315336_1002913_pt1 | contig 24395 bp, 16 predicted proteins | sample ASW5metaG_FD_204512 | JGI IMG/M metagenome (GOLD analysis project Ga0315336, IMG submission 204512) | Ammonia-oxidizing marine archaeal communities from Monterey Bay, California, United States - ASW #5 | ecosystem: Environmental > Aquatic > Marine > Intertidal zone | place: USA: California... | reverse complement strand
CGCCAACATCGAGCAGTTCACCACCGACTACCAGGACGCCCCCATGACCGGCGGACTGATCTTCAACGCCACGGCGGTCATCTGCTTCCACGGCGAGATCGAGCTCGACCGCCTGCGTACCGCTCTCGAGGGCATCGCCGACGACCTCATGGTCGACATCGGATTGCCCTACTCCCCCTGAGCCCAGTCAGGTCACACTGGGGTACGCTTCCCCATGGCCTCCCTGTCGTCGGAACAGGTCTCGCAGTACTGGAAGCGGGGCTACATCAATCGCGTTCCCGTCCTCACCCAGGACGAGGTCGCGCAGTTCCGCACCGAGTTCGATCGGGTCGAGAGCGAATGGGACGCGAGCCACGGCGGCCTGTGGGTGGATCGCGCCTTCCAGCCGTGGAGTCGCAGCCCCCACCCCCTCGAGGACTGGTTCATCGAGCTCGCCGTGCATCCCCGCATCCTCGATGCGGTGGAATCGATCATCGGGCCCGACATCCTGGTGCGAAACGCCGACATCTTCACCAAGAACGTCGGCAGCGAAGAGGAGGTGGATTGGCACGTCGACAGCGCCATGGATGACCCCACGGTCGACGGGCTGGTGACCGCGTGGATCGGCTTGTCCGAAAGCATCGAGAAGAACGGCGCTATGCGGTTCGCCATCGGCACCCATCGCGATGGCGTCGACCGGGGCAAATCCGACTCCCTGGTCCTCGAAGAGGCCGCGATTGAGGAGATCGAAAAGGGCGACCTGGTCTACAACGAGATGCCGGCCGGCCACCTGTCGATGCATCACTTCCGGTTGGTCCACGGATCGAGCTTCAACGTCACGGCACAGCGTCGGGTCGGGTACGTCATCCGCTACATGGCACCCCATGTCACTCAGGAGGCCGCCGAAGCGGGGGCCGGAATGTTGGCGAGGGGTCGCGACACCGCGAACCACTTCGCCCTGAAGCCCAACTTCCCGGTGAGCTGGGATGTGGATCACGAGCTCCTGCAGGCGGCGGGATTGCAATGACCCGCGTCGACCCGCGCTGGCTGAAGCGCCGTCAGCTCCTCCAGGCCCGCTTCGAGTCCCTGCACCGGGTTCGGGACGCGTCGCAGTTCGCCTATATGAGAGGTCAAGAGGAGCGATTCACCGAGACTCAGGTGCGGGACATGTGGGCTGCGGCGGCGACGAACTCCATGCCCGGAACCCTGGAGCCGCGCAACCACGTCTACATCCACGTGCCGTTCTGCAAGTCGATCTGCGCATTCTGCAACTACGAGAGGTTGAAACCATCGAACCCGGAGCTCATCAAGGGCTGGCTGAAGCGGGTTCTCCGCTCCCTGGAGACCCTGGGCCCAGCGGTCGAGCCTCTCACCTTCCACAGCCTGTACATCGGCGGCGGGACGCCAGTGATCCTGCCGGCCAATGTCCTGGATGAGCTCCTCACTGCCGTCTTCGACACCCTGACCTTCGCCGAGGGCAGCGGCCGGCACATCGAGCTCGACCCCGCTGTGGTCTCCGACTCCCGCCTGAACGTCTTGCAGAGACACGGATTCCGCCGGTACTCCTTCGGGATTCAAACCCTCGACGCCGACGTGAACAGCACCCACAACCGCGGTCCCCAGGGAAAGGAGATGGTCGACAACTGCTTCGATGCCCTGCACGACCGCGGCCTGAACCGGGTGACCTGCGACTTCTTGATCGGCCTGCACGGCACCACTCCCCAGCAGACCCTGACCGACCTCCAGTACGTTCTCGAGACCCACAAGCCGATGTCCATCGACATCTTTGCGCTGGTGCCGACCGCATCGTATGTCGACAAGCTCTTCGGCGGCGACACCCAGGCATTCTGGCGGCACATCGGTCCCTTCCAGGAGATCGTGCCCAAGGCCCTTCCCGAGCTCTGCGAGCGTTTCGGGTACAAGCTCATGGAGGAAGGCGGACATCGGTATACCCTGCACCGCCAGATCCACGACGAGCATGCCGCGAAGTACAGCTACACCCAGCTCGTGAGCGAACAGCAGCGCCCCCTGAACCTGCTCGGGCTCGGAACCTCCGCGCGAAGCCAGATCTTCCAGGAAGCCGCCTTCCAGTATCGGGACCCCGACGAGAACCCCGCTGCCGACGGAGAGGCGTACTACGAGGGGCAGCTCGTCCCGCCCGAGACCGAAGTCCGCACCTACCTCATCCATCAGTTCAGGGACCGCGGCTACGTGCGAGAGGACGAGTTCCACGCCATCTTCGGGAAGACCCTCGACCAGGCGGTCGGCGTGCCCCTCGGCGCGTGGAAGGAACTCGACCTCGCCACCGTCGACGCCGAGCGCGTCCAGATGCCAGAGCAAGATGGGCCCGCCCGCGCCCGGACACTCTTGTGGCTCGTCCCGGACCCGATGCTCGAGTACGAGGTCGGCCGCATCCAGGGGATCGACCTGACCCATGACGGAATCACGACGGTCTATCGGGACATTCCCATCGGCCGGGAGCTCGCCCCTGGCTACCGATTCTGGGGCGTGCGCGAGGGCCGCATCGTGCTCAAGGGCACCGACCACAAGATCAAGCTCCGCCTGGCCCCTCCGCTGCAGATGGGCAAGCCACTGCGCATCGTGGTCGAGACCCCGCCTCCACCCGATGCCGTGAAGTCCCTGACCGAGGCCGTCAAGCGACTTCGCGGAATGGCCACGCGGATGATCGGGCTTCGCGGCCGTGAAGCGCCCAGATACAGCAACACCGGACCGGCATGAACAACGCCGAGCTGATCCGGCTCGAACGCCACGCCCGGCAGATCGGCGACCCGGCGTTGCGCTGGAAGGTGCTCTCACTCATCGCGTCCTCTGCCGCACCGAATATGGATCTGCTGGTCGGGGCGGTGGAGTCGATCACCCGCGCCGGCGACCCCCGCTCGGCCATGGAGCTCGCCGAGCTGGGGCTTCGCGGCAACCCGAACAACCTGGCACTGCTCGACGCGGTGGCGGGCGCGGCAGCCTTCCTGGGCACCGAGGACGCCCAGGAGCGAATCGTGCAATGGGTGCGACGCGCCGACAACAGCACCGCAACCCATGTTCAGGCAGTCCGTCGGTATCACCAGATCGGCGATCTGCGACACGCCGACCGGCACCTGGCGCCGCTGATGGCAGTCGACGAACCCATCGCTCGCGCCACCCTGGCCACCCGCGCCCTGTGGTCCATGGACCTGGAACGCGCGAGGCAACTCGCCACCGACGACATCGCGGAATCCAGGTTGATCACAGCGGCCTGCGACGTCCTCGAAGGGGCCGAACAACGCGCGCTTCCCATCCTGGAGAGGCTCATTTCGGAGAACACATCCGACGCTGTGGCCCACGGATGGCACGCCCAGGCACTCCTTCAGCTCGGCCGCACACAGGAGGCCCTGCGCGCCGCGGACATGGCCATGACCCGGGCGGCGAAGTTCAACCTCACGGCGCGGATCCTGCGCATCATCGCGCTGATCGATCTCTTCGATCAGGGCGAGAAGCTCCACCGTCCCGAGCTGAACGCCGAGCTATTGGACCAGGTCGCCCCCCTGCACGGCGAGGACATCCCGAGGACCCGCCAGATGCTGGTGGACTCCCTTCAGGCCTTTGGAGGAAACCGGACTTCCTTCCTGACGTACATCAGAGGCGGCAAGCTCCGCGCCTACAACAGACCTCCGGATCCGCGGGCCAGAGCGCGCCGGGCGCAGATGGTAGTGAAGACCCGCGGCGCCGCCAAGGCCCACGCGGCCCTGGACCGCCTCGCGATCGAACACGACAATCACCCGTTGGTGCACACCTATCGGGGCGAGTTCAAGCTGTGGTGCGGGGACTACTCTGGGGCGGTCGACGAGTTCAAACGCTCCCTTTCCAGAGATCCGATGACCAAGTGGGCGTGGATCGGTTTCGGCGCGTGTCGCATGTTTCAAAGGGAGTATCGCGCCGCCCTGGACCTCTTCGACGTGGCGATCATGGTGGCGAAGGTGGCCGGTCCGACCCTATGGATCTACAAGGCCGAGACCCGTCGATTGATCGGGGACCTGGACGGCGCCTGGGAAGATCTGGAGACGGCGCGCAAGCTCAGCCCGAGGCGGCTGTCGACGGAGATCAACATGGCCCTGATCTCGGCGCGTCGCGGCGATGAGGAGCCCGCCGCAGAGCTGGTGCGGCGAATGACCCTCACCGATCCCCTGCTGGTCGGAGATGGACCGCCAGTGACGAGCCTCGAACGCATCCTTCGGCGAATGCGCGGCAACCGGTCGTCATCGCTGATCACCTGGTTCACTGACGAGGGCGAGCTCCGGCTGGCCCAATGGCCCCCGAAGACGAAGAAGTGAGTCAGTCGAGCTTGCGACTCACGTAGCTGTCGTAGACGCCGTCGGCACCGGCGAGGATGGCGTTGACCCCGTCCAGATCCCGGGCGATGGATCGGGCCACATCGCCGTCTAACGCTCGCTTGGTGAGCGCGACGCCGCCGGGCGGAAAACCGGCGATTCTGTTGGCCAATCGGGTAGCCGCGGCGAGGGTCTCGGCCGGTTCGACGATCTCGTGCACGATGCCGAGGGCCTTGGCCTCATCTGCATCGATCAGCTCTCCGAGGAGGCACATCCTCCGCAGTGCCGATCCGTGCAGGAAGCGGGACAGGGGTGTCACCGCGACCGGCGCGAAGGCGATCTCCGGGTGTCCGAAGCGCGCGCGGGTCGAGGCGACGATGAGATCGGCCATCAGAGCCAGGTCGAAGCCACCGGCGAGGGCTGGGCCATCTACAGCCGCAATCACCGGTTTCGGGAAGCAGTAGCAGGCCGTGAAGAACTCGGTGAAGCGGTGCAGGAAGGCCTTGCCGCCCGTCTCGGCCCCCTCGCGCAGATCGTAGCCGGCGCTGAAGATCCCGTCGCCACCGGTGAGCACCACCGCCTTGACCTGCGGGTCGGCGGCGAGCTGGTGCAGGGCGGTCTCGAGCTCGTCGCGCAGCGCCATGCAGAGCGCGTTCTTCTTCTTCTTCCGGGTGAGTTCGACGCGAGAGACGCCGCTGTCCGGTCCGGAGACGTCGAGGAAGTCGAAGCTCAAACCTCGAGTCTCCCGATGACGAGCAGGGCCCCCTCGACCGGTCCCCGGTTCATGAGCACCCGCCCGCCGCGCGGGATTCGAGCGCCGACGGACAGTCCCCCGAAGTCCCCGGCGAGCACGTGGGCCGCACACTTCTTCGGCAGCTCCCACGAGGCGCCGGAGCCGATGTGGATCCGCCAGGCGCCGTATTTGTCGGGCTGGGCCAGCCGCTCGGCGCCTACACCCGCGAGCAGCTGCCTGCGCTCGAGAGCACACCACTCGCCGTTCCGGGTCATCGACAGCCCGGGAACGGCGACGCCACCGAGGATCCGCGGCTTGCGGATGCGCACGTCCACGCGCTCCAGCGTCGCGCGGGACTCTCCCGAGGCGGGGTCAGACAGGAAGAGTCGGCACAACACCAGGGCCATGGTCTCGATCAATCGCCAGCGACCCTCTTCGGCCACCGCCTTCACCTGATCGAGCACCGCGGCGTAGTTGATGCTCTGGTCCAGGTCACCACTGTCCCCGCAGGCGTCCAGATCGACGTAGAGCTTGAGATCGACGATCACCGGCTGGGGGGTGATCCGCTCGAAATCGAGGATGCCGACGATGACGTCGAGCTCGATGTTCTCGAGCTCGATGCTGTCCTGGTTTGCGCGCATGCAAGAGGCTAACCGCCGGGGACCATCCAGTCTTCCGGGGTGCGGCCCTCGCCGGCTCTAAAGACCCATTGCGGGGTGCGGAGCGCCCTGAGATCCTGGAGCGGGTCGCCGTCGAGCACGATGAGATCCGCCCGTTTCCCGGCCTCGATCGTCCCGATCTCGTCCTCCATTCCGAGGAATTTCGCGCCGTTGAGGGTCGAGATCTCCAGCGCGCGGGCGTTGGAGATTCCCGCCTCCCCGAGGACCTCGACCTCTCGAATCGACGTGAACCCGTGGAACTCGAATGGAAACACCGGCCAGTTCCCGGAGTCGCTGCCCATGACCACCATGACCCCCTCTTCGTCGAGAGTGCGCACGACCTCCGCGATCTTGTCCAAGCGACCCTGAAGTGGCCCGGACTTCTGGAACATGCCGGCCGCGAAGTTCTTCACGAAACCCGGCATCTTCGGCATGACATTGGAGGCGACGGCGATGGAGTAGCGGTGGATGATCTCCGGATCGGCGGCGGCGTCGCGCTCGATCTCCGGCACGAGCAGAACCAAGGTCGGGTCGTCGAGGCGCTCGGGCTCGGGGGCGATGAGGAGGGAGTCGAAGACCGACAGGGTCGTGACGATGGGTTTGTCCGCCTCTTTGAGCGCCTCGAGGAGCTTCTTCGTGAGCTTCTGTGGAGGGTGCACGAAACCAGCGACGTCCATCTCAAGCCCGAGCCCGTACTCCTCTGGAGAGATGGCGTGGGCGTAGAGGGGGATCGGGCGTCGGGCCGACTCGGCCACGAGGGCCTCGCGCACCTCATCGCTGTAGATCGGCCAGATCTTCTGGAGCATGCCGCGCTCGAGAGTGACCTTCACACCGAACGGATCGAGATGGGAGAAGCCGTCGATCTGCCGCGCAACATCGGCTGCTGTGGCGGCGGGTTCGAACTGGGGGAGCACGACGTTCACGTACCCGCCCGGCGGGGACACCAGGGGTCCAAGCATGTGGATGTCCGGTGCGGGCCCCTCCGCCGCCATCTCGACGAGCGTCTCGGCGTCGGCGAGCACCGATCCGGTGTCCAACACGGTCGTTACCCCGGCCGCGACGTAGGCGGCCAGGTGCCGCCGCCACAGCGCGTGGTCCTCCTCCTCAGACAGGTTCAGGAAGGCCCCGGACGGGGTGAGGGAGAGGTGCACATGGGCATCGACGAGCCCGGGAATCACGGTGGCGCCTTGCAAATCGAGGACCCGGGCCCCAGGAACGGGCTCCGCTGGCGTCTCGCCGACCGAGGCGATGCGGTCGCCCTCGAGCACGATGGTCCCGGTGCGCTCTCCCAACGCGTCGACGATTCGCGCGTTCTCCAGGATCCAGGTGTCCTGTGCGAGTGCAGATGCGACCAACCACCACATGGAGGTCGGCTAACCGGTTAGCGCGGTTCAATGAAGGCCTACCTCCCGCACCTCTTCGTTGCTGTCTGCATCTTCGCTGCGGGCTGGGCGCTGTACCTCGTCAAGCTTCACAACGATGCCGTCGCCCACCTGCTGGAGCCGGGCGGCTTGTGTGCCGACGGCGGCTGTTCGGAGGTATTGGCCTCTCAATGGGGCACCATCGCTGGGGTGACCGCCAGTGCCCCCGCCGTCCCGATGTTCGCGGCCCTCGCCGTCGTTGCCGGCCTCGGCATCGCCGGCAAGTTCGATTGGAAGACCATTGCCCGCGTCTCCACCCTGTTCTGCACCGTCGCCATGGGCTTCGGATTGTGGCTGCTCTACCACATGGCCTTCGACATCCAGAAGGTCTGCCAGTACTGCCTGGTCATGGACGGCGCGACGCTGACCGCCCTCATCCTCGGCGCCAGCCTGCACCCCGACGGACCGCTGGCGTCGTTCAAGGAACTCGGAAACGCCGGCGACGATGCTCGAGCCCCGATCGGGATCGCGGTCGCCGTTGTGGTCGGCAGCCTCGCCATCACCCTCGCCATGCCGGAGCCCGATCCCGCCGATGTTCCCATTCCAGAGGTCGTCTTCGAGACCTCTGACGCCACCCCGTCACCAGCGACGCAGCCCACGGCCGCAGCCGCGGGAATGCCAGCGCCGGACACGCGGCGAGTGGTGATCCAGAACCAGGTGTTCGATCTGCCCCTCGACGACACGGTTCCCGTCCGCGGTCCTGCCGACGCACCCGTGACCATTGTGCTCTTCGAGGATTTCCAGTGCCCGTTCTGCGGAAAGCTCACGAACAACCTGCACACCGTGCTCGCGGAGCGAACGGATGTGAAGGTCGCCTGGTACCACTTCCCGATGCACAAGGCGTGCAACAGCGCTGGCATCGCCAAGAACATGCACCCCTACGCCTGCGGAGCTGCCGCGGCCGCGGTGTGCGCTCACGAACAGGGCCGATTCTGGCAGTTCCACGATCGCACCTTCGCCAACCAGGGATACCTGAAGCCGTCGGATCTGCGGAAGAACGCCGCCGAGTCTCGCCTGAACATGCGCGAGTACGACGCGTGTGTCGCCGACGGGAAGGCGATGGAGAAGGTCAAGGCCGACAGCGCGGTCGGCGGCACCGTCAATGTCAAAGGTACACCTGCGTTCTTCGTGAACGGACGCCGATTCAGTGGCGCCCAACCGGTCGAGGTCATCAACGCCATCATCGACGCCGTCAAGGCCGCCCCCACCGAGCGCGTCCTCCTCGACGTCGCGATGGAGGGCGAGGTCATCGGTGAGGTGAATGCGCCCGCCGTCGTGGACATACAAGGTCCCTCCGGACCCTTCCAGATCGACGCTTTCGAGGCCAGTATCGTCGACGGAAAGGCCGTCTCCAAGGCCGGAGTCGCCCCCGCGGCCAACGTGAGCTGGTACGACGCCAACGGCGCCTGCGAAGCATCGGGGAAGCGGCTGTGTTCAGAGGAGGAGTGGCTCGTCGCGTGCACCGGCGAGATGCCCATGGACGTCGACCGAGACGGTCGCTTCTCCGACAACCCCATCAAGGGGCGACTGCATCCCTACGGAGCCTTCCCCAAGGAGACCTGGTGTGCCGCGTCCCGCAAGAAGGATGATCCGAGGCCCTTGATCACCGGCAACCACCCCAAGTGCGTCACCCCCGAGGGGGTCTACGACCTCGAGGGCGTGACCAAGGAATGGATCGGGGTCACGCCGGACAAAGCCGCGGTAAAGGGCGGGTCCTATTACTCGACCGGGAGCGCCCGCTGCGGGTACTTCAAGGACTCCATCGCCGTGGACAGCAAAGACCCCTCCATCGGATTCCGGTGCTGTAGCGGTGAGCTACCCGCCTCGGCCGCGTCGAACATCGCCGAGGGCGGGCGGATCGGTGACAAGATTCGCGATTGGGATCTGAAGACCCTGGAAGGCGGCACGATGAGCAGCGCCGACCTCATCGGCAAACCGTTCATCATGACCTTCTGGGCATCCTATTGCGGACCCTGCCGCAAGGAGCTGCCGGCCCTGGGGGCCCTGTACGAGCAGTACAAACCGCAGGGGCTCGAGATCGTCGCGGTCAACGTCGATCGCACGGTTCAGGCGGCCCGAGGATTTATGGCGAAGACCCCGATCATCTTCCCAGTGGTGCTCGACAACACCGGCGCGGTCCAGCGCACCATGGACGCCCGCACGCTGCCGACCACCTTCTTCGTGAAGCGGGACGGCACCATCCGTCAGCGCACCACTGGATACGACCAGCGCTTCCACAGAGAGCTGGTGGAGAACGTCAGAGCCCTCGTGGAAAGTCCCTAGGAATCCGGACTCCGGTCAACTCGCCTCGGAGCAGAACGCGGTGGTTCTCATGGGGTCCGATTTTGTCCACCACCAAGCCAATGTATCAGTAGCGAACGGGCTCACCAGGAGTCGCTCGATCTCCGACGATGCAGACGTGGGTCCGCTCTCCTGGCGCGTATCGGTATCGCACCACGTCGCAGCCCGACGCCGGATCAGCTTTGGGAGTGCCTTTCCGGTCGAAGCACGAGACCTCTTGTCGTCTCCCGGCGTCGTCGAAAGTAGTGGTGCGTTTTGCACAAAGTCCCTTTCGCACCGTCTCGGTGGTGGCCCGACTCCCGAAGCGCTCATCGCCGTACTCGTACACGGCGTCGTATTGCACGCCTCCACTCGGCAGATGCTGCTTGCGCCGGGTGACTCGGCCCTGGGGGTCGCGCTCGAGAGCGGCGGCGCCGGTCATCTCTCCCGCTGCGTCGCGTTCGCGGATCAAGTGGATCCGACCATCGGCGTCCATGACCCGCTCCTCGACCCCATCCCCGGAGGCGACGAACACCGACTTGCCCTCCCGGCGGATCTCTTCGGTTGCAACGAGCTCGTGGTCGTCATCGAAGACCTCGATCTGATCGACGGCGCCCTCGCCGTTTCGGCGCAGCTCCAGAGTACGCCAGCCCACCACACCGCGTTCGATCTCCCAGGGTCCGATGCGCTCGACCTTGACGACCTCCTTGTGGAGGGTGGTCACCCGGTAGTGGCAGCTGGGCAATGCACGCGGATCGAGTCGCTCGATCCCGGCGATTCCCTCCCAGCGCGGCTCGATGTCGTCGTAGAACACCGAGCGCGGCTTGTCCACCACAAGCGTGGCCCCGAGCATCGCTCCACCGACGGCGATCACGGCCGCCCCGATGATGCCCAACATCGGGACCCACCATCGGCGCACCGGCACATCACTCGGATCGGCTTCACTCACGGGCCCACCGGTAACTGACGACGGTTAGACTGGTCCATGATCCGCTGGTTGTCCATGCTTGGCCTCCTGATGACGTCCTGTGGGACGTCCGACGACGGACCCGTGCGGAAGCCGAAGCCCAGCCCGGCGGACACCGGTCCCTTCTTCGCGCCAAATGCCGACTGTGGCGAAGGCGTCGAGCCCGGAACCCACCTCGATCTCATCCGCTGGCCCTACATGCAGTCGGTGACTGCGAACTCGGCCATCGTCGCCTGGGGGACGCCTCTCGATCAGCGCCAGGGGTATTTCCACTACGGAACCAACGGCGACTACGGCACCATCGTCGAGAGCCTGAACACCGCCACCCAGGGCAGCGGCGGCAGCGTCTTTGCCCACCATTTCGTGCAGCTCACCGACCTCGAGCCCGGCACCGAGTACTGCTACAAAGTCCACAATGCGAGTAGCGAGCTCGCCGGCGCCCTCCGATTTCGCACCGCTCCCGACAGCGAATACGCCCCGGTGAAGTTCTTCGCCTTCGGAGACATGGGCACGGCAACGGACGCCCAGAAGGCCATCCGCGACCAGATGCTCGCCCGCCACGACGACATCGACTTGTGGTTCACCACCGGTGACAACGCCTACTCCGCCGGCACCTATCAGGAGTTCCAGAACCACGTCTTCCTGCAGTATCAACAGATGTGGACGAAGATCCCGGTCTATCCAGTGCCCGGCAACCACGACTACGCCACCGACAACGCCCAGCCCTACCTCGACAACTTCTTTCTGCCCGAGAACGCCTGGAGAGAGGCCGACAAAGAGCGCTACTACAGCATCGACTGGGGGCCGATCCACTACGTGGGCCTGGACTCCGAGGACCCGATGTTCCAGCTCAACGGCGACGATGACATCATCGACTGGCTCGACGCCGATCTGGCCGCCACCGACAAGCCGTGGAAGATCGTCGCCTGGCACCGCCCACCCTACGAAGGCCACCCGACCCGGGCACCGGACGCGGCGACCTGGTTCAACGTCGTTCCGCTAATGGAGAAACACGGCGTGCAGCTGGTGCTCCTCGGGCACAACCACTTCTACGAGCGCATGGTGCCTATCCTCGAGAACCAGGCTTCCACATACAGAGATGGCGCGGTCACCTACGTGGTCACGGGCAGCGCCGGGCGCGGTCTGTACGACATCATGCCGTGGGAGTTCCAGGCGGTCGGGATCCAGGACTACAACTTCCTGGTGGGCGAGGTCAGCTACTGCGACCTGTCCATCGAGGCCATCAACGCCGAGGGTGCGGTCCTCGATTCGTTCACGATCCCGAGGTGTTTCTGACCTTCTCCCTGGACGGCTTCGCCCTTCTCAAACCCATCGGGCGCGGGGGTCAGGGGGAGGTCTGGGCCGGACGGCACATCGCGAGTGGGGCCAAGGTCGCCATCAAGGTCCTCACCGACAAGGGCATGAACCAACCGCGAATCCTGGAGTCCTTTCGAACCGAAGTACGCGCTGTCGCCGCCCTTTCCCACCCGCACATCGTCGTGGTGCTCGACTACGGCGAGGTGAGTGAGGCCGATGCCGTCGCTAGCGCCGGTGGACTGTATGCGGGGACGCCCTACTTGGTCATGGAGTACGCAGCCGACGGCTGCCTGAGCCCGCACCGGGGAAAGCTGGAGTGGGTCCAGGTCCGCGAGATCGCCGTGGGCCTGCTGGAGGGCCTGGCCCACGCCCATGCCCGCGGGGTGATTCACCGAGATATCAAAGGTGGAAACGTGCTTCTCGGAGGCGAGCGCCCCGGCGTCAAGCTGACTGACTTCGGGCTCGCCCACCTTGGAAAGGAGAAGCACAAGGACGAGCACCGCTCCGGCACCCCCTCCTACATGGCCCCCGAGCAGTTCGACGGAAGATGGAGGGACTTCGGCCCGTGGACGGATCTCTACGCCCTTGGCTGTCTGCTCTGGTCGCTGGTCTGTGGCAGCGCTCCCTACCGAGGCCGCTCGTGGATGCAGCTCCACAACGCGCACAAAACCTGGCCGATTCCACCTCTGGAGCCCGCGATTGCAGTGCCTCGCGGACTGGAGGGCTGGCTCCGCGATCTCATCGCCAAGGACCCGGCGCACCGGCATCGAAGGGCCGCCGACGCCGCCTGGGCCTTCCACCAGCTCGGCCTGCCCGCGGGCGGTGGCCAGGCCGTGCCTCGGCTCGCCGCCGAAGAGCCCACCGTGCGTCCTTTGACCTTGATCTGGGACGATCCCACCACCGAGGTGGAGATCCCGATCTTCGTTCCAGGTGGCCGGGTCGACATCGCCCCGCCCCTGCCGGAGACCTGGCGTCGCCGGGAACCTGTCCCCGCTCCCCGATCGCTCCTCGGCGCTGGACTCGGACTCTACGGAATGCGCCACATTCCCCTGGTGGGACGCACCCATACCCGCGACGTCTTGTGGCGCCTGCTCACCGAAGCGGTCCAGGGTGGCATTCGCGGCGCCATCCTCAGGGGACCCGCAGGTGTCGGCAAGACCCGCCTCGCCCGCTGGCTCTGTGAACGGGCCCACGAGGTCGGGGCCGCCACCATTCTCACCGTCGAGCACGAGAGAGTACCCAGCGCCCAGACGGGACTCGGAAGCATGGTCAAACGCCACCTCCACGCGGTGGGACTCGACCGGGCCAGAACTGTGGTGCGTTCTCGGCGCTGGCACCGCAACGGCGATGAGAACCAGGTACTCGCTGTGGCTGAGCTCGCCCACCCCGCTCCGGAGGACGACGACGGCCCCAAGGTCCGCTTCTCCGGGCCGCGCGAGCGTCATGCAGCCCTGGCCGGCTTTGTGGAGCGCGTGTGCGCCAACCGACCGGCCATCCTGTTCATCGACGACGCCCAGTGGGGCTCCGACGCCCTCGCTTTTACGAGTCTCCTCCTTGAACAATCTCCGGATCTGCGGTTGTTGATCGTGCTGACCGCTCGAGAGGATCTACTCGAGGATGATCTGCCCAGCGGCGAGCAGCTCGAGGCCCTGGCGTCTTTCCGGACCTGCGACATCGGACCCCTGGACCCCGGGGATCGACCCATCCTGGTCCGCCACCTGCTCGGACTCTCCGGCGCCCTGGCCAACGAGGTCGAACGGCGCACCTCGGGCAACCCCATGTTCGCGGTCCAACTCGTGGGAGATTGGGTCGCCCGCGAGCTCCTCGTCGCCGGAGACACCGGGTTCCAGCTCCGCGACGGCGCCAGCATGGACCTGCCAGCTGACATCCGCGCCGTCTGGGACCTGCAGATCGCCAGGGTCCTCGCCGATCGACCCGAGTGCGACGGGCGCGCCATCGAGGTCGCCGCGGTCCTCGGCATGGCCATCGATCCCGACGAGTGGCAGGCCGTGTGCGCCGAGCTGCAGGTCCCCATCTCAGGCGATCTGGTCGACGCCCTCGTCCGGCGGCGACTGATCAGCGCCTCGGATCCGGGTGGCCGGAGACGGTTCGACCACGGCCTGCTCCGGGAGAGCCTCGAACACCGCGCTGAGGAAGCCGGGCGGTTGACCCCGATCCACGCTGCTTGCGCGGTGGTACTCCCCACCTTGGACACCCCGGGAAACCTGGCGCGCAGCGGTCGCCACGCACTCGCAGCCGGCGAGATCGACATGGCCATCGACCACCTCCAAGGGGCGGCAATGGAGGCAGGCGTACGCGGGGAATACGTCGAGGCCGGGGAGTTGGTCTCCACCGCCATCGGCCTGGTAGCCGACCGCCACGAGCGCCGGACCGCACAGCTACTCACCTACCAGGCGCGCGTCTTTGCTATTGTCGGGAAGCTGGCCGAGTCCAAGGCACTGGCCGCCCGCGCCCTGGAGCTCGCCGACCGCAACGACTGGATCCAGGAGCGGGTCAGCGCCCTGCTCCGACTCGGTGTCATCCACAACATCCTCCGGGAGCCCGACCCGGCATTGGCACTTTGTCGGCGGGCATTGCGGAACGTGAACGCCGACACCTCGATCCGGGATCAGATCGACCTGTACGGGTCAAAAGCCATCGCGCACCTGCAGAAAGGAGAGGTCGAAGAGGCGGAAGGCTGCGTGCGCGACGCCTCGGAGCTGTCGGTGAGCACCGAGTCACGCCAGGGGTTGAGTACCTGTCTGACGGTCATCGCTCACTCGCTGCTTCGCCGCGGCAATCTCGATGGGGCCGAAGAGGCTTTCGGGGAGGCTCTCGCACTTTGTCGGGCCAGGGGTCGGCGTCTCGGGCAGGCGATCAACCTCTCGGGTCTGGCCGACATATCGGTAGCCCGGGACGATCACGACGCGGCGCTGATTCAGTACCGAGCGGCCTTGGAGGAGACGGTGGCCATCGGGTCCGCCGCCCAGCACCTGCTCCGGACGAATATCGGCAGCGTGCAGTCGCTCATGGGCAACTACGAGGCGGGTCGCGCCGAGCTGGAGATCGCCTGGGAGGCCGCAACCGCGGCGGGTAATCGCACGTTGGCCGCTCAGATCGACGGGATGTTGTTGCCGGCCCTGGCTCATGCTCGTGAGTGGGACGCTTTTGATGCCGGATTCGAACGGATGCGGATTCAGCAGGAGGAGCGGTTCGCGACGGAGGCCCGGCTGGGTCAATGCCTGCAGCTGGCCGCTGAGATAGCGGGGGCGGCTGGGTTCGCCGCACGGGCAGAGCGGGCGCGACAAGCGGCTGCTCGGCATGTCACAACGCCTGTTCGAGGAGCGGACAAGGCCTGATAAACGCTCACATCAGGGGCGGCTGGGACGACGCACGGCCGATGTGACCCTCTGCGGGCGTCGGCATCTTGGGCGAGGGGCCTGATGGGCATCTCTCCGACCCCTTCCCGTTTTGGGGAGGGGTTTGGCGGAGAGGCTGATGAACGTCTCTCCGATCGGTTGCCGTTTCAGGCATGGGGCTGGTGAACGTCTCTGTGACCCTCTGCCCCCATGAGGAGGGAGCGAATGGCCGTCTCTCCGACCAAGTCGGTGGCGGACGGACGGGCACGTACCGCCCCGGGAAGGCCGCCAACCGACGGACGGGCTCTACGAGAACGAACGGACCCGTGCACGTCATCCGTGCGACCTCTTTGGTCCTCCGTGCACCTCTGTGGTGAATAAGGTCCCTCGTCCCTCGTCCCTCGTCCTTCACGGTCGGTGCCCATCAGCTCGGATCCGCGTCGAGATGTGTCGACCGAAGGACCGAGGGAGGTTTCTTCACCACAGAGAGCGCGGAGGGCCACAGAGCCGGGCGCGCCGTCGCTGAGCCGATCCTGAGCCAGCTGAAGCAATCGCGGGTGGGAGCAGAAGGCGATCGTCATCGTCGCGGCTGCTGTCTTCGGCAGCGTGGGACGAACCGAACGTCTGGCACAAACCGAAACCGAACACCTGACCCCGCTACAACAGACAAGGGGGCGATTCAACCCCTGGGGAAAGGGCACGCCAATTGCAGTCTTTGGGATTGTCCCCCTTAATCGTGCCATGAACGTACTCGTTGTCGCACACCGCGCACCATTCGTGCCCAGACGCGATGACCGCGGTCATGATCCCATCGCTGTCGAAATACGCGCTCTCACTGTCACCGTAGCCCCAACCCGAGTAGTCACCAGTTGAGACCTGGAAGATCGCTGAATCGCCTGATCCGCATCGGGCCCATTGCGACTGATAGTCATCGGGTCGGTCCACACACCAGTTGGTGTTCACCAACGCTTGAGCAAGCGTCGCACAGCCGTCCACGGAGCCCGAAAAGTAGCCGGAACAATGGCTGGGTGTATTGTCTAGGACGCACAGCCCGTCTCGCTCGGTGCCCTCGATCTCCGGACAGAACGCGGTGCCCAGGAGATCGCTGTCCTCGGGGGGACCGTCGGCGCAGGCGCTCAGACACAACAGGACCAGGCCGGTCGAGCCTCCTCTCACCGCTTTCGCCGCTGCCACGCCTCTTCGAGCAGGCCCGCGAGCACGTCCTCCGAGATCAACGGAATCGACACCCGCAACGCGGTGAGCTTCTTCCCCCACCACTGCTCCTCGCAGGCAGCGGGATCGATGGCCACCGCCTCCTGTATCGACTCCGGCTCCAGCATGATGTTCAGGTGATCCGTGTCCGGCATCGTCGCGAAGATCTTCTTGCCAACACGAAAAGATGGGAAGCCGTGGTGCGGCTCCTCCGTGGCACCTGCAAGTGCGAGTGCGAGTAGTCTTACCTCGTCGACGTTCATGGCTTCCTCCTCACACTACCTGGAAGGCTGACCGGCCACGAGAAATGCCGCCCAGGTGGATGGCCTCGCGTGTCCATGAGCCCGGTAGTTCTCCTCTAGCACCTCCAATTGGGCGAAACGAAGTGCTTCACTCGGAGTCATGCCTTTCCGCCGCCTCAGATGCGCCTGGTAGAACGCGTCCATCAGCGCTGCGGTCTCCTCATCTGGCACGTTCCAGAGGCTCATGACGAGGGTCTTTGCTCCCGCAACGGAAAACCCCCTTTGGAGCCCCAGGACGCCTTCCCCTGACGTCACCTCTCCCAGCCCCGTCTCGCAGGCACTCAAGACGACCAACTCTGTCCCGCGAAGGTCGAGTGCACTGATCTCCTGTGCCGTCAAGATGCCATCTGCGACTCCAGTGCCGGCGCGTTCCACGTTTGCGCCAGCCAACACCACACCCGAGAGAAGCAGTGGATCCAGACCGACGCTCTCTCCTGTTGTTTGCAGGGCGTTTTCGCACCGACCGGAAGCGAAGAAGCCGTGGGTGGCGAAATGCACAATACGTGTCCCGCTCATTCTTTCCGCGATCGAGGCCTCCGTCGCGTGGATCCCAGTCGCCACCCGCGCCTCCTCTCGCCGATGAACCCCGCGACCCCAGGCCATTCGTACACTCTCTACTTCGTCGGCCGTGAATGGCAACGCCTTGAAGTCGTCGCCGACACAAGGCGCTTCGCGCGAGGATGTGGCCTCCAGGGAGTCCCCAGGCACACCCCCAAAGTCGACATCACCAACGATGAGCGCGCCTTGAGCCTGGTGGCTCGAACTGCGCAGGAGATCCCTGGCGTCTGAAACGTAGCTGATCGCGTGTTCCTCGACGAGATAGGCGCCCGACGGCAGAGGCAGTGCCGCAAACGGCAACGAAGAAAGCGGCCCGTCGGGAACGATGACAAGCTGGTCGGCGTCCGCGAGAAAAGAGCTGAGTGGCGCCCAAACGGCCGCGGCAACGCGCTGGCCGCGATCATCTGTCCTCCAGGTCGGAACCGTCTGGTCAGCCAGTGCAGCTCGCCAGTCACGAATTGCCGCGTCGATGGGAGCGGCAGGGCCCAGATCGACCAATGAGACCTCGCATGCGGGCGCGACCATTGTGAACGCGAGATAGCTCGCATCCTCTTCCGGTTTACGCAGCAGGAAGTCCACCAATCCGGCCCCCGGGCTGAGTGCCGTGCAGACCTCCGCGGCTCCAGCCTCGTTCACATCTCGCTCTGCGACCCAACCCTGGCTTACGACAGCAAGGGCCCTCTCCAGCTCCTCCTTTTTCACCGTGAGCAGCGCCAATCGCTGTCGGCGTTCATCGATCTGGTCAGCATCGAATTCCGCATAGGTGATGCCAGCCATTTCTCGTTTGGCGGCTGCGAGGCGGCCAAGCAGATCGCTTGCTTTGGGATCGTCGACCAGGCCGGCGAAGTTCCTCGCACGGACGCGACGGGTGGCAACGCCCTTCCACCTGAGGGTCGTCGAATACGCGCGTTCGCTAGACGAGGCCACGGCGAACATGTCCAACCAACTGTCCAGGAAGGCGCGACGATTGCGAACAAAAGCGAGGGCCTCCCGCTCGCTCAGCGAATCGAGGAGTTCGAAACGATTTTCCGACGCCTGCAAAGTGCGCTCGAACAACCGCCCCGCCTGTTCCGCATTGCCCTGGGCCGCGACGGCACGCCCTAGATTGTGAACCCTTCGCGCTACATCCGGGTGTTCTGCACCCAAAGCCTGCTCGATCAGCTCCAGAGACTGAGTCAGCAGGGAGACAGCATGAGACAACTCACCACGCTGATAGTGCACAGAGCCGATGTGTCCCAGGGTGCCACCGACATCCGGATGCCGCGGTCCCAAGACCGCTTTTTGAATTGCCAACGTTCGTCGATGGAAGGCAAGCGCCGCATCGTACTCGCCGAGGTTCTCCGCAACCCGGCCGAGTCCTGTCAGAGAATATGCGAGCTTCGGGTGGTCCGGCCCAAGGGTCTCCTCCAGAATACCCAGGCTGCGCTCCAGCAGAGGACGCGCTGCCTCGTTCTCCCCCATTGAAATGAGCATTACGGACAGGTCGTACAGGGCCGTTCCAACTTCCGGATGGTCCGGGCCAAGGGCATTCTCCAGCATTTGCAGGCCTCGCTCAGAGAGGCTCCGGGCGCGCCTTATATCGCCCAGGTCGTAAACGATGGTCGCCACATTCTTGAGGCTGACCGCCACGACCGGGTGATCCGTGCCCAGAGCGCGTTCGCGAATCGCGAGGCTGCGTTCCAGTACATGCCGAGCCGCGACGAGATCTCCCTCCCCAGAAAGCACAATCCCAAGGGAATTGAGCGCATAGGCAAGGTCGGGATGATCGGGCCCTACTACCTCCTCCAACAACGCGACGCTCCGCTCGAAGAGGGACCGCGCCGTTGTCATGTCAGCGAAGGCGAACCGGACTCCACCCAGGTTCAATAGCCCCATGGCCAGGGCACGCTTGTCGACCTCGGCCTCCGACTCCCACAGGGCGATCGCGCGTCCGAAATACTCACCAGCAACCGAGTAATTACCGACGTGATACTCAAGCAATGCGATGTTGTTGACAACCCCGGCACGCTGTCCATGATCGTCGGGAAAACTCTCGTCCAGAATGGTGAGAGACCGGGTGAAGAAAGCGCGAGCGGCGTCGTAGTTGCCGGCCGACTGACTAGACAGGCCCATGCTGTTCAAGCAAACGACGACAGAAATGTGATTGGGGCCGTTCGTCTGCTCCCTGAAGGTCAGGGCACGCTCGTATATGACCAAGGCTGCGCCATAATCGCCTAGATAATGGTGCGTTTCGGCGACCTTGAATGCCAACACCATCAACCCGGGTTCGTCCGGACCAAGCTCTTCCTCCAGCATCGCCATTCCCTGCTGATACCAGCGAAGAGACTCGTCATAGTCACCCAGAGCGGCGTGAATCTGCCCGATGATACTGAGAGAATCGGCAACGCCCGGATGCCCGTCTGGATAGGCATTCCGGCGGATCTCAAGAACTCGATGAGCAATGACCAACGCCTCATCTAGCTCGCCTCGTGAAAAGTGCTCCTCGATCTGCTTGTGCAGCGGGATGACCTCCGGAAGCGCACTGGGGTCTTGAGCAAGTGCACTGAGAGCACACAGAAGGAGCCACATGACGGTCTAGATGCCCACGGTCTGGCACCAGCGCTCGAAGTCTGGAACCCACCGCGGTGCCCGCGCCCGCAAGAACGCGTCGGTCGCCGACACCGCAACCGTTTCCAGCCGCTGGTGCAGCGCGTACCCCTCGGTCCCCGCACGCGTGTCCCGCACGCCCTCCGCCAACACGTGGGGATCGGAGATCGGATGCATCTCCTCGTGCAGCACCTGGCAGAGGATGTGCCCGAGGTCATTGTCGAAGTTCACTCCGACGATCCGACCTCGAGACGTCTCCGTCGCCCGGCCACTGTTCCCGACCGGACAGTCCACCACCCACAACGGCGGTGCCACCTTGCCCGTCGATTCCCACAACGCTCCGCGAAGTGCGTCCAGCGGACCCTTCAGCGAGGCCTTTACCGCTTCGAGCCGCTCCGGATCCGCGGCGTCGACAATGTGCCTCTCGGCCTCCAGCGCATCGGCAAACGCAGCGGACAACGCCGGGTCGCCGAGAATATTGCCATCTCGCAACGCGCCGATGAGCGCATCCACCCGTTGATGCAGCAATCCGACGACCTGAATGAACAACCGCTCCGGCGCCGCTTCCAACGCCGCTTTCAACGGCGCGACCCAGGGTTTTTCGCCCTTGCCAGCGTCGTACAAATTGGCCGCGTCGACGCCGAGATCGAGGTGACCGAGCACGTGGTACGCCAGCGTGGCAGCGGGACGCCGCACGAAGTGCACCTGGTTCCCGACCCCGGTGGGGATCGGAGGGCGACGGACCCATCCGTAGCGACCTCCGAGCACCGGAACCCGAACCCGGCCGACCAATCGCTCCGACGTGGATCCCCCTTCGCGGGTGATGCACACCAGATCCTGCGGTCGGAATCGTGGCCCCACAAAGGCAACTGCCCGCCCGCCGTCGCGAAGGTTCTCGACGAGACCCGTCGGGAACATGGGTACGGCGGCACCCAGGAACAGGCGATCGAACTCCCCTTCCAGCCCGTACATGTCGCTATCGCGGACCTCGACGTTCTCGAGCCCGGCCAGCCGCTCGGCCAGGCCTTCCGCCCAACTGGACACGAACGGCACCACCACGACGCGCCCACTCGGCCCGACCAGTCGGGAGAGGATGGCGGCGAGATACCCACTCCGAGCGGTGAGATCGACGACCACATCTCCGGCATCGGGCTCCAATGCCTCCAGCGCCGAGGCCAGCACGGAAATCCCCAGGGTCGTCGGAGGCAGCCCCTCTTCGGTCTCCGGGGTCTGGCCCAACATCGTCTGGGCGTCCAAGGGCGGAACCCAATCCTCGGGGGACACACCGAGCAGGGCCTCGACCAGGTCGGCACTGCGCAGGGCACCGCGGTCCAAGAGCCGCTTGACCGCCTCTTCCCGCTTTCGGATCCACGGATCTTTGAGGTTCATGCCTATCGGAATCGGGATCAACGACGGATCCGAAACGCCGGCCATCGCCCGCTTGCCGCGCTCGAGGAGGTGATCTCGCTGATCCTCGGCCAGATGCTCGACCTGGCCCTGCAGGCTCCGCTCGTAGACGCGGTCGATACTGCGCCCGGCACCGTCGAACCGCTTCTGTACCTCTAGAAGCAAAGGCCGGTACGCGTCGTGCATGAACGCCACCCGCTCGGCGTACCCCAAGGTCCCGCTCGGATCGAGGTGTTGCGCCCGGAAACCATGGTCGTACCAGCTCTTCCACCACTCTCGATGATAGAAGTGCGCCCCGTGCTCGGCCTCCTGCTCGTCCATTGTCATGTGCACCAGAGACCCCGGATAGAGCCGGAAGGGGTCGATGGAGAGCCAGCCTTTGGTCGACGGCATGCTCAGGAACAGGTCGCTGATGAAGGCGTGGGTCTCCTCCATGGTCTCGCGCGTCTCGCCGGGGTGGCCGACGATGATGTTGGTCGCCCAGTTCAGACCGTGCTTCTGGGACAGGCGGGCCAGGCGCTGGATGGCGCCCAGGTACTTCTCTGAGGTGTTGCCCTTCTGCATGATCTTCAGCATCTTCGGGCTGCCGCTCTCCAAACCAATTCCGATGGCGAAGCGGGCGTCGGCGAGGAGCTCGATGTCGGTGTCGTCGAGGTCGTCGGAACGGGTCAGAGTCCAGTACTGTCTGGGAAATAGCTCGTATTTCGCGATACCTTCCAGGACCTCCCGGCGCCATCTCCGGTGGAATCCAAAGAGCGGATCGGCGATGTTGATGACCCACTTCGACAGGTCGGTGAAGGTCGCCAGTCGGCGGAGCTCATCGACCGCTCGCTCGGGACTGTAGGCCCGCCAGGCGTAGCCGCTCTTGGCCCTCTCCATGCAGAACGAGCAGTGGTAGACACAGCCACGGGACAGGTAGATCTGGAACTTGCGCCCGATGTTGTGGGCGTGAGGCCAGTAGCGATCGAGGAGGTCCCACTGGTAGGGGGGTAGATCGTCGAGCCTTCGGGGCAGATCGGCGCCGAACACCCGCTGCCCGATGTCCTCGCCACCCAGCAGCCGCTGGACCACCTTCAGGAGTGGGAACTCCCCTTCGCCGACGAACACAGCGTCGAAGGGAGAGCCGTCGAAGACCACGTCCTTTGGCAGGGCACTGGCGTGGTATCCGCCAGTGATCAGGGGCACATCCGGGTACAGATCCTTGAGGAACCGCGCCAGGGCCATGACCCGCATGTAGTCGAAGCTCGAGTAGCAGGAGAGCCCGATGACCAGGTAGGGACCGAGATCTTCGAGTCGTCGGGCCAGGTCGTTGTGGTCGCCGCCCTCGTAGTTCAGGTCGAGGAGTTCGACCCGGACCCCGGTGTGCTCGCGCACGTAGCCGCCCATGGACACCAGGTGCGGGAGCCCGAAGTCCATGTCGGTCCACTTGAGAATCCCCGGGGAGATGAGGAGAACCGCGGGCTCCGCACTCACTTTGCGTTCACCACGCTGGAGAAGAGCAGGGGCTCCGGGTGTTCGTGGCTGCCAAAAGTGGCGTAGGCGCTCTCTTTACAGCCGCCCTGACACGTGGTCTCGTAGGCGCAGCCCCGACACATCTCCGGCACGGTCCGCCGGAACTCCTTCTGGTAGGGATTGCTGTAGATCTCCGCCCAGTCCTGGGTCACGAGGTTGCCCATGATCCCGGACGAGAGGTTGCAGCTGCGCACATTGCCCTGGCCGTCGACGACGATGTTCGGGGCCTCGGTGCCCGTGCTGCACAGGCCGAACTGAATCCAGGGGAAGCGCTCGTAGCGGATCAGACAGGGCATGACCGGCATGGCGGTGCCGACGTGGATTCCGTAGGCGCGACCCATGCGATCGGCGATGGTCAGGTCGGCCTCGATGATCTCCATGGTCGGAAGCAGGCGCTCGATGTGGTGGATGGCGCCGCCAGTTGGAGACATGCGGTTGTAGCTGAGGGCTTTGACGCCGAGCGCCACACAGAGCTCCATGACGCGCTCGAGCTCGCCGGCGTTCTGCTTCATAGAGACGTAACAGACCTGCACTGGCACCCCTGCATCCCGCAGGTCGAGCGCAGCGCGCACGGTGTCGTCGAAACAGACCGCACCCTTGAGCTCGTCGTGGAGCTCGCGATTGCCGGCAAGCAGCGTGAGCTGGACCTGGCGAACCCCCATATCGGCGAGGTCGGCGGCCGACTCCGGCGGGATGTGGCTGCCGTTGGAGATGAGGGTGACGGTGTGCACCAGCTCACAGGCGTGGCGGATGATCTTGAGGGCGTCTTGCCGAAGCAGAGGTTCGCCGCCGGTGATGGTGACGTGCTGGGCGCCAGACTGCTCGATGGCCTTGGTCATCAGCTTGAGCAGGGATGCGGTGCGCAGCTGGGCGCGGATGTCGTAGCCGGCCTGGGCGTCGCCGCTCTTGGCGGTCCAGACGTTGTAGCAGTGGGCGCATTTGTGGTCGCACGCAGCCGACAGCTCGAAGTCGATGCGCGGGATGGTGTGGTCTTCGTCTGGAAGTACGACGCTCATTCGGTGTCCAGTCTACCCTGAAGGCGAGCGCGGACGTCCGCGGGAAGAACGCCGCTGACGATGAGACGGTCGATGACCTGATCGAGGTCTTCATCGGCGACTGGGCCGGTGTCGGTGGCGGTATCCGTAGCCGTGTCAGCTGTGTCGATCGGCGCCCCGAGGCAGGGTGCGGTGTCGGTGTCCGTGTCGGTGTCCGTGTCGGTGTCCGTGTCCGTGTCCGTGTCGGCATCTCCTCCGGTCTCACCGGTGTGAGGCGTGCTGTAGTTCAGACACGCGCCCACCTTCAGACAGGCACAGGCGGTCAAAGTGGAGCTCGCTGTGGCCAGACCGAGGGCCAGGAGCAGCGAGGGCGGCAGCGGTCTGTTCGGAGGTGGAGCCATCAGTCCGCCAGCTTGCCGGAGAGGCGTTCTTGGATATCATCCGGCAGAATCCCACTCTCGATGAGACGCTGGATGACCTGCGCCCCGACGGGGTCCGTGGCGCCGGTGCTACCACCCGTATCGCCGGTGTCGCCGGTCTCTTGCGTAACTGCCGTGTCGGAATCGCTGTCGGTGTCCGCATCAGTGTCGGTGTCGGTGTCCGCATCGGTGTCGGTGTCGGTGTCCACATCCAAGACGTCCGAAGACGAATCCGCGTAGTCCAAGCAGGCGTTGACCTTGCTGAGGCACACGCAAGCGGTCACCGTCGACGCGGAGACGAGGCCGAGGGCGAGCAACAGGGACTGTGGAATCGAAGATTCCGGAGGGGGCGCCATCACTCCTCTCC
>Ga0315336_1002912_pt1 | contig 24407 bp, 24 predicted proteins | sample ASW5metaG_FD_204512 | JGI IMG/M metagenome (GOLD analysis project Ga0315336, IMG submission 204512) | Ammonia-oxidizing marine archaeal communities from Monterey Bay, California, United States - ASW #5 | ecosystem: Environmental > Aquatic > Marine > Intertidal zone | place: USA: California... | reverse complement strand
TAAACCGACATTGTGTTTTCTAATTAAAAATAATTTGGATCTGAATTAAGATTATTATTAAGCGCTATATTTAAAAATTAAATAGTATTATTTAGTTTTTAAAAAGATAAAAACAGTGCCTTCTTACCATGTAAGTAATACCCATTGAGGAACAATAACATCATCAAGCTCATTCTTTCTTACATCTAATTTACCGTCTCCATCATGATCAATTAAATAATAAGTCATGCCAACAACAGGGGTAATCTTTACCATATATAGATTATTATTAATTCTATATTCTTCAATTATTTTGTCTTCTTGACGTATTATCGTAACTTGAGGTTCAATTTGTTCGCCTGACTCAATACTACCCGGGAGCTCTGGAGGCTCTATAACAGGAGCAAGCTCATCTGCTTTTGCAATAACCATCATCAAATTAAAAAAAATGAAAAATAGCATAAGTAATATTGCTGACTTTCCCATGATCATCCTGTCCTTAGTGAGTATTACCCCTATACTTTACCATCTCATTTTAGCCATATGAAGAATTATCTGAAAGGGTGGAATTGCTGGAAGATTCTTGGTCTTAAGTATAAACCCCTGAACATTATCCATTTATCCTGTCATAATTTGTGTTATCCAAAACGCTAGTTGATTACATAAATTATTAATATCAAATGACGGATAATACCTTAGTGCTTGTTGATGGTTCTTATTATTTATTTAGAGCCTATCACGCAATGCCGCCCCTAAATAATGCTAGTGGTGAGCCTACCGGTGCGATTTTTGGCGTAATCAATATGATAAAAAAACACTTAACTGAAGGTGGTCCTGATTACTTTGCGGTTATTTTTGATGCTAAAGGTAAAACTTTTAGGAATGATCTTTATAAAGACTATAAGGCAAATAGACCTTCTATGCCTGATGATCTAGCTGTTCAAATAAAGCCATTGCATGATCTAATTCGAGCACTAGGCATACCTTTGTTGGTTATTGATGGAGTAGAAGCTGATGATGTTATTGCAACGCTAGCAAAACAAGCAGCACAAAGGAAAATCAAAACAATCGTGTCAACTGGAGATAAGGATTTAGCGCAAATTGTAAATAGTCGTATACACTTACTTAATACAATGAATCAAGTTTATTTGGATATTGATGGTGTTGAAAAAAAATTTGGTGTGCCTCCTGAAAGAATTATTGATTATTTAACGCTTGTTGGCGATAGCGTCGATAATGTCCCGGGTGTACCGAAAGTAGGCCCGAAAACTGCTGCCAAGTGGCTAAATGAATATAAGACACTCGATCAAATTATAAATAGCGCGGACCAAATAAAAGGTAAGGTTGGTGAAAATTTACGGGAATTTTTACCTAAAATACCACTAACTAAAAAACTTGTTACTCTTCGATATGACGTTGAGCTTGATTTAAACCCAGAAGATTTAGTTATTTGCGAACCGGATAAAGTTGCCTTAAAAAAAATATACACTTACTGGAATTTCACTACATGGCTTAAACAACTTAATGAAAATACCAGTGAAGATAAAAATGCCGATGATCAAAAAACTTTGGTAAAAAATGAACCGAAGTATGAGACGATTTCGACGGAAAAAAAGTTAGATGAATGGATAGCCAGACTTAAAAATTCTGACCTAGTTGCTATTGATACTGAAACGACTAGCCTTAATTACATGATGGCAGAAATAGTTGGTATCTCATTTGCAGTTACAGCTAACCATGCCGCGTATGTCCCATTGCAACATAATTATGTTGGTGCTCCAAAACAACTCTCACTAAAAAATACTTTGAACAAGTTAAAGCCGATACTTGAGGATGAAACAAAAAGAAAAGTAGGTCAAAACTTAAAATATGACCAAGAAGTTTTTGCTAATTATAAAATTAATCTATGCGGAATAGAGCATGACACGATGCTTGCCTCCTATGTTTTGAATAGTACCGCGACTAGACACAATCTCGATGCTCTGGCACTAAATTATCTAAATATTAAAACAATTCATTATGAAGATGTTGCTGGTAAAGGAACAAAACAAATTTCGTTCAATCAAGTTAGTATCGAAGAAGCTGCTCCGTATGCTTGCGAAGACGCAGAAGTTGTCATCAAACTCAATAGTGTTTTGACGTCGAAACTAAAAAAAATACCATCACTTGAAAAAATATATAGAACAATTGAAATCCCGCTAATACCAGTACTTTCGCGAATTGAGAGAAATGGGGTCATGATTAATTCTGAAATGTTAGCTAAGCAAACAAAAAATTTAAAAAATCGTATGCGAGAAATTGAAATTGAGGCTCATTCTTTAGCCAAAGAATCTTTTAATATCAGTTCACCTAAACAAATTCAATCTGTTTTATATGACAAACTAAATTTACCTATTCTCGCAAAGACCCCAAAGGGACAACCATCTACTGCAGAATCAGTTCTGCAAGATTTATCAGAAGAATATGAACTCCCAAGGTTAATTCTTGAATATAGAAGCACGAGTAAGTTGTGTTCTACATATACAGAAAAACTACCACAAATGATAAATCAAAAAACAGGTCGTGTTCATACGTCATATCATCAAGCAGTAACTGCTACTGGCAGGTTATCTTCTTCAGACCCAAATTTACAAAATATACCTATACGAACGGAGGAAGGCAGAAAAATAAGACAGGCTTTCATTGCGCCAAAGGGCCATGTAATTGTTGCAGCTGATTATTCTCAAATTGAATTGCGGATTATGGCACATCTATCGAAAGACAAAGGCCTGCTGAATGCCTTTGAACAGGGTTTGGATATACATAAAACAACAGCTGCTGAAGTTTTTGCTGTAGCTATTAATAGTGTCACAAAAGACCAACGGCGAGCAGCTAAAGCGATTAATTTCGGGCTGATATACGGCATGTCGGCATTTGGGCTTGCTAAACAACTAGGTATAGACAGAAATGAAGCTAAAGAATACGTAGATCTATATTTTAATCGTTACCCAGGTGTTAAAAGTTTCATGGATTTAACTCGTGATAATGCGAAACAAAATGGCTTTGTTGAAACAGTGTATGGCCGTCGGTTGTATTTACCTGAAATTAACGCAAGAAATGCTACTCGAAGACAATATGCTGAAAGAACAGCAATTAATGCGCCAATGCAAGGCACTGCTGCAGATATTATTAAACATGCGATGATAGATATAGACATATGGATAAGTAAAGCTAATTTTAATGCTAAAATGCTCATGCAAGTACATGATGAGCTAGTTTTTGAAGTACATTCAAAAAAATTAAAAGAGTTCGTTAAAGAAATAAACGATAGAATGACAAAAAATAATGACCTCATTGTGCCATTAGAAATTAATATTGGCCATGGAAATAATTGGGATGAAGCACATTGAAAATGTTTTCAAATTCTTTATCATATTAAATAAAATTTTATAATTACTTCTTTACAACAGAACTATATTGGGTAATATTTAGAAAAATTTATTTATAATTTCTCGTAACCATCGATACTCATCGAAAATAATAACATGTTAATAATTCCCGCAATTGATATTAAAAATGGAAAATGTGTTCGTCTTTCCCAAGGACAAATGGACCATGAAACGATTTATTCAGAAAACCCGTTGGACGTTGCAAATAAATGGGTTGAAGAGGGTGCTGAAAGAATACACATTGTTGATCTTGATGGGGCAATCGAAGGAAAGCCTGTTAATGTAGATATAATTCATTCGATAGTAGAAGCGTACCCAAATATTCCGCTGCAAGTAGGGGGCGGTATCCGCGATGAAGATACTATTCAAACATACCTAGATGTTGGTGCTTCTTACGTTATTATTGGTACGCGTGCCGTCACAACACCTCATTTTGTATCTGATGTTTGTTTGGAATTTCCTGGACATATAATTGTTGGCTTAGATGCAAAAAATGGAAAATTAGCAACCGATGGGTGGTCAAAATTGTCAAACCATGACGCAAACGACATGGCTCAGCGCTTTGAAGAGGACGGTGTTGCAGCAATTATTTTCACCGATATCAATCGTGACGGTATGTTAAATAGCCTTAATATTGAGGCAACTGTCAATCTCTGCAGCAAAATCAGCATTCCTGTTATTGCCTCCGGAGGAGTTACCAATCTTAAGGATATACGTTCTCTATGCGAAATTACTGAAGAAGGAATTTTTGGTGTAATTACTGGTCGAGCGATCTATGAAGGCACGCTTGATTTTGCAGAAGCACAAAAACTAGCAAAAAAAGTATCTGCCAAAACATAATAATGGGTCTTGCAAAAAGAATAATACCGTGCCTTGATGTTGATAACGGGCGTGTTGTAAAAGGAATAAAATTTTTAAATATACGTGATGCAGGCGATCCTGTTGAAATTGCAAAACGTTATGATGAGCAGGGTGCTGACGAAATAGCTTTTTTAGATATTACCGCTAGCAGCGACAATCGAAATACATTAATAAATGTTGTTGAAAATGTGGCTAGTCAAGTTTTTATTCCTTTAACTGTTGGGGGTGGTATACGCAATATATCAGATATAAAAAATATGCTAAAAGCTGGAGCGGATAAAGTTAGTATCAACACCGCGGCTGTTAATAACCAAAGTTTTGTTCAGCAAGCAGCTAAGCAATTTGGATCACAATGTATAGTTGTTGCTATAGACGCTAAGCAAATTGAATATAAAAATAATAAGACTAAATGGGAAGTGTACACACATGGCGGTAGAAACGGGACAGGGCTTGATGCAGTGGAGTGGGCAAAAAAAATGGCTGATCTTGGTGCTGGGGAAATACTACTAACAAGTATGGATAAGGATGGAACAAAGGATGGTTTTGATATTGAATTAACCAAAATTATTAGTGAAGCTGTTAGCATACCCGTAATTGCCTCGGGAGGGGTAGGCAATCTTGAACACCTCGCCGAAGGGATTCTTTATGGCAAAGCTGATGCAGTACTAGCCGCAAGTATTTTTCATTTTGGAGAATACAGTATTACCGACGTTAAAAAAAACTTGTCTAAGAAAAATATTGAGGTTCGTCTCTAAAAAAAGATTAAAAATTTATAATGAAATCATGGTTAGATAAAATTAACTGGAATGAAGATAACTTAGTCCCCGTTATTGTGCAAGAGACTGGTACAAAGCAAATTCTTATGCATGCTTGGATGAGCCGAGACTCCCTTGAAAAAACATATAAAAGTGGGAAAGCAACCTATTGGTCGCGTTCCCGCCAAAGCCTCTGGGTTAAAGGTGAATTATCGGGGCACTATCAGTTTGTCGAGTCAATACAAACGGACTGTGATTATGACGCTCTATTAATCACTGTTAAACAAGAGGGTGGTATTGCATGCCATACTGGCAGGTATCATTGTTTTTTTACAAAACTTATTGATAATAATTGGGTAGAAACTGAAAAAATATTAAAAGACCCAAGAGATATTTATGGCAAATAAAGACAACATAAAAAAACATATATTCGACTCTCTTGACAAGATCTTAGAGCAACGAAAAACAGCGAATCCTGATGAATCATATACCGCTAAATTACTTAGCGAAGGTGTAGATAGTATTCTGAAAAAAGTGGGTGAAGAGGCTACAGAAACCGTAGTTGCGTCTAAATGTGGTGATAATGCTGCTATAATTCACGAAATTGCCGACTTATGGTTCCATACTATCATTCTTCTTAAATATCATGGCCTTAAAACTGACGATGTTCTTAAGGAACTGGAAAAACGATTAGGTCTATCTGGTATTGACGAAAAAGCGAGTCGTAACAAATAAAAAGTACCTGTCGTTTATACTCCGAACTTGCTTAAGGTTGAGCAAATATGGTCAACTGTTACATTCCATACATAGCAAAATAGGGGGATATGAATATGCCTGGCGTACCCGAACTATTAATTCTTCTTGTAATCTTTGCTCTACTATTTGGCACAAAGAAACTACGCAGCATGGGTAGTGATTTGGGAAGTGCGATAAAAAGCTTCAAGAGTGCCGTAAAAGATGATGATGATAAACACAGCAGCGAAGTCAAAGAAGACAATACAAATGAAAAATAAATAAAAAATATCAATATAAAGATTGACACTAGTTACTAATGAAAATTACAAATATTAAATATTAATCGCATGTTCGATATCGGATTTTGGGAATTAATAACTATTACGCTTATTGCCTTAATTATATTGCGTCCAGAACACTTACCGAAATTTGCAAAAGATGTTGGTAAATTTTTGGGTAAATTACGTAACTTTATTTATAGTGCAAAAAAAGAAATTGTAAAGGAACTTGAAATTAAAGAGATTCATGAATTACAAGATAGTATTGACCATGTTGATAGCCTTATGAAAGAAGCGCCGGATAAAATTATTTCAGAAAAAGATAATGCTGAAAAAAATAATACGTGACCAAAAATGGACGATTCATTCATAAATTATGAAAGGCCACTCAGAGCAACCATTAATTAAACATCTTTTTGAATTGCGAACAACTGCTCTGCGCTGCATTATATCTATTATTCTTATAACAATAATATTACTTCCATTTGCAAACCAGATATATAGTTTTATTGCGACCCCGCTCATCGCAAAATTACCAGAGGGTAGTAGTATGATTGCAACCGAAGTAGCTTCACCTTTCTTTGCTCCTTTCAAATTAACATTGTTTTGTGGGATATTTTTTTCTATTCCTTATATTCTTTATCAAACATGGTCATTTATCGCGCCCGGTCTTTACATTAATGAAAGAAAATTAATACTGCCGTTATTAGTCAGTAGTTCGTTGCTTTTTTATTTGGGAATATTCTTTGCTTACTATGTTGTGTTTCCTATCTTATTTGCTTTTCTTACAACGACTGCGCCTAGTAATATCACGGTAATGACAGATATTAATCATTATCTAGACTTTATACTTAAACTATTTTTTGCTTTTGGTATATCGTTTGAAATTCCAATCGCGACCATTTTATTAATTAAATCTAATTTTATAACTATAGAAAAATTAAGCTCTAATCGTCCGTATATAATATTATTTGCTTTTTTTGTCGGTATGTTGTTGACGCCGCCCGATGTAATTTCTCAAATATTATTAGCGATACCAATATGGGTATTATTTGAAATTGGTCTAGTACTTGGTAAGTATTTTAAAAATTGAGGAGCATTATTAGTTTTGCACCCATGGCAAGTCATGAAATCGCCAACCACTAATAACGCTACGGTGGCCATTCATATCTTTGTCGCCCTCAAATCCATCAACTATATTAATGGTATTTTTATATCCTTCGGACTCTAACAGTAATGCAGCCTCACCTGATCTCCTGCCACTCCTACACATCAATAAAATTTGGATACTAAATAAATCATTTGTATCTGGAAATTTCTTCATTAGCTCTGACTTCACATTATCAATAAAATTAGGCAGGATTTCCCATCCCGGTGGCTCTTTTATAGGTATGTGGATTGAGCCTACAGGATGACCTACATACTCATATTCCATCGAACTTCTTACATCTATCAGCACTACGTCTATTGATTTTTGTAATATGTTATGTGCCTCAGGTGAACTTACTTCTTCAAACATTAAAAATTTCCTATTTTTTTAACTATTTTTCAAAGATTTATTGATTGCAGTTGGTTTGAACATTAACATAATGTCTATATCACAAGATTATATCTTTGATGATAATTTATACAGTTCATTAAATAAACAACGGGAGGGGATTAGCATGGGCATGGATGATTGCGATGGTGTAATTTGGCTTGATGGAGAATTTATTCCGTGGAAAGATGCCAAAATACACGTATTAACCCACACTCTTCATTATGGAATGGGGGTGTTTGAAGGTGTGCGGGCTTATCAATCAACCAATGGTACAGCTATTTTTCGTCTTAATGACCATACAAATAGATTATTTTCATCCGCTCATATACTTAATATGCCAATGCCCTATGACAAAAAAACTATAAATAATGCCTGCCTTGATGCAGTTAAAAAAAATAATCTCGAAACCGCTTACATAAGACCAATGTGCTTTTATGGCTCTGAAGGAATGGGCTTGAGAGCTGACAATCTGCGGACACACGTGATGATTGCCGCTTGGGCTTGGGGGTCTTACCTAGGAACTGAGGGCTTAGAAAAAGGAATTCGTGTTAAAACATCCTCATTTACTAGACATCACGTAAATATAACTATGTGCAAAGCCAAAGCTAATGGAAATTATATGAATTCAATGCTTGCTTTACAGGATGCGCTTTCCGCTGGTTATGACGAGGCGCTACTACTTGATGTTGATGGTTACGTTGCTGAAGGTAGTGGTGAAAATATTTTTATCGCTCGCAACGGTATTTTATATACTCCTGATTTAACTTCTGCGCTTGAAGGGATAACACGAGATACAATTATTCAATTTGCGAATAAAAATAATATTATTGTAAAAGAAAAAAGAGTGACAAGAGATGAAGTATATGTAGCGGATGAAGCTTTCTTCACAGGAACGGCCGCTGAGGTGACGCCCATACGGGAAGTCGATAATCGTATTATTGGAAACGGCGGGAAAGGTCCTATTACAGAAAAATTACAAAAACAATATTTCGATTGTGTAAGCGGCAAAGTCGAAGAATATAAAAATTGGTTAAATTATATTTCTTAAAAAAATTTAAATGAAAAAAATGACAGATGAAGACCAAATTATAATTGCTATTAAATCGAATCAACTGCCGTTACATTGTCCCCTCCCAGACATGAGTCTTTGGAATCAACATCCAAAAGTTTATCTATCAATAGATGTATCTAAAAAAGTAAAGTGCCCCTACTGTGGGACAGAATATGTTCTAGAAGAGTAATAAACTTCTTTCAAAATAATATGACATTAAATATTTGGCGTATTACAGATGGGAAATCTGGTCATGATTCCCAAAGTGCTGGATTATGTAAGGCAATTGCAGATTTATCATCAAGCAAACAATTTGACCTAACTGCTAATTCATTAGCAAGTTGTTTAAAGAATTTTGTATCTCGAAAATTTCCAGATGGTGATGGGCTGCCTGATCCAGATATTATTATTGGTGCCGGGCATGGAACACACCTAACAATGCTATCAGCTAAACGAGCAAGAAAAGGAGAAATTGTAGTAATAATGAAGCCTAGCCTTCCTTTAAATTTTTTTGATATCTGCATTATCCCTAAACATGATGCTCCGCCAAAAAAGAATAATATTATTGAAACTAACGGGGCGCTAAACGCGCTAGAATTTAATAATAATAAATCGAAAAACTTGGGCTTAATTTTGATTGGTGGGCCATCTAAGCACTATGAATGGAACAGCGAATTGATTATAAATCAGATTGATGCTGTTGTTTCTAGGAGCAAAGAAATAAATTGGACGATCTCAGATTCACCTAGGACTCCAAAAAATATGATATCAAAAATCTTAGCATCAAATTATAAGAATGTTGATATATTGGATTTTAATAATAGCCCTAATAAAAACATAAGGAAGCTTATTTTTATGACTAAAGATATCTGGGTTAGCCCTGATAGTGTCTCGATGATTTATGAATCATTGACTTCTGGTGCGTCAGTTGGATTATTTGAAATGCCAAAAAAACGTAAAAACAGAATATATACATCGGTTGATAATTTAATTATAGAAAATCATGTTACGACATTTAGTGCATGGGAAAAAACAAATGCATTGCAAACTAATAATTTAAATTTGAGTGAGTCAAAACGATGCGCCTCAATTATACTTGAAAGGTTGCTTTAAGTTGAAAACACCGAAAAGCGATCAAAACAAAGTAATATCATGCCCTGTTTGTAAGAGTGCTGAGATAAGTTATTTTATAAAAAAAAATAATTATGGTTTTGATACTTGTAATATATGTGAATTCATGTTTTTAAACCCTATGCCAAATCAAATTACGTTAAATAAAATTTACACGGATGAAGATACCAAAACACATGATGGATACAAAAAAGCAAGATCTAGGCTTAGAAGAGCCTTTATAAAATTACCAAGATTTATCCCCTATGCGTTTAATAAAAATTCTCTGGATTTTGGTTGTGGTGGGGGTTTCGTTGCATACGTACTCAGTTTTGTGGCAAAGTCATCAACCGGAATTGACATAAACGAAAAAGCTGTTTCTTATGCAAAAAAAAGGTTTAAGCGCGTAAATTATTATTGCACTGATTTTGCTGCATTGCTTAAATCAGAAGAAAAATATGATTTTATTTATTCCTCAGAAGTAATAGAACATGTAAGTGATATAAATCTTTATATGAGGGCCCTAGAAAATCTAGTAAATAAAGATAGCTACATATATATAACAACGCCCGATTTAGGCCACCCCAAAGTGCCGAAAGACATTACAAAATGGGATGTTTTGTGTCCGCCAATACATGTACAGCACTTTACGAAAAAAACTGTGACCATACTATTCAAAAAATATGGCTTCGATATTATTAAATTCTATAAAAATAAAAAACCTGGGTTAATATTTCTTTCAAAAAAATCATAATTAAAAAACCTATGCGGCCAACTATATTACAAATTCTTCCATCTCTCGATTATGGAGGCGTCGAGCGTGGGACAGTTGAGGTTGCCAATGAACTAGTACAGAAAAATTATCGCTCCATTGTAGTATCTGGTACCGGAGGGCTTGTACCAGAACTCATAAACTCAGGCAGCGAACATATAGATTTGCCGGTTGGAAAAAAATCAATCGCCTGCCTAAGCTTAATACCAAAATTAAGTCTACTATTTAAAGAAAAACATGTAGATATTGTTCATGCAAGATCAAGGTTCCCTGCGTGGTTAACTCATTTTGCGCTAAAAAATATTGAACCAAAACATAGACCTATTTTCATAACTACTGTTCACGGTCCGTATACTGTAAATCGTTATAGCAAAATAATGACAACGGGCGCTCGTGTTATTGCAATTTCAAAATATATAAAAAAATATATTTTGGAAAATTACCCCGGCGTAGATAAAAAAAAGATTGAGGTTATACCTCGTGGGATAAATAATAATAAGTTTCCCTTTGGCTATAAACCATCAGATTTATGGAAAGAAGCTTGGTATAGTCAATTTCCTAATATAAAAAATAAATTTTTAATTACTCTACCTGCCAGAATTACCAGATGGAAAGGACAAAATGATTTCGTTGAAATTATTACTAAATTAAATGCAAATGGCATCCAAGTTCATGGGTTAGTTGTAGGAGGAGTTAATAAACGAAAAAAAAGATATTTAAAAGAATTAGAGTTTTTAGTTAAAAAAAATAATATTGGGGATCATATTACCTTTACGGGACACCGTGACGATATAAAAGAGATCATGTCGATATCAAATATCGTTTTATCATTAGCAAAAATACCAGAAGCTTTCGGGCGTACCGCCCTTGAGGCATTAAGTTTGGGCGTGCCTGTGATCGCATATAACCACGGGGGGGCTGAAGAGGTTCTAGTTGATATGTTCCCTGAGGGGAAAATAGAGCCTTTAAACATTGATAACGCTGTATTACTAATAAAAAGATTCTATAAATCAAAACCAAAAGTTGAAAATAAAAATATCTTTACTTTAGATAACATGCTAGACAAAACTATTTCTATTTATAATTCAGTATACAAAAAAAATATTTTATGAGGCCAATAAATAATCATATCGCTATATGTGTGGCCACTTATAAAAGACCAGATTTATTAAAAGAGTGTTTAACAAAAATATACTTACTCGAACTCCCTAAAAAAAATAAAATTTTTCTAATTGTGGTCGACAATGATGTAAATGAAACAGCAAAACCTACTGTTGACCTTTTTAATAAAAACTATAATTTTCCTATTCATTATTTCGTTGAATCAGAACGAGGTATATCTTCAACAAGGAATCGCCTGATTGACGAATCATTAAAATTGAAAAGCAGTCTTATATGTTTCATTGACGACGATGAGTTCCCAAAAAAAAATTGGCTAACTAGTCATTTAAATGCATTAATTAAACACAATGCGGATGTTGTTACGGGGCCAGTAATATCTGTAAAAGATAAAACCCATTTAGATTTAATAACTTACGATACTAAATTTGAGACCGGCCATACCCCAAGGCACGTCGCGGCCGGAAATGTCTTATTTAAAAGTAAATTAGTAAAGGAACAGGGCTTACGATTTGATCCAATATATAATTTTACAGGCGGCGAAGACTTTCATTTCTTTGATAGATCATCATCAAAGAAAAATAAGCATGTATGGGTAGCTGACGCAATTATCTATGAACATATAACCGCTAAAAGACAAACAAAAAAATATTTATTTTTTAGGCACTTCACAGGCGGTATAAATAATGTAATTCAATACAAATATAAAAAAGGCAGGGTCATTGCGTGGCCTCATTTTTTATTAAAAATAATAGGAAAAATTATCGGCTCCATAATAGCTTTTATTACATATATAGTAACCTTTAAAGAATCAGTACTGGAAAAATGTATAATAAAACTAGCTAGCGCGTTTGGTTATTTATTTGGTCTTTTTAATATCATAATAGAACGTTACCGTTAAAAATATTATTTCATGAGCATTAATTTAAAAAAATATTGGGCTGTAATTTTAATTTTACTTACAATAGTTGGTTTTGTTAGTAAGGCGCTGTATAACTACCCGCTAACAATAATGGCAATAATTGGATTTTACAAAGTAATAATATCGCCGCAGTCTATCTGGAATGATCAAGCATTAAAATATTTTATTTTTTTATTTTTGTGTTTGTGGATTCCCATGCTATTAGCCTTTCCAGATGCCGTTAATCCGTCACGCTCCGTTCAAACAGTTTTTCCCTATTTGAGATTTTTGTTTGCGGGTATATTTATTATTCATGAATTATCAAAAAATGACGAGTGTTTTAAAGTTCTTATTTATGGTGTATTTTTTATTGTTACTTTTTGGTGTATTGATGCATCAATACAATTTTTCATTGGTCATAACTTATTAGGTTTTCCATATGTTGCGGGAGAAATTACAGGGATGTTTTACCCTAGGAATACCATATCGCATGTATGCGCAATATTATCTCCCATATGTTTTTATGTTGTTTCTAGGCATAGTAGTAGGAATAAATGGGCCTGGTTAAGTATTATTCCATTATTTTTTGTTGTTCTAATTAGTGGGCGTCGAGCTGCATGGGTTATGTTGGCGCTTTGTTCTTTTGGGTTTATTATTTTTCTTTATTTATCTTCGGCTAATAAAAATAAAACGTTACGCCTAATAATGATAATTTCTTGTGTTATTGGCGTTATTTTAACATCGACAATAATGTTTAATCAGCCCACAAAAGACCGTTTTAAAACAACATTGGGGCTCTTCAGTTTTGATTACGAGTCAATTAATGCTGCGACAGCTGCACGTTTGACCATATGGCAAACCGCATATTCTATCTTTAGAGAACACCCTATTAATGGCATAGGCCCAAGAGGATTTAGATTTATTTATCATGGCTATGCTAAGAGTGATGACATTTTTATCATAAGCAAGAGCACTAGACTTAATTACTTATTTTCAAAAAACCTTCCGCCCACACACCCGCATTTGTTGTTACTTGAAGTTCTAGTTGAAACAGGGGTAATTGGATTGGCAGGCTTTTTATCATTGTTTTATTTTCTTATTAAATTGAGAAGAAAAATAAAAAATATATCTTACGAATTTGTATTTTTAATTCCTGTCCTTGTTTCTCTTTTTCCGTTTAACTCTCACATGGCTTTTTATGGATCAGTCTGGTCGAGCATGATCTGGTTATTAATGGCTATTTACTTTTCGTCTTTACGACTTGCGCTTTCCCAACGTACTATATAATTATTTAGTAATCTATGTAAAAAATGAAAATTTTAATCATAAAACTTGGGGCGCTTGGCGATATCATTATGTCGACGCCAATAATTAAAAAATTACAAGAACACTATTCAGATAGTGAAATATGCTTACTAACGTCAACGGCATACAAGGAATTATTCATTAACTGGGAAAATATTTTTATCAAAACGACTGGCCGTGGCGGAATAATCGACACAATAAGTATCATACGATGGATCAGAGAAAATGAGTTCTCTCATCTTTATGATTTACAATCAAATGATAGAACAACGATAATATCTGCCTTGTCTGGTATTCCCCTAAGAGCAGGCAATCACCCAAGATTCCCTTATCATATTAATCCTGGCTCATTATATAAAGGGCAATGTCATGCATTCGATAGATTAAATGAAATATTAAAAAATTCTGAGATAGAGCCTGCTAAACCAAAACCGTATTTACCTGCTAACAGTAATATAGAAAAAAAAATTAGTGGCTGGATTAACTCAAAACAGTTAACTGATAAAAAGTTTGTAATAATTCATGCTGGTTCAAGCAGAAATCATAAACAAAAACGCTGGACGCGTTTCTCGGAATTAGCAAAATCACTTTACGATAAAAATATTGATATTATTTGGATTGGCAGCAATGACGACAGCAATGTTAATAAAAAACTTAGTAAATCTTTTGGGATAAATGCAACCAATGAATTTACTGTATTAGAATTAATTGAATTAGGAAAATACGCAATATTTGCTGTCACTAATGACTCAGCACCGATGCATATTTTATCTTGCGCAAATATTCCTATATATGGATTATTTGGGCCAACAAACCCCAGAAGAACTCATGCGCTTGGGCAAAAAAATCGAGTAATTAATGCGTCATCTTGCTTTCCTTTGAGTGACGATAAATTTAATCCGGGGAAAATTTCTAAAATTACGCTGTCCCATGTTCTCGAAAAAATAAAAAAGGACAATCTTATTTCATAGTAGTCATGAAGTTATCATATAAAATCTCTCTTACTTATGTCTCTATTATAAAAAAATTAAGAGCCCAATTTATAAAATCACTTATTTCACTTCTTTTTGTTAAAAGTAATAATACGAAAAAAATTCTGATAAACCGGGATGGCGCTTTTGGAGATTCTATAGTAGCGCTGCCATCACTGTCGGTAATTCGTCAAAACTTCCCCTCTGCAGAAATTGATTTAATAACGTTCTCTGACCATGGAATAACATTTGCTGATTTTGAACTAGAGGATGGCTTAGTAAATACTATTCTAGTAAAAAGCAAAAGAGATAGAAGCAAAACTATTAAAGAACTTAAAAAAAATAAATATGATCTTTTTATTCAACTACCCCAAAACTTGGGTCTTTATAAATCGATAAGAAATATGATTATTGTTCGTTTTTTTATGAATATTAAATCGGGGTTTGGTTGGGATTATGGAAGAATTAAATCTTTTATTAATACACAAAAAAAATATCTCCCCATTCCAACAGAAACCCTAAGGTTATTAAATAATTTAAAAGCTGCGGGACTAAATGGAGAAATGTCTTATCCAATTAAGGCAATAAAACCCGCTGGCCAAGCTGTAACGGACTTGTTAAAACAAAAAATTGTTGTATTTATAATCGGCGGAAAACTAAAAACAAAAAAATGGCCGGCAGAAAACTGGATAAAACTGGCTAATCTAATAGGAAAAGATTATGAAATTATAATCATCGGGGGCCCCTCAGAGAAGGAAGAAGCTAAGCACATAAAATCACAAACGAAAAATGGCCATAATTTTTGTAATAAATTTTCAATTTCAGAATTATTTTATGTTTTCAAACATTCTCAAATAGCAATAAGTAACGATACCGGGGCAATGCATCTATGTGACGCAGCAGGCACTATTGTAATAGGTCTTTTTTCAACAAAAGAACTATCTCCTAAATGGTATCCAAATGGTGATAAATCTATTGTAGTTGAAGACGATAATAGTATTTCTAATATAGACGCTAATAGAGTTTATGAGTTAATAAATCGTGAAAATTCTTAGATATTTTTTAGTGGCCGCTGTAGTAATTATCGCGGGCCGCTTAGTTAACTCGCTTTTGAGAGAAATCGATAAACATTGATTTGGAAAACAATGCAAAATTACTTTTTTTATTAAGTATTGTTCCAAATCTCTTTCCAGTCAAAAAACGGGGGCAAGCTGTCTTGCGACTGAAGATGAACAGCAACTGCGGGTATTGGGGAAAAGCCGGGGATATGATTAAACAGTTTATCGGTTGTTTGCTTTTCTGATCCTAATTGGCGCTTTTCCTTGTGACCAACATACTTAGTATTATCAAAATATTTCCAGTGCTTACCTACAATTGAAGAATGGGTAAAAAATGTGTGTGTAGCATGGCTTATTGTTCTCCATCTTCGATGTTTTCCTTCCAATATATATGATGGATAATTAATCTGTGAATAAATAAGTTCGTGTTCTTGCGGATGGATTAATAAATGTGCAGATGTTTCCTCATATATATCCTTATAAAAATTTATCATTTCATTTATTGCGCTTACTGTATGTAAATAATCGTCTTCACAAAAATAAAACAGGCTATTTTTGTCACGAGCAAAACTAAAATGTTCGTGAAGCGAACTGCCCTGGCCTGTATTTTTCGTTTCAATTATTTCCCAATCACACTTGGCTATATTTAATAAATCATTTATCTTTTTTAATGACGCGTTATCAGAACGATCATCGAAAACAGTTAATTCAATTTTTTGGTTATTGTTGACTGCTTCGTTTATTGAAATGATTAAAGAGCGGATACACTTCAAAAGATGCTGATCTGTAGCAACCCCTGTTAATTCATTATAACTATGCCCTGCTCTTTTATCATTAATGCAAGTTCTTAAACAAATATTTAAGCTGGAGATATTATCACTTAGAATAGTTTTTTCTTTTTTATCAAAAGTATCATAAGCCCTTTTAAGCAAAGGGTTATTTTGAAAATTTTTCAGAGGCAATAAATTATATTTAGGGTGCTTCTTTATTGTGTATCCGCTCTTTTTCAAGAGCTTATCTAAAATTCTTAACGCGTCATTCATTTAGAATTTCCCGAATAGCTAAATTAACATCTTCAACTAAAATATTTCGAGCATCATTATTTGATCCTTTTATACAAATAACAGATCCCCCCCACGGGCGACAGCGTTCAGGCTTATCGACACTAAAAAAACTGACTACTGGCGTCTTTACTGCGCATGCTATATGCCCAACCCCGGAATCTGGGCCAATATAAAGAATAGAATTCTCAAGAAAAGCTGCTGTTTCTAATAAACTAGAGCCGATCGTATTGATATATGGCAAATTAATTTTGCTTGCAACTTCACATGTTCTTTCTTTATCTATATCTCCGCCCAAAAAAATTATTCCGGAAAAATTATCGTCTTGTTTATTAAGTAGTTCAATAAATTTATCTGCTGGCCAGCACTTAACGGGCCTTCTTATATCGCCAACACAAATGGCTAACAATCTATCTTTTCGTTCAAAAAAAGATAATTTCTTATGGGCATTTTTTCTTTCTAGCCCAGATAGCCAGATAGTCGTATTGGGAATTGGATTATTATGATGTAGAGAAGAAATAACACCCATTAAAGATTCAATAGCGTGTTCTCCGTAGCTATTGGCAAACATTTTTGTATATTTTTTTTTGCCCCTAAGGAGATAAGCAAGCCCATCAGTTCTTACGTCCACGATAATATCGTACTTAGTGCGCCATAACTGACGAATTAAATCGGGTGTTCCGCGAAGAAAATTATCTTTATTTTTTATTATTATTTTTCCAAGATTAGGAAAACGATCATATAAGTTTGACGATCTACGATCTGCAACAAAATCAAATATTGCACGCGGGAATTTCTGTTGAAGCGCCTGGATAGCGGTTGAAGTCATTACAACATCGCCCACACAACTTAAACCGATAAAAAGTATTTTTTTTATGTCCATTACTTTTTCAACTCTGATAAATAATTTTACGGTTATTTGCCGATACAAAACCTTGAAAATATATTATCTAGGATATCATCTGTTGTTATTTTACCAACTATTTCATCAAAAACAGAAAGGCTTTGTCTTAATAATTCGGCAACAATCTCTAAACCCTCTTTTTTCTCCATGCTGAATGTTGCCTCATTTAAAAAGACTCTTATAGTATTCAGTGCGTCGATATGTCGTTGTCTTGCAAAAACCACATCTTCCTCTTCAATTGAAAAATCGAGGATCAAGCCTATTTTCTCGACTAATTCTTCTATTCCTTCGCCCGTTTTAGCCGAGATACTGTTTTCATTTATATTATTTTCTTGATCTTGTCTTTTACGTAAATCTATTTTATTTGTAACAAGAATATATTTTACATCTAAAGACAAATATTCTTTTAGTGTTTCTTCTGCATCTCTCTTCTTCGTGCTGTAATCAGTTAAATATAGTACAAGGTCGGCGCTTTTTATTGTTTTGTATGCCCTTTCAATTCCCTCTTTTTCTATTGCGTCATTGGTTTTATGTATGCCTGCTGTATCAACTAATGTTACCAATTGATCGCGCAATAAAATTTTTTCTTTTATGATGTCGCGAGTCGTTCCTGGTGTATCTGAAACAATTGCAGAATCGGCCCCAGATAAAAAATTAATAAGCGTTGATTTTCCAACGTTTGGGGGGCCTGTAATAACTATTAATGGGGCATGATCGAGCAATCTTCCTTTTTTTGCCTTAGTTAGTAAGTTATCCAACACCCCTAAACACTCTTTGATGTTTTCAAACGCGGGCCTCGTGTTGATGCCAATATCTTCTTCATCAGGAAAATCCAAAGTCGCCTCGATCAGTGCTTTTGCGTTAATTATTTTTTCTTTTAGGTCTAATACACCGTCTGAGAAAACCCCATCCAATGACTGCATGGCGCTCCGTGCCGCCTTCTTTGAATTACTGTCTATTAGATCGGCCACTGCTTCGGCTTGAATGAGATCTATTTTATCATTTAAAAATGATCTTTCAGTAAACTCTCCTGGTAATGCGGTTCTAGCGCCTAACGAAATAATTTCATCCAGCAACATACCAAGAATTATTCGGTTGCCATGTGCGTAACACTCCATCACGTCTTCCCCGGTGTATGAAGCCGGGCCTTTAAAATACAAAGAAATACCTTTATCTATGGTTTGATTAGATGAAGATTTAAATGAAACATGGTGGGCGTACCTATCTTTCGGCTGAATGCCAGTTAATGCCTGATAGATTTTTCTACTAAGTTTTCCTGAGACACGAATTACCCCTATCCCGCTCCTCCCTGGCGGGGTTGCAATTGCTGCTATGGTGTCTTTATTTGCTGGCATTGCATAAACCGCTCAACCAAATTATTTTTTTGTTGTTGCGTAAGAACTGGTTTTTTCTATGTTGCGTGTTATTGCCCATTGTTGTGCGATCGAAAGAATATTGTTGGCAACCCAATATAATACTAGCCCGGCAGGAAAAAATGCGAAAAATATTGTAAAAACGACAGGGAGAACGGACATTACTTTTGCTTGCACCGGATCCATTGGGGCAGGATTTAATTTTTGTTGGACAAACATTGTTATACCCATTATCAAGGGCAAAACAAAAAATGGATCTGCAACTGACAAATCATTTATCCATAAAACAAAATCCGCCTGTCTTAACTCAACGCTTTCCAATAACACCCAATACAAAGAAATAAATACTGGAATTTGTACAAGGATTGGGAAACACCCGCCAAGCGGATTTATTTTTTCTTTTTTATAAATATCCATCATGGCTTTATTTAGTTGTGAGCGGTCATCTTGGTACCTTTCTTTAATAGCGACCAACCTGGGCTGTACTCTTCTCATGTTTGCCATTGAGCGATATCCTGCGGCAGAAAGTTTATAGAAAAGTAGTTTAAGAATTACCGTAACCAGCACAATCGACCAACCCCAATTATTGGTAAATGAATTAATATAATCTAAAAGCCAATAAAGTGGCTTCGCGATAAACCAAAAAATTCCATAATCAACAGTAAGGCTCAAGCCCTCGGCTATTTTTTCAATTTCTTTTTGATCTTTAGGCCCAAAATAAATACGGTGTGATAAAGTTTCTCTGTCTCCGGCGATTATTTCTTTTGTTGGTGTTGCTGCCCCGATAATGTAGCCTCTGTCACTTCCCTTGCGAGTGTAATAGGTGTAGGCCTCTTCTTTTTTCCCTGGAATTACGGCTGTTAAAAAATAGTGCTGCAGCATTGCGGCCCAACCATTAACGGCGTTGATTTTTAAATCATCGTCTTCAATATCGTCAAAATTTATTTTCTCGTAGCGTTGTTCGGGCGTAGATACAACTGCGCCCGTGTATGTATAAATAAATCGTGATTCGCGTTCTTTTTGTTTGGTGCGCACTATTTCTGCGTAAACTCTCCCGGCCCAAGTTTCCTGAGATTGGTTTTCTATTTTATATATTACATCTGCAACATATTGTCCTTTATAAAAAGTTACACTCTTTGTTGTGCTAACCCCTTTTTCAGAAACATGGTAAAGCGGCACAGAAATGCTTTCATTATTTCCAAGCACATAGCTTTTATTGTCGGTCGAAAAAACAGTGTCTGGTGTTATTTTGTTGGTCTTGCTTAACACCCCTCCTTGTATTAAGTAAAAATCGTCTTGTTCTTTTTTTCGCAGCAACACAACTTTGTTGTCTGTGTCTTTTTTGGAAATTGGGTATTTCTTTAAAGAGACATATTCAATTGTGCCCCCCGCTGTATTGATCACGATATCGAGCACGTCTGTTGTTACGTTTATTTTTTCTCCCTTCCCTGCTTCTTTGTGATGTTCTTCTTCTGTTGTGGCGTTTTGTTCTATCGCGAGAAACGGTGTTGTTGTTTCTGTTATGAGAGCGCTGCTTTTCTCAACACCCTCTAACGGAGAACGAGCAACGCTTTGTTCGTCTGAATAACCATGCTCCTCAGTCCATGCCTGCCAAATCATTGTCAGCACGAGCCCCAGAGAAATCAATAATAAAAATCTAGTTGTTTCCAATGTTTATCCTTTTTTTTGTTTTTCTTTGGGGACAAGATCAACGCCGCCCTCAAAAAGAGGGTTACAACGACACAGGCGGGTAATTGTTAAAATAAACCCTTTACAAACCCCATGATTAATTAGGGCCGCCTTCATATATTCTGAACATGTTGGATAAAACCGGCAGCGGGGGGCAACGTAAGGGCTTATGTATCGCTGATATAAGACAATGATTTTGATTAAGGCTTCATTCATTTATTATTTTATCCCAATGACTGATGAGGGTTTGTTTAATGTCGCCCCTTTTCGTGTCGAATTGTTTTTTTACAAACACTACAACATCCCTGCCTTCTAGCCTATTTTTTTGCGAACGAAAACTTTCTCTTATAATGCGCTTTATTCGGTTTCTCTCAACCGCGCTCGATACATTTTTTTTTGGCACTGCTAGCCCGAGTCGCGCTATATTAGTGTTGTTTTTTATTGCTAAAAACAAAAAAAATTTGTCGCTTGATCGATTGTTAGACGAAAAAACTGCGTCATATTCCCCTGGCTTTTTGAGCCTATTATAAAACCGAAAATGCTCCGCAAGAGGGGGTGTCGACATCGATACAATTATTTCAGGCCGAAAGACGCCTCCTTCCTTTTTTGCGTCTTGCTTTTATTATTTGTCTGCCAGAGCGGCTTTGCATGCGAGCACGAAACCCGTGGTTTCTTTTGCGCTTAAGTTTGCTGGGCTGATATGTTTGTTTCATGCTCAAATACCTTTGTCTTTATTGTGGTGCGATTTAAAGGGGCGCATATGTTACTGTTGCCTTGGTAATTATGTCAATTCATATCCTTCTTAAATAAAAAATGTTTTGTTCTTGTGGATAACTATTTTTATCGGGTATAAAATTAAGCCTTCTCTTCAATGTTTTTTCAACGAGGGTAATTTGTGGAAACGACTCCATGGAAGCGCTGCTTAGAGCAGTTAGAGGGCGAGCTTACGGCCCAGCAATTTGATACATGGATACGGCCTCTACATGCAATAGAAGACAACAACGCAATACAGCTTCTGGCGCCCAACCGTTTCGTTCAAGACTGGATTAGTGAGCGTTATCTTTCAAGAATTGAAGAGCTATTATCAAACAAACTCCCCCACGAAGAAAAAGTCTCAATAAAAATAGATGTTGGAAGTCGTGGTTCGCTGGCGCCAACAAAACAACAGGGGGCGTCCTCCCACAAAGACGAAACCAAAAAACCCTCCATCATTTCAAACAACTTAAACCCTGCTTTTACTTTTAATTCTTTTGTTGAAGGCAAATCAAACCAACTCGCCAGGGCTGCGTCGCTCCAAGTCTCAAAAAACCCCGGGAAGGCTTACAATCCGCTTTTTATTTATGGCGGTGTCGGGCTTGGCAAAACCCACCTTATGCAGGCAATTGGCTCGTTTATTTTAGAAAAAAATCCTTCTGCAAACATCGCCTATCTTCACTCAGAAAGGTTTGTCGCTGATATGGTAAACGCCTTACAACACAACGCAATTAATAAATTTAAAAAATATTACCGCTCTCTAAATACCTTGCTTATTGATGACATTCAATTTTTCGCCAAAAAAGAAAGATCCCAAGAAGAATTCTTTCATACCTTTAACGCTTTATTGGAAGGCCAACACCAAATTATTTTAACTTGTGATCGTTACCCTAAAGAGGTTAGCGGGTTAGAAGAAAGATTAAAGTCTCGTTTTGGCTGGGGGTTAACTGTTGCCATCGAACGGCCAGAGCTTGAAACTCGTGTAGCCATTGTTAGAAAAAAAGCCCTTCAAGTAGGTGTTGTGCTGCCAGACGATGTTTCCTTTTTTATAGCGGAGCGCTTTCGCTCAAACGTACGTGAGCTTGAGGGGGCTTTAAATAGGGTTGTTGCAACCACAAACCTAACGGGCCAGCCTATAACGCTTGATTTCACAAAAAACGCTTTGCGAGATCTATTAAAAATCCAAGAGAAGCAAATAACGATCGAAAACATACAAAAAATAACCGCTGAATATTACAAAATTAGGGTTGCGGACTTGCTTTCAAAAAGAAGAAATCGCTCGATCACAAGACCGAGGCAAATGGCGATGACAATAACAAAGGAACTTACTAATCACAGTCTGCCGGAAATTGGTGATGCTTTTGGGGGCAGAGATCACACAACAGTTATACATGCTTACAGAAAAATAAAAGAACTCAGAGAAAATGAAAATCGTATAGACGAAGACTTTTCAAACCTAATAAACACACTAACATCATGATTGTTGGTTGTGGAAAAAAATATTGCTTTTTTTTACACACACAAATAAACAAGTTATTAACAAATAATAATGTTTATATCCACACTTTTATATGGGGGAAATAGACATTAAGTATATGATTTATATAAATAAACGTAAGTTATTAACATATTTCCAATCGACTAATAGTAATAATAATAGGTGTATATATGAATTTTAATATTAAAAGAGATGAATTATTACCTGGGCTGCAGCGCGTAGGCGGGAACGTAGATCGCCGCCAAACACTACCTATTCTTTCTAATTTACTTTTTAATATAAAACCCAACCTACTATCTATAACGGCAACAGATATGGAGGTTGAGTTAATTGTTGATATCGATGTTAAGTTAGAGCAAACAACAAGACTAACCCTGCCCGCAAGAAAGCTACTTGATATATGTCGCGCTTTACCTGAAGGAGCGGCGCTTGAATTCGATATACAAAACGAGAAAGCGCTTATAAAGTCAGGTAAAAGCCGGTTTACATTAGCAATGCTCCCCGCACAAGAATACCCGGTCATCGATATAACTGATGAAACAACGGACTTTAGCGTCAACCAAGAAAAACTAATAAATTTGCTTGCAAATACGCAATTTGCTATGGCGCAACAAGACGTACGTTATTACTTAAACGGATTAATGTTAGAGGTTTCAAGCAAGAACCTAAAAGCGGTGGCGACTGACGGACACCGTTTAGCTTTTGACGAAACAGAAATAAAAGCGGCGACAAACGAAACAAAACAAATAATAGTTCCTAGAAAAGGCGTCACAGAACTAATGAGGCTTCTTCAGGCAGGCCAGGACGACGCAAATATAAAGGTTAGTAAGAACCACATACAAGCTAGAAGCGGAAACCTGTCTTTTACCAGCAAACTGATCGACGGCAAATTCCCAGATTATCAGCGAGTTATACCTGAGCTAAGCGAGACTGTTGTAATCGCCAACAGAGAAGAGCTAAAAGATAGTCTTTCTCGCGCCTCAATCCTGTCTAATGAGAAGTACCGAGGAGTTAGGGTGGTTTTTAATGAAAATGCTTTGCATATTTTGGCGCATAACCCGGACAAAGAGGAGGCCGAAGAAGAGGTGAGCGTTGAGTATTCGGGAGAAGAAATGGAAATAGGCTTCAATGTTTCTTATCTAATAGACGCTTTATCAACCATAAAAACCGAAAAAGTTAAACTAAGCGTTCTGGACCCAAATAGCAGCTGCTTAATAACCCCCGAACAAAAGGCTCATTGTCAGTACGTGGTAATGCCAATGAAAC
>Ga0315336_1002911_pt1 | contig 24423 bp, 23 predicted proteins | sample ASW5metaG_FD_204512 | JGI IMG/M metagenome (GOLD analysis project Ga0315336, IMG submission 204512) | Ammonia-oxidizing marine archaeal communities from Monterey Bay, California, United States - ASW #5 | ecosystem: Environmental > Aquatic > Marine > Intertidal zone | place: USA: California... | reverse complement strand
AAAAAAATGAAGCGGCAATAGCTGAGTAGGCAAACAAGGGTCCCACGTTTATATTCTCAAACCCTGGCACACGGTCATCAATTGGAATAACCCTTTTCAAAATTATAAAAATCCATACTGTTGCAAGAAAATTGAAAAAAAATATGGGCGCTGCTAAATTTGCAACATAGCAAGCCATAAATAAGATAAAAAGCAAGGCCCAGTCTGAAAATCTGTTACCTTTTTCCAAAATCCGCATGAAACATATATAGGAGCAAACTAGGAAAAAGAAATAAACTGGGTATCCCCGTAATTCGTGCGAATAATGCATAAAAAATGGATTCAAGAAAAGCAACGCTGCAGCAACAAGGCCGGTCAGGCAAGAGCTAGTCACCTTTTTAACAAATAGATATAGTGCTCCTGCACTTAAAGTCCCAAAAATGATAACTGGAAATCGAAGACCAATACCTGTGTTTCCAAACATTCCCAATGATATTTTTGCTAAATATATAGATAGAGTGTGGTTAGGGTTAAGTGGATTAAAAATGAATCTATGTTGATAGGATCTATTTGTATAGTGAAACCACCATCCAGCCTCATCAACATGTAATTCCATTAAATAGGCATAATAGAATAGTGATAAGATTCCTCCCAAGATCGTTATTAACCCGGTAGCATAAAATATTTTCTTTGCAGCTTCTAGTTGTACATTCATATGCACCTACAATATTTTTATAATTTAAATATGGGAAGAAATAATCAGGCCTAACTAATCACTGTGATAAAAACTTGGGGCTAAGGAGCTTGATATTAAATTCGGGTTTTTCTTTGAGTTACTTAAGGTGATTTTGATTAAATCAATGTGTTTCAGTAATAAGTAGTAACTAGTTTAAAACATCGCAGAAATACTCTAAGACCTAAATAATAATCTTAGCCGTAAAATCTGATAAAACTTTTTCTTGATCCCAATTTAAATAGCTGGAAAGTATCCAAAAGTGCCAGTATTATAATATTATTTCATCAATCTAGTGCATGAGATCTTGTTTACTCTGTAGAATTATGAGCTTGTTCGATTTTTACTGCTGCTATAACTTAGAAATTTAATCCGACTATAAATCCTACATGGGGGTGAAAATGAATAAGAAGGTTGTCAAAAGTGATGAGGAGTGGCGCCAACAATTATCAGACGAGCAATTCAAAGTATGTCGGCAAAAAGGGACTGAACCTGCTTTTAGTGGCGCATATTGGGAAACTAAAGCAACTGGCATATACCAATGCATATGCTGTGGTAATGACCTATTTGATTCAAGTAATAAGTTTGATTCGGGCACCGGTTGGCCAAGTTTTTATCAAGCCATTAGCGACCAGAAAGTAACCACCAAAGAGGATAATTCGCTTTTCATGAAAAGAATCGAAGTGTTATGCAATCAATGTGACTCACATTTAGGTCATGTATTCCCCGATGGCCCCAAACCAACTGGGCAGCGATTCTGCGTTAATTCTGCGTCACTTAAACTAAAAAAACAATAAATTGAAAAATTAGATTTTTACAACCCACTTTCGGCATCATTAGACCCTTGCTCCCCCGAAAGGGTGAAGAGACAATCCTTTAGTCGCCTGACATAACCTTTACCGCCTTTCTTATTTTGATGAATTGCGGAAGTGTCTGAACCTTTAGCATCAACCAATGATAATTTAATCTATACAAACCATTATAAAAAAAGCATTTATTATTGACAATCAGCATTAAAGTCCCCAGTCATAACTGCCGATAAGGGATGAAAGTGTAGCCAGATTAATATTTAACACCCTTTCGACATGAGGTTGAAATAATGGAAAAAATTAAAATTACCTATCCCATCTCCTCGCAAGTTAATCAAGATAGCGATAACGGCTCATCTCAATTTCTTGCACGTTCAATTATGGCATCGATTGGCGGTGCATCAATTCCAGCAATTATATTCTATTTTCTATTATAATTTAAAAGCGCTAATTCTAACCCGCTGTATTTTTCAACTACGAGGAATATTGATCTTGGTCATTTTAAAAGAATAATATATAAAGCATAAAATAGGTACTAACAATATATATTATTCTAGTTTTTGATATCCAACCTTGTGATTCATCTGATTAATGAGCCTCGTTCCAGTTCTTACCCCATCCGATATCAACAACGAGAGAAACTGCGAGTTTATAAACTCCTTCCATTTCTGTTCTCACAAGCGATTCCATCATTATTTTTTCAATAACAGGACACTCAAATACTAACTCATCATGCACCTGCAGAATCATCTTTGATTTTAATTTCATACCTCTAATTTTGCGAGAAAGTTGGATCATCGCAATTTTGATGAAATCAGCAGCACTTCCTTGAATCGGAGAATTAATAGCCACTCTTTCAGCACTCTCTCTTATTTGCCTGTTTTTACTATTAAGATCTGGCAAGTATCGGCGGCGATTGAATAAAGTAAGGGTGTATCCCGTTTCACGGGCCTTGGCAGTTGTATTTACCATATAGCTCTTAACTTTACTATAAAGGTTAAAGTACTGGTCAATAAAATCTTTAGCATCTCTTTGGCTAATATTGAGTTGGCGCGATAATCCAAAGGCACTCAATCCGTAAACAATTCCAAAATTAACTGCTTTAGCCATACGTCGTGAGTTTTCATCAACATCCTCGAGGTTAAAACCAAAAATCTCGGCGGCAGTCCGTGAGTGAATATCTTCACCCTTATCGAAAGCGCGCTTCAAAGCTTTATCTTTCGATAAGTGAGCAAGAATTCGTAACTCGATTTGTGAGTAATCAGCAGATAAAAGCATGTTATCCCCTTCTGCCATAAATGCCTTACGAATCTCCTTACCCATATCAGATCGGATAGGAATATTTTGAAGGTTTGGGTTACTACTGCTCAACCGTCCCGTAGCCGCTACCGTCTGATTAAAAGAAGTATGAACCCGTCCGGTCTTTTTAAAAATCTCATCGGGAAGTGCATCGGCATAAGTTGATTTCAGTTTAGCCAACTGACGATAAGAAAGAACTTTCTCAGGAAGATCGTGTTCTACAGCCAGCTGTTCAAGCACTGACACATCAGTGGAATATCCCGTTTTTGTCTTTTTAACAACTGGCAGTCTTAACTTTTCAAATAATATTATAGAAAGTTGTTTTGGAGAGTTTATATTAAACTCTTCATTAGCGAGAGTAAATATATCCGACTCCAACAAGCGCAACTGTTTTTCTATCTTAATTGAAAGCTTAGCTAAGTGATCTCGATCAACATAAATACCATTTATTTCTATTTCAGCAAGCACTTCCAATAAGGGTAACTCGACCTCATTATACAGCTTGAGAGAATCACCTTTAAGCTGAGGCTTAAGTTTACCTTTAAGCCGCCAAGTTACATCTGAATCCTCGGCCGCATATTCTGTTGCACGTTCAACATCAACTTCGTCAAAACCAATTTCTTTATTGCCAACACCTACCATCTCTTTATAGGTTAGAGTTTTATGTCCCAAATGTTCCATCGATAAATCATCTAATCCATGACCTCTATTTGATGGGTTGATAAGGTATGATGCTATCATCGTATCAAAATCAATACCACTTAAACAAAACCCCTCATTAGCCATAACAATAAGATCATATTTAATATTGTGGCCACATTTCTTAATTTTATTATTTTCAAATATGGGTTTCAGTTTTGACCATACCATTTCTAGTTCTAATTGGTTAGGAACACCAATATACCTATGAGCAAGTGGTATATAAAAAGCTTCTCCTTCCTCAAATGAAAATGAAATACCAACAGCTCTGGCCCAAACCGGACGTTTGCTTGTCGTTTCCAAGTCAAATGCGAAAGATTTTTCCTTCATCAATTTATTAAGAAGTTGATTGAATGTTTTTTCTGTTAGGATGGTTTTATACTTGGAGCGATCTAGTTTCTTAGGTTTGGGGACGTCATCATCTATTCCATTTAAAAAAGATACAAATTCGAACTCCTCAAACATATTTTTAAGTTTGCTGTTGTTAACTATACCTGGCTTTATAAAATCTAAGTTAAATGCTAAATCCATATTAGTATTTATGGTAACAAGCTCTCGGCTCATAAAAGCATTGTCCTTGTCTCGGATTAACTTTTCTTTGATATTTTTCTTTTCTATCTCATCAACTCGCTCATAAAGAGATTTTATTGAGCCAAAGTTTTGAATCAACTGAGCCGCTGTTTTTGGACCAACTCCTGCAACCCCAGGGATATGATCGCTAGGATCACCCATCAGGCCCATTACTTCAACGACCTGATGCGGCTCTACACCAAATTTTTCTACTACGTCCTTCTCAATAAATTTTTTATTCTTCATCGTATCGAGCATACAAATATGAGACGATATTAATTGCATCATATCCTTGTCACCACTGACTATGATGACGTCTAATCCCGCCTGTTCTCCTTTTTTAGCAAGCGTTCCAATAATGTCATCAGCTTCGAATCCAGATTGCCGTAGACTTGCTATCCCGTAAGCCTTTACAAGAGGTTCAAAATAAGGAAATTGCTGAGCAAGTTCCTCTGGTGGCGCATCCCTATTTGCCTTGTATTCGGAATATATTTCATGACGAAATGTTTTTTCTGGACTATCAAAGGCAACCAATAGGTAGTCGGGTTTCTCCTCCCGGATCACTTTTTGAAGCATATTTATAAAGCCGTATATTGCATTTGTAGGGAACCCTTTCGAGGTGGAGAGTTGCTGTCGCACTCCAAAAAAAGCTCGAAAAATATAGGAAGATCCGTCTATTAAATAAAATGTTTTACGTTTGGACATAGAACTCAATTATAAAAAGGATCTTGAGCCAATAGAATTAAAGGGGCGAAGCTAAATGAAAAGCTTGTAGCCCATCAACTTCGATTGCTGAGTAAACGAAGTTATGATAAAATAAAGCAACTTGTTTAACCCCAAAGCTTTTAAAAGTATAAAGTTAAAGATTTTTTATGCCTACCCTCGAGAATAGCTCGAAAAGCAAAAAAACTCAAGATCGCGTCCTTCTAAAAACTGCTAAGCGTGTTTTTAAAGTTGAAAGCGATGCCGTAGCGGCCCTAGCTAATCGTCTGGGAGCTGATTTCCCATGTGTCGTCCATGCGCTGAATGATAGCAAGGGGCGCCTAATTATCACTGGCATGGGGAAGTCAGGGTTAATTGGTCAAAAAATTGCGGCAACCATGTCGAGCGTAGGCTTGCCAGCAGTTTATATGCACGCGGCGGAAGCTGTTCATGGTGACTTGGGACTCATTTCTAAAAATGATATTATCATAGCTTTATCAAAGAGTGGCGAAACAGAAGAAATTATCAAACTTTTGCCCACTCTAAACCGCCTTAATTGCACCCTTATTGCAATGACTGGAAACCTTAAGTCAACATTGGCGACTCGAAGCAATTTCGTCCTCGATATTGGTGTTAATGAAGAAGCTGGTGGTAACGGCCTGGTTCCAACTGCGAGTACTACAGCTACTCTAGCTATGGGAGATGCTCTTGTGATCGCTTATCTTGAACTACATGGATTTAGGGAGGAAGATTTCGCTCTCAATCACCCAGGTGGAAGCTTGGGACGTAAAATGCTGACCACAGTTGGAGACTTGATGCATATTGGGGAAAATATACCAACAGTTTACGAAAACTCTGGTATCTCGGTCATTATTTCTGAAATGACCCAAAAACGATTAGGTGTCACTCTGATTATAGACAAAAAAAAACATCTAAAAGGAATTATTACCGACGGTGACTTAAGAAGAATGATAGAAAATAAAAGAGATATCTCAAAAGTCCGGGCACGAGAACTCTCAAAGAGTCTACCCAAATGGATAGAAGAAAATAATTTGGCTACTAAAGCGCTACAACTTATGGAAGAATATTCGATTACTTCATTGGTTGTTAGTAGGAATGGAAAAAAAATTGATGGAATAATTCACCTGCATGACCTCCTTAGGGCAGGTATCGTTTAACGAACAATTAAACAAAAAATCATAATCCACTTCAAAATTAAACCTTTCACTTAAAACAAAATAGTATTCTAGATAACGGTAAACTAAAAAGATGACTGGAGACGAACTTAGAAAAAAGTTTTTAGACTATTTTGAGGAGCGAGGACATATTCAGGTTCCAAGTTGTCCACTCGTTCCTCGTAATGACCCTAGCCTGTTATTCACAAATGCTGGCATGGTTCAGTTTAAAAATATCTTTCTAGGCGAAGAAAAATGGGAGACCCAGAGAGCTGTTTCGGTGCAAAAATGTGTCCGGGCTGGAGGAAAGCACAACGACCTTGAAATGGTTGGCCGAACTACAAGGCACCACACTTTTTTTGAAATGCTGGGTAATTTTTCATTTGGCGATTATTTTAAAAAAGATGCAATAAAATATGGATGGGATTTTCTCACCAATGTTGTTGGCCTACCAAAGAACAAACTGTACGTTTCTGTATACGAGGATGATAACGAGGCATTTGATCTTTGGAGTCATGAGATCGGAATACCTACCAATCATATAATTCGACTCGGCAAAAAAGATAATTTCTGGTCTATGGGAAACACAGGTCCATGTGGACCCTGCTCGGAAATATATATTGATCAAGGAAGTCGTGTCGGGTGTGGCAAACCCACATGCACAGTGGGTTGCGATTGCGATCGTTATCTTGAAATATGGAATCTAGTCTTCATGCAATACAGCCGTGATGAATCTGGGAAGCTCACTCCGTTACCAAGTCCTTGCATAGATACTGGAATGGGTCTGGAACGTCTAACTGCGATAGTACAAGGAAAATTTTCAAACTACGACTGCGATCTTCTCATGGATATCATAAAAGAGGTATGCAAAGTAACTGGAAAGCCATATGGCTCCGACTCTGACCATGATATTTCAATTCGTGTCATAGCCGACCATGCTCGAGCAACAGCATTTCTTATTGGAGATGGAGTTCTTCCTTCAAATGAAGGACGTGGATATGTAGTAAGGAGAGTGATAAGGAGGGCTTTAAGGCATGGCAAACTTCTCGAACAAAAGGATCCATTTTTTTTCTACATCACAGATCATGTTGTTAATGTTTTTTCTAACACTTATCCAGATTTGAAACAACATTCAACTTTCATCCATCGCGTAGTGCAAAATGAAGAAACAAGTTTTACTAATACACTAAATTATGGTGCGCAACGTATGGAAGAAATTCTAAACTGTGCACGCAAAGAAAACCTCGATTACCTTCCAGGAAAAGAAATCTTCAAACTTTATGATACGTTTGGATTCCCTATGGACCTAGCAGAGGAATATGCGAAAGACAACGGACTCCGTCTTGACATGGATGGATTCAACAATTCTATGCAAGAACAAAAAGAAAAAGCGATGGCCTCGTGGAAAGGCTCAGGAGAAAAAGCCATTGCTCCCTTCTTCAAAAAATTTATGAAGGAAGGCAAGCCAACACGTTTTCTAGGTTACGATACAACCTCAGCCAAAGGCCAGGTAATAGCCATTTTAAAAAATTTTGAACCTACCGATTCCGCAAATGAAGGTGAGAAAGTAGATCTACTAATGGATCAAACCCCTTTTTATGGTGAATCAGGTGGACAAATTGGTGACTCAGGAATCGCTTTTAACGAATCGACTCATTTAAGTATCAAAAATTCAACCAATCCAATTCCAGAATTAATCATTCACGAAGCTAAAATTATTCGAGGAGTTTTAAAAATTTCAGATACTCTCACTCTAGAAGTAGCGCCAGAAAAAAGAACAGAAACCGCATTAAACCACTCTGCCACTCATCTCCTACATGCTGCGCTTAAGGAAATCTTAGGGGACCATGTTAAGCAGGCTGGATCATTGGTAACTGTGGACCGACTAAGATTTGATTACACTCATTTCTCACCTCTCACACCAAGGGAAAAAAACCAGATTGAAGAAAAAGTAAATGAAAAAATCCGAGATAATTTAAATGTTGAAACACGAGAACTAGCTCTAGAACAAGCCATCAAGGAGGGGGCTATGGCACTGTTTGGAGAAAAATACGGCCATGATGTCAGGGTTGTCTCGATGGGTGAATTCAGCAAAGAACTTTGCGGTGGCACCCATACATCGGCAACTGGTAATATTGGTTTATTTAAAATCACCTCAGAAGGAGGCATTGCCTCTGGTGTGCGTCGCATAGACGCAGTAGCTGGAAAAGCGGCATATCTTAAAATACAAGACGAAATTAATATTTTGACATCTATCCGCTCTATTCTAAAAGTGCAACCAGAAGAGGAAGTCAGCCGAATCAAAAAACTTCTCAACAAATCAAAAGAAATGGAAAAAGAACTCATCAATCTTAAGGAAAAACTGGTCAGCGGAAAAGGGTCAGATTTACATAGTGAAATCGAAAAAATTGGTAGCACGTCTTTACTGGTAAAACAGTTTCATGGAATGGATGCCAAGACATTGCGATCTTTTATAGACAGTGCTAAAAATCAAATTGAATCTGGTGTCGTAGTCGTAGGATCTTCCTCTAACGAAAAAGTCCTACTTGCGGCAGGTGTTACTAAAGACTTAGAAGGACGTTTCCATGCAGGAAATATTCTAAAAGAAATCGCTACCATTGTTGGTGGAAGCGGTGGTGGTCGGCCAGATATGGCTCAGGCAGGTGGAACTAAAATAGAAAAGCTGGGTGAAGCCATGGAGCGGGCCAAAGAAATAATACGCAATACCTAATTTGGAATATTAAAATCAAAAATAGTCTTGCAGGAACTGATTAGGTTCGATAACCTTTAGTTGTTTCATTTAACTCATCATCCGACTAAATTAACTCTTCCCAACTTTTGGACTTTTGACAATAAGCTATGGATAAAAATAAAAAAGAAGGGCTTGATAAAAAATGGAATGCAATTGTTTTAAAAGCATTAGGCGATAATGACTTTAAGGAGCAACTGGTTAAGAACCCTATCGACGTTATGGTTAAAAATGGACTCACTATACCTGAAGGATGTAAGGCAGGTGAAACGACGGGCAAAGTTGCCGGATTGCAATTGCCAGCTAATGCTTCAGACGAACTTAAAGAAGAAGTTAAGTGGTGGAAGTGGCGATTGGAGATGACTTTCGATTTCGGCAAAGACGAAAGAAAGGGTGAGAATATTGCTTCTAGTGGCGCGCCTTTAATGGATGGCACGCCCGAAATGTAAAAATGTTAGGCAGTGAAGCAAAGTGCTTGCCAGTTAAAATTAAAAGCTAATTCTGCGCCTGTAGCTCAGTTGGATAGAGCGCGGGTTTCCGGAACCCGAAGTCGGAGGTTCGAGTCCTCTCAGGCGTGCCAACAAATATATACTTAGTATTAGTTTTTGAACTTATCTTTTGATGCTCCATTAGGCACAAAAGACATTAGCCAGAAATAATATAACCATTCCTCGATCCTCTATAATACTTCTAACGCCTTATTCTTTCACACAAATTTCTACCAGTCTGCTTAAAGTTCTGGCAATACTCCTATTATTCTCTAGTCATCAACCGCCCATCATCTTATAAAGAAGGTAAATAACAAGAGCAACTACAATAAGTATTTTTTTATTTTTATCTATTTTCATGTTTGTCTCTTAATTCGTCGATACTGTTTATGAGTTTCTGTCTTTCTTGCTCATCATTATTACCTAAGGCAAAATTTTTCACCAAATCACAGCATTGGTAATATTTGTAACGTATGTGGTAGATGATTTGTTTGAATAATCTTTTCAAAGTTTCGATTCCTTAATGAATGAAAATTAATTATACTACTTCCTCTAAATTTTTCTAATCAATAGTTACCTTACAACCCTCATGAATTGAGGGAATTAGGATAACATTCCTTCCATCGTCCACACTGTCCCATTTAAATATCTGCGCTTTTCCACATTCAGGACAAACTTTAAGTTTTTTGGAGCATTTCCAAAGGGCTTTGCTATGCTAAGTTTCGTGATCATGTTTAACCCTCTTTAAATTGTTTTTCCTGAAAATTTATAAAAACACACTATTGGTTCAGATTATTGACCAGCAATGTCCTGTAGTTCTTGGTCGTTCTGCAGTTCTTCACTGGCGCACTGGAGCGCAAAGCCGTCGAGTTGTATTGCTGCAAGCACGAACTCTCGGTCGGCCTTCAAACTATCTTCAGCGAAGCGAAGCGAATTGCCGTTCTGTTTTACGGCTTCAAGTACCACTTCAGGATCAGCTTTTAAACTGTCGTCTGCGAACTTAAGCGCACTGCCCCATTGCTTTACAGCCGCGAGCACCAACTCACGATTACCCCTCAAACTAACATCTACGTATTGGAGAGCCATACCGTTCTCTTTAACCGCTGGGAAAACAACTTGAAGGTCGGCCTTCAAACTATCGTCGGCATCTTTTAATGCATCCAGCCCCAAATTCTCAAAATCTCTAAGGAACGCTTCTCGTTCTCTTTCATTAGTCATTAGAATCCCTCATCATCGGATAAGCGAAGTTTTTACAAAATCAAACTATCGGCAAAAACATCTTCCTGACGTATGTCCTCCCCCCGATATCGCAATTCAATAGTTTCTTCTTATTTATCTTATAGAAAGTTTTAATTTTAGTCAATAATTTCAATCAGTTAGATTCGAGCTTGCTACTTTTAAACACATCAAATATGAGTTGAGAGTGTTTAAAGATAAAAAGTTGGGGAAATGACTGTGTTCCTTTCCTTATTCAAAATTTATTTGAATAATATTGGCCATCTCTCCAACCACAGTTGGAATATTCTGGTGGTTTCTCCAGGTTCTACTGCCCTATTTATTAAATAAAGTTTAAACGCATACTTAAATTATGACCTTAAATGGAAATTTAATTTTCTTAAAGAAGGTTTCCTCAATAACCTTACGTTCTCTAGTTACATAAGTTGTGAAGTTAATCAACCCCAAAGAGACTCAAAAAAATTAGTTGACCTAATCGATACATAATATTTTAAAGATAAATAAAGAAAATGAAAATCAAACTAAAAAAAGCATGAGTGAAAAGAATTAAAAACTGATACAATAAGTTAAATGAAAAAAGTGGCCTAGTTGAGCTTGGTTAAATAGAACATTCCATTTCGGCATTCTAGGGCAAACGTTCTAATTTTTCTTGCGTTGCAATAGAAATATTTCTTCTATTCTCTTTGGAGGTTTACTTAACCATGAAGAACTGGTACCTCTTATCGATGGTTGGAAAAGACCGGCCGAGTATAGTAGCGAAATTGAGTGCTGGGCTATGTAAAAACGGGTGTAATCTGGGAGATTCTGCTATGGCCCGCCTTGGGAATAATTTCGTTATAATGCTCGCCGTACAATTTAATGGCTCCAAAGAAGCTTTAAATAATATTGTGGCTCCTCTTGCTGGTGCTCTAGAATTAAACCAACAACTAATCGAAATCGAAGAAGGGACCCATCATATAGAACCTGATGTCCGGATAAACATTTTTGCCGAAGATAGGATGGGAATCATAGAAGATGTCACTGGTATGCTAACTGAATCTGGACTCAACATTCTCTCTCTTGAATCCAATCTGGATATAATCCAGCCAAATAAAACTTATTCTATCCATATCGAAGGGACAGCAGCGAATGGTATTACTCCTCTTTATAAAGCACTAGACCGCCTATCCAATGAAAAAAAAATTCAATCACAACTCATTCCTATTAATGCACAGGTAACCTGAAACTCGCATTATAAATATGTGAACCAAGTTATTTTTTAGGCCGTGTATAGATATGAGTAGCGGTCCCATAAGTTAATTCTGCTGATTCCATGAGGGTTTCGGATAAGGTGGGATGAGGATGAATAGACCTTGATAGATCTTCTGCTTTAGCTCCCATGTTAATAGCAAGAACTCCTTCTGCAATAAGCTCTCCTGCGCCGTAACCTACTATCCCGACACCAAGGACACGATGCGTTTTTGGCTCTAAGATTAGTTTAGTCGTTCCTTCCGTACGACACAAAGTATTTGCTCTACTCGATGCTGCCCATGGAAAACGCACCAATTTAATATTAATGTTATTAATCTTGGCTTCTGTTTCAGTTAACCCACACCAAGCTATCTCAGGGTCAGTAAAGACAACTGCTGGGATAACCCTGTCAGCAAAAGATACTTTTTTTCCGTTAAGCCCATCTACCGCAACACGAGCTTCATGAGATGCCTTGTGTGCAAGCATCGGTTCGCCAGTGACATCTCCGATTGCAAGAATTGCAGGGTCAGAAGTTTGCCTTTTTGAATCAACTTTGACAAATCCTTTATCATCTAATTCTACTTTGGTATGTTCCAGTCCGATACCTTCTGTGTTTGGTCGGCGCCCCGCAGCGACTAGTATACGATCATAATTTTCTTGTATTTTTCCTTCCATATTCGCCATTGTTACACATTTAGACTTTCCGCTTTCACTTATAGAAACTATTTTAGTATTAAGATAAATAGACTCGAATTCTTTATTTAATTTTGCATGCAAAGGACGAATTAAATCTCGATCGACACCTGGGAGTAATCCATCCGTCATCTCAACAATAGTGACTCGACTACCTAAAGCTGAATAGACTGTACCCATCTCCAAACCGATATACCCACCTCCAATAACAAGTAATCTTCGCGGAATCGCTGGTAAGTTAAGCGCCACTGACGAATCCATGATATATGACTTGGTAGCTATAAATTGTTTTGGAATACTAGGTTTCGATCCAGTAGCAAGTATGCATCGATCAAATTTCAAAGAATTACCTTTAGAAAACTTAACAGTATTAGAGTCTAGAAACTCTCCTCGTTCATTAATAAAATTTATACCTCTTTGCTTACATAGTGTAATGAGCCCACTAGACATTTTAGATACAATCTCATTTTTCCATTCGCGTAGACGCTCTAGGTCAATATCTGGATCATCATATTTAATTCCCCATTCCTTTGCCTGATTCGTTTTTGCCATCAGTCCAGCAATGTGGAGAAGTGCTTTTGAAGGAATACATCCTCTATGAAGGCAGACTCCACCAGGTTTTTGATCCGCATCTACCAATGTAACCTTATACCCTCGACCAGCCGCATAAAATGCTGCAGAGTATCCACCGGGTCCAGCACCCAATATCAGAAGGTGTTGCTTACTCATTTATTGACTCAAATTTAAATTGGAAAAATATGAAAAGCGTGAATTATTCATCTATGTCGTTTGCGACTAAGCTGCTCCCACTTCTTTGCCGGAGATTTTTGTCTGGTTTTATCCAGAATATAGCTGAACAGCCGTTGAGCATCGTCTTGACTTGTGTATTTACCTCGTAAGCGAGCTATCGTCTGTTGCTCCAAATCTAAAAATGGACGTAATTCATTGCCCCATTTTTTAACAATTTGCAAATTACTTAGATCGGATGTTTTCTTCTGTCTAGTAGGAAAACTACTTCCAAAAATATTTTTCCTTGTAAGTTCTGGCGAGGAACCTTCTAATAGCAAGGGTGGAGGTACACATTTAGACAAACTAGAAATAAAATAAACAAGTGCAAATCCGACTTCTGTATGATATGCCCTATTAAGTTTTTCAAGAAGAACAGCTACAACATCATCGCTTGTCTGCCCTCGTTTAACCTCCGAAAGTTTCAATAACTTATCTCCATCATATTCCAATATTTTTAAATCAATTAGGTAATGTAAAACCGATTTTGCCCCAATATCATCAATATCAGAATTAATAATGCCATCCATAAACCAGTTGACCCATAGTTCTTCAGAATAATTTAAGTCGGGAGCTTCGTGAGGACCCATTCTAGATGACTCCGGTATGGAGAGATTAATGTTAGGCAGGTTATCCGTTAGCAATACACCCTTAAAAAGGTTAAATATTTCTTTATCACTACTAATAACTAATGACCCCAGAGATACATGAATTGAGGGGCTAATTTATTTAAATCAAATCCCATATCCAAGTTAATAAAGTTAAACGAACCCATTGATGAATAAAAATTTGATTTATATTCTCCTGGCCTACCGTAGGTCACAACCTGCAAACCCGGTTGTTTTAATTCCCTTTTAATAAGCCGAATCACGTCCTGCAAATATCCAATTGAATCAATAAGATGATTTTCAAGAGCCTGACGGGCATCATAAATACGACCATCAGCTAATTTTCTAGCCGCCTTATTATCTAATTTACTGCGATTCAAAACGACAACCTCAACGAAACGTTCATAATATCGGTCGATAGTTTCCTGAAATAGTTCTCTCTCTTCCTTAGAGAGAGGACGAAAAGGTGACATAAAATCTTTTTTATCAGTGGACTTAACCATCTCCCATTCTACACCTACCTTTCCCATTAAACCTTTTAAATTAACTTTCATAGCAAGCACGCCAATACTTCCAGTGAGTGAAGTAGGATGCATAATTATTTTGTCGCCAGCCAGTGCGACATAGTATCCACCCGAAGCTGCAATATCAACCACGGAAACGTAAACCTTTAAGTTGTTTTTTTCTTTAAATGATTTAATTTCATGGTAAATAATGTCGCTTGCTGTTACGGTTCCACCCGGGCTGTTAATCCTTAGCAGAATCCCCTTAATATTTTTATCTTTATCCGCTTTTTTAAGTATCTCACGAATTCGATCAACCATTCCTGTTTCGCGATCAAACCCTGTTAAAGTTTTTTTAGGACGGTTACTTATGGGTCCATCCACATCAATCAACAAAACTTTATCAGCACCACTTCCTTCCTCAATAATTTTTTCTTCAAGAGCATCGATACGTGGACTAATTTGAATAACCGCACACGACCAGAAAAAAAATACTAGCGTTGAAAAGACTAAGAATATTTTAAAACCTCTAAAAACCATAAATTTTATTATTTTACACTCAATTAATTTTCTCTGAAATTGCCAGCATCTCAAAAAATGGATCTAAACTACCTAAGACCTTTTCTGACCCTTTATGCTTTTTAAGAGATTCTTTGATCCGAAGAAATGACTTGTAAATTATATCTACATTACGTTTTTCAACAGGTAAGTTGACCTGCTGAGATAAAATATAAACATTGTCAATCAAATCTTTCAAAACCAATGTCCCTGACACCAGACTCCTTTTTCTAAAACGTCTCGCTTCTACAGTATGACTTTCTTTGGGATTAATTTGAATATCTGTTCCAAGCTTTGAGCATAGCAATATCCCTTGTCGTATAGCTTCAAAAATAGCCTTACCACTTTGACTTTCGGGCATATTTTCAAAAATCTCGTGAATTATTTGAAGAGGCTCGATCGCTTTTAGATCTATTAATGTAGATTCATCAAGGTTGAAAATTTTAGCTAATTCTCTTGGCTGAACCTTTGTAGACGAATTTAAATTTTCATCAAGACTTATAGAAAGCTTTTTCGTATCTTCATCTAGTTTTTGCTTAGAGACCGCCAATGTATTCTTCATCTGATCATCAAACTCTTCTAAACGTTGTTGGTTTTTGAAAATGACACGGTATTCTCGTTTCATTTTTTCAATCAGCATTTCTACATTTGTCGTCATCATGTTAAGAATATTGCAACGGCGTTTCTCGTCCAAAGAGACCAGATACTTTAGTCGTGATGACTTTTCAATCCTTAAAAACTGGCGGGGAATTTCTCGTATCGCTTTTTCATAGGAACCTAAAAGAGCATCCAAATGCTTGGGAGAGTGTTTTTGATTAGACTTTGTATATCGAATATTAAGCTTTTTAATACGAGCACCGTTTTCAGCTTCGATATGATAAATTTTCTCCCTAAACATTTGGTCTATCTGATTATTTAAATTTTCCACAATAACCCTAACTCTTTTTAATGATTGGTCTAGTTATTTTTTTGCTGACATCGCACAACGACATCCTATACCATAAAAGTCCTTGGCCTCATCATACCCAAATCGTGAAGATGACCTCAAATAGCCAGACAAACTGTTCCAGGCTCCACCCCTAATAACATGGTTAATCCCTTCTATCGGACCTCTAGGATTATTATACTCACTGTACTTATAATAATTTTTATCATACCAATCATAAACCCATTCAGCAATATTTCCCGCAAGGTCATGGATACCTTCTGGAGTAGCTCCTGATGGGTAGCTCCCCACCTCATCCGTAGAAAGACCTTTCATAATGAAACAACAACGATTGAAGTTTGTCCGTATCTGGTCTGGCAACTCGTTTCCCCACGGAAATTTTCGGTCCTCTAATCCTGCTGCAGCTCTTTCCCATTCTGCCTCTGTAGCTAAACGTTTATCTTGCCACTCACAAAAGTTTTTACACCGCTTCCAAGATAAACCAAAAACAGGCCGATTTTTCATATCCGGTCTAACTTGGCGTCCCCACCAACCAGTTATGGTTGGATGTTGTTTGGGGTTGGCAAAAAGATATTCTTCAAAAGTTTTGCCTGTGACCTCAAAACGATCCATATAAAATGCATCCAGGTAAACCCTATGCCGTGGATACTCATCTGCCCTTCCGTTTTCTCCTTCGCTTCCCATAAGAAATTCTCCAGCTGGGAAAAATACCATGTCTGTTTTTTTGAAATCATTGGCGAAAACTAAGTATATCGTCAAGCTATTGAATGCCCCTAAAAATATTATCGCAACCAACAAGCCCATAAAGTATTTCATCAACTGTATCTCAAGAAAGTAAGCTCGGAAGTAGATGACACATTTCTTGTTTTTTTCGACAATTAATAACGCGGTGTTATATATTGTACCAACTGTAGAATAGCATTATTATGTACGTATTGTTTGTGGACATTGCTAGAAGTAGATTGAATCTCAGGCCAATAGCCTTCCATCCAACATCCACTAATCATACCTATCGCTGAGAGTTATGGGGTGGACATGGTACATCTGGGTGTTATTTTTCTAACTAACCTAGAAATTGGCTATTCAACTCCCCCTGTGGGAATTAATCTTTTCATTTCCAGCTAACGTTTTTCAGAATCGGTAGTGACTTTATACCGAGTTGTCCTCCCATTTATAGTTCTCCGCATGGTAGGACTTTTCATGATTACTTATTTCCCAACCCTTAGCTTGTTCATCCCACAACTTTTGTCGCATTAAATACCAGATTTAAAGAATAACAAAATAAAACCTTATTAATCAATGATTTGAGTAATTATGCTGTAAATTTTATATAAGATAAAATTATCTTACCTAATAGGTTTAGATTTATAAATCTCCTGAAATAACCGAAAAGAAGTTGTATGTAAGACTTAACTTATTAGCAAATTCGCATGAATAGAATCACATTAAGTAGATCTTTTCGGGACGATCAGCGCCAACTTTTGCTTGACGCTGAAAATTCCTGGCTTTTTAAAAACCGTCAAATGGCAAAGCCCTTCGCAGATTTTATCGGTAAATATTTTCTGGATACGCGGATCCAAAAAAAAATCAACCAGCTAAAAAGAAATAAACCTAATCTGACCATAGGGGAAACGCACTGTCATTCTACATATTCAGATGGACTACATTCTATCGAGAGCATTCTGCTTAGGGCTTCTCTCCTGGGTTTAGACTATGTTGTTATCACCGACCACCTTGTTCCAGGAAAATATTTAATTAACTCCATCATTGACTCCCTGAAAGAACAAGTCCGTTGTATCAACGAATGGGCTCTTCCTAGTAACCCTATTAAAATTTATCCAGCATTCGAAATAAGTGCTCTGGAAGGGCATCTGGTTCTTATTTTTAGTCCAGAATATTTTACTCCCAAAAAGATTTGCGATATTTCACTACAGTTTTCTGACCTTGATTATCAGTTTATATCTATGCTCGACATTATTCCTCGAATCGCTCCATTGGGGGGTATATCCATCATCGCACACCCTAACCAAAAACGTGCATATCCATTTGGTGTCTCTATCAAGTGGATAGAAAAAAACCTTATTGGCCTGGCCGATGGAATAGAAGATATATCATCTGGGCATGGGTATCAGGCAAACTACTCACAAAATTTAGACTTAGCATCTATAGGATCGTCAGATGACCACTTCAATTTACTTATGGGGACGGCTGTTACAGCTTACGATAGCAACATTCACAGTGATCTGATTTTAGCTGTAAAGTCCAGGCAAACAGTAGCAATCAACGTTGACAACTCCCTGCAATCCCTCCTCAAAGTAGCACGCCAAGCACTTTGACGTTATAATATCCAAGTACGAGAAAAACCCATTAGCACTGCAACAATCATGCAAATATCTTCAATAGAGTCTGAACAACCTCATAATTTGACATATACCATTTTCAATACCCCATTAGGAAAAACAGGGGTTGCTGTTACGCCAGTTGGAGTTTGTAAAGTTGTACTGGCAATTTCTAGGGAATCAGAATTTGTCAAAATACTTAAAACCCTTCATCCCTTTCCAAAAAATTTACCCAACCAATTAATTGCATTAGAAAAAGAATTTCAATTGTATTTTAACCGTAAATTAAAAAAATTTTCATTCAAACCAGACCTTAGACAGGGTACTCAGTTCCAACAGAGTGTCTGGAAGAAATTAATGTCCATACCTTTTGGCCAAACTCAAAGCTACCAATGGATAGCTGCGGCAATTGGGCAACCTAAAGCTGCTCGTGCTGTAGGAAATGCAAATGGGAAAAACCCGATCCCGGTAATCGTCCCTTGCCATCGGGTGATCCGGGAAAATGGTGATCTGGGCGGATTTACCGGAGGCACTAACCTAAAACAATACTTACTTGATTTAGAAAAATAAGCCCATGCCCCTCTATAAGAGCGAAGCTATCGTTCTCCGTAGTATAAATTTATCGGAAACAGACAAACTGGTGACTTTCATGACCAAACGGTATGGCAAAGTTAAATGCGTTGTTAAAGCTGCCCGTAAAATTAAGAACCGGTTTGGGGCTTCTATTCAACCCATGTCTCATAGCTACCTCATCTATTTTGGAAAAGAAAACCAGACCTTGTATCGACTCAATCAATCAGATATTATTCATTCGTTCCAACCCATTCGTGACGATTTAAGAAAAATATACACTGGAATCTATATAAATGAACTGGTCGATATACTGACGCCAGAAGCGCATCCAGAGCCAAGCATTTTTCGATTACTAATTGAAAGTTTATTGACTCTGGAATCTATAGCTAGCTTGAATACCTTAGTTCCACTGTTCGAGATTCAGTTGATGGGCCGTTCCGGATATGCTCCACAACTAATGCATTGCACAATATGCAAAAAATCAGCAGAAACAAAAATAATTGGATTCAGCTTTGAGCACAGAGGGATAGTTTGTGTATCTTGTTCCTTCAAAGTTCAGCCTGAAATGCGATTTCAAGCAGGAACCCTAAAATATTTAAAAAAACTTAAGACCATGGATGTAAGGCATGCCAACCGTTTAAAATTCCCTAAAAATGTGAAACTGGAAATCGAACAACTAACCCACAGACTTGTTCTTTCATACACTGGGCACGAATTAAAATCCTATCCATTTATAAAGAGTATGGCGAGAATTGACTTGGAAAAAAAATTATGAATAAACGCGTCATAAATACTGATCAAGCTCCCGCTGCGATTGGTCCATATTCTCAAGCTATTCGCATAGGTAATTTTTTATACACTTCTGGTCAAATAGCACTAGACCCTTTTTCAGGTAAATTTCTTTCCGGAGAGATCGAACAAGAAACTGAGCGAACCATCCAAAATATTGTCGCAATCCTTAGGGCCGATGGGTTAAATTTGGACAACGTAATCAAAACGACCGTTTATCTCTCGGACCTTAACCACTTCACCCGAATGAATAAAGTGTATGAAAAGTATTTTTCAGAAAATAAACCAGCGCGTGCCTGCGTCCAAGTCGCTGCTCTTCCTAAGGGAGCTAAAGTCGAGATCGATGCTATAGCTACCGATTCTTTCTAAACTGTTTTAATAATGGCTAAAAAATCCAACAAAGGGCAAGCCAATTTTTTTCGCATTATGGCCTTAATTGGATTGGTGGTGACGGTATGGATAATTAAAGAATTTTTAAGTGCTGCGCCCGCATTACCTATAAGTGAAATCCATAATGGCCCTCCTCCCGCCCAGGCCTGTTTGGAGTGTCATGTTAAAGAAGCGGGGAATACCCCTATCATGCCACATCGTCCTATGGACAACTGTACTTTCTGTCACAAACCAGCTGGCAACAAATAATCAGTTGATAAAAAAATATTAAATATGCGTCAATGCTGGCCTGCCAACGGGATAAACGTTAAACCCGATTTCAAATAATTTCTTGTGGTTAAGATGGTTTCTTCCATCAAATACAAAAGCAGGTTTTGACATACTGTCAAAAATTTTCTGATAATCTAAACCTCGATACTCCGCCCATTCAGTAAGCAAGGCTAATGCATGAGCACCATTAGCAGTTTTATAAGGGTCTTCTAAAAACTCTACCCTGTCATCAATTCCTGCAAGGTCCTTTCGTGCATTATTTAATGCATGGGGGTCGGTGATACTTAATAGTGCTTTTTCCTCCAGCAAACGCTTGCAGATATAAATCGATGGCGCATCCCGTGTATCCCCCGTATCTGGTTTAAAAGCGAACCCAAAAACAGCAATTTTTTTATCAACCAAAGTTCGAAACATTTTTTCTAGAATACGACTTACAAATCGTTCCATCTGATTATCATTTATCTCTATTACTGAATTCCAGAACTGTGCTATATCATCCAGTTTATAATATTCACATAGATAGACGAGATTAAGAATATCTTTGCGAAAACAAGATCCACCAAACCCAATACCAGCATTAAGAAACTTGGGACCTATCCTTGAATCCCTACCAACTGCATCTGCCACTTCGATGACTTCGGCTTCAGTCGCTTCACAAATCGTGGCAACACTGTTTATAGATGAGATTCGCTGTGCGAGGAAGGCATTTGAAACAAGTTTGGATAGTTCACTACTCCATAATTTAGTCGTTATAATTTTTTCCCTAGGAACCCATTTTAAATAAATTTTTAATAATTCATCACGAGCAGCACTTCCTGTTGGCGTGTCATGAGATCCTATCAGCACACGATCGGGTTCCTCCATATCGCGAATGGCAGTCCCTTCTGCCATAAACTCAGGATTAGACAAAATCTCGAACCTGACAGAGTTCTCACCAGAATGTAAAATGGACGCTATCGTTTCCGCCGCACGAACAGGTAGCGTACTTTTTTCTATGACAATTTTTGATGAAGTCGAATTCTCTTTAATGCGCCGCGCCGTTTGTTCGATATATTGAAGGTCTGATGCTTTTCCAGCTCCCTCGCCAAAAGTTTTTGCCGGAGTATTAACAGATACAAAAATGATATCAGCTTCAGCGATACACCCATCAACATCGGATGAAAAAAATAGATTTTTCCCTCTGGCTCTTTCGACTCGATCCTTTAAACCAGGTTCATAAATGGGTAAACAATCAGAGTTCCAAGCAGCAATACGCTCTTCAGAGATATCTACAACAGTAACTTTATAGTCCGGGCATTTATTTGCGATAACGGCCATGGTAGGACCACCAACGTAACCCGCACCAATACAAACTATCTTTTTAAAAAACTGGTCTTTATCCATTTAACGCTTAACGGTAAGCTCCAAAATCGTCTTAAATAAAAAAGGAGGCCCGGCCCCCATAAGGGTCGAACCTCCTATAATAAATATGAAAATCACTTTTTATAATTGAAGGATTTCTTTTTCTTGTTATAAGGCTTGGTTCCTTTAACGAACTTAAGCTTACCCTTTTTAATCTTAAAATCCTCAATAATCAAAGGTGTTTTTTCGGATTGAGAAACTTCCTTAGCCCTATCTTCTGCTTTTTCAAGTTTCTGATCCATGTTATCCTCATTATAGAAGTCAGCAACTGGATGAACCTTTTCCTTTCTTTCCTCATAGTTAAATTTATACTTATCATGGACCGATGGCTTAAACGGTGTTTTCGGGTGAGTATGACATCGGGTACACGCATTTGCATAATCCCAACGCTGTCCATATTTCTCAGTATCAGACTTTTTAAAATCACCTTTTGTATTTTTCATAACTACGCGGAACTGTGCTCCACCTGCAACGGCATGACACATTTCACAGCCAACTTGTTCCTTATTTGGTTCATCAGGATCGATAGTAGAACTTACGTCTTTTCCCTTCTTATTTTTCGAGCCCGCAGGCTTGAATCCACCTTTCTGCCTATATCCTGTGGTATGACAGCGTAAACAAAGTGGCGTCGTTGTGTAGTCCTTTTCGGGATCCAGATCCACACGTTTTTTTGCCTCTGGCCTTTCACCAGCTTTGAGGAGATTAAAAGTATTACCATGTGGAGATACCTTCCATGCCTCGTAGTAGGCATCATGGCAACTTCCATTACACTTTACTGCGCCAACATAGGAAGGTTTTTTGGGGATTTTCTTTTTCTTTTTCTTTTTAGCATCAGCATCGACCGCAGCACCCATTATAATTGCGATGGATAAAATAACTAAGCTCATTATTTTCAAGGTTTTCCCCATTATCTCCTCCAAATAAATCCCAGTTTTAATACAAGCATTATCATTAGCGATCAAAAGGGTAATATAAATTCATCAACGGGTCAACACCTAACCCCGCACTATTAGATAGTCTAAATCTAAACATAATTAACAAATAAAGATTCTCAAATGTAAAAATTACCTTACAATTTCCAAGTAAACGTATAATTAGGCACGCAAAAACTCCTGATATCTAGAGAACACAAAAATCACATAAATATCTTTTATTTATTTATGTTTGTGAGTTTAAGTTTAATGTTAGCTATAACATATTAGATCAACCCTGGTACTTAGTGACAATCTCACCAAAACTAACAGATTTCGATTTTTCACTTCCTAAGTCATTGATTGCTCAAAAACCTTTAGAAGTTCGCGATCAGTCCAAACTTATGATTATAAATCGGAATTCTCAATCTATAAGACATGAAATATTCGCGCATCTTCCTCAAGTTATCCCTTCTGGAGCGTTAATGGTATTTAACGATACGCAAGTGATTCCATCCAAGCTTAATGGTTTTCTCATCAAAAATGCATGCCCTATTGAGGTTCTGTTACTAAGGGAAACTACTGATAAAAACCATTGGGAAGTTTTGACTAAAGGCTTGAGTAGATTAAAACCAGGGATGGAAATGGAGTTTGGCAATGGGGAAGTAAAAGCAATTCTAAAAAAGCGACAGAAAGACAAGGCAATTCTTAAGCTTAAGTACAAAGGGAAGCTAGAATCTATTTTGAGTCGTGTAGGAAAAATGCCTTTGCCTCCATACATTCGAAGAAATCTGAGTGAGGACAAAAGTCTATCTAGCCATGACCGAGAAAGATACCAAACTGTGTTCGCTAAAAATGCTGGTGCAATAGCCGCTCCTACAGCTGGTTTGCATTTCACGCCACAACTCATCGAAGAGCTTAAAAGTCATAGCATTAACATAGCCTACCTGACCTTGCATGTCGGTGTAGGGACATTTCAGCCAATCCGAACCGAAAATATAATTGAACACAAAATGCAGGCCGAGCAGTATTATGTCCCCGAAGATACTTTGAAAGCCTTAGTAAAAGCTAAAAAGAATGCTCAAAACATCGTAGGGATAGGCTCTACTACTACTCGGGTCTTGGAATCGTTAGAACTGAGGAGTATAAAATTGGAAGGAAAAGCAGGATGGACGAACCGATTTATCTACCCAGGTCAAAAATTCGAAGTAATAAATCAAATGCTGACCAATTTTCACCTACCGAAATCAACGTTATATCTAATGGTCTGTGCTTTTGCAGGGAAAAAACTCATTGAAAAAGCCTACAAAGAAGCCATACACAAAAATTACCGATTCTTTAGCTATGGAGACGCTATGCTTATTATTTGATCAATCCCCTGATTAGAAATCAGCCTTATATAAAGCTTATCTGGAAATTTCTTATAGGCTAAGTTTTTCCGTGCTCCCATCATTAACTACCTGTTTAAAATGCTTCCCAGACTTAAACCGTACAACCTTACGTGCTGAAATTTCAGCCTCTTCACCGGTTTTTGGATTTCGGCCAATACGTTTTGTTTTAGATCGAACCTGGAAGGTGCCAAATCGACGCAAAATCACTGCATCTCCTTGCCCCAGAGCACCTTTTATTAAATCGATCACAGTTTCGACGGCCTCCTCTGCCTTAGATCGAGATAAATCCGCTTGATCACAAACTTGGTTGATAATATCCTGTTTGGTCATGACCCCTCCTCAAGAACATTTAAAATTACAGTCGAAAATATACAAAAAATATTAAACCGAAAGTTAAGCCCTAAAAAACCAATAACTCAAGGTTGATCTCTCTTCGCGTCGGGCCTCACAAAATACCTGTTATTTCTCTATGACATGAAAACTCACCACCCAAAGCCTCTTTATTCTTCGGGTGAAAAGACAAATACCTTAATTTCAAGATAGTTAACTTTACCATTTATATATAAATTATCAATACTTTAATGAACTATTTTGAT
>Ga0315336_1002910_pt1 | contig 24439 bp, 22 predicted proteins | sample ASW5metaG_FD_204512 | JGI IMG/M metagenome (GOLD analysis project Ga0315336, IMG submission 204512) | Ammonia-oxidizing marine archaeal communities from Monterey Bay, California, United States - ASW #5 | ecosystem: Environmental > Aquatic > Marine > Intertidal zone | place: USA: California... | reverse complement strand
TGATGGCAGCAATTATGATGAACTCGATGATCCAAATTTTAATTTTTGGACGAGCGGAATGGCGAGGAAGAACGTATGAGATGTAGATTGTATTTCAGTGAAAATGAATTAAAAACTTAATAAAAATCTTTTGCTTCCCGCCAATACCGTTCCATTTCTTCAAGGGTAGTTTCCTTAAGAGTCTTCCCTCTTTTTGCTACTTCTTGCTCTATGTATTGAAACCGTTTTATGAACTTATTGTTTGTATTTCTGAGGGCTTCTTCGGCGTCAATTTTTTTAAACTTAGCGATGTTCACAAGGACAAATAGAATATCTCCAAGTTCTCCCTGAATGTCAGTTTTTCCCCCTTTAAGCACTGCTTCTTTAAACTCCGCAATTTCTTCATCAAGCTTGTTAAATACATCGTTTATCTGATCCCAGTCGAACCCTTCCTTAGTTGCCTTCTTTTGTAGTTTTTGTGCTCTAAGAAGACTAGGGAGTTGTTTTGGGATACTTCCTAGAATCGACGTATGATTTGCTTTAGATTTTTCTTTCTTTTTAATCTCTTCCCATTGATCAAGCACTTGATCAGGAGTATTCAGCCGCTCCCCGTTAAATACATGCGGGTGACGGCGAATCATTTTTTCATTTAAGTTATTTATGACGTCCTCAATGTTGAACTCACCACGTAGGCTGGAAATTTTTGAATGAAACAGTATCTGGTAAAGCATGTCGCCTAGCTCATCTTTAATTTTTTCCGGATCGTTCGTGTCCAGTGCTTCCAATGTCTCATAGGTTTCTTCCAAAAGGTAAGGTTTGAGTGATTCTCGGGTTTGGGCTTTGTCCCAAGGGCATCCATTGTCTCCCATAAGAGTGTCTACAATTTCGATTAGTTTGTGAAATGGATCAAATGGATTACTCATTGGTGAGTCCTCGTAGAAATTATTTCATGGTTGCTAGGATATTATTTTTAAAAATAACTTTAATCGACCTATACTTTGTCTTTCTTGACTAAGTTTAACCGTTTGAGACATTGGACAAGTTGTGTTCTTTTTTTTTAACAGTATAAAAAATTGGCCTAACTAGCATTGATTTACTTGGAGTTAATGGGAGCACTAGAGCAAGCATAATTATATTTATAAAAGTACTTTAGTAGGGAAAAACCAATAATGAAGTGGTTCGATTCTCTTGAAGTAATATGTTATTTAAATAAAGTCTAAAACGACTGAGTCTGCTAGGAAGAGGCCTTTCTCTGAGAGGCGTAGTTGGCCCTGGTCGATAACTATTAGTTCTTTCTCTTTTAGTGAAGCAAGGATATTTTTAAACACAGCTTTAAATGAAGTTTGAAAACGATCTTCAAACTTCTGGATATTAATACCCTTAAGCAACCGTAATCCAAGCATAATAGTTTCTCCCATTGCTTGGCGAGGTTCGAGAGATTCGCTAGATTCAATTGACATATGTTTGTCCTGTACATTCCGGATATAACGAGCGGGCAAATTGGTATTTTTTGAGCGGACTCCATTCATATAAGACGATGCCCCAGCACCTAAGCCAAGAGTGTTTGAGTTTTGCCAGTAGGTAATATTATGTCTACATTCTTTTCCCGGTAGAGCGAAGTTTGATATTTCATAGTGATGAAACCCGTTATTTTTGAGAAGTTCTATTGTCTGCTTATATAATTCTAATTGATGGTCATTGTCGGGCATGATGAGTTTTCCATTGGATTGCAGTTTCCAGAAAGTTGTTCCTTCTTCGATGGTTAAATTATAAGTCGATAAATGCTCGGGACTTTTATCCAAAGCTTGACGTAGGTTTTTTTCCCATCCTTTGAGGGTTTGATTTGGAACAGCAAACATAAGGTCTAGGGACAGGTTGTTGAATCCAGCCTGCCTAGCACGGTCTACGGTGCAATGAATTTCTTCGGTTCCGTGGGCACGATCTAGTGTTTTTAGCTCCGCTTTATCAAAAGACTGCACCCCCACACTAATTCGATTGAACCCTGCTTGCCGAATTGATTTTAATTGATTAGTACGGATTGTCGCCGGGTTAGCTTCGATTGTAATTTCAGCTTCAGTTTTGATTTTAAATTTTTTTTCACATTCATTAAGAATTCTCTCTAATTGAGAAACGGTGAGGGTAGTAGGTGTTCCGCCACCTAGAAAAATAGTGTTCACAAAATTTCCGGATGAATATTTTTTCGCATAATAATTCAACTCTATAACCAAAGCATCGACGTATGCCTCCATTTCATCATACTTGATTGGATGTGAATTAAAATCGCAGTAGCCGCATTTGTGTATGCAGTAGGGAATGTGAATGTATAGACCGAGAGATTGCTTGTCCATTTTCTTACTTTTAATGATTGCTAGTGAGAACTATACACTTATCGTTAATTGCATGGGTTAAGCTAATTACAATATATAGATTGCTTGATTAAGAATATCCTTAAACATTGTTTTAATTCCTGATTAATGTGTTTCTCTGGTATCGAACTATCCTCTAAGGTTTGATAAAGGTATCATGTTACAATCTTTTTGTCGTGCTAGGAAGGTATGTGCTTCCATTACCAAAGGATGTCTATATATTTGTACCTTTCAATTGTAGCGTTTTTACTAAATAATTGGTTATTAAGTCGTCCATTTTGCCATTGAAAACAACAGAAAAGTTTAGATCTGGTTATGCTGCGATAGTTGGCAAGCCTAATGTTGGGAAGTCTACCCTTCTCAACCGACTGGTTATGAAAAAAATTGCCGCTATATCAAGTAAACCTCAAACGACTAGAAATAAGATTACAGGGGTGGTTCACTTCCCTGGCGGACAAATTATTTTACTGGATACACCTGGGATTCATAAAGCCTCGTCGCAACTTAACCGTCTAATGGTCAAGGCATCTCTTAGCACTTACCATGATGTGGATATTATTTTGTTTGTGATTGATGCCAGGCAGGGTTTTATGGAGAGTGATATTTTTGTGCTAGATACACTGAAAGGCTTAGAGTGCTCAAAGTTTCTTATTGTCAATAAGATAGATCTCGTGGTTAAGCCATATTTGCTTGAGTTGATGGCCGAGGCTAATAAAAAATTTAGTTTCAGTGAAGCTATTCCTGTTTCTGCGCTACGCTCAGATGGGCTGGAAGATCTTGGAGAAACGGTTTTAAAATATTTACCCGAGGGACCGCAGTATTTTCCAGAGGATATGACTACGAATTGTACTGAGGAGTTCTTAGTCGAAGAGATAGTGAGGGAAAAAATTATGCAACGGACTCATATGGAAATTCCCTATTCTGTCGCGGTAGTTGTTGAAGGAATGCAAGAAGGCCATAGCGGGGTTTGGGTGATTGACGCGTTGGTTATTGTAGAAAAACCGTCACAGAAAAAGATTTTAATCGGTACAAAGGGGGCTATGTTAAAAAAGCTAGGGAAACCCGCACGAGAAGAAATTGAGAAACGTTTTGGCTGTAAAGTGTATCTAAACCTTTTCGTGAAGGTAAAAAATAACTGGAGTGAAGACAATCGAAGTCTGCGCCAATTGGGATATCTGAATGATTCAAATAAAGACTGATGAAGAATTAGGGGTGATGCGTGAGTCTGCTAAACTTGCTGCGGAAGTCCTTTTGATGATCGAGCCTTACGTTAGGCCAGGGGTCACAACCAACCGACTTAATGATATTTGTCACGACTTTATTGTATCCCATGGCGCCGTGCCATCTCCTCTAAATTATAGAGGGTTTCCAAAGAGTATTTGTTCTTCAATCAATGAAGAAATTTGCCATGGGATACCATCTGAACGGAAACTGCGCAATGGTGATATTGTAAACCTGGACATTACCACTTATCTAAATGGGTTTCATGGTGATACGAGTAAAACATTTTATGTTGGTTCGCCTAGAAAAAAAACCAGCCGACTGGTTGAAACCTGTAAAGACTCTTTGCAGAGGGCAATTAAAGTTGTGCGACCCGGAGCAAGGTTAGGTGATATAGGGGCTACCATTAAGAATATTGTTGAAGAAAAAGGATATTCGATTGTGCGTGAATTTTGTGGACATGGTATTGGTCGTAACTTTCACGAAGACCCTCAAATTCTTCATTTTGGAAACTTTGGTGAGGGAATTGAAATTAAGAGAGGAATGGTTTTCACTATTGAACCAATGATCAATGAAGGGAGACCTGACCTTGAAATTCTACCTGATAAATGGACGGCCGTAACAAAGGATGGCTCGGTGTCTGCCCAATTTGAACATACCCTGGCCGTAGTGGATAACGGTTGCGAAGTATTAACCCGCCTGGATAACCGAACAGATTTTTAATTCATTTTTCGCACACGTCCACCCAGTTATTGATCCGGAATATCATAACTAAGTTGAAATACAACTTTTTCAATCCAACAAATAAGTTTATTTTTAAGTATTTATGTCACTAATGGCTTTGTTTACGTAAAACTATTAGTTTCCTTTTCTTGGGGCCCGTTATGGGTCCCATTCTTTGTTCAACGTTTGACGTTTTTTTTGACTAGGAAAAATTTCTTTACAGGTTATACTTTTTTCAATTATTGATATGCGTTGTTATTTTATTCAAACTAGATATCTCGTCTAGTCTATTTAAGTCTTTCGTATAGTATGACAATGTAACAACTACAAAAGTTATAAATAAGCCTAAGACTATTTTAAACATAACCGACTCCTTTCAATAGGCTGCCTTTGTTACTGTAACAGGTGATCAAAAGCTATTTGTGTATAGTCCTATATATAATCGGATAAAAACTGATAATCTTAATAAGTGCTTTTTGTTATGTTCACGGTCCACCTAACAAAAAGTATTAGATTATTCAGCTTAGGGTTCTTAATGGTCCCTTTTTGTGCTTAATATTTGGCTATTTCTTGCTAAGAAAACTTTATCCTTTAAGTTGTGTATTCTTTTAAGGATTGCTAAATACTTTTCCAGCAATTCTAGATATTTTTACTTTTATTTTGCTTTTGCCTTCCAGCAAATAAAGTGTTTTTGTAACCCAATCCTCCCATTTAATATTCCATCAGTCTTTTACTAGGGGATCTGTTTTTAATAGACAGTCTCCACAAATTCCCCTGAGTACCAGCTTGTGGGATTTGAGAATGAACCCTTTTTGCTCGTATACTTCGATTTGGAGTTTCTCAATCATGGGGTGTTCGAACTCAACCACCTTGTTGCATTGCGTGCAGATCAAATGGTCGTGGTGACTTCGCTGGTATTCGAGCTCGTAGGTCTTTCCCTTTACGTCATCGTTTTCTCTGATAAGTCTACTCTGTACTAGAAGGCTTAAAGTCCGGTAAGTGGTTGCGATCCCTATGGAGGGATCGACTTCACGAGCTTTGTGATATAGGTCTTCTGCTGAAACATGTCCAGATATTGTTATGAAAATCTCAAGAATTGTTTCCTGTGCTCTAACTACTTGTTTTTATAAAGAATAATTATTTTTTATTAAAAAAACGTTTAAAAACAATTGACAACGAGATTACGATAACTATAATGATAATCGTTTTCAATAAGCCTGGTGTCTGGATCCATTAAAAAGCGCCCGGGGGGTTGTAATTACAGTAAATAAAAGGAGACTGTTCTAATGATTAGGAACTTTATGGTTTTAATGCTGCTTACAGCATTTTTCTTTGTGGCGCCTCCGGGGCATGCTGCGGATGTGGGTGAGCTGGAAAGACGAATAGACATGATGTCAGATGAGATTGACCGACTTAAAAGTTCGGGGGGATCAGGTGGAGGAGTGGCTCACGCTACCACTATCCATGGTTATGGTGAATCTCATGTTACGTTTGACTCGGCTAACAGAACAAAAATGGATCAACATCGTTTTGTTATCGGCGTTCACTCTGAACTTGCTGACTGGATTCATCTCAATGCGGAGATCGACTTTGAGCATGCTGCTCAGACACTGGAATACGAATTCGGCTACCTTGACTTTCTGTTATCGGATAAGCTGAACTTTAGAGCCGGAGTCATGTTGATGCCTATGGGTAATCTCAATGAAAACCATGAACCGCCACTTTTCTATTCGGTAGAGCGTGATGATTTTCATGTTAAGCTCATCCCTTCCACTTGGCAGCAGATGGGTGTTGGTGCATTTGGACGCCTTGCTGAGGGAATAAATTATCGCGTTTATTTTACCAATGCTGTTCGTGCACTGGATAATAACGCTGGAGCAAGTAAATTTGGTAATGGTCAATTTATTCGGGACGGTCGTGAGCAACAGAAAGGTTATTATTACGATGACCTAGCGATCTCTGGGCGTCTTGAGCACCAGAAGATCAGTGGTCTTGATCTCGGTTTCTCTTTCTATACTGCTAATTCAACCAACGGTTATATCGATGACGGCGGCCGATTAACCATTTTGGTAGCTGATGCAAAGTATCAAATGGGAGCATACGATTTCGATTTAGGAATCTTCAAAGGATTTGTCAACGATACTGCTGAGATGAATACGTGGTGTGGTGCAGGCGATGCGAAGGATTCTTCCGAGGGTCATTGTATAGCCGATATTCCTAAGAGTGCTTTTGGATGGACGTTAACTGCTGGCGCTCACCTGCCGCAGATAATGAAATGGAGAACAACCCACGATTTAGTAGCGTTTGCTCGCTATAATCTGATTAGACCCAATGATGAAGTGGGCGACAACGATGTTTCGGCTGACCGTAAGAAAAATTTTGAATCGGTAACGGTGGGTCTTTCTTACATGCCTATTAATAAGGTTGCTTTGAAAGTGGACTATCAGCAATACTTTTACAAAGGTGAGAGGTTAAATCCGCAAACAGAACGTACTCAGGCCCAGAAGGTTAATTTGGGTGTTGCTTATATGTATTAAGTTAGTTGCTTTTCATTTCCTGACGACGGTGTAAGGAAGTGTTATCCCGGTTTTTCGATTCTTTAGCTGTCTCCTCCAGAATCGGAAGATCGGGATTTTTTTTATCATAAAATGATAATTCAAACTATAATGCGCCTTTATGAATCTACAATTGAGGAGACCGTAACCTTATGGCAAAAAGTTGTTCGTTCGATATCGTATCAGAGGTGAATATGGCCGAAGTTCAGAATGCGATCAACCAGGCTATGATGGAAATTCGGCAGCGCTATGACTTTAAAGGAAGTAAGAGTGAAATTAAGCTGGAGGAAAAAGAAAGCCAGTTGGTTCTTATCTCTGACGATGAATATAAACTGAAATCGGTTGTCGATGTGTTGCAGAACAAATTAGCACGCCGGGAGGTTTCTCTTAAGGCGCTTGGTTATGGTAAGGTCGAACAAGCTGGAGGAAATACAGTCCGACAGATCATAAAGCTCCAGAAAGGTATTCCTCAGGATAAAGGAAAGGATATCGTGAAATTTTTAAAGACGCTTGGAGTTAAAGTCCAGGGGCAGATCATGGATGATCAGGTGAGAGTAAGCGGAAAAAACAGGGACGATTTGCAGGCAGTTATTTCTGCAGTCAAGCAAAAGGACTTTGACATAGCGATGAGTTTCACTAACTATCGTTGACCTCTCAATAATTAATAAAAGGAGTCACAAAAGACCCAATCATACCGTAAGAAATTCTCGTCTGAAAATACCTTCCTGTAAAAATTGCTCATCATTTCAAACTAGAGAAACTATTAATTAGCTGAAAAGCATAAAAGGTAACTCTTGTTTGAAATGAGAGTCTCTTAAAAGTTGAATGGCAGAGAATAATAAAATTAATAGAAGGCAGGTTAGAAAAAAAATAAAAACATCTTAAATAGTTTTCGTATAATGGTTTACAAGGTTTATTGACGTTGGTTAAGGGTGTCCTCGCTCCTAGATAGAGTATAATTAGTTTATAGATTATGTTTTATTCTGCTTGGAGTTATTATGGGCCAGGATAATTACACAAAATTTGTTTTAACGGTTATCGCATTTTCACTTTTCTTCATTGCTCTTAACCTTTTAGCGGTGGAATTTTTTTTATATGATTTATACAGTGGAGAAATGGAAATATTTTTTTCTGAAATTTCATCACGCATCGATGAGCTCTCATCACGTGTAGATGAATTCTCCGCACGTATAGATGAGATTTCTTCAAGCATTGGTGACATTGTCGATGCAATTAAGAATCGCTAGAGTCTTGTGTATTTTTGTTATACATCATTGATTGCGTCAGTTTCTTACTAACATATAAGGGAGAAATGTTATGCATAAGATACTTTTTTTACTAGTTTTGGTAAGTTGTCTTTTGGGCATGGGATGTTCTGGCGAAAAAGAGACTTCTAAAGCAAGCGATTCTAATGAAAAAATGGTCAGTCTTCCTGAAGGTCCCCTAGCTCTCCCAGCAGGATCTGACTCTGAAGCAAGTAACCATAATGAGGAAGGCATTCTGCATTATAAAGAAGGGCATTATGATGTGGCTTTAAAACATTTCCGGGAAGCCAGCAAAATTCAGTCAGAGCCGGGAGAAATACACTTTAATGAGGCTTTAACCTTAGATAAGTTAGGAGATCATGGGAGCGCAACCGAACACTTTAAAACGGCTCAGAAAAACGCCAATGGAAATAAATTAATTTTAGAATCAAAAATTTTATTAGCTCACGTCCAATAAAATATCGACTGACTTGAAGCTATTATTTTTTGATCAATTTGGTAAGGGCCTCGGTAACCCGGAAAATACCTTGGCCGTCGATTAACTTTCTACCTTTTAAACTCATCAATTCAAGTTCGCGCTTCCCGAAGCCGAGGGCTTTCCGAAGTTTTTTTATGTCGTATTTATCACCCATTCCTAAATTGATTGCTGCACCGGACTTCTCTATAAAGTGAGCTTTAGAATTTTGATGTTCTGCCTGATTTATAACTAAGGCTGGAGTTCCTACTGCTATAGCCTCATGGAGGGTTACACCACCTGCACAAACCACCACTTCATGTTCCCATAAAGTTTTTGCCATATCAGGTACTGGGCCTAAAAGGTTCAGGGATTTAAATTGAGTCGCGAGGTCGCCTAATTGGGGTTTGCCGATCGTGTTATGTCCTGTAAGTACTGTTAAATTCAGGTCGCTTTTTTCTTTAAGTAGTAACTTTGTCAATGGAAGGGTTAGTTCTTTTGGATCCGTGGCTCCCATTGTTATTATTGCCGATTGGATAGAAGTATTGAACCTGCGTGGTCGATTATGAAAGTCAGCAAAGTCTGGATGTAAGACAGAGTAGTCTGCGCCAAATAATGCTCTTTTACCAAAGGTAAGCTTTTTGGATTCAGATGGGGCTAAGTTGCAGTCTATGAGGATGTCTGCATGGTTTCGTCCTGATCCCAAATCCTCAAAACTGATGACTTGGGAGCTAAATTTTTTTACTGAATAGACTATTGATTCGGTCGTGTCCTGTATATCAAGGATTGTAAGGTCAAAAAGTTTATTGAAATACTTAGAAATTGAGAGTTTGAGGTCGACCAAAGTTAGTGGGTAACCGAATCGTGTCAGTAAGTCAATAGCCGGCGCAAAGTCAGGAATATAAAACGAAACCTTCCAGTTTTGTTTACTCAGCTCGTTTGCTAAATTTACCTGACGATATATGTGCCCCATACCATCAGAAACGGATGCTTTGCAACAGATGGCGACCTTTGGCATGATTTTTTATTGGGAGCGTGCCGAATTGGTATTGATACGCAAAAGAATTTCACTATCTGAATAAAGGACATCGGATTGTTCTATAGCTCTACCTTTTAGTGCCTTTGGTAGTCTTTTAAGAGCCATGCAAAATGCTATCCAGAATCTTGACTTTAGGCGGAATAGATCGCGCAATAAAAAGAGTGGGGTATAAAATAGAAACGTTAAGGTCATGGGTCTATCAAGGATATTTTTCCATACAAAAAGATAATTATTACGTGCAGAGATTAAGGAAATGCGCCAACGCTTTTCTTGCTTAGTGATTGTGGCCTGAACTTTGTGATAGGCGATTGACTGTGATTCATAATGAACCCTCCATCCGCGTTTGAGGGCCCTGTAAGAGAGGTCTATTTCTTCATAATAAAGTGGATGATACATTGAGTCGAACCCACCTAGGTCGAGGTAACGTTGTCGATTGACCATAAAGGCCCCACCACAGGCAAACAAGGTTTGGCTATCATCTTCTGGCGGTTTTTCGTAAAGATGGAAATGGCCCTTCCGAAAGTAACCGCCTCTATTCCCATATAAAAAAGTGGTCTGGTCGAAAGCGAAAATTTTTCCGCTGACAGCAAATACTTCCGTATTATCGAAATGTCTAGCTAAATAATATAGTGCTTTTGAATCAAGTTTTATGTCGTTATTCATGGGCATAACAATTTTTGATTCTGCGAGCTTAACGGCATAATTATTAGCTTCTTGGAACCCAAGATTATACGGAGTTTTTTCTGCACGTATTTTTGGAAATTCCTTAGTTAGAACTTCCAGGCTATTATCTGTACTGCAATCATCTATTACCATCACTTCATAGGAATGGTCTTGGTCGAATTCTACAGCCTCAATAACTGTCGGCAGGCACTCTCTTAGAAGGTCAGATCCGTTCCAGTTGGTTATAATGAGGGTAATTTCGGGTTTCATTGTCCTTGAGGCAGTAGGAGTTAGAATTGACAGCAGGTGACACAATAATACCTTGTACATTACTAACGGGTCTCTTCAAAGCTTTCTTAATTCATTTTTAATCGAACTTTGGGATAAATAAAAACAATCTAGACAGTATTGTTTACAAGCTAAATCCCAAGAAACCTTAATTATATTTAAATAGTTGTTCTTACGAGGCATAGTTCGCGAAACTTGACAAGTAGCTTTAGTGGTCTTGATACATGCCGAGGAAGACTTAAATAACTGAATTTAAATGGTTTATTATTTTATTGGTGTGTACTTGAACTGACAAAGCGTTCCAAGTTTTGCAAACAAGTTGGTTAGCTTTAAATCCACATAATCCTTGCGAGCTTCCCAAGGGATTTTGTCAAACTCGCAGGCAGTTTGAATGTAGTCGGTCCTACCAAAACGAATAAAGAATTGGGCAAACCAGCATTTTTTAAACTTGAAGTTCAATTCAGTGTCATTGGCTTTTTTGATTTCGGGTAAGAAATGTTCCCAGACAAAATTGTCGTCAAAATTATTTTGACTATTGTCGACAAATGCTTTGAATGGATTGTCAGACGACTTTTCTTCTGCTAAGGCTTTTTCCAATTCGGGCTTCATCCATTCATGGAGAGCCTGAGTAATGTGTTCGCGAGCTCTATCGACTCGGATGTTGTAATCTTCAAGGATATTGTGAGAAGTATAAATAAAAAGAGCTAGAATGGTCAGTCTCTGAGATCCAGCGTCGAGGTTTTCACCATCTTCATATTCCCATAGTTTAACGAAAAGCTCTGTGATCTTTTCTTTATCAACTATAGTATCTCCAGTATCTAAATATTTTAGGATGGGTTCCACATGCGCCGCTGCTTTTTTGGAAAACTCGGAATCTGTGGAGGGAGAACTATCTTTAACATCAGTCATAATTAAGTTTTCTCAAAATATAGGTTACATGCGGATATTGAACAGGTGGTGAACAATTACCATGCCAATAGTTACTGAAAAATAGCATAATGTAGGGTAGAGGATCAAGGTTATTAGATTAAACTGGAACCTGATTATCCAGGCTGGTAGGACAGAGCATTCTCGTATACAATGCGCTTAATTACATTTCCCCTAATACATGAAACAGGGTTTATTCGACATAATTGTTATTGGAGCTGGCGTTATTGGCCACAGTATCGCCTTCAGGTTAAGCCAAACCAAGCCTGAACTTAGTGTGGCGGTTTTGGGTGACCCGATGAACTCGCTCATGGCCTCCCGGGCTGCTGCAGGCATGCTGGCACCTTATGGTGAATGTGACGATGCAGATAGATTTTTTCAATTCTGCCGAGAATCTCTCGAAAAATACCCTAAATTCATCGAAGAGCTGACATTAGTAAGTGGAGTCCCTGTTTATCTTTCCATGGCGGGTTCTCTCATGCCTGCATCATCGTTTGAAGGAAATTGGGAAGAACGGATTCGTTTTTTTCGTGAGGAAAATATTCCTCACGAAATCTGGTCTCTTAAACGATGTCGGGAATTGGCTCCTTCTCTTGCCGAGTCGTGCGGAGAAGTAATGTGGTTAGGAGAAGGCCAGGTTAATAATAGGGAGATGCATGATGCCCTTGTGGTTGCGTCTCAAAAACTTGGAATTGAGATTCTGGAGAAAAATGTAACAGGCTTTATTCATGGCGCTTCAACTTTAGAAGCAGTAGTTACAGATGCTGGTGAAATTCGTGGTAAAAAGTTTATTCTTGCTTCTGGGAGCTGGTCTTCTCAACTGGGCAATATACTCGGTGTCTCACTCCCGGTGAAACCAATAAAAGGGCAGATGTGCCGGTTGAAACTGGAAGATGATCAATTTAACTATACGGTCCATGGTTTAATGACTTATATTGCTCCCTGGAAAGGAGGAAAAGGATATGTGCTCGGGACTACCATGGAAGATCGAGGATTCGACCCCACAGTTGAGGAAGATGTTATTGACGACCTTATTCGTAGAGCGGCGCAGATGATGCCATGCCTCAAAGACGCTCCATTAATCGAGAGTTGGGCTGGGTTACGTCCAGCCGCTGATGATTTAATGCCCGTTATGGGTAAGAGTTCACGCTACGAAAACCTTTTTTATTCAACAGGGCATTACCGCAATGGAATTTTACAAACACCGCACCAAGCTGACTATATAGCAGCGACAGTGCTGGAAACCCTAGCAGATGAAATATCCGAATTTTCCCCAGAACGTTACAATTTGTAGCCCGCTGATAATGGATTTGCATGCCTAAAGACTTTAAAAAATCTGACGACCTTGATCGTGATTTTAAGAACATTTGGCATCCTTGCACTCAAATGAAGGACCATGAGTTCATGCCGCCTCTTCATATCGAAAAAGGGGAGGGAATTTACCTTATAGATAAGGATGGAAAACAATATATGGACGTCATCTCCTCCTGGTGGGTGAACCTGTTTGGACACAATCATCCTCGACTCAATAAGGTGCTTAAAGATCAGATAGCTCGAATGGCACACGTGATGTTTGCTGGTATTACACACACGCCAGCTATTGACCTCGCAGATTCGCTAGTCGAACTGACACCATCAAACCTTAAGAAGGTATTTTTTTCAGATAATGGTTCAACGGCAATAGAGGTAGCCCTAAAAATGAGCCTTCAGTACTGGCAGCAGATAGGAGAGGGGGAGCGGAGTCGATTCATTTACCTTACAGGTGCTTACCATGGAGAAACTCTTGGATCACTATCTGTTTGTGGAATCAATTTATTCCGAGAAAAATTTAAAGATGCGCTTATGAAAAATCTGGAAGTAAAAGGCCCCGATTGTTTTCGATGTCCTTTTGATCTCAATCCGGAAACTTGCGAGGCTGAATGTTTTGAACCTTTGGAAAGAGTACTCAATCAAAATAAACAGACGGTCGCTGGCGTTATTATCGAGCCTCTTGTCCAGGGAGCAGCTGGGATGAAGATGTATCCTCCGGTCTACCTTAGAAAACTAGAAAATCTTTGTGAAAACTTTAAAACCCATACGATTTATGATGAAGTGGCTGTAGGATTTGGGCGAACAGGTTCCCTTTTTGTTTGTGAGGAATATGGCCTAAAGCCCACTTTTCTTTGTTTATCAAAAAGTATTACCTCTGGTTACCTCCCGCTCGGCGCTACCCTGACGAGCGAAGAAATTTTTCAAGCTTTTTATGATGAGCCTTCATCTATGAAACTTTTTATACACAGTCATAGTTATTCGGCTAACCCTTTAGCTTGTGCTTGTGCAAATGAAACGTTAGCTATGCTCACAGAAAAAAATTTTTTAAAAAACTTAAAACCAAAAATAAAATTTCTGAAGGAAGTAGGTAGTAAGTTATGTAAACTTGAGTGGTGTGGCGAATTTAGGCAGACAGGCATGATCGCCGCTATAGAACTGGTGCGGAATAAGAAGGTCAAAGATGCTTTTTCTCCAAACGAGCGTTTGGGGTATAAAATTTATAATGAGGGACTGAAACGGGGAATTTTTATCCGGCCATTGGAGAATGTTATTTACTTTATTCCGCCTTTAATTATCACTAATGAGGAAATAGAGATCATGATCGATTCAGCCTACAAAAGCATTGAGACCGTGTTGGGCTAATCCTTGAAAGAAACGGAGGTTGCATGTACGAAGTGATAGTCAAAACGGGATTTTCAGCGGCACATCAACTTCGCTATTACGATGGTAAATATGAAAACTTGCACGGTCACAACTGGACTGCAATCGTGACTGTTGAGACTAATGAGTTGGATAAGATAGGTGTGGGGTTTGATTTTGTTGTACTCAAAAAGAATGTTAAAGAAATTTTGAATCGCTTAGATTATAAGAATATTAATGAAGTGCCCCCTTTTGATTCAAAAAATCCCTCTGCTGAAAATATTGCTCGATGGCTGTTTGATGAGTTGGTTTCCCAAATAAATAGCGACAATACTCGATTAAAAAGAGTCGAGGTTAAAGAATTTGATGATAGCGGTGCGGCTTATTTTGAATGACAGATTCTCTACCTAAAGGGATAAATGGTTATGCGATATGTTTAAATTTTTATTGAATCAACCTTACCTTGCTCAAGCTTTGGAAGAAACTTCACATGTCCCCTACTGGGATATTACAGAAGGTGATTTAGGGTAATTGGTTTATTTGCCCAAAAGAATAAATGCTTATATTAACGTACTAATAGAAAAATTGAATGGTTCACCATCTTATAAAAGATCTTACCCTCCTATTACTGGTTTCTCTTCCTATAAATATTGCATTTCATAGGGTTAAACTTCCCTCAGTTATGGGCTACCTAATTGCTGGGATTTTAATTGGTCCACACGGGTTAGGATTAATTTCAGATGTCTCCTCAGTAAAAGAGTTGGCCGAGATAGGTGTGGTCTTACTCCTATTCGTTATTGGTTTGGAGTTTTCTCTTGGGCGCCTGCTTAAAAACTTGCCTTCAGTGTTGGGGGTTGGCAGTCTCCAGCTAGGGCTGGCCAGTATATTTGCCTGGTTTGTTTTTAAAGCAATAGGATTTCAGCAAAGCCAGAGTATTGCTTTGGGTCTTATCCTTGCTTTGAGTAGCACAGCAATCGTCCTTAAAATGATTACTGATCGCGCTGAGATAGATACATTACACGGAAAACTTTGTATTGGCATTCTTCTTTTCCAAGATTTATGTGTGGTTCCTATCATGCTTCTTCTTCCTCTTCTTGGCCAATCGGCAGTTAACTCGAGCTCTGACTTTGCTTTTGCAATGGTTAAATCGCTAACCGCGTTGGTTGCTATTTTTTATCTATCCCGTTTAATTGTTCCGAAGACTTTGGTATGGATTGCGCGTGTTGGTAATAAAGAACATCTTACCTTATCAGTAGTCTTTATAATTCTTGCTACTGGTTGGGCGTCACAAAAAATGGGATTGACTTTAGCGATGGGAGCCTTAATAGCTGGAATGATCATTTCGGAATCAGAGTACAATCATCAAATCATTCTTGACATTCTCCCGCTTCGTGATTACTTCAGCAGTATTTTTTTTATTTCAGTGGGCATGCTTTTGCAAATAGAGGTGTTTGAGGATTCTGTTTGGATCTGTTTGGCATTTACTGCCCTTGTAGTTCTGCTTAAAGGAGGTCTGACTGGTTTGGCATGTATATTGGCTCGTGTACCTTTGAGAATTTCATTTGTGGTTGCGATGCGATTAGCGCAAGTTGGGGAGTTCTCTCTGATTCTCTCTGCAATGGCTCTAGACCAAGGACTGTTCGATCCCCATCAATACCAACTGTTACTTATTGTTTCAATCCTCTCCATGCTTTTCGCCCCTCTTTTAATTCAGGTTTCCACAGCATTTTCAATTAAAATATTTTCTAAATGGAAACATGAGAAAAATAACTCTATCCAAAACCATGATGTAGGGCTCGAAGGTCATGTCATCATTGTAGGTTATGGTGTTGGAGGTAGAACGCTTGCCCAGGTGCTTCTTGAAACAAAGATTCCTTTTTTGGTTATAGATTTAGACGGAGAGCGGATAAAGCAAGCTTTGACATTGGGAATCACTGCTCATTATGGAGATTGTGTGCAAGAAGAAGTTTTGCGTCGGGCGGGCTTGATGGATGCAAGGATGATAGTTTTTAAGGTCTCGGATTACGCTGTGACGGAAAAGGCTGTACGTTTGGCTAGAAAAATTAATTCCCAAATTAAAATTATGGTTCGAACTCGAAGAACCGATCAGGTTGAGGAACTCAAAGCTGCAGGAGCAGATCAAGTTATTCCGGAAGAGTTTGAAGCTTCTATAGAAATTTTTTCTCGAGTGCTAAGGGACTACCGCACTCCCAATAATATAATTGAACAACAGGTAGAATTGATTCGACTTGAGGGATATAGTATGTTTCGAGGATTATCTTTAAACGCAGAAAGCCTAAAAAAATTCTCCACCTATCTTACGGCCACACTTACCGACTCTTATCTTATTTTAGAAGACAGTTGGGCCTGTGAAAAAATGCTGGGAGATATAAATATTTCGGCCCGCACTGGGGCAATTGTCATTGCTGTGGTCCGAAAAAATAAACCTTACTCTAACCCGAGTCCAGAATTTATTGCCCTGACAGGCGATATTTTTGTTCTTTCAGGAAGTCATGTTCAATTGGATCAATCATTAAAAGTTTTGAAGTATGGGTATGAAGGCGAAGAATAAAACATGGCTTAAAAGAGAAAGAATTAATATTCAGTTTTCCAGAATATGGGTTGAAGGTTGTCTTGTGATACCACGGAAATGGATCAATGAGTTTTCTAGTGAAGGTTCTCGCTTCTGATAGTGTCTACCGAATATACTTCATAATCATATTATAAAGATTATTTTTTATGAGAGGAGATTTAATGCCTTTATGGTTGATAGTTGGTATTGGCAGTTTCATTGGCGGTATTTTAAGATATTTGGTGGGTGGATGGATTCAAAGCGGAGCGATTCATTTCCCTTTTGGCACGCTCGGTGTCAATTTTATTGGAAGCTTGGTTTTGAGTTTAATAATGTATTTTTCTGAATACGTAGGGTTGCTTAGTGAAGAGGGGCGGATTTTTTTGGAGCATTGAGCTTCTTGGATCATTCACTACAATGTCCACATTTAGCTATGAGTCTTTTCAGTTACTCGGACATGGTGAAAATTTATTCTTCGGATTGAATATTGTGGGTACTCTGATTCTGGCTTTGTTAGCTATTTACTTAGGAAAGCTTGTTATTCTTAATTTTATAGTGGGAGTGAAGTAAGAAGAGATTGTCCAGGAATTTTCAGAAGAGTCGGATTGCAGGGAAAATTATATAAAATATTTATTGCGGGCGCCTCTCGACGGTATAAAACAAACTCAGGCTACTTTCTGCTTTGCTTTGACTTCAAGGTAAGGAAGTCGTGCTGGTGGGTTTGATTTAAAGTCATAAACAGGCCATCGTGCTTTATCGTAATAAGTCGATTCTGTTTTATCAGCGACAGGATTGATAAAGAATTTAAAGGCGTAGTAGACTTCGCTTAGAAGTTGTCCTGTAGTAATAGCCCTATAAAGTCTTTGCAAAGCAAATCTGGGGTTAAAGGCGATGGCTCGTTGGTAAGCTTTTTTCATATAACTTTGTATAGTTTCATAGGAGAGGCTTTCGTGTGTAAAGAGATCCTGATTTGTGTACACAAAGTAGTTGTCCCAATCGTATGACTTGACCAATCCCTTTTCTGCGTAATTGTTAAACATGTCGGTTCCAGGGAAAGCGATGGCTGTCCCGAACTTCAGTAGGTCCATAGGTGCCAGCGAACGAGCAAACTCGATGGTATCGGTCATGGTTGTTTCAGTATCTCCAGTTAAGCCAAGTAAGAAAAACCCGTTAACTTCAATGCCTGCTCGTTGTGCTTCACGAACCGCCTTTCGCCCTTCTTTTACGCTGGCGCGCCCTCCCTTACCGAAAGATTTTAAGACATCGTCATTACCACTTTCAAACCCAAACGAGACTCGGTAGCACCCGGCCTTCTTCATCATTTTAAATAAATCTTTATTTGCGCTTTCCACGCGAATTCCGTTAGAACAGGTCCAAGTTACATCGACCTCGGTTTTAGCGATGGCCTCTGAAACTTCATAGGCCCAGTTCTGGTCCGAAGTGAAAATATCGTCGGCCAACCAGAACTCACGGAATCCAACCGAGTGCATATACTTGACCTCTTCTGCGCATCGTTCGGGAGATTTTTTTCGGTAACCCCGAGCCATCGTCATTTTGCTTGAGCAAAAATCGCACAGGTATACACAACCTCTAGAAAACTCAACAGTCGTTACAGGCGGATTCCTTGCAATTAGTTTGGAGATTTTATGATAGTTCCCTGGTGGGTACAGCTCCCAAGCTGGCATGGGAAGGTCATCGATATTTTCTAGAACCTGGCGAATTCCGGTATTAATGATTTCATCTCCTTCACGATAGTAGAGTCCTTGGATTTCTGATAAATCTCCTCCATCACATAAGTCGGCAAAAGTGAAATCTGCTTCCCCAGTGCAAATGACATCCAGCATGGATTCTTTCATAGTCTCGACAGGAAGTGCCGTAGGGTGAGGTCCGCCTCCAACGATCTGGATATCTTTGGAAATATCTTTTGCAATAAGGCTTATATCCCTCAATTGATTCATTAGCGGTGTGGTTGCGTGAATCCCAACGATATCAGGTTTGATTTTCTCAATACTGGAGCGAATGAACCCGAAATCATATGGACGCCAGCACAGGTCCAGAATTTCTACTTCGTGCCCTCGTTGTTTTGCGGTAGCAGCAATCGTGGCCAACCCCAATGTTGGAAAAAATGGGTTCACTATGGATGCCTTGGTGCCTCCATAACTAGGTTGATATGAGGGATTGATCAATAAAACTTTAGCCATGTCATTAGTTAAATTTTTATGGGGTCAACTAAATCGAGATCTAAGGGCTTAGCGTATTCCCCTTTCAACAACTTAAAAAGATTATACACGAAGGTCTTGATCGTTAAAATGTATAAACACTTATCCTGTCCGTGATGTGATTATTCTTTTATAGCATAAACTTCTATCGACCCACCTCTTTTCCAAAGAAAAGGTTCGAGAACAGATAAAAGAAGAGCTATAGGGAAATAAATTGGCAGCAGAAGTAAAGTAGCGATTATTCCCGCTGGTTTAATCGGCTTTATCTCTCCTTCCCTCAACTCACTATTTTTTAACAGATCATAAAGCAGGTTAAATTGAATGCCAGATATATTGAGCAAGGTTTGGAGCCAACCGAAAGGACTATATTCGAGACTGAATCTTTTAATACGCTTGATTTTAAAATTGTTTTTTTGAAGTAGGTTGCATAGACCTTCTTCAGTAAAATGGAATAGATGGAAGGGAAGATCTAAAAGAAACCAGTTTTCTTTTCCTATGACGAATTGCTGACTTCTTAGATCAGGCACCGATATCACCAGAATACCATCTTTCCTTAACAGTCTGTAGCCCTCCTTAATAACTTCGTGGGGGTTTTTCAGGTGTTCTAATACCTGATTAATATTGATTGCATTGAGGCTTTCCGCTGGAAGTTGATGCTGAGTTATATCACCGGAAAGGATTTTTAGGTCATAGACTTGAACGGCATAGGAAGAGGTTTCGTCATTTAATTCGGTTCCAATTGTGTCCCACCCGCCACGCCGCATAACGTCAAGAAATAACCCACGCCCACATCCGATATCTAAAATTTTTCCTGGTTTAGTAAACCGGTTTATTCTTCTGCGTTTCAAGACGCGCCCCAAGTGGATTAGTGACTCTATGAGGAGGCCAAACCTTTTCCCTTTACTTGTTCTGTAATTTCCGCAGGAGTAAAGTTTAGCCAGATCTTCTTCAGAAGGAAAGGGGTGGGTCATTGCTATTTCACATTTGCTGCACTCGGAAACACTATAAGTAGTCCCAACTTTTGAAATATTTCTTAAAACAGAAACTGTGAGTTTCTTTTTGCAGAAAGTACATTCAGGATTTGAGATGTTATTGTCCATATAGCATTAAGATAAGCAATTTTATTCCTAAAAAGAAGTAGTTGATGGTTAGAATGTCTGGTCAGACAATTTAAACTGAGGAGGTTGATTGTAGCTTGATTCAGTCTGGATTAAAATCATAAAACGTCGAGTTTTAATCCGCTTACTCGATGTGCGTTCTTGCAATACGGTCAGCCTTAGTTTTAGGCTAGGAGGTTTATTAAATACTTATTATTCATACTTTTGATCAGCAATTATAATATGATAAAAACATTTGTATCAACTAAACGGTAACTTCATCAGGAAAAGTTGCAGCTCTGTGAGAATACTCAGACAAATAATAGTTCATTTAGTAGGAGTTATCTTCATATTTTTCCTCGTTGTACTCCTTCGCTATCCCGCCTTAGTAAATGCTGATTATTTCCTAAGTTATGATGAGGCTTTTATGGCGGTATCTATTCTTGAGGTTATCAATGGTGGGCCTTTGTTTTCCTTTTATGAAGGGGCAAATTATCATGGAGTTCTTGGTGGTGTGACAGCAATTCCATTTATGCGCTTAGTAGGTATTGGGCCACTGGGGTATAAGCTTCCCACGGCACTTTTCTACTCGTTATATATATGGAGTACTTTTCTAATTATGAGGCAGATTGCTCCTCGCGCGGGTCTATTCGTTATTTTAGTAATGTTGTTCCCCCCTGATTTTATCTTAGGCGAAACACTCGTAAACCACCCTCACACAGAAATTTGCTTCATTGGAAATATTCTTCTCCTTCTTTTTATTAAAATTAAGACCAAAGATACCCTGGAAATTATTGATGCGTTTTTTCTGAGTTTGGTTATGGGGTTTGCAATATATACATATACTTATGCGGTTCTTCATGTATTTACAATATTAATAGCCTCGCTTTTGACTTATCGCCAGTGGACATCCATAAGGCAGAAGCTTTCTGTAAAAAACTTCTTTGAGTTGTTTAAAAATTTACCCAAGAAGAAATATATTTTAGTGCGTGTTTTAGATGTGGTCATACTTATGTTTACTTTCGGTATTTTATTTTCATATGTATTTGGCGGATTTGGCTTAGATTTTGGTGGGAATTCTATTTTTCAAATAAATAAATTACACAAGCCAGTTTTTCAGTTGATGATTATTTTGGGTTTGCGCCTATGTATTCGAAGAGATGATTTGATTGCTTTATTTGCCGTTTTGCGCCAATGGTTAAAATCGATAGATGTAGGGGTTAAGAGAAGTTTAGCCTTCGGAGGCTTGGGGTTTTGTATTGGATTATCCCCACGGATTTTTGCGATTTTGGCAGGGGATATTAGAAGTGGTGGACAGGGTTTCGATATAGACTTTGTACCTGACAAGCTGGTGTTTCATTTCTTGAGTTTGATAACGCAGGTGATTCCTCAGGTTTTTGGGGTCTACCAATCTTTGAATAATTGGGGGTCATTGTTAAGTTACCAACCTTTTGAAATTTTTCTTGGTTTTATTTCTCTTTATATTTTTTTGGGTATTATTTTGTCTTTGATTTCTGTTTTTTCCTCTCAAAAGGAAAACTTGCTGTCGGTTTTTAAGCTTAAAAAAATATCCTTTGATCCTATGTTAATTTTAATTATTTTTTCAATCTTGACCTTGGTTGCGGTCGTGATATCGCAAAGTGGCCCATTGGCAAGGTATTTATATCCTTTGTTTGGGGTAGTGGCCGTTTGCTTAGCTCTGGTTTTAGATAAAATTAGACAAACTTCTCCCAGGACCTGTCTTTTCTTAGTCCTTATTTGGGTTGGGTTTCATTCGTGCACTGCCTACGCCGCATATTCAAAGGCCGGCGTTGTTGATGGCTTACAGGTGGTTCGATTGGAAGAACATCCCTTAAAATCCGTTATTAGATACCTTCAATCCAAGAGTATCAAAACTATATATACCAGCATATATTATTCTTCCGTTCTTTCATTTCTGAGTAATGGAGAGCAAGTTGGAACCGAATATAATAAGTCAACTCGTGGTAAGAAGACCAAGGCTTTATCTAATTCCGATCCTAACTTTGCAATCCTTATTGAGGCTAAAAATACCGATGATATTCGAAAACTCCGGATTATTACGGAAGAAAAACATATCACTTTCGAGACAAAACAAATTAGAACCTTTTTTGTTTTTTTTGAATTCACAGGAGATGAACGCGCTATTAACGAACTCCGATCATTTGCTGGTTGATAGATGTGAAGAAAAATCTAGGATAATGTGTGGTTTTCGATTAATTGTTTGAACAGTAGCTATTCTCTTCGGAGGCGAATAACAACCAAGATATTTTTCGGTTGACTTCCGGTATATGCTATTTTCACAGCACATTATGTTTTTACTTTTTAATGCTAGTCCTTATCTTTGACACCTCAAAAGGTGGGAATCTAGTTAATATATGATGAGGTTTTTTTATGACCGATCAAAAAGAAAAATATTTAAAGGGCAAGCGGATTTTTCCCGACCCTATGGTGGATGGATTAAGTATTAAGAATCTGGTCGATAGGTACTTTAATAGCTATAATGCTGCACGTATCCAGGAAATCTGCCACTTGGCTGCCGAAAAGATGTCTGTGCAGGATGTTTGTATCGGTGTTAGTCTCTCCGGGGCGTTGACTCCAGCTGGTTTGGGGTCATCCTGCATTGTTCCTATGATTAGGTCTGGTATGATCGACTATATAGTGACGACAGGAGCCAATTTATATCATGATTTACATTATTCCTTGGATCTTCCCCTAACCCAAGGAACACCTTTCGTTGATGATAATGAGCTATTTGAAAACGATATCATTCGTATCTATGATATTTTTGTAGACTATAAAGTATTAGCGGCTACTGATAATTGGTTAATGCGGATTTTTTCAAGGCCTGAGTTCCAAAAACGAATGGGAACTCGCGAACTTCATCATATGATAGGTAAATTTGCTGATGAGGTTGAGCAAAGTAGTGGAACAGTTGGTAAAAGTTTTATTGCCGAAGCGTATCGGCATGACCTTCCAATCTATTCTTCGTCACCGGGTGATAGCACGCTGGGATTAGATATTGCTGCTCTTAACCTAATTGGAAAGGATATTTGTATAGATTCATCCATTGATGTGAATGAAACAGCGGCTTTAGTTCTCGAGGCAAAGCGAGTGGGCAAAAGTGGGGTTATTGTTTGGGGAGGGGGATCGCCTAAAAACTTTATTTTACAGTCGGAGCCTGCACTGCAGGAGGTGCTTGGATTCGATGTCAAGGGACACGATTATTTTATACAAGTCACTGATGCGCGACCGGACACAGGGGGACTTTCTGGAGCAACTCCTAACGAGGCCGTGAGTTGGGCCAAGATAGACCCGGATACTGTGAACCAATCGGTTGTTTGCTATAGTGATATCACAATAGTTATGCCTTTGTTAACGGCATACCTTGCAAACTGCAAAATTAAGCGGGAACCAAAACGGCTTTACAAAAAATTTCCAGCATTAATAGAAAACCTTCGTGAGGCATTTATGCAGCAGGAAGATCTCATTTTAGGAAAGCGCAGTGTGTCAGATACGGTCAAGTTTCTTAAAGAAAGCAAAGGTTAGAGTAAACTATATTCTATAGTAAGGTTTTCTCCAAAATACAAAGAAACCTTATATGATAATAGGAGGGCGAAATGAAACCCAGTGACTGCACATTATTCAGTGGTGGGGCTAAAGGAGCAGAAGAGGAGTTTGGTATCCAAGCTGAAAAAGCAGGATTGGAGGAAGTTAACTTTACTTTTGAGGGGCATTCCATCAAACGGAAGCGGGGATTGCATTTTTTAACTAATAACGAGTTAAAAAAAGGAGAGGTTAGCTTGGCTTATGTTTCCAAATTGATGAGTCGTTCTTACACCCATGGGCCTAAATTAAAAAAAGTATTGCAAAGTATCTGGCATCAAATTAACAACGCCGAAGAGGTTTTTGTGATAGGAAAAATCTTGGACGATGGAACTGTTAAGGGAGGGACGGGGTGGGGCGCCGAATTTGCTAAATTATGTAATAAACCACTTTATGTATTTGATCAGGACAAGAAAGCATGGTTTAAGTGGGTTCAAGATCGGTGGAAGAAGGCCGTCCCCAAAATTCATAAAAAAAATTTTGCTGGTGGAGGTACCCGGTTCTTAACCACTCACGGGAAAAAGGCCATTGCTGACTTATATAAAGAGTCGTTTAAATAAATATAGGTTTGATTAATTTGTTTAAAAAAAATGACTTTTGAAGAACAAGAAGAACTCAAGAAACAAATTCAAAGTGAAATAGAAATTCAAAAACATCAGATAGAAAGTCTAGGAAAATCTGTTAAACCTGTGGCGCCGGACAATGCAATCGGTCGACTTACTCGCATGGAAGCCATCGGTAGCCAAGCGGTCAGTAAAGCTTCATTGAATTTTGCTC
>Ga0315336_1002909_pt1 | contig 24440 bp, 19 predicted proteins | sample ASW5metaG_FD_204512 | JGI IMG/M metagenome (GOLD analysis project Ga0315336, IMG submission 204512) | Ammonia-oxidizing marine archaeal communities from Monterey Bay, California, United States - ASW #5 | ecosystem: Environmental > Aquatic > Marine > Intertidal zone | place: USA: California... | reverse complement strand
TGGCGAAAGTACCACAATATTGGTTTGTTGATACTGTGGAGGACATTGGTTTGTTGATACTGTGGAGGACACAGTTGATACCGTGGAGGAACAATAGCGATGTCTGAAAGGCACTCTCAATTGGGGAAGTTGGTTTCCAACCTTAAACAGCAAAAGGACCAATTGGAACTCAAACTTCATTTGGGTCAGGCAGAAGCGAAGGATCAGTGGACTCAATTGGAGACCAAATTAAAACGCCTGCAATCGGATTTTGAGCCGATTTCCAGTGCGGCCGGTGAAACGACCGAAAACGTGCTTTCGGCGCTAGAGTTGGCAGCTGGTGAACTCAAGAAGGGATACGACCGGCTCAGCAAAGTCATTGAAAAAAAGAGTCACTAGTTGCCGCTAATCAAGGTCACACTGGCGCCCTTGTTGTGTCGTTCTCGCTGAGCCTGGAGCGACGGTCGGAGATTGTTCCCGGGATCGGGATAAAACAATGAAACTTGCCGCGATTACCAGACTCGATAAGGATGCGAAACGGCTGCGGGAGATTATCGGTATCCTGGCCAAGTATGGGCTGGTCGACTGGCTCAAAGGAATCGATTTCGAGTGGATTCAGCACCGTTTGGTCGGACCGGAAGGTCAAAAACTAGCCGACCTTAAACAGTCGGTGCGGCTGCGTTTGGCTCTCTCTGAATTGGGCACCACGTTCATCAAGCTGGGTCAGATGCTCAGCACGCGGAGTGACCTTATCGGACAGCAGGTCGCTAACGAGCTCAAGGTACTGCAGGCCAATACGCCTGCCGATAACTCTGAGCAGGTGCGGGCAACCTTTCTGGCCGATCTTGGTAAGTCTCCCGAAGAGAGCTTTGCGGAATTCGACCCGATTCCGTTCGCCTCGGCTTCAATCGGGCAGGTGCATCACGCGGTTCTCCACGATGGTACAAGGGTCATTGTGAAGGTGCAGCACGCCGGAATCACCAATACCGTTCATCGGGATCTTGAGATTATGGCTGGACTGGCCAATCTCGCTGAACACCATGCCACGCCGTTACGTCCCTACCAGCCCATTGCGACGGCTTCCGAGTTTCGCAGGACATTACTGCGCGAACTGGACTTCACGCGCGAGCTGCGCAATCTGCATCAGTTTGGCGAGAACTTCAAGGAGAGTGAAACAGTTCGTTTCCCGATTGCGTATCCGGAGTTCTCGTCACAACGTGTTTTGACCATGGAGTGGCTGGATGGGGAGAGCGTAGCAGATGCAGAAAAACTTCGTGAAAAAGGTGTCGACCTCGCCGAGTTCGCCCAACGCGGAGCAATCATGTATCTCGACATGATCTTTCGCGACGGTTTCTATCATGCCGATCCACACCCGGGAAACCTGCTTGTCATGCCAGGTGGCGTTGTCGGGGTTATTGATTGTGGCATGGTCGGGCGACTGGACGGGGCGTTGCGAGAAGATTTTGAAGGCATGTTGCTTGCTGCCGTGAATGGAGATGCGGATGACCTTACCGAATACATTACACGCTTGGGTGAGGTTCCAGCTTCGATGAGTCGAGATGCGCTGCGAGCTGAAGTCGGTGATTTTTCTTCAGAATACCTCACACAATCGCTTTCGGATTTTGACTTGAGCGGGGCTCTCAAGGGTTTGATCGATATTATTCGCAACTACGAGATTGTTTTGCCCACCAGTTGCTCAATGTTGTTGAAGGTTCTGGTGATGCTGGAGGGGACTGCCCGCGAACTGGATCCCAACTTCAGCCTGGCGGAACTGTTCAAGCCTTATTACGCGCAAGCGATGCGACGAAAGTTTTCACCAGAGAGGTTATGGCATCGAACCCAACGTGCGGTGCGCGATTGGGACCGCCTCATCGATGTCTTTCCCAGGGATATGGCTGATATTCTGGGTCGTGTTCGCAAGGGTAGCTTCGATGTGAATCTGCAGCACCGACGGATGGATACGATCGTGAACCGCCTGGTGATGGGAATTCTCTCGGCCGCCTTGTTTGTTGGCTCGGCAGAACTTTGGAGTCGGGCGGTGCCGCCCCTCTTTTATGGCATTTCGGTCCCGGGAGCCGCTGGTTGCGGTGTTGCCGTCTGGCTCGGGTTCCAGCTAGTGAAGGCCATCAGGAAAACCGGGCACCTGCGCTCAAAAGATTAGCGGCAAACTTCATTCGCCACCGGTAAAGGCTGCAGGGATAACAACCTCGGTATCCAACGTGTGCAAGACAGGTGCACTCTCGATGGGAATCGGGGCGCCTAGTGGTTCCTGTTCCGAAGACCACGGCTGGTAAAGAGATCCACACTCGGTGCAGCAACCGCCGTTCCCGCAGCCACAACTATAAGCCCACGGGCGCCTCGGTCCGCACCCGCACTGAAGACCAGGGGGCAACGGGCCGCACACGCACGGGTATGGCTTTTTGCAGTAGTCGGGGCAGCACCACTTGCAGATACAGTCGGGGATAAGGGGTGGGCACAACAGTCCCCACCAACCCTCCCGGCACAGAATCTGGTCCGTGGTTGCCGAGTACCCGATGGAACTGGTCAGCAGAAGGGTGCTGGCGACTAGGGCTATCAAAATTTTGTGGGTCACGAGTTTTCCTTCGACTGCAATGGTGTTGGAGGGGGTTGGTTTGATGTTGTCGTGGGTGAAGGATAGTGTCGGAAGCAGTTCGGTTAATTTGTTGCGGGGCGGTCTTCTTCTTCGCTGATTGGTGTTTTGAAATCGAAGGTGATCATTTTCCGGGAGTCCTCTTCGTGGTCGATTGATCTCAGGCTAACCTTTGGGAGAGCGGGCAGCTTTTCGTCCATTTGATCGGGTGGCAATTCGTCCACGGGTGCGGATGGTATCACTTCCGGCGGGGCCGAGTTTTCTCCCTGGTTACTACCAAGGCGAATCTGCCAGCCGCCTCCCAGTGACCTGTAAATAGAAATCAGACCCAGGGCGATATCCCCCTGTGAAGAGGCATAGGCATCCTGTTGCTGGACTAATGTATCCTGAATGGTAAAGACACGGTTGAAGTTGACAGCACCTTCACGGTATTGAATCAGGGTCAATTGGAGGGCACGATCGGCAGCCGTTACACTTTCTTCAAGTATCAATGTTGCATCTTGAGAGTTGAGGAAACTCGTGACGCCGTCCTCAACCTCAGTGTTTGCTTGCAGCACCACGTTTTGATATCCGAGTGCAAGAGCCTGAAACTCTGCTTCCTGAACGAGGACGTTGTTTTTGATGCGACCATAGTTCAAAACGTCCCAACTGAAGCCGGGAGATATGACGCCGTTATTGTGATTGGGTATCAACAATTGTGAGAGCTTCCCGGAACTGTAACCGATCGAACCGCGAATCCGAAAATGGGGATAGAGGTCCGCGACCGCCACACCGATCCTCGCGCTCTGAGCAGCAGCGAGCCGCTCAGCCCGACGAACATCGGGACGGCGCCGCAGCAGTTCGCAAGGAATTCCCAAAGCAACACCTGGAGGTGCGGTTGGAATGCCAGCGGGTCCCAACTCCGGTAACATGTCGCGGGGTGGCGTACCCAGCAAGAAGCACAGGAGGTTGTTATGTTGGCGTAGTCTCGCTTCAAATTGAGGGATCAGTGCTTCGGTACGCTTCAAACTGAGGGTCGCTTGTTGGACATCGACCTCGGTGACAGCACCATTCTCGAACTGCACCTCCGTGATATGGAGGCTTCCCTTCTGAATTTTGACATTGTTGTTGGCGTATTCCAACCGTTGCTGCAGGGTCCGAATATTGGTGTAGGTGGTGGCGACCTCTGCAACCAGCAATACCAGAATGTCATCGTAGTTTTCAACCGAGGCATCCAAGTCGGCATCGGCGGCCTCGATGGCACGGCGGAAACGACCCCAGAAGTCCAACTCCCAAAGGAGGTCACTTGAAAGGGTCCAATTGTCAAACGCGCGAGGGATAGAAGTCCCCGACGACATGGGCAGGAATTTGCTGTATTGGGTACGGGTGTATGCGCCGTTTACGCTTTGCGATTGTGGGAGCAGACTTCCGGCAATGACTGCCCGCTCGGCACGGACTTTCAGGACACGCATCCCCGCTTCACGCAAAGAAAGGTTCTGCCGATACGCTTCTTTCACGAGCCGGTTGAGCACCGGGTCCTTAAAAGTTTGCCACCAGGCGGCATCATGGGATGGGTTGCTACTGACGCGGCGGTCGGCAGAATCAATCCAATCTTCAGCAACCGGCGCTGCTGGCTTCAAGTAATTGGGGCCAACTTTGAAGCCGTTGCAAAACCACTGCCGACAGCTGCAATAGGTTGCACAACCGCTAGAACTTGCCAGAACGGCCAAAATTAACCCAAGAATGCAAGCACAAGCAGTCACTCGCCCCTGAAATTTTCGGTGCGGTGGGCCACCTTGTCCGGCCGCGATTTGGAGTTCATTATCGGGGAATCGCATGGTAGGCACTCTTCCTGACGCCGGCAATTTGATCGTGTTAGGATAGACCAACCAGGACAAGCACATTGGCTGGCAGTATCGCGCAAATCAGGACAACCGGCACGATACCGAATACTGTACCTATCGGAAAAACTGGCCGAGTCGGCTCATGCAGAAGTTTTGATGGAAGACGAATCGCCCTTGGAAATCAGCCATGTGGATCCCGTCGTCGGTATTATCGTTATTGGCTAAATAATCGTTACAGTCGACTTAACCCCACCCAGCTTTGTGGCCGCTGGCAAACCATCTGCACCGCCTTGTTTCCAGGAGAACCTGCATGTGGTCCTGGGCAATGTATCCAGATTCTGTCCCATGAATCTGCAGGCTGGTTCAATGGTTCAACCAGACAATGCCGAGCACCGATAGTCCGGCTGGTGAACTCGCATGGACACGAAACGTGCTTTGACCGGACCACCACTGCCTGTGATGCTACAACCATGGGAATTTTGCGGGTGGCAGGGAAATCTGAGTTTCGTTCGAGATTTGAATAGTCGTGTTTGTACGCCTTTAAGGGAAGTAGGGTGTGGGTACGTGGTGAGTGGTCGATGCGATTGGGCCCCAGTCAGAAACACAAATTTTTCAACATTTGGTTTGGGTGGATTGTACAATAGTGAGGTTTGCAGGGGGTCTCACGCGACCAACTTACCGGGTTGTTTTCATCGTTGACCATCGGCTACTGTTTCGTTTGTTCATGTCAATTTGCACCACGAATCAAGTAAAGAATCATCATGAATCCTCTTTCCCGTTTGTTGAAACGAATCACGGTCTATTTTTTATTCGCCCTGTTCAGCGAGGTCTTGGTAGCGCAGCCAACCAGCAGCTCGGTACCGGATGAAGAGCAGGGAATACGGGATGTCGTTGTGGCCTATGAAGAAGCGTGGAACAAAGGCGATACCGCCGCTGTCATCGCCCTCTGGGTTCCCGACGGACAGTTCATCGATGACGCTGGGAATGAATACTCGATCAAAGACCTTGTCGAGCGAAAAATTTCCCCGGCAATCCCCGCTACGGAACCTCCAGAGCTTGATGTGAATATCAAGGAAGTTCAACTTGTCACACCTCGCGTGGCGGTCGTAGAAGGTACGACAGAATTAATGGGAGATACCAATCGTACGATCAGGCGGACCCGCTATTCAGCAATCTTGGTTCGCCAGGACAACAAGTGGCTGCTTGCAAACGTTCACCAACTCGAAGCAATTTCAATACCTACCTCGAACCCGTTGCAAGAATTACAATGGATGATTGGTCAGTGGATGGGAACGAAGGGCGATACCGACATCTACAGTCGCGTCGAGCGAAGTGAAGGGGGACAGTTCATCACCAGGGTTTTTGAAGTAAGCGAGGCAGGAGATCGAAAGTTGTCGGGTACCCAGATCATTGGCTGGGATCCTCGCACGCGACAAATCAAGTCGTGGTTTTTTGATTCCGACGGATCTCTTGGGGAAGGCCGGTGGGAAAAGTACGACAAGGACTGGATTGTCTCTGTTACCGGAGTCTTGCGCGATGGTCGGAGTGTTGCGGCTACCAACGTTTACACCCCTATCGATCAGAACAATATTTTAATGCAATCGTTACGTGTGCGGATTGGCGATGAAACAAAGCCTAATACCGAAACCTACATCGTTCGCATCGAATCAAAGTAAAGTTTGCAAAGGATCCATCCGTAAAATTATTTGCCGGTCGAGTCAGCAGACGCTACGGCGATAGGAGAGCAACATGATTTCCCCACCCCGACGACTCATGATCACCTGTTTCTGCCTGCTATTGAGTACGGCCAGCGTGAACCGCGCAGATGAGACATCCTCGACAAGCAACACCTCGCCCAACACGGCGGACCTCAACACCCAGAGCCAGGCTCGAGAAGCTGTTCTCAACAGTGCCGCTTGGAAAAAGGCTGAGCAAGCATTTGACGATTGGTTGTCTGTCCAAACGATCTATTCAAAGCCACAGGTTGAATATCTCAAATTTCAGTTTCGGGACAACACTTCCAAAATGTCTGCCAGCGAGTTGAAAGCCTTTCTCGACCAGATGCAGCTCAAGCTCAACATTCTCATGAGTAGTGACGTCACTGAAGCCGGCTCGTGGGTTGGCAGTAGGATGTCGGTACTCGCATCACATAAACGGGACGAGATACAAAAACAGTTGCCCGACGTTGTCAATATGACTGCGGCTCAGCTTGAGCAATATCTCTCCGATTTTCAGCAAAAGCGGCAAACAGGCCAACAGGCGGAGCAAGTGGCAAGTCAATTTCGCCAGCAACAAAACCAGCAGATTCAACAATCATTACAAATGCAGCAGGCATCTGTACAGCAGGCACGCGAGCGTGGTCAGAAAGCTGTTTCCAGTCAGGCTACGCGGCAAGTTCAGCAGGGGTATAAAGACTCGATGGAGAATGCAAGGTTCAACTCGTGGAACCCGAATCGCTATCGGGGGTGGGTCGCTCCCGCAGCCGCGTATTTCGACGGCGGCTACCGCTGGTGAACTTTTCGTGGGAGTTTCGCATACCCGGTGGTGTGATCGCCTGTAGGAGACACAAGATCAAAACCAAAACTGCACGCGCGGGGTGGTCTGGCTGTGGTCAAACCTGATCTGCCCACAGAGCAGTCAACGGGGCAAGCCAGGTCGGTATGGATGCTACCGAGATGGCTGAACTGAGCCCTTTCGTTCCCTCTCGCAGCTCCGCCAGGTTTTTCGCTGGGCAGGTTTCAGCCCAGGGTGTTGTTTCGTGTTCGAGCAGATCCCTTCCTTGTTCTGTTGCACCCCGAGCTGATGGAACGTGTCTCGGGGGTCCAGGCGGGTTCCCACGGGAATCGTTCTCAATTGTAGCCAGGTCGCCAGCAGCTTGACTTGGTTCTCCCGATCAGATCTTCCGTTGGCAACGGATGTACCGGTTATCGAGAACGGCCTCGGGTCCATAATTTCGACCAGTTGGCGTTCGCACCGATCCGAGTGACTTATCATTCCGATATGGGAAGATTGAAAACAGTTCAGTAAAGATTTCAGTTCAAGGAGCAAGAAAATGGCGAAAGAGAATACCCAAACGATAACGTCAGCGGAGAAACTTATCGAACATGAGTTGACCCATATTAAGAATCATTGGGGATGGTTTTTTGCATTGGGAATTCTCCTTATTGTGGGAGGTGTTGCGGCACTTGCTGCTCCCGCGTTGTCCTCCTTATGGGCTGTCCTTGTGTTAGGTATCATTCTAATTGTCGGTGGAATTTTCACGATTATCGGCGCATTTTGGGCTGGTAAATGGAGCGCATTCTTCCTGCAAATTCTCATCGGCATCCTGTACCTTGTTGTGGGTATAGCAATTCGTGACACGCCGGAGGAATCATTGGAGCTGTTAAGTTTATTTGTGGCCGCATTCTTCATCGTCGCGGGCGCATTCAGGATTGTGGTAGCGCTCCTCGAGCGGTTTCCAAAATGGGGTTGGGCCCTTTTGAACGGTGTCCTGACTTTGTTGATCGGGATCATCATTTACGATTCGTTTCCCACGAGTACCCACTGGGCTATTGGGGTGCTGGTTGGAGTCGAACTGCTGTTCAACGGCTGGACATGGGTCATGCTTTCGGTGGCTCTGCGCGACGCGCCGCTGCCCCAGGAGTCCGATTCGTAAAAGCTTGAGCCTGAACCGCCGACAGGTTTGCTCAGGCAGTGTATTACCGTTTACAAGACAACACCCGGTTGCAGCCATGCGACCGGGTGTTTTTGTTGAACTGGTTTGCTGGAGTTGGTTGGCGGTCTGCTCTTACTACATGTCGTGCAAACGCACTTCGCTCAGCGAATTCCAGCGGGGCAGAGACCAGCCTGGAAAAACTCTTCTCGCGACACGCAGGGACTTCTGTTTTGACTTGAGGTGCAGTTGCAAATTCCTGACTACAAGAGGATTCCGTTATCAGGTTGCAGGGGTGGCGGGACTACTTCTTCGCCCAGTTGTTGCCTTAGGTCAATTTCAATCGTCCGGCAGATTGCGGTCATCGGGGTGTCGTTTGACTTGTTTTCAAAGGGATTTTTTAGCTCGGCACCAAGCTGCACGGTAAAGATGAACACAAGCACCATGATGGGTATCACAACCAGTTCAATGACCGTGATTTCGTCACTTGCTCCCACAACACAGATGGGAATGAGGATAGCCAGAAACCAGGCCACCGCTCGTGTAAAGTAGGCCACACGATCTGGAAAGACGGTGTTTTTGATCCGTTCACAGCCACCCTGGTGATTGCAGATTTCCGAGAGTGTGTCGTCAAGCATTCGGTGTCCAAAGCCGTCTAGCAATCCCGCCTCTCGTGCCTCGGCAAGGCGCTCTCCCTGGGTTTGTAATAATTGCGCCGGTTTGTTAGCCATTTTTGTCAGCAAGGCAAGCTCGCCTTCTGACAGGAAACTTGCCAGGCTTTGCCAGTCCTCTTCGCGGCGCAGGCTCATGCGGAGGGCATTTACATACGCGATTTGGCGGTACACGAATTCCTGTTGTAATGTGCGGAAGGCTTCTCGCTGGTCGGGCTTGGTTCCAATAAGCGTTGTGGCCTGCCTCGCAAAACTCCGGCTGCTGTTGACAAGCCCTCCCCAGAGGGTGCGGGCTTCCCACCAGCGAGCGTACGCCTCGTTCACCCGAAACACCAGGAAGATCGACAGGGCAGTCGCTAACAGGCCGAGTGCTGCAACCTCAAAAATGGGGCGTTGCAAATTGATGACATCGTAAACGGTGGCCAACTCGGCAAGGATGATCAGCACGACCACGCCCATGATCGAGCGGAAGTTCCCTTTGAGCAATGAGAAGAAGTTTGTTTTGCCGTCGGTAATCATGGGTGGGATGAACGTATTGTTCGAGTTGGGATAGCTGACATGTCGCTTCTGAGTATAGTCGAGACAGTCGAGACGGCAATCGCAGGAAGGTTCCGTTGCCACACTGCCATGAATTGGTGGTTATAAACAGGGATTGGCGGTACTAAGCCAGTGCCTGGCGAGCATGCGTGGTGTCGACGAGCGGTCACGACGGGTGCAGAACGGCTTGCCGAAGAGACCAACAGGAATGGCTGCCTTTGGGATCGGTGGGCGAACCTCAATCTTCAAGCGATCCTCTGCACCCAGCTTTATTGCCAGCGGGCGCCGTTGCAACGATAGCACCGGTTGAGCGGGGCCGTCAGCCTGAATTGTTGGGAAACCCTGGAGAGTTTTCGTTGCCTGGAAGCAATTTGCAGGTAATCCTTGCCATGAAGGGCCGTTCTTGATGGCCCCTTCTGTTGCCACGGATGGAGATTCGAGCGGTGGAGTTCTGCTCAAACATAGCGACACGGTTCTGGTTGCCCTGCGGGTTGGCGCTCGTTGCGTTCAGTGGTTGCTCACTGATTTCTCCACAAGACACCTGGACCAATGCCTGTTTGACGGTGCCTCATGTCGACGGTCCCGTCCCGAGCCATCTTGTCGAGGCTGAGGCAAGCTATGCGGAGGCCCTCGAACAGGAAGCCCACGGGGATCCGCAATGTATCGACTCGTATTTCGAGACGGCAGCCAGTACGTGGCTTATGCATTCGGCTTCCCAGGGACGTGCGCATCACCGGGCAAGTCAGTTGTACCGCTCCGCCTTGAGGCAATTGGTGCTCTCCGCCTCAAGCTCGGGCCGCTTTGACCCGCGGCAAGGAGTTCAGTTGTGTGACGGTACGGTCGTGCCCGTTTCTTACTACGGGTTTTCCTGGAAGCCGGAGAATCTTGGCTGTATCATGCCTGTTGGCGATTACACCTCAGAGGAACTCTCGCGACGGTATGCCGCTTCGGGGGTGGGGGTTCCCCTGGTCATTCTCGCACGGGATACGGCTCCTTACCAAAAGCACGCCGCACCGTTCGCCGCTACGGCGTTGCTGCGGCCTCGCGGCGATGGTGATTCTTGCGATTTTCGGCTCGAGTTCTATGATCCCCTGAACGCTGCTTCGACGATCCAGCTTGGTGAAAGATCGGTCGATCTTGCCCGAGACCTCTCTGCACCAATGGCGTACCAGGTTTCACAACAGGGAGATTCGTGGTGGACCGAGTTTGTCCGCCCAGGGAATCCGGGCGAGGAGGATAGGCTCTACATGATCGAGCCTTACCAGCCGGGAAAAATCCCAGTCGTGTTTGTGCACGGGTTGCTTTCCGATCCGCTGACCTGGGCAAACCTGGCAAACGATTTGCGGTCGACGCCAGAAATCATGGACCGGTATCAATTTTGGGACTTTCGCTACACAACGGGAGATCCGTTCCTGACCAGCGCAGCTGAGTTGCGCGAGCAATTGGCATCAATACGCAAGGTCTATGATCCTTGTGGCCAAGATCCTGCCTTTTCGCAGATGGTCCTGGTTGGGCACAGTATGGGCGGCATCGTTGCCAAACTCCAAGCCACCGCGAGTGGTAATGAGTTGTGGCGAGCCATCGCGAAAGAACCGTTCGACACAGTCATCACTGACCAGGCGACCCGGCAAGGCCTCAAACAAGCCTTCTTTTTTTCACCTTCGGTTGACGTGGCCAGCCTGATTTTCATTGGTACCCCGCACTGTGGATCTGACTTGGCGAATCGTCCGATCGGATGGCTGGGGTCGGCACTGGTCAAAGAGACACCTCAACAGAAAGCCCGCCGGGAACAGCTGGCCAGGGATAATCCAAGTTTGTTTCGTGGCGACCTGATCAACCACGCCCCCACCAGTATTGATATGCTAAAGCCCGATAGCCCTCTATTGGCCGCTACGAACCGTTTGCCTTACAAACCCGGTATTCTAATTCACTCCATCGTGGGAGCTGGTGATTGGACCTTGGGAGAGGGCCCGTCGGACGGAGTGGTCGCTGTAAAAAGTTCCCGCCTTTACGGTGTTTGCAGTGAAAAGGTGGTTTATGCGAATCACGAGGATCTCCAACGCGATGATGAAACGGTTCGCGAAGTGGCACGGATCCTGTTTGAGCACCTCCGCCTGTGCGATGGGGTGCCATGCAGTCGTTTGAGTCGGTGAGTCATTTTCTTTTCCCGTGATCAGACGGTGCCGGTCGCTGCATCCTGCTTGACTGGTCGTCAGATCCTGACCTGGGTGGTCGTGAAGTGAACGGACCTGGTGGGCCGTGCTCAAGCCCGGTGTGGAGATTTTCAGCGATTGCTTCGTTGAATTCTTACAGCAAAAAAAGACCGCAGATTTGGTCTCCAACTGGTGTCAACCGGGCACTGGCCTCCAGCAGCACGCAGGAGGGGCCATGAAAGATATCTTGCCTCGCCTGGCACCTTTCCAAAACAAGTCCCTTGTTGAACGCTCCGACAAAGATAACACTTGGGGTTCAGCAGATGGTACATCCCTTACCGGTTGATTCCCATGCAGCTTAGTGAACGACAACAGCAAACCATTGCCGCTTCGCTGACAATCATTGCCGGGTTGGTGATTGTCGCCGTATTGTTTGTCTTCTTTGTCGGGTTGGCACTCTTTATCCGCACTTTTTCTGACGTGTTACTCCCACCTGCTGTAGCCGCAGTTGCAGCCTTGATCGTCCAACCCTATTACGACTGGTTGCATTCGGCACGACGGATCCCCATGCCTGTGGCGATTGTGTTGGTGTTTCTCTCCATCCTGATCCCGGTCGGTATTTTTCTGGGATTTTTTGGAATGCTGATTGTTGAGCAGGTACAGGAGTTGGTCGGTCAAATTCCGGTGTGGTGGAATCAACTCGTAACAAGTTTCGAAAAACATTGGCCCGATGTCCGCGATTTTTTGGATAAGAATCCCCTTGGCCAGAAAATCGTTCATGCCATGCGAGGGCAGGGGCCCTTATTTGCCACGGGGCTCGAATTCTTTGCCAGCACCTCGATGGCTGCGGGGAGCAGTGTGGCAGGCTGGGTTGCTGCATTGTTCAGTTGGGTCGTGACTCCTGTTTACTTTGCGTTTTTCTTGATTTCAAGATGGAAGACCGTCAACGGGTTGGAGAATTATCTCCCTTTCTTAAAAGAAGAAACACGAAACGACGTTGTCTTTCTGGCTCGTGAGTTCGTTCACATTCTCGTCGCTTTCTTCCGCGGACAAATCGTGATTGCAATCCTGCAAGGTCTTTTGTTAGCCATTGGTTTCAGTATTGCCGGGCTGGAGTATGGTTTGCTGCTGGGATTTCTGCTCGGATTTCTCAATGTAATCCCCTACTTGGGTAGCATCTTGGGAATTGCGATCACATTACCGTTGGCCTATTTCCAGGAAGGGGGAGGGCCAGTCACGCTGACATTTGTCATCGTCGTTTTCTTGATCGTTCAAATGATCGAAGGATATTACTTAACGCCAAAGATCATGGGCGGACGCACTGGCTTGCACCCGATAATGATCATTTTTGCCATTTTCTTTTGGGGGACAGCCTTGGGAGGGATAATGGGGATGATTCTGGCAATTCCGCTGACTGCGTTTCTGGTCGTTTTTTGGCGACTGGCCAAAGAGAAATACATCGCTGAACTGGTGTGACAGTTCAACTCCCGGGAGTAAATTCGAAAATCCAACACAAGTTCCAAATTCCTGGTGTCTTATTGCAACGTTCCGCGCTACCGAGCCGGGCTGTGGCAGCAGGTCTGAGGTCGGTTTTAGCGGTTGTCGGACTTCGTCATCCCCTCGATTGCCGTGACGGCATTGTGTGTTGTGGTTCGGAAGAAACGGGGGTGTCGCGGGGAGTGTAACCAGAATTGTTGTATGATAGAAGGAGCCCCACGGCTCCCTCGGATCGGTACGTTTGTTCAGTATACCAAGCAGTTGTTTCGGCTGTTAATGTGAGACTCTTTGGCTGGTTTTGTCGGAGAATGGACGGAGAAAAGATGATGAAGTTCTTCTGCGGTTTTACGATTCTATTTGTCCTGGGCTGGGCCACTGCGGCGCGCGCACAGGTGCTCAGTTATCATGCATCTACGGCAGGCGAGAGTTATGCTCGTGGTGCGAGCGATATGATGCGTTCTGCTGGGGATCGCAACCTTTCCAACTCTCAGGCGGCCATTAATATGCAGGATGCCTACTCCCAGTCGATTGACAATAGTATCAAGTCAGTCAACGCGTTCTGGGAGCGGCGTGACATCTACAACGAACACCTGGCAAAAAAAAATTATGAGATTGGCGAGCATCGCAAGCGGGCGCTTGCCCGTAATCGTCTCCAGCCACTGAGCCCGAGCGAGTTTGATCGGAGCACCGGCGCCATTACCTGGCCGAAAGTTTTGACACAACCGCAGTATGACCAGTACCGGGATACGCTCGATGAGTTGTTTCTCAAGCGATCAAAAAACGGCTATTTAACCAGCGATGATTATTTAGCAGCCCAAACGGCTTCTAAAGAGTGGCGGCAAATGCTCACCAAGCAACAGGACGTTTATCCCGCCCCTATTCTGAGTCAAATGATTCGGTTCGTCCTGAAGATCAACCGTGAACTCAATAATAATTTGAGCTAGAGACAGGTGATCTTCACATCCATACCGCTCCGCTTGAGCGGCCCCCTTACCAATTCCCGGAGCCGGCAACTGATGAGCATAAATTTCCTTCGCACCCAGTTAAGCGGACTTTTAAAGATTTGTCTCGTGACTGGTTTGCTATCGACTTCGGCTGGAGCTCAGCAAGCGAGCATTACAGATTTGCTGAAGGTGGCAATCAAGGGAAATGGCCAGCAACAGTATCATGCGATTGACGACTTGGGCGAGCGTCGAAAAGACCCCAAACGGGTTGTTCCGCAGCTGGTGAAACTGTTGAAAAGCAGTGATCCCGAGGTGGTTTGGCGAAGTGCACGTGCCGTGGGTGACTACGGTGAATTAGCCAGCTCAGCGGTTCCGGGATTGATCAAGCTGCTGTACAACAAAAACTCAACGGTACAGTTTCATGCAGCCATCGCGCTGGGTCGCATCGGCGACAAATCTGAAGCAACCGTTGATGCGCTGGTGGAACGAGTCACCGATGAAGACGGACACGTCGCCCGAGCAGCGGTTGCATCCTTGCGCAAGTTGAAGCCTGATCCGGCGGTTGTTGTGAGCGCCCTGGCAAGCGCACTCAAGTCCAACGACCATGCTGTGATCATGCATGCCGTCGAGGCTGTCATCGAAACTGGCGAAGGGGCGGTACCTCTGTTGAACCAGGCTCTGAAGCAACCTGCGACTGCTTACATTGCCTGCGTTGCCATCCATGAAATTGGTCCCGACGCGGCCGGGACGGTTCCAGGGCTGACGGCGTTGCTCGGCGACACGGCGCATTCTAAGGTCTTGATCGAGGCGTTGCTCGCCCTGGCCAGTATTGGACCGGCTGCGAAATCAGCCGCTCCCAAAATCGCACCTTTGCTCCAGCTGAAAGAAGATACGACGGTTCCAGTCGTGGCTGCCTACGCATTGGGCTCAATCGGAGCCAAGGGGCAGGAGCCAGCTCTGCGTGCCGCACTGGCTGAGAAAGGTCCCTTTTTGCAGATGGTGACTGCCTGGTCGCTTGCAAAACTCAATCCCGATAATCAAGCGGACATGAAAGACGCGGTTAATCGTCTCATCCAAGGTCTGGCAAGTGATGATCCAATGGTTCGCACGACTGCAGCGCACGCCCTGGCAATGCTTGACGCACCCGCTGAATCGGTCGCCCCAAAACTGGTTGCCCTTGCCAACGATCCCGATTCCCATGTTTCGACCAACGTTGTCAACGCCTTGGTAAGTCTTGGAGATCGGGCCGTCCCGTATGCCTGCAGGGGGCTCCAGCATCGCGAGAGACGCAAACTGGCTTTGCGCGTTTTGAAGAAAATAGGCCCCAATGCGAAAGACGCGGTCGGTTGCCTGGTTCAAGCCCTCCAGGTCGATGACCCAGGTTTCCAGTCAGATGTCCAATTTACCCTGGCTGCTATCGGACCGGATGCAGCCCCCGCCACCGCGGCCCTGGTCAAGTCGCTTTCGAGCAAGGATGATCGGGTACGGCATAGTGCCCTGTACGCGTTGCGGAAGATTGGCCCTGGAGCCTCGGCTGCCAGGAAGCGTTTACTCGCAGAGTTGCAGGAAGAGAATTTTGATGCACTGGCTGCCGCTTGGGCTTTGGCGCAGATCGCTCCTGACGATAAGGACGTAGCGACCCAGTTGCTCCCGGCGCTAGTCCGTGGGCTGAATAGTTCCGATCACCATGTGCGGGCCGACTCGATTGAAGCCCTGGTTACCTGCAAGGCGGCCGGAGAGAAGGCGGTTCCGACATTGACCGCGATCGCGCAAAAAGATGACGATCCCGCAATGCGGGCGGCAGCCGAAGAGGCGCTGGAACACATCACTGGCAAGCAGTGAGTTGGCAGGATGACCTGCTAAATGGCGATCATGGGCAACCCTTGGGTTGCCCTTTTTTCTTTCAAACTACAACTGCTTCGCTTAGCCGTGGCAACAACATGTTGCGAAGTCCCATAGGATGTTCAAGCCTCATCATGTTGGAGGAACACTCCCCACACTCACACGGTTGGTCTACAGCAATTTGAATGCTTCCCCAATCAACCAGTTAGATAACGCGAAAAGTAGTGCTGCAAGCAGGGCATTTCCAAAGTTACTGATACGAAACCCCGGGCCGATTACTGATGTGAGTTTTAAAAACAATGCATTGATGATGAGCATCATTAGCAGTTGGATCGCATGTTTCAACGTATTTGCGAGATCCGTGCTGGCCAGCAGCCCGGCAATGAATTGGCTGACGTGAATCGAAAAGGGTTCCAGAAATGCGTGCAGGACACCGAGGATCAGGGCGGCTATCAAGGCAGTAACCCAGTTGTCGACTTCGAATCCTCTCAATAGTTTTGAGATGACCAACAGCACGATCGAAGTTGTAACGACATGTATCAAGAATTCCATGTGAGTCTTTAACTTAGCTGGAGGTCGTCGTGGTGAAGCAAATGTCGTGCCACCAGGTGGCGGCTTTTTGGGTGTCCCACTCTCCTGAGCAGGAGCAGGCGGACAGGGCACGTTCCAGCTCCAGAGCATCGCCGTAACGGTCTTCTGGTAATTTCGCCAGGCAACGGAGCACAACCTGCTGAAGATCTTCAGGAATTTGAGGGTCGTAGCTTGTCAGCGGGGACACTTCCTCGCGGGCATGTGCGATCAGCACGGCCATGGGACTCTCGTGCTCGAAGGGGGGATGGCCTGTGAGCATGTGATAGGCGATGGCACCCAAAGCATAGAGATCGCAGCGCGCATCCAATGCCTGGTCTCCCATCGCTTGTTCCGGAGCCATGTAGAGCGGAGTCCCACTGATGACATGATCGGACGTGAGCTTGGTGTCAGCTGGTTCGTGTATCAATTTGACCAGGCCAAAATCAAGGACCTTTACATAGTCGCACTGGCCACCTCGTTCGGAAATGTAAAGATTGCCCGGTTTCAAATCCCGATGAATCAGCCCGGCAGCGTGGGCCTCTGCCAGGGCGCCACAGGCTTGTCGCAACAGGTAGATCACCCGGCCTGGCGGCAAAGGGCCATACTCAGTCAGCAGTTCATCGAGACTGAGCCCCGGTAAATATTCCATCACGTAATAAAACGTATCGTTGTCCGTATGTCCGTAGTCATAGATCTCAATGGTATGGGGGTGGGTGAGCCCGGAGGTCGTCTTGACTTCACGTTCGAATCGGGCCAGGGCCATTTGATCGGTGGATGCCTTCGGCTGGATCAGTTTCAGGGCACATGGCCGCTTCATCAGGATATGTTCAGCCAGGAACACGTCCCCCATTCCACCGCTGCCAAGTTTTCGAAGAAGTTGGTATTGGCCATATTGTTCGGCTTCGTGCATGTCGTGACGGAGATTATTGAGCACATTCGAGGCATAGGTCGCCATCACCGCACCAACGAGCATAATCAGGGTATTGGTCGTCACGTAGTGCCACGACATCAACTCCGCCACCTGTTGCGCGAGTTCCGGATGTCGAACTTCGAAGAAGATTAAAACGAAGACTGGGGCCAGGGTCATTGTCAAGACAACACTCGCTGTTTCGTACCAGCGATGGGGAATGAACATGCCATGCACAATTATGAGGGTGAACAAGCCGATCATCGCCGTTCGACCGTCAAGCAGCAGGTCGGTAATGTCTCCTGCATTGGCATCAATCAGGACTGCCTCGTAACGGGCAAAGATCCATAAAAGCGTAAGCACACCAAAAAGCGAGTATTCGATGCCTCGCAGCAGTGTCTGGCTGAAACTCCGGGCCCTCATTAACAGGACCAGGACTGCCCCCAGAAATACGAGGCGGACCAGATCGACATCTCGATAGATACGCAGCACGTCCTGGATAACCTTTTTTCCAGTAACGGTTTGATCCGCAAGTGCCCAGACGAGAACCATGGCATAAACAACCAGCATCAGAATCGTCACCGCCTGCAAACGGTCGTACAACAGGGAGGTTGTTTTCGAAGATAAGCTTTGACGGCTACCAGTGATGAGTTCGACCTGAGGACCTGCGGTTTGCGGTCGACCAGTATCAATCACCGTCGTGGGAGCTAGTTCAAGCACACCATCGTTTGCGTCGTGGCCATCAAAATGCTGCGATGTAGACATCCTGCAATCTCAATATTCGTCAATGTTGGGGGTTGTCACTGTGACGGAACTTTTTTTTGAGGTTTTCTTCCAATGCTCCCAGTTTTTTTTGCACGCGGTCGCCCGTCAATGTGGCTTGCTTTACCTCACCACCCCGCAGCCAGGGAACGAACAAAAACAAAAGCACCACCCCAAGAATCGGGATCGCCGGACCAAGGAACCTCACCAGTGCTTCTTTCATCACCTTGCCCCTTTTTGCGAGGTAGTAGATCGTAAAGGGCGGAACGAAAAACAGCACACCGGCCAGAGGGCCTTTCTTGAACGCCAGTGCTACCAACGCGAATCCATCGATCAGTAGCCGCGCAATGTTCAAAACGATCACGACCACCGCGCCGGCAATTGCCAAATCGCGCTGCTTCAGCACAATGGCCAGCAAGATCAACAGCAGGAATGGAATGGAGAGCAAATACGCAAAGTCGCTGACTTTGCGCAAAAGAATCAGCACTGTTTCGGCGATCCCACCCCGTCCCCATAACATACCGCCAGGTGACGGGCCCAATTTGGTTGGCAACTTCGTGGCTGTTGGTCGGGGAGCTGGTTTTTCCAACTCATATTCGATCGAATCGGTGTCTTCCCACAGTTTAGGTCGATCGTCTGTACCCGGTTTGAGGTCATTTAGCGAGACCGGGGCGAGTCGAAGACTGGTTTTACCAATGGAAGGCACTTTCGGTGGGTCTGCCTTGGCAGCCTCAGATGCGGGTTGTAGCTGGTCAGGTTGAACAGCCCCCAACCGGAACATACCGCTGGTGGCAACCGGAGTGGCAGGGGGAGGTAGCACAGGGACTTTCATCGCGTGCCCACATTTCTTGCAGTGTGCTTTTTTCCCTCCGAAGCTTTCCGGAACTTTGAACCGGGTCATGCATCGAGGGCATGCAAATGAGATCGTCATGGTCCTGTGCTGTTTTGATCCAAAGGAGAGATTCTGAGCTTGGCCGGGGGGACGGCATTCTACCGCATTCCCGGTGAACATGCGTTGGGGTTGGCCCAACGCCCCTGACGAGTTTGAGCTGGCCTCTGCCAGAGCCGTTGTAAAGGTCGCGACGCAGAAAATTGGCCCGATCTCTGGGGCCCCAAATCTTGCTGGTTGGTCCAGGTTGACACGTATGCTAGCAGATTCTAAAGGTCGTATGGACTTGTGATTTTTTATGGTGACAAAGTATAGTTGATCAATCAAGGTAGGCCTTACGGGCCTTGATTCCGATCGCCTGCAGGGACGCGGGTATCTTCGATTCCAGGAAGGATAGAGCGATGTTGTCGTATTTGGCGGCGCCTCGTCTTAGATTCTACCAGCAATTGCTTTCCGGCGGCAGCGGTCACGTTTTACCGTTTTCGAAGTGCGCCGGGCTGGCCCTGACAGGGGCTTTGCTGGTTACTTTGTTTTTTCCTTCGGCGGCCAGTGCGGGCAAGGCAAAAGAATCGCATACCGCGGAACAAAAAGCAACAAGTCTGCAGCAGCTAGTGGCATTGCAAGCGGAATGTGCCACGCAGATCGCGCGGATTAGCAAGGCCATTCAAGAGTTGACCGAGGCCAAAGATGAGGAGCCTTCCGAAAGCTTATTTACAGAGTTCGAATTATGGGAGCGTTTGGAACTGATTGCCGCGCAATTACAGTCCGTCGTTGAGGTGCGCGATGAAATAGCGGACAAGCTGGCTCGCAGTAAAGAACGCTGCCAGCAACTGGCACGGACAGGCTTGGACCTGCCGCAGCCTTACTCATTTCTTGCGCTCGATGAAGCCCGTGACCAGTGGCTGGTCGCCAGGCATCGCCGCAGTGCGATCGAGTTAGAGTTAGAGACCGAGCGATCGCTGTTGATCGAGGCAAAAGATCAGCTGGAAGATATGGAACACGATCGCCGATTGACAAAAGAAGCTGAGGAGAGTGGGACCGTTGGTGAGCTTCCAGAGCTTCGGCGCGCGTTGAGCCTGGCGGAATTGCGCTGTCGAACATTCAAGTTCGACGTGACGTTGCATCGTGAGCATTTGAAAAACCTTAATCAGGTTGCAGGCCTTGTCCAAACTGAGGTGGAGGAATGTGAGACAATTGTCCAGCTTATTAGCAAGAACGTACTGTTTGCGCAGGACGATCTTGATCAACGCATTGCTTTTGTTGATGCGCAGGAAAAACTTATCCGCAGGCAGTTAAATCTTGCTGAAAAGCGTTTACGAATAGCAACGCGTTCCCGTTCACAGGATAAGGAACAGGTGTCGGGTACTACTCCCGAGTCGAGTTTTGCAGTTGCGCGAGAAGAAGTACAACTTCTGCAACAGGTTTTGAGCGAGGTTGGCGGAGTTCGTGAATGTTGGCGACGCCGGTTTGCTTTTGCAAACGGCGATTTCACACCGGATGGTCTTGACGACTGGCTTGATGAGTCGCTGGCGGCCGGGCAGCGCATAGAACATCTAGCGGAAAAAGTGCAGTTCCGCACCGAGCAGCGTCAAAACGCGCTTTCCGCCTTGCGCCGATCTCAGAAAATTGGCGAAGTTCATGACCCGGTTGAAACTGTCAGAAATGAAGAACATATCGCTGAGTTAGAGCACATGATCGAGTTTTACGGCTCGGTTCAAGTCCTGGCCAGTCGGGGGCAAATACTCTACGAGCGTTTGTGTGACGAGATTTATGCTGAACGCGAAACGATGTCTTTTGAGCAACTTGCCGCGCAGGCAAGATTGTTACTTGCAAAATCCTGGTCGACCGAGCTTGGGACGGTTGATGATCGCCCGATCACGGTCAGTAAAATTGTTTGTGGGTTGGCTTTGTTGCTAATTGGTTACTGGTTGAGCCGTTTCATTGCAAAGATAGCCGCGCTGAAAATCCTGCCCAGGTTGGGGGTCAGCCAGGCAAGTGCAGCACCTTTGCGCAATGTGTTTTTCTATTTTTTGCTGGCCGGGTTGACTTTTTTTACGCTGGACCTGGTCAACGTCCCATTAACAGTTTTTGCCTTCTTGGGCGGTGCGATCGCGATTGGCGTTGGTTTTGGCAGCCAGAATATCCTGAACAATTTCATTAGTGGTTTGATCTTGCTGGTTGAACGCCCCATTCGCATCGGTGATTTGGTCAACGTCGATGGGATTGACGCTAACATTGAACAAATCGGGGCACGCAGCACGTGTGTGCGTACTGGAGCCAATCTTGAGATCCTTGTTCCCAATAGCAAGTTTCTAGAGAACAATGTCACGAACTGGACCCTCTCAGACACCCAGATTCGTACGTCGGTTGCCGTTGGCGTAGCGTATGGATCGCCTGTCAAGAGGGTGATCGAATTGCTAAAAACTGTGGTGACGACACATGAAAAAGTTCTCCCCAGTCCCGCTCCAATTGTGCTTTTCCGTGACTTTGGCGATAACGCTTTGGCATTTGAAGTCCACTTTTGGATTCACATGCAGCGGATGATGGATAGTGCCCGGGTCGAGAGTGATGTGCGTGTCGCAATCGATGACGCATTCTGCGAGGCAGGAATCGTTATTGCCTTTCCGCAGCGCGATGTCCACGTCGATTTTCCGGCACCCATTGATGTGAGGCTCAGCGATCCAAGCCACGTGGCCACAAAGCTACACAAACCTCATGGTGATGGCGCAGTTGCCTGAATGATGACGCAGCTGATCAAATGACCCCAGCGGTCTCATGCCGCAGCTTGCCGCACCGAACCATCCAGCTCATCCAGGTCGTCCTGGTCGTGGTTGAGAACTATGGCCCGAGCTTTGTGGTTGGACTCGTTTGTGACTGCTTCATCTGAAATAGGCTCGCTCCCCAACCAACCCCGACGACGGAAGAACCATAACATGCCCGCGATCATGAATACCATCAGGATGAGAATTACAGGGTAAGCTCCCGAGACTTTCAACTCTGGCATATCGATAAAATTCATTCCGTAGACGCCAGCTATGAAAGTTGGTGGTACGAAGACGCTGGTCATCAAGGTCAGGACCTTCATGATTTCATTGCTGCGGTGTGCGATGGCGGACATATAAGTATTGACCAGACTGCTCGTTGAGTCGCGGTACATATCGACGATGTCGGCTACCTGGGAAGAGTGGTCGAGTGTGTCACGAAGAAACGCCCTTGTTTTGTCGCTGATAAACAGGCTTTCGTCGAGCAGTAGTGCTTGAACCATTTCGCGCTGGGGCCAAACACTACGGCGGAGTACGCCGAGTTGGTTCTTTGTTACGTGAATCTTCGCTAGCAGTTTGGGTTGCGGGTTGCGAAGTGCGCCCCGCTCCAACGATTCGATCGTTTCCCCAAGGTCTTCCAGGATGGGGTAATACCCGTCAACGACAGCATCAAGGAGGGCATAGGCCAGATAGTCGGGACCGTTTCGTCGGAGTCGCGCCTTGGGGTTTTCCAGCCGCCGGTGGATAGTTTCCAGAAATTCTTCGCAATCATGGTGGAACGTGAGAACATAATTTTTCCCCACGACCAGTCCCAACTGTTTGATGATTGGTTTTCCTGTTTCATCCCGACTCAGTCCGTGGGTGATCAACAAGTGGTGGTTTTCAAACAATTCCTCCTTGGGCCGCTGCGGACCATTGACCAAATCTTCCATTCCCAACGGCGAGATCTGATATCGCTCTGCCAACAGCTTTAACTGCGTTCCATCACCTACCCCGCAGACATCAATCCAGACATAATCGTGGAGATCGTCTTCGGAGAGGTCACTCACCAACTGACAGACCTCGGTGTCAACGTGCTGGTCGTTGAACCTTGTCACCCGGATTTCGATTGCGTCCGAATGAGGGCAGAGCAATAAAGTTCCTGGTCGGGCTCCGGCCACAGGATGGCGTTTCTTGAACATCTGGTAGCACTGCTAAAAGAGAGGATGGAAATCAACAAGGGCGGGGAGGATCTCATCGACCCCTATTACTGTCAAGGTCAGAGACGAACGGTGGCATTGGCTCAGCCACACAACTGTGTACTTTCCCACAGCTGTTGGTCTTTGCAGAATGCCTCCCACTACCTGGAGTTTTCCACGACTGCTGCAGCTTGTGATTTTCTGAGCGAAGATTTGTAGGCAAAGTGAGCACTCCGCCTACCAACTGACAAACGAGCAGTGTCTAAGCTAGCTACGATTGGATTACTGACGACTATTTCTGTAGAGGTGGGGTGGATTCCTTCTCGACAAGAGTTCACCTCGGGCCAAAGGGTGCCTACTTCAGTAAAAGTTTGCAATCGACTTGCCTTTCTTTATCTCGGTGGTATGGTTGTTGAGGTCATGCATCATCAGTTCGCCATGGTGCTACTGTTTATACCGTATGTGCGGGTTAAACGTGCATGCGGTCGGGAATCCAAGTTTTGGGTGTGGATGCTCAGCCTGACGGTCCTCCCAAGAACGGGGCAAGCGGACAATTCCTTTCCGAGATAGTCGTTCGGTGCCGTCAAGGTCTGTCCACGACGGAGATTCTGGTTAGCTGGTTTGTTACCGAATTGCGCTCGGGTACTGCGCTGTCATCAGTTCCACAGGAGTGGTGTCGCAGTCAAGAGCCCAACTTTTCCTGGTCCTAGAGGATATGAGAGGTTTGCATGTTTTATAAAACACTTTCCGCAGCAGTGTGCATCGGATTGGCCTTCGCATTCCACCCCGTTTCAGCAAGTGCCCAATGCACCACTTGCGCTGTGCCTACCGTTACCTACTCTCCTGTAACCTGTCAGGCATGTCAGCCTGTTCCCTGTCAAACCTACCGAGTTCCTACGGGTGGTGGTTGTTGTTTGAGTCGTTTTTGTGACTGGTTGTGGGGACGCACCCCGACCACGGTGGTGACTTCATGCCCGGCGCCTGCACCTTATATAGCTGCTTATGCTCCGTGTACGACATGTGCCAGCCCCTGCACGACATGTGCCAGTTGTACCACCTGTGGCTGCGATCCCTGCTCATGCCAGACGGTACAGCAGACCACCTTGCGACCGGTGATCAGGCAGGCCCCATGTTCTTCTTGTGGTTCCAGTCCGTGCAGTTGCGGAGCCCGCATTCCGTCCTCGGCGGTTTATGCCCAGAGGCCGGCTGCTGGCCAGGCGAGTTACGCTGCAGCCACGGTTTATGCACCAGGTAGTTCTACTGCCGTACCTCGACCCACAAGCGGTCAGGCACAGCCAGTTCCAACTTCGTATTCCATTCCAGGTGACCGACAAGTATTACAACCTCGATCTCAGCTGGAGTCGTATCTGTATCAACCGCCGCGCGACGTGAGTGGAACTGCGGGAACTGATAAGGGAAGATCGCCTGTCGAGTTCACATCGCCACAACCCGAACGTTCTACAGACCGCACAGCCCGCCGAATTTCGCTTCCAGTACAGACAGTGGTCTACCAGGCGGCAGCCACGCAACGTCAGACCTTCGCGATGCAACACAACGTAGCTGTGGACCGCGACCTGGCTGAGCAAGATGCAATGACTTGGAATCCTGCATCACGGTAGTTGGCAAACATAATTGACAAGCAAGGGCAATGGGCATCCCGGCT
>Ga0315336_1002908_pt1 | contig 24444 bp, 23 predicted proteins | sample ASW5metaG_FD_204512 | JGI IMG/M metagenome (GOLD analysis project Ga0315336, IMG submission 204512) | Ammonia-oxidizing marine archaeal communities from Monterey Bay, California, United States - ASW #5 | ecosystem: Environmental > Aquatic > Marine > Intertidal zone | place: USA: California... | reverse complement strand
AACAAAGCTAAAAGAATACAGCCAGAAACTAGATAGAATTGTAACCAATCGCAAGTCAACATCCATGGAAATAAAATCAAGAATACAACAACTTTCCAAACAAAGAAGCAAGATAGAAGATGATATTGTTGAATTAGAATTAATTTTGGAAAAGTCATCTAAAGCTGCCAGTCATTATAACGAAAAGATCAAACTTGTCAAAGGAATAATGCATGAAGATTACACAATCTCTCAACTAAAGGGAGATGCAAAAAAACTTGGAATTGAGGGTCTTGTGTACGAAATACTATCTTGGGATAAGCAATATGAGCATGCAATTTTAGCTGTCAGCTCTGAGTGGCTTAAGGCTATGGTTGTTCCTGATTTTGAAACACTAGTAAGCCTGGCACAAGTAGCAAGAGAAAAAAACCTTCCAAAACTAAAGATTATTCCACTTAATGCAATACCTGAATTCAATCTGAAGATGCCTAAAACTTCTGGTGTGTTAGGTGTTCTATCTGATTATATTAATTGCGATAGAAGATATCTCCCAATTGCCAGATTTTTGTTTGGTAATGTAATTTTAACAAAAACACGTGATGATGCATACAAAATATCCAAGACCGGTTACAGGGCTGTTTCAATAGATGGAGAATTTTTTAAATCCAAATCAAGCGCTGTTATTGTTGATATCAATTCAAAAATCTCCAAGCTAGCAAAAATAATCTCCCAAAGCTCATCAGTTGAAGGCTTGATTCAATCAATAAGTTTGCTGCGAACAGCATTACAGAAAAAGAAATCTTCTATTAGGAAAATTGATCAAAGATTGAAATCCCATCTGGAAAGGCTTCAAATTTCTGAAACGGAATTAGGAAATGTGGTTAATGATAAAGATAATTTAAAATTTAAAATTGATTCAGCATCCAAGATACACAATGAATCTTTGAATAGGAATTCACAATTGAAAATACAGAAAGAAAGCTTGGATACAAGAATCATCCAATTATCCTCAAGTCTTGAATCCATTAAGCAGAGGATCATTCTAGTAGAAGAAAATTATTCAAACGTTGAACAAGAGAGAATTGCAAGTGAGATTGCCTTGCTAAACAGTAACAAAGCCTCATTAAATTCTGAAAATACTAGAATACATAGGGATCTTGGTGATTCCCAAGCAAAGATATCTTTAGTAGAAAACAGAAAGAAGCAACAAATTCGTGCACTTCTGGAAGAGCAGTCTTCTCTTGATCAAGAAAAAATAGAATGCAATAATACAATCAGTGAATTTGAAGATAAGAGAAACAACTCTGAACAAAATCTCGTAAAATTAAGGCAAGAAGAGCAGGACTTAATTTCTACTTCAGGGACATCCGTATCTCAACTTAATGAATTTGATGGTAAACTAGGCGAAAGAAATGGAAAAGTTGGTAATATTACGAAACAAACCGGTCAACTCGAAAGAGAATATGACATGCTTAAACGCGATCTTAATGGCATTAAGGGAGAAGAGTCATCACTAAAGAAGATCTTAGTCTCATTTGGATTTGATGAATTGATTGAAACTTTTGACGTTGAACCATTCATTCAGGCACTAGAAAAAGAAAAAAACTCCATAAGCACATCATTGAATGCCATAGCACCACAAAAATATGTAGAAATATCAACCGGCTACCGCTCTATGTCATCCAGAAAAAATGAACTTGAGGAGGAGCGTAACGCAATTTGGTCATTTATTGAAAGTATTGAGAAAGAGAAAAAACAGGTATTCTTAGAGGCTTTTGACACGGTTGATAATGAAATCAAGACTATATTTTCCAAGATGACTGGTGGTAATGCATGGCTTGAGATGGAAAATGAAGATGAGATATTTGATTCAGGTATTTCTTATTTCATACAATTCCAAAACAAACCCAAGAGAGAGTCTAACTCCATTAGTGGTGGAGAAAAAACCCTTGCTGCAGTGGTCTTTGTTTTGGCACTACAAAAGCTTAAACCTTCACCATTTTACTTATTTGACGAAATTGATGCACACTTGGATGCACCAAACTCTGAAAAACTTTCAAAAATTGTAGAAGAAAGATCACATGGCAGTCAATTTATCATGGTTTCTCTTAAAGACTCTGTTGTAGAAAAAGCAAAACTCATCTATGGAGTATTTCCCAAGAATGGCGTTTCAAATGTTGTGACATACAAAGACAAAAGACTTCCTTCAATAACTAATTAGTCTATATCTACAAAACAAGCAAGAGACCTATCATTACTTATTTCAAGCGGTGGAACATCTTTACATTTTTCAATTACATATGGGCACCTAGCACGGAATCTACAACCTGAATAGACATCTACATCAATCGGTTCGTTGATCCTAATTCTTTTTTCTTTATTCAAGTTATCAGGATCTGGTTCTGATATTGCATCAATCAGTGCTTGAGTATATGGATGCCTAGGCCGTTCCAAAACCTGTTCTATTTGTCCCGCTTCCATAATTTTACCTAGATACAAAATAATGATTCTTTGTCCAAAATGTCTTGCTGTAGCTAAATCATGTGTTATGTAGATAAATGAAATATTATTTTTTTCCTGCATTTCTTTCATCAGCTCAAGTATTTCTGCTCGTATTGATACATCTAACATAGAGACTGGTTCGTCAGCAATTATTACTTTAGGTCTTAATACAAGCGCTCTTGCTAATACAACACGCTGTCTTTGCCCTCCAGATAACATATGTGGATACTTATTTGCAATATCTTCAGCTGGTTCAAGTTTTACTTCACGAAGCGCATCCAGAATAATTTTTTTTCGTTCTAAACTATCACCAATGTTGTGAATCTCTAACGGTTCAGAGATAATGTCTGCTACTTTCATTCTAGGATTAATTGACTCGTATGGATCCTGGTACACCATTTGGCATTGCATACGAATTTTCTTCAAAATATTTGGCTCATCATTAGATTTTTTACCTTCAAAAAATATTTCTCCAGAATCATGGTCTATAGCTCCAAGAATGAGTTTAGCTATTGTTGATTTGCCAGAACCAGACTCTCCAGCAATTACAAGAACCTCACCATTGTAAAGAGAAAATGAAACATCTTCTACAGCTTTTACTACAGAAATGTTTGAACTGAGCATATTTTTTTTAACAAATTGTTTTGATAATCTTTCCACTCTCAGAATCTCTTCCAACAAATCGTTTCTACATATCTACTATATCAAGAATAACAAAAATGACTTTACTATACCAGAAAGGCTTTATTTGGTTTAATTTTTGGTCAAATTTATGAGTCTTGAAACAATACAAAAGGAATTAGGATATACAAAATACGCTATTAGTGAATGTCTTAGATACTTTGTACCAAGCAGAATAAAAACTCAAAAAACATTTGCACAAGAATTATCCTATAGTTTTAGCCAAAAACAAAAAACAATTAACCCAAAATTTTTCTATGATGAAAAGGGCTCATGTCTTTTTGAAAAAATATGCACTTTGCCTGAATATTATATATCAAGAACTGAGGTTGCTTTGCTAAGACAACTAGAGGAAAAATTACCAAATTATCTTAATGGAGATTTTAGATTGGTAGAATTGGGAAGCGGTTCATCAACAAAAACCAGAATACTCATTGATATTCTTGAAAAATCACAACAACACATAGAATATTTCCCAATTGACATATCTAATTTTATCAGGGAGAGTTGTAAAGAATTACAAAATGATTACAAAAATCTGTGCATAACTGGAATAATTGATGACTATGAGCCTGCATTAGAGTTAGTTAAAAATTATGATGATAAGAATAATCTAATCGTGTTTCTGGGATCTAGTTTTGGAAATTATGATCCCAACACTGGTTTAGGGCTTCTACAAAAAATAAATTCCTTGATGAAGAGTGGTGACCTATTTTTGCTCGGTCTGGATCTTACAAAAGATGAGACAGTATTAGAGAAAGCATATAATGATTCACAAGGCATCACAGCGCAGTTTAATCTCAATGTTTTATCAAGAATTAATTCAGAATTGGATGCTAATTTTGACATAAACAAGTTTGTACACCATGCGGTATATAATAAAAACCAGAATAGAATTGAGATGTACTTGCGCTCTTTGGAAAAACAGATAGTCGATATACCCAAGGCTGATCTAGTATTAGAAGTTAAGAAGGATGAGCTTATCCATACTGAAAACTCGTTTAAATTCACAATTTCACAAATCAAAGAAATGTCAGCAATGTCTAATTTTCAAATCCAAGATATATGGTGTGATGAGAAGAGATATTTTGGTCTGGTTTTACTTTCAAAAAATAACTAAATATCTTCAGCGCATCGGAATCCTGAAAAAAGCCATCTCTCATCTAGTCTGAAAAAGTTTCTATAACTACCACGAATAGAATTTGAAGGCGTGCCAAAGGAACCTCCTCTTAGTACTTTTTGATTCGTAAACCATTTGTCGTTATATTCAGAAAATCCTGATTTAAATCCAGGATAGCCAGTAAATTCTGAGGATGTCCATTCCCATACATCTCCAATCATCTGCTGGCATCCACAATGGCTTTTACCGTCAGGATAAGCACCGATTTCAGTACAGTTCCAAAGATATGATTCTAATAGATTTGCCTTGTTGGTATCTGGCGATTTATTACCCCATGGGAAAATTGTCTTTGTTTTAGTTTTTTCGTCCCAACAAGCAGCTTTTTCCCACTCGGCTTCTGTTGGTAACCTCTTGCCAGCCCATTTGGAATACGCATCAGCTTCGTAAAAGCTGACATGGCAAACTGGTTCATTTGGATTAATTTCTCGTTTTCCCAAAAAGTCATTTGTCATCCAAACACCATCTATTTTTTTCCAATACATAGGTGCATTCCACTTATCATTTTGAACCTTGTCCCAACCATCTGATAACCAGTACGTGAAATCATTGTAGCCTCCATCTTCGATAAATTCAAGATATTGGCTGTTCGTTATTGGAAAAACATCAATTTTGTAGTCGTTAAGGTATACTTTGTGCTCTGGTAACTCAATATCATAACAGTATTGATTTCCAGAGTAACCCATAGAGTATAATCCTCCATCAATTTTAACAGATTTCAGTTCTTGTTGGGATGGTGCTGGAAAAGAATTTGTCGTTATTGGTCTATACCTGCTTGCCAAGAGGTGTTGTAAGTCGTAAACTAAAAGCTCTTGGTGTTGGCATTCATGGTGTATAGCCATAAAATAAAGCTGACGAGTTTTATCATCCAGCAATTCACTTTGCAGAATATCTGCAACTTTGTGACTTATGATATGGAAGTATTCAAGAACTTGGTCAATAGTGGGTCTTGTTGCCATACCTCTCTTGTCCTTATCATATGGTTCCCCAAATTGGTGATAATACGAATTGAGATATTCGTTAAATTCCTGTGAATAAATTTTATAGTTTTTTATGGTCTTACTCATAACAATTTCAAAAAGCCAGCTAACATGTCCTAAATGCCATTTAGGTGGGCTCATAAAAGGAGCAGTTTGAACAACAAAATCATCTTTTTCTAGTGTTTCTACGAGCTTTAATGTTCTATCTCTAGTTTCTTTGAATTGTTCCAGAAGATTTGATTTTTGTTTAGATATTGTTGCCATTCAGATCACTTTTCAGATATGTCATATTATATTTTTGTTCAAGATTGATAACAACTACATTTCCTTGCCTTATGCGTTATGCATCCAACAAGTCTGTGGTCCTTACAACCACAAATGATACATTTCTTATTGGCACTTGTCATTTTTTATGGCTTACAATGAGACACAATAGTGTAGAATTCGCTCATGAGGCTCTCTAATTCCTGATTAGTTTCCGCCTTGCTAATTTTTTCCTTAAAATCAAATGCCCATTTTTGAGTAAATGAATTTAGTGTGATATCTCCAATAGTTTGTTTCTCTAGACATTGATCAATTTGGTCAATAAATTGGGATTTGTCTATCATAACGATACTGATAGCACCAGTTAGTTCATCCATTGGTTCCGAACTGAAAACATAAGCTGATGCAGTAAACCCTATTACCGCTATTGCAATTATAGTAACTTTAAATCTCATATCAACCCCAGTGGTTTTTTTGTATGGTTTCTTTTTCTCTGTATTGTTATTTGTTCTAACTAGTTTCTCATTAGGCTCTGATTTTTTTTCCTTTTCTAGGAAGAATTCTGGTATCTTATCAGAACCATCAGTTTCATCATTCATATTATTTTCAATATAGAAAAATATCCAGATAAAACTCTTTCATTAAAAACTCTATTTTTATATAGCCTCAGTAGCCTTTCGCAAAAAGTGCATTTGTAACACTTTTCTCTTTACAGTAAACGCACACTTCTGATTTTTGTTGATTATCTGAAGGAATTACACGTAAATCTGCAGCAGTTTCTTCCTTGATCTTATCCTCACAGTCTTGCTTTCCACACCATCCACAATCAAGCATTTTTCCATTATCCAATTCTTTCTTGAATTGTTCATATTCAGTTACTTTAACAATTCTATCAACAAGAATTTTTTTTGCATCTTCAAACATTTGTTTTTGTATTTTTTCCAGTTCTAATGTAACATACTCAGATATACTCTCAATGGGAAGATTGGTTTTTGTTTGATTGTGTCTCCTGACCAGAACTACTTGGTTTTTGGCAACATCTTTTGGTCCTATCTCAATTCGTATTGGTATTCCTTTAAGCTCCCAATCGTGAAATTTGAAGCCAGGTGTAAGTTGGTCTCTATCATCCAAATGAGTACGTATATTAGCACTGGATAAAGCATGCTTTACTTTACTTGCCTCATTAATCATGTTCTCCCTGTCTTCCTTTGAATAATAGATTGGAATTATAACAACCTGAATGGGTGCTACTTTTGGTGGTAAGACCAGTCCTTTGTCGTCTCCATGCGTCATTATCATGCCTCCTATCAATCTCCATGAGACCCCCCATGATGTTTGCCATGCAAAAGTCTCGTTATTATTTTCATTGATATACTTTACATCAAATGGTTTGGAAAAATTCTGACCCAGGAAATGAGATGTTCCCATTTGAAGTGCTTTACCATCAGGCATTAGTGATTCAAGTGTAGTTGTGTAAACTGCACCTACAAACTTGTCCTTCTCACTTTTTTTTCCAGTTATTACAGGAATAGCTAGTTCTTCTTCTATAGTTTTTTTGTATAGTTGCAAAATATCAGCAACCTCTTTTTCAGCTTCATCCTTGTTCGCGTGAACTGTATGACCTTCCTGCCACAAAAATTCTGACGTCCTAAGAAATGGTTTAGTTCCTTTGATCTCAGCCCTTAAGGCTGTATTCCAAAAATTAATTTTTAGTGGAAGGTCTCTCCAGCTCTTTATCCATTTAGAATAAAGTGAGTATGCAAGAGTTTCAGATGTTGGGCGAAGTGCAAGTCTATCACCAATTTCTGAATCTCCTGAATGTGTAACCCAAAAAACTTCAGGATTAAACCCTTCAAAATGCTCTTTTTCCTTACCAAGCAACGACTCCGGGATTAACACAGGCAAAAAACCATTTCTATGACCAGTTTCTTTGAGTTTTTTATCGAGAGATTCTTTGATTGATTCCCAAATAGAGTAACCATCAGGTCTTAGTACAATTAATCCTTTGACAGGGGCATAATCTGCAAGTTCCGCTTTTATAACTACCTGTGTATACCATTCACTAAAATTATCATTTTTTGAAACAGTAATACCAACTTCTTTACTCAATCAATAATCCATAACCAGTCTGTATAATGAGCTTTTCTTAATTCATAATTTTTATCTACTTTATCGGTTATCTTATAATCTTGGGAAAAACAACTAATTGGCAAAAAATAGCAGAAAAAATACTATCTCTGCATAAAAAGATGAGATTTATTGCTATAATAGATTTGAAAGGAAACATTGTAGAAGGTATTATGAAAGAAGGAAAAACTTCTTTGGAATCTCAAAAGCAACAGGAGCATTTTTGCCAACAAGTTGCCTTGAGAAGAGAAATGCGACAAGAGTTTGATAGGAGCCTCGGAAAAGTAAGCTATGTACACATTGAACGAAAAAATGTAACACAAATTGTAGTCTATATACCTCTAAAGACAATATTTGTTACTGTAGAGCCTAAACTCAGTATGGCAAGAAAACTAGAAATTGTTAAGAAAATAAAACAAGTGGTAAGAAATCTCAAAAAAATATCTTAATTTAGTTTATCCCCTTTACATAACACTTTACCAGTTACTCTGCTTTGGAAATTAGGGCATACAAAACATGGTACAAACTGAACTTTTTGTTCTAGAACGGGGCAATCTACAAATTCCTGCTTCATTCTCTTTAGCATTTTTGGGCTAACTCCCTTGAGTTTTAATTTTCCTTTTTCATCCATCATACCAGACGCTTTCAATTCTTCTTTGACTTCGTTTGGAATCTTTTGTTTTTCCTCTGTCTTTTTTATTTCAACTTCATACTTGAAATCAAGCTCTCCTGACATGGTTTTATGCAAATTATATCTGATTTAATGCTAACTATATGATCGATCATCTTAGTTAAGCTTAATATTATTATAAATTGGCAAAACATAAGAAAGTAGTTGCTAGCAATTTTTGATGTTGAGGGAGTTCTTTATGATGCCGAATATCTTCCTGTTTTAGCTGAAAAACTAAATAAAGAAAAAGAGATCTGGGAAATTACAAAACAGGGTATACAAGGAAAAATAAATTGGGAAGAGGGACTTAAACAGCGTGTAGAACTTCTTAGAGGTTTGGATTATGAAACGTGTGTAGAAGTTGCAAATTCTTTACCAATAATGACCGGGGCTAGGGAAGCTTGTCAAACACTAAAGAATGCTGGCTGGAAATTAATGGCAGTTTCAGGTGGGTTTACGATTATAACTGATAGATTGAAGCAAGAGTTACACCTTGATTATGTTTTTAGTAATGAACTTGTCTTTAAAGACAATAAACTTGATGGTGTTATTGTAAATGTAAATGCAGACAAGGCCAAATCAGCTAAAATAAAAATCGTAGAATGGAATGAGAATGAGGAAAATATAACAGTTGTAGTTGATGGTGCAAATGATGTTAAGCTATTTGATATTAGTAGCTTGGGAATCGCTTTTCGTGCACAAGATTTGGTAAAAGATTTGGCTACAGTTACACTGGATGAAAAGGATCTATCCAAGATAATTGGCATTATAAACAATCATTATAAGACAAATCTAGAACTGGAAGCATATTCCTAATCAATCTAAATATTTTTTATTCATGCATTTTAAAAAAACATAATGGTATTGGAGATTATTCCTGTAAAAATTGAAGAAGAGATTGAGCCAAATACTGACATTATAGATTTGGTTCTAAAATCAACAGTAATCAACGATTATGATATTTTGATCTTTTCTCAAAAAATAATTTCAAAGAATGAGGGACGAATTGTTGATTTATCTTCTGTCAATCCTTCTCTCCTTGCTAGTGGTATTGCAAGTTCATATGGAAAGGATCCACGATTGGTAGAATTAATCCTATCAGAGAGTAAAAGGATCGTTAGGATGCAAGAGAGTGTAATCATTGTAGAATCAAATCATGGGTTTGTATGTGCTAATGCGGGTATTGATGAAAGCAATGTTAGGGATGGTTATGTTACAATGTTACCAGAAGATCCTGATCAATCAGCTGATAAATTAAAAAAACAAATTGAACAAAGGACCAAGAAAAACACTGCTGTAATAATTTCTGATACATTTGGGAGACCATTTCGTTTGGGGCAGGCAAATATTGCAATTGGAATTGCTGGCATGGAGCCTATCATAGATTACAAAGGTAAACCTGATACATTTGGAAAAATCCTACAAGTCACAGCTATAGCGGTAGCTGATGAGCTTTGTTCTGCATCGGAACTTGTCATGGGAAAAGTTAAGAACTGCCCAGTTGCAATTGTACGAAATTTTAAATTTGATTTTTCAGACGCAAAAATTCAAAAAATAATTCGTCCAAAAACTGAGGACTTGTTTAGATGATTTTAAATAATTAAGACATACCAAAATAAAATACAGTAATGAATTCATTAAAATCTGAATTTCATTGTCATAACATTTTTTCTAATGGAAATATTGGTGATCTTGAGCCAATCTATGATTGTAATGTTACAATTCCTAATCAGCTAGAGCAAGCATACATGATGGATCTTGACGTACTTTTTGTTACAAACCATAACACTATTGATGGTTTCAAGCAGATGACTGAATATAAAAAAAACCATAAAAAATTTGATTGTATAAGGATATACCCAGCGGAAGAAGTCACAACTGATAATGAGTCCCATGTCCTGGTTTATGGAATAGATCATGCCATCAAACCAGGTGTATCATTACATGAAATATTAGACGAAGTAAAAAAGCAAGATGCTGTATCTATTGCACCTCATCCTTTTAGCTTACTTGATGCACTACGTGAGGACTCTATTCATTGTGATCTCTTTGAAGTGTTTAACAGCTCAAATGTTGATGTATACTCTAATATCAAGGCAAAAAAATTTTCAGAAGAGAAAAATTTGCATGTAGTTGCAGGTAGTGATTCTCATGTAAAATCTACCATTGGTCGATGTACCAATTTAATTTACTCTGAAAACAAATTAGATGACATAATCCATGCGATGAAACATAATCAAACAAAAATTAACACAACTGGGTATGCACAGCCTCAGGAAGTACTTGAGCATATTAGATATAAGATTGAAAATTCAAAAAATTATATCGATTGGCACGTTTCAGAATTTTATCCACGATCAGTATGGGCATTTTCATTACTATACAAATTGTATATGCTTAGTCCAGAGGGTATATTTTCTAAGACCTTATACCGAATATCAATAAGTTTGCTCAAACGAATTTCCAGGAAAATAAATTTTGAGGGATACAACCCTTCTATTTTTAGAGAACGTGATCTGGGAACTATAGCAAAAATGGTCTTTTAATTTCATCCATTCAATAGGCGACTAAAATCGTATAGATTTTAATATTGTTCTAATCCAAAAACAGCGTAAGGTGAATTATAATTTCTGAATCAGGAAAAATATTAGATGCAAGAGGATTGTTTTGCCCATCACCTGTTATGCAAACAAACGTTGAACTTTCAAAGATGCAGGTTGGTGAAATACTTACTGTTCTGGCTGATGATCCTGCCGCTGAGGATGACATAGCAAGCTGGGCAAGAAGACTTGGTCATGAAGTAGTTAAGATGGAAAAAAATGGAAATGAAATTCGTTTTGAAATTAAAAAGATAAAATAATCCTATTCGTGTTCAGACAAATACTTATCAGCATCAATTGCAGCCATACAGCCGAATCCAGCTGCAGTTACTGCCTGTCTGTATCTGTGGTCATGGACATCGCCAGCACAAAATACACCAGGAACATTCGTTTGTGTATTTTCATGCAAAGCAACATACCCATTTTCATCCAAGTCAACTTGGTTTTTGAATAGTGTAGTATTGGGGTCATGCCCAATCGCAATAAACACCCCACTAACTTCAAGAGTGGTTTTGTCGCCAGTCTTGGTGTTGTTTAAAATCACTTTCTCTACTTTTTGCTCTCCTTGAATTTCTTCAACTACAGAGTTAAAATGAACTTTGATCTTCTCATTTGAAAGGGCTCTTTCTTGCATAATTTTACTGGCTCTAAATTCATCTCTTCTGTGCACAAGATGTATTGATGATGCATATTTTGTAAGAAAAGTTGATTCTTCCATTGCGGAATCTCCACCACCAACTACAACTAAATCTTGATTTTTAAAAAAAGCCCCGTCACATGTAGCACAAGATGAAACACCCTTTCCTGCAAATGTTTGCTCCCCATCAAGCCCAATCTTTTTTGGATTTGCACCAGTACAAATTATTATAACCTTGCCCTCGTATTCCTCAGACGCGGTTAACACTTTGAATGGCTTATGTCTAAAATCTACATTTACCACTTCATCTTGTATGATTGTAGCACCCATTCTTTCTACCTGTTTTCTCATTATCTGCATTAGATCAGGACCCATAATTCCACTATCAAAACCAGGAAAATTTTCCACTTCGGTTGTGTTCATCAATTGACCGCCCGGCAAAATTCCGGAAATGATTAGTGTGTCACGTCTTGCACGTGAAGTGTAAATTCCCGCAGTATATCCAGCAGGTCCAGCACCAATAATTATCACATCATAATCTGTCTTTCTTTTTTCCACTTTTTTTGGTGGGTCTCTTTCGATCATGACACTCGAACCGGCATTATCAGCCATCATGTTTCAAGCCCACGGTTCATGAATTTAAATTATTCAAAGATCATCAAGAATTTTTTGGTGTTTTTTGCAAAGTTTGCTAATTTTAATTTGAGAATAAATCAGATCTTTTTGCCAGTGAGCATTGTTTAGCCTACAATCCAGGCTATCGCAGAATGCATCGCCTGTAATATAATAAAAAATAGCCTGGAGCAAATAACCCTCAGCAATTTTTGAAAGTCTTCGGTCGTGATAATCCAAAAATTCTCCACTATGGTTTTTTTTAACAGATTTTATATCCAATCCTTGCATTTTACACTTCATAGCTTCAAGATAATATTCTCTTGATTTAGCTGGTGCCTCGATCATTCCAGTAGTTGATATGATAGCTGGGTTTGAACAAATCACTGTTCTACCATGATATCTATGATCCACATTGTCATAGGTACAGATTAGCTTGTTTGTGAAAATAACGTGTAAATTATTTTGGCTCAGATAATCCTGAGAAATAGTGGTGTTGATGGAATTTTGAATTTCGAACCCATCGTACATCATAACATCCTCAATACTTTCAGCATTTTCAACTCTTGTTGTGTTTTCCATCAGCTTGGTATCTTCGCAAACACTTTTCTCAAAATCAATTTCCAATTTGCTTGGTACATATTTTTTAAAAGGCGATGTGGTATCAAAAACTCTACAACCAGAAATTTTTTCCATAGTTTTTTCATCCAAATTATGAAAAACGCATTCCTTAATTTCTACATCTACGGGAAACGTTTCTAGAAGGAAATTTTTTAGATTAGAAATTTGTATTTCCTGAACTGCTGGCTCATCATACAGAAAAATTTTAGATATTTTCAATCAGATTTTTGTGGGATTTTATGATCAATCTCTTTTATTTTTTGGTCTGTAATCTCTGCTGCTTTTTTTCCAGAATACAGCATTGAACCAAAAGTTGGTCCCATTCTTGCAAGTCCGTGTGTTTCCGTGACTGACATGCCTGCAGCAACAAGACCAGGGAAAACTTCGCCTGTTTTCTCAACAACATGTTCCTCACCATTTTCAACCCACATTGGGTTCATTCCTTTCCATTCTACCATATTTCTATCCACAAGTCTCTTTACAGCAACAGAGTCATGTCCTGATGCGTCAATGATCATCTTTGCTTCAAGCGCAATTGGATCAACACAAGTTATGTTTCTTGGTAGTGCAGATACTGGCATCCAGTTCACAACAATTCCAGCAACTCTTCCATGTCTTAAAACTAGGTCATCAAATTTTGTAAGATTCAAAAATTTTACACCGGCGTCACATGTTGCAGCAATTAACTTTGACACTGCATGAGGTCCAGGGGTTAAGTAAAGTCCTTCACCAACTTTTTTGTAAGGAATTCCAAGCTCATCCCAAATTTTTTGTGCAGGAGCTCTAACTGTAACCGGGTTCATCATATAGCCACCTAGCCAATAACCACCGCCAAGATAGTTATTTTGTTCGATGACTAAAATTTTGTATCCCATTAATGATAATTCGCGCGCAGCTGTAAGTCCAGCAGGTCCAGCACCGATAATTATTACATCACTTTCAGCCCTTTCTTGTAAAACAGAGTAAAATTCTTCAGCAATGGCACGCGTTATTTCAACTTCTTTTGCATCAGCAAAAATTTTTCCTGGCCGTTGTTTATTAACAGATTCTTGCACAAAAGCACATCACTACAAGCGCTTAATAGTTTTTCTTAAGTAAAAATTAGGTAGCACTAATGGAAATTTATTATCAGGCAAGTTTCAACTTGATAATTCATTACGTTGGTCAAAATTCCTGTTGTCATAAATTTATATCCGTTGTTTAATTATAGTACAAAAGATGGCGCAACAGCTAAGACCATCAAAATCGGGTTCTAAAAAGCCAAAGATTGATTGGTCACGAAGAGAGGAAGCTGATAACTTTGCCCAAACGGTAAAGCTTTACCGGCAGGGTAAAATTGATCATGATAATTTTAGGCGTTTTCGTCTACAACATGGTGCGTACGGCACAAGAATGACAGATGATTACGCAATGGTTAGAATTAAAATTCCTGCGGGTCAGATTTATCCTTATCAATTAGAAAAGATTGCTCAGCTGAGTGAGATGTACTCAATTGGCAGTGCGCATGTATCAACAAGGGAAAATGTTCAGTTACATTGGGTTGTTCTTGAGGATGTTTCAGAAATAATGCATGGGCTTGCAGATGTTGGGTTAACATCCCGTGAGGCATGTGGTAATACAGTTAGAAATGTTATGTGTAGCCCATTATCGGGAGTTTGTAATGATGAACAATTTGATGCAACACCGTATGCAATTGCAACTGCAAGATTTCTTTTAAGGAACCCACTAAACCAGTCACTTCCAAGGAAATTCAAATTCAATTTTTCATGCTGTGAAAAACACGGAATGACTAGAATAACTGATGTTGGGTTAATTCCTCAAATTAGAGAACTTGATGGGAAAAAGCAGTATGGCTTCAAAATATTTCTCGGTGGCGGTCTTGGAAACAAATCATTTGTAGGTCATCAGCTTGAAGATTTTACATCAGAAGAAGATCTTTTGTATACGTCAATTGCTGTTCTACAAATTTTTGATAGGATGGGTAACAGAAAGAATATGGCAAGAAACAGAATGCGTTATCTTGTTGATGAAATGGGCTGGGATAAATTCAAAAACTTGGTTCTTAAGCAGAGAACGATTGTTAGGGCTACACAATCAGTTATTGTAAAATTAAACATAAACCAGAAACAAAATGAAATCAAAAGACCAATTTCCGTTTCCAGCGAAAATGGTTCAGTATCTGATGGCTATGCACGATGGTTGAAGACAACTACCTACAAACAAAAACAGGAAGAGTATAGTGCTGTTTTTATTACACTAGAATCTGGTGATATAACTGCAAGCCAACTTCGTGCTATGGCAGAAATCACTAAGGACTTTTCAGCTGAAGGATTTGCACGAAATGGCTTCTCACAGGACATAATACTTAGATATGTACATGAAACTGAGCTACCAAATCTTTACTCTAGATTGCTTGAAGCAGGATTAGCAAATTCAGGTTCATTGACTATGGCTTCGCCTGTTGGCTGTTCTGGTACTTCATCTTGTAATCTTGCACTTACAAACTCTCATAGATTAGCAAAGGAGATTCAACGCAAGTTCCTAGAGTTAAAACTAGATGAGCATGACGATTTAAGAGATGCGACAATAAAGATTAGTGGTTGTCCTAATTCTTGTGGGCAACATGAAATTGCTACCATTGGTTTTTTTGGAGGAGGCGCAAGAGTAGGCAATGACATGTATCCCAACTATAGCATGTCTCTGGGAGGAAGATTTGATGATAAATCTATGCTTGGTGTTATGTGTATGAGAGTGCCCGTAAAACGTACTATTTCTGTCATCTTGAAGATCATTGAGCTCTTTAAGAAAAACAAACAATCTAGTGATACACTTTCTGCTTGGATTGATAGGATTGTGCATGGTAATGAATTATCCGAAATAAAATCTGTCAGGGACATGAAAAAAGTACTTTCACCCTTAGTTATTCCACCATCAAAGGATGATGATCCAGACTTTTACACTGATTATGGAAGTGATACAAGCTATCATACTGTTACGGGTAAGGGTGAATGTGCAGCTTGAGTAATGAAATAACACACTCGACTGTAGACGTAGATACTGTTAGATCAAAAATCAAAGATGATTCTTTAAGACTGATAGATGTGAGACGTGAGGAAGATTACAACAAGGGTCATATTCCTAATGCGGTAAACTTACCGCTTGCTAGTCTTTTGTCTGATGACTCACCTGAAAGCGTTGTAAAATTGGCTGAAGATATGGGAATTGCAGATAATACTCAAGTTGTTGTTTATGATGATACGTTTGGCGCCTTAGCATCTAGAGTAGCATGGACGCTTCAATATATTGGACACAGTAATGTTGCACTGCTTGAAGTAACTTATTCACAATGGAAAGAACTAGGGCTTAAAACCAGTACTGAAAAACCAAATATTAAACCTGCAAAACATTCACTAAATTTGAAACCTAACATTATGGCCACTGCAGAATATTTGGAAAAAGCAAAAGAAAAGGAAAATGTCGTACTGATAGACAATAGAGAAAGACTCAACTTTTTAGAGCAGCATATTCCTGGCTCAATTAACATACCATATAGGACACTAGCATCTGATGGAAAAATTTTAAGAACAAAAGAAAGTATGAGAAACTTCTTGAAAAACAGAGGAATTCCAGAAGATGCTGAGATTATAACATACTGTGGCAGTGTAGGCACATTATCAGGGCTGGCATATTATGCCCTAAAATCAATAGGCATTCCAAATGTAAAATTATACGTTCATTCCTTTAAGGAGTGGAAAAGCCTTGAAAAGCCAATTGGTAAACAAGAAAATGCAAGCTACTGGGATCTTTCTGCAGAATAATCTTAATTAATTGTGGGCCAATCACTTCTAAGTTTCTTTGTAACAGAGATTTCCATATTATCAAACATTGCCAACATTTTTTTCTTATGATCTTTCAAAAAGTCAATACCCTTATCCTTGAGCCTGATTTTGATCAATCTAATTTCTCTATGCTCTTCTAAATATTCGTCAATCATTTTTTGCCCACATTTTTCTTGGTTTATGAATATATTGCAATATTCGATCGTTTTTTCTAACTCTTCTTCTTCTATTGACGTTTTTATCAATTGTATAGCTTCTGCTAATTCTTTTAGATTCTCTACTGGTTTTGGTAGAGATTTTCTTGGTATACCAAGCATGCCTCTTTTTGTTGTTCCAATTTTATTAGCCATTTCTGGAACCAGATCGTATGTGTCTATAGTACTCCATACTTTTCTTGTTTCATGTTTTGTGACCAACCCCTTTTTCATTAGCCTATCTAAACACTTGAGTACATCTTCACTGTCCAAAAATGTAGTCCAAACAATAGCACCAAGCGTATGATAACCCTGTCGAAGTGATTCAATTACCACAACTTCAACTATTCTTTTGAATCCTTCTTCAAACCTGACATTCATGAAATCTTTGTCCTTAACAGCACGCTTTGCATTTTTTACGTCAATTTCAATAGAACGTACAAGTGCATCAAGTGATTCTGGAATTTGATTTTCCAAAGAAAGATAACATGATCTATTATACCATGCCATCCCAAATGTTGGATCAGAATCGATTGCTTTGTCTGCACAATCTAATGCCTTTGCATAAGTTTTTCGCTCATAATATACTAGACTTTTAAGATTCCATGCATCAGCATTTGTTACATCAATATCTAGCACTTTATCATATGCTCTCATAGATTCTGAGTAATCTTCCAAGTGAAATCTGCAATAACCCAATTTCAAAAGTGCATAAACATCGTTTGGATTACTTCTCAGGATCAATTCAAACACTCTTGATGCGTCTTCAAGTTTTTCATCTGCCATCAGATTTATTCCCTTACTGAACAACTTTTTACGATTGTAATCAGGATCAACAAGGCTTGTTTCACTTTTCACTAAATCCTTCTTGGTTGGTTTTTTTAGTAATGAAGACCATTTTTTGGTTAATTTGTTTTTTTCTTGATTATGATCATCAACATTTTTTTTTGATGATTCTGGCTGTTTTTCTTTTTCTAAGAAAAATTCTGGTGTATCACCAGAATTATCTGTTTTTTCATTATTCATCCTATTTCCAGTATTGAAACGTATCCTGTTAAATATTCTTTCATAATTCATGAAAAACCTGACTTTTCCTATCTAATTTCCTATGAAAAATATAAAAATACTTCAACTTGACAGAATGACTATTGTCAAAAACGATTAATATTATAGGCAAATCTCCATTTGGTGCTTCTTCTGGTGTTTATGAAGCTCAAATTGCTATAACTGCAGATAAACCCTCTAACGAAAGTATTGATGCTCAAACCTTTGATTCTTTATGGAAAGATAATTTTCACCTGAAGGTTTCTAAGGGAAATTTTTCTGAAACATTAGGCAGTAATTCAAACCCAATTCCTGATACTGTATTCAGATTAGACTCTATATGGATTACAGTAAGGGACTTGTTTTCATCTGCTCATACCACGTTTGAATTTAATACATCTCAAGAAACAAAACAAGTGAAAGATCCACCCAAAAGTGATAAAATACAACAAACACCAAAACCAAGACAAATTGTAAAAGAGGATGTACAAAAACCACGTGGAACTCGTGGTTTACAAGGTGATATGGGCGATAAAGGCATAACCGGTCCAATGGGTCTTCCTGGTGATAGGGGCGAAAAAGGCCCAACTGGCCCAACAGGTCCACCTGGTTCTCCTGGAGACAAAGGCATTCAAGGTCCACCTGGTGAGAATGGCAATAAGGGCCCAACAGGTCCACCTGGTTCTCCTGGTGACAAAGGCATTCAAGGCATTAAGGGTGACAAAGGAGACAAGGGGGATAAGGGAGATAGAGGAGACAAAGGCATCACAGGTCCTCCCGGCGATAAGGGTGAAAAAGGCCCAACAGGTCCACCTGGTTCTCCTGGAGACAAAGGCATTCAAGGTCCACCTGGAGAGAAGGGTATTACAGGTCCTTCTGGCAGTCGTGGTGATAAGGGTACTCAGGGTCCACAAGGTCCACCTGGAGAGAAGGGTATTACAGGTCCTCCTGGCAGTCGTGGTGATAAAGGTCAACAAGGCACACTTGGTCCTCAAGGTGAACGTGGGTTATCAGGTAAATCTGGCGAGTCAGGTCCTATGGGTCCACAGGGAATTCAAGGTCCTCAAGGTGAACGTGGGTTATCAGGTCCACCTGGTCCTAATGGTGAGATGGGTACACCTGGAGATAAGGGCGTTATGGGTCCTCCAGGTCCAAGGGGTCCACCAGGCCCTCCCGGCGATAAAGGTTCTGCTGGAGGTGTTTCTGAAGAAACAAAAACATTAATCAAAGATTTGTTAGACTTGCTTGCATCAAAAAATATTATTAGTACAGAAGAGCAAATCAAGCTTGCCAGTTATCTATACTAGTGTGATTTAGATGAGTCAGAAACCAGAAAAAATTGAATTTAAAATGCTTGAGTTTGATAGATTGAAAAATGATTTTGTCTCATTTAAGCTTGAAGATGGAACAATTGTTAAAGTAAGAGTTGATTTGGACAGAGTTGGAATTGCGACCAACTTTACAAATCCTGATGGTACGCCTCACTACGCAATTAACACATCGGTCAAACTATCCATTACTCCAAAAGATAAAAAATTTTCTGTTGCAAAAAACTCAATCAAAGGAAAACAAAGTACACCTCCAAATCAAATGTTTGGTTAGCTTATTTTTAATATAAAAAAGTAAAACAATCGCCGTTTTAGACGACCGCTTGGTGTGAGAAACACTTAACGTTTTCTCTTTTTAGCTGCCTTACGTTTTGGAGCTTTTCTCTTAGCTGCCTTACGTTTTGGAGCTTTTCTCTTAGCTGCCTTACGTTTTGGAGCTTTTCTCTTAGCTGCCTTACGTTTTGGAGCTTTTCTCTTAGCTGCCTTACGTTTTGGAGCTTTTCTCTTAGCTGCCTTACGTTTTGGAGCTTTTCTCTTAGCTGCCTTACGTTTTGGAGCTGCTTTTCTTTTAGCTGCCATTGCTCACTTGCAATTTTTTATCATTTTTTTATTATAGTACTGAATAAAATTACACAAATTGATCACAAATTATAAACGAATTTTTGTTCTGATATATTTTATTTTAGGAAATTAATGAAAATTTTAATTTTGGTTTTTGTTTTATAATTGATTTTTTTATAATAAATTTTTCTTCAAGTACCTTTAGCTTTTATGATCGTCAAAACATCTTCATCCTGTAGTACATGAGATAATCCAACCCTCTGACCACCAAATTTTACACTTTTACCCCAAACAAGCCCAAATCTAAAATCCTTTCTAAGTTTCCTATGTAATTTATTACATACATCTAAGACAGAATTACCTTTTCGTATGATTAAAGGCTCTTTGTAATCTGTTTTTCCACCCTTTGGGCGCAAATAGATTCGAATAAACCGCAGTTCATCATAAATTCTGTCTCTCAATTCTGCAATGTTTTGTTCTGCGTCAGCAGAAACTGGAATAAATTTAGTCTTAAGCTTTTTTGAGACTTTTTTGAGAAATTTTTCATCAACCAAATCAATTTTGTTCAAAATTGTGATTGCTTTTGCATATGTTTTATTGCCTGTGAGGAAATCAACTAATTGTTCAGAATCAATATCCTCACGAATCACGACTCTTGCGCTAGTATAACCATAAACGTTCAGAATACCTTTAACAAGTTTTTCTGACATTTTCTTTAATTTAACTTGCTGTGCAATAGCAATTCCCCCAGTTGTGGATTTTTCTATTACGATATTTGGCGGTTTCTGATTCAGTCGTATTCCAATATTTGCTAATTCATTTATCAGAACATCTTCGTGATATGGTTGAAACACGTCAAGAACTAGTAATACAATATCTGCACTTCTTGCAACTGACAAAATTCTTTTTCCAAGGCCCTTACCGCTTGATGCTCCTTTGATGATACCAGGAAGATCTAGCATCTGAATTTTTGCCCCACGATAATCTAATGTTCCTGGAACAACTGTCACTGTGGTAAATTGAAATGCACCAACAGATGATTTTGAGCCAGTTAGGACATTGAGTAATGTTGATTTTCCAACACTAGGCAACCCAATAAAAACAACAGTTGCATCACCGCTCCTTCTAACATCAAAACCATCTGATTTCTTAGAACTTTTTTTAATTTGAACAGCTTCCTGTTCTCTTTTCAATTTTGCAATTTTTGCTTTTAATAGACCAATGTGATGTTCTGTAGCCTTATTGAGTTGTGTCCTTCCAATCTCATCTTGGATTGATTTGATCTTTTCAGGTATTCCCATAATCTTTCGCTAACGTTTCAGTTATTATGCTCTATGATTCAGAAAGATCTATTGAATAAAAAGACATTTGCAGTTGACATTGATGGAACAATTACTACGAATGGTATGGGAACAATTCATCTTGAAGCACTGTCCAAACTGCGTTCTCTGATGGATGATGGTCATAACGTGATTCTTGTAACTGGTAGATCCTCTGTTGAAGGATATTTACTAGCAATATTTGGCGGGTTAACACATTTGGCAGTTGGCGAAAACGGTGGATGCATAACTTTTGGTGATAAAATTCAACATAGGATGCTCGGAAATAAGGGTGAATGTATTCATGCTCTTGCAACCATTCAATCAAAACTAGATATTGAAATAAAGGAAAAACCTGTTTTTCCTAGAATGACAGAAGTTGTTCTAGAACGAACATTTGATATTGATAATGTCCAAAAAATCATTGACGAAAATAATCTTAATGTAGTTCTGACCGACAGCGGTTATGCTTATCACATAAATTCTAAGGGTGTTGACAAGGGGTCTGGATTTATGGAGGCGATAAAAATGCTTGAAATTGATGTAAATGATACGATTGCTATTGGTGACAGTGATACTGATGTACCTTTATTCAAAGTAGTGAAAAATAATATTGCAGTTTCTAATTCCACCGAAAATCTGAAGAAATTAGCTAAAATTGTTACAACAAAAAAATCAGGAGAAGGTGTTCTTGAAGGGTTAGATACCATATTATCTGAAATTTGATTGTAAATGGTGTTTCTTAGTGTTCTAAACCAAGTACGGGAAAATATTTCAGAATGGATTGAGGAAAAAGGATACGATAAGGTAACTTTTGTTGTAGAACCATCTAAGAGCGAGTTTGGTGATATCACATGTAATGTGGCATTTTTGTTAGCAAAAAGTCTGAAAAAATCCCCTCAAGAAATTGCTCAAGAATTTGTAGATACAGACGATAGGTCATTTGACTTTGCAGAAAGTATTGATGCACAAGGTGGCTACCTTAATTTTTTTCTTGACACAGTCACATTCAATAAAGCTGTTTTATCAGAATCACAGAATGAGAACTATGGTAGTATTGACATTGGGAAAAATTCTAAACTTATAGTTGAACATACTTCAGTTAATCCAAATAAGGCATTACACATTGGCCATCTGAGAAATGTTGTAATCGGTGATGTAGTTTCTAAAATTCTTTCAAAAGTAAACTATGATGTTAAAGTTTTGAATTATGTTGATGACTCTGGTCTTCAGGTTGCTGACATAATTGTTGGCTTTAAATTTGGAGGATTTTCAGAGACACCTCCGGCTGGGGAAAAATTTGCTAATTATTGTGGTGATACAGTTTACGTCAAAACTAGCGCAAAATATGCAAATGATGAAGGTTTGGAGTCAAAACGGCGTGAAATTTTAAAGGAATTAGAGGATTCAACATCTGAAACTGCAAGATTTGGAAAAATACTAACTAGAAAAATCTTAACTGATCAGCTAGATACAGTTTGGAATCTTGGTGCGTCGTATGATTGTTTGAATTTTGAATCTGACATACTGTATTCAAAACTTTGGGAAAAAGTATTTGATAGTATGAAATCTGAGAATCTTATACGCCTTGAAAACGAAGGTGACAATGCAGGTTGTTGGGTATTACCAATTGAAAATGACGATGATAAGATACTTGTTAGAAGTAATGGTGTTGCAACATATGTTGCAAAAGATATACCATATGCTGCATGGAAACTTGGTGTATTAAATGACCCATTCAATTATGCAGAATATACTACACAGTCAAATGGGAAAATATTGTATGAAACAACGCTTGAAGAATCACAAGAGCCAAAGCAATCTTTTGCTGCTAATAAGGTCATAACAGTTATTGATAACAGACAAACTAACCTTCAGAAAATTGTCGTTAGTCTTATGTCAAAATTTAAGCCTGGGAGTTCTTATGTTCACCTTGGTTACGAAGCAGTTACACTAAGCTCTGAAACTGCAAGCCTTCTTGGTAACAAAACTGACGGAAAAGACGTGCAAATGTCAGGTAGAAAGGGTCTTTACATCAACGCTGATGAAATGATTGAAAAACTTGAAAAACGCATTTTTGCTGAATCAAAAGAAAGGAATAACGCTCTAGATGATGAATCATTAAGTAAGATATCTCATAATGTTGCTGTCGGAACTATAAGATATGAATTGATTAAACCTGACCTTGACAAAATTATTACTTTTGACGTCAACTCCTCACTTAAGCTCGAGGGTGATACATGCAGTTACATTCAATATTCATGTGTTAGGGCTTCGAGAATATTAGAAAAATTTGGTAATGAACCAAACTTTGATGTGCAGTTTGATCAATTGAATACTGAATATGAGACTAACCTTATCAAACAAATTGGAATGTTTGAGATCTTTGTTAATGACGCTGCAAAAAATTATTCCCCAAAAGTAATTGCAAGATATTGTTATGGTTTAGCTGTTGCATTTTCCTCATTTTATGAACATGTCAAAGTGTTGAAAGCTGAGACACCCGAATTGGTTAATGCAAGACTATGCCTTGTATTATCATTCAAACTAACTTTGGAAAAGGCACTTGATTTGCTTGGAATTATAGCACCGGAGCGCATGTAGATAGATTATTACATATAATCAAATTTAGTATCCAATCTTATGTCAAAAATAAAGCAGGGCAATTATGTTTTATTCTTTTATAATGATTCAAAAAAATGGCTTGTTAAGATTTCAAAAAATGAACAACTTCACACTCACATTGGTGTTCTCAAGCATAGTGATGCAATAGGCAAGGAATATGGTTCGAGACTTGTCTCTAACAAGGACAAGTACGTCTATCTTTTCGAACCAACCATTCATGATTTTGTGATGAAGATACAACACGGTACTCAGATAGTTTACCCGAAGGATTTGGGCTACATTGTAGCCAGAACAGGTCTTACAAGTGGCCAAAAAGTTGTTGAGATTGGAACAGGTAGCGGCTCATTAACATCATTTCTAGCTGGAATAGTCAAGTCGCGGGGTCATGTATACACGTATGATGTTGAACCCAAATTTATGAAAATAGCTGAAAAAAATATCAAAAAAGCAGGAATGTCAAAATATGTTACAATGAATGAATTTGACTTTAAGAAGGCAAAAAAGTTACCACATTCAGAAATTGATCTAGTTGTAGTTGATCTTGGTGATTCTTGGAGTGTTGTTCCGCAAGCACGAAAGATGTTAAAAGGTAGTGGGGCTTTCATAGCAATTTGCCCTACTATGAACCAACTTGAAAAATTAGTTTCTGTTCTGGTACAAAACGAATTTTCTGATATTGAATGC
>Ga0315336_1002907_pt1 | contig 24445 bp, 24 predicted proteins | sample ASW5metaG_FD_204512 | JGI IMG/M metagenome (GOLD analysis project Ga0315336, IMG submission 204512) | Ammonia-oxidizing marine archaeal communities from Monterey Bay, California, United States - ASW #5 | ecosystem: Environmental > Aquatic > Marine > Intertidal zone | place: USA: California... | reverse complement strand
TCGAGCTCATGGCCGGCCGAGGCGCGCGCGTGGTCGGTTGCGACCAGTCGACGGAGGCGCTGGCCAGTCCGCACATCGCCTCGCGCTACGTCTTCAACCTGCTCGACCGGGCCTCGATCGAAGCCGCGATCCCCGCGTTGCTCGACAAGGACGGCGTCCCCGACATTCTGATCAACAATGCCGGCTGGACGCGCGCCGAGACGTTGAAGGCGCTGACGGCGGACACAATAGAGCAGGAACTCGACCTCAATCTGACCGGCGTGATGACGTTCGCCGATCCCCTGATCAAGGCGATGGCGGCGCGCGGTTCGGGCAGCATCGTCTTCATCTCCTCGGTCAACGCGATCTCGCATTTCGGCAATCCGGCCTATGCCGCGGCCAAGGCCGGCATCAACGCCTATGCCAAATCGATCGCGGTCGAGCTCGGCCGCGCCGGGTTGCGCGCCAATGTCGTCTGCCCGGGGTCGATCCGCACCGCGGCCTGGGACCATCGCCTGGCCAAGGATCCCGAGATCCTAGGCCGGCTGAAGCGGCTCTATCCGCTCGGCCGTATCGTCAATGCTTCGGAAGTGGCGGAAGCCGTGGCTTTCCTTGCCTCGGAGCGTGCTTCCGGCATAACAGGCGCCGTGGTGCCGGTGGACGCCGGACTGACAGCCGGCTACCTGCCTTTCATCGACGACATATTGGGAGCGTGACCATGACCGGCGTCCAGTTCCGCAACCTGTCGAAATCATTCGGCCAGCATAAGATCCTCGAGGGCATCAACCTCGAGATCGGGAGCGGCGAGTTCGTCGTGCTGGTCGGACCGTCCGGCTGCGGCAAGTCCACGCTTTTGCGCATGCTGGCCGGGCTGGAGACGATCACCTCCGGCGACCTCGTCATCGGCGGCACGCGCGCCAACGAGCTGCCGCCGCAGAAGCGCAACATCGCCATGGTGTTCCAGTCCTATGCGCTGTTCCCGCATCTGAAGGCTTCGGAAAACATCGGCTTCGGCCCGAAGATCCGCGGCGAAAACCGCGCCGCGATCGACGACAAGGTGAAGAAGGCCTCGGGCGTGCTCAACCTGTTCTCCTACCTCGACCGCTATCCGCGGCAGCTTTCGGGCGGCCAGCGGCAGCGCGTCGCCATGGGCCGCGCCATCGTGCGCGAGCCTTCCGTCTTCCTCTTCGACGAGCCGCTCTCCAATCTCGACGCGCAGCTGCGCGTGCAGATGCGCACCGAGATCAAGGCGTTGCACCAGCGGCTGAAATCGACCATCGTCTACGTCACCCACGACCAGATCGAGGCAATGACCATGGCCGACCGCATCGTGGTGATGGATCACGGCCGCATCCAGCAGGTCGGGCAGCCGCTGGAGCTCTATGACCGGCCGGCCAACAAGTTCGTCGCCGGCTTCCTCGGCTCGCCGTCGATGAGTTTTGTCTCCGGCGCGCTGAAGACCGCCGGAGCCAAGTCCTGGTTCGAGACGAAGGGCGGCGGCCGCCTGGCGCTTGCCGGCGGCGCGGCTTCCGCCAGCGACACGGTCGAGGCCGGCATCAGGCCCGAGCATTTCGTGGTCGGCGCCGGCGACGAGGCCATCGCAATCGAGGTCGATGTCGTCGAGCCGACCGGCTCGGAAACGCATGTCTACGGCTCGGTCGGCGACGACACGGTGCGCGCGGTGTTCCGCGACCGGCTGCCGGTGAAGCCGGGCGACCGGCTGCCGGTGAGCGTCGATCCGCGCAACATCCACCTGTTCGACAAGGCGACGGGCCTGCCCCTGTGAGAAGACGATGAAGAGCCCGGCCGACATCATCACCCGCCTGCAGCTGATGTCGCAGGACGGGACCAAGTCGGATCGCCGGCTGGCCGGGCTGGTGCTTTCGGATCTCGATTTCGCGTCCAAGGCGGCGATCTCCGAAATCGCCGCGCGTGTCGGCGTCAGCGAGCCGACCGTCACCCGCTTCTGCCGCAATCTCGGCTGCGAGGGCCTGCGCGACTTCAAGTTCTACCTTGCCCAGGCGATCGCCATCGGCGGCCAGTATCTGTCGCCGGAGCCGCTCAGCCGCGACGCGCGCGAGCAGCGCATCGCGTCGGCTATCACCGAGGCCGCCATCGCCGCGATCCAGCGCGCCAGCGAAAACCTCGACATGAGCGTCCTGGTGGAAGTGGCGACACGCATCGCCAATTCCGGCAACGTGCTGTGCATCGGCTCAGGCGGCATCTCCTCGATGATGGCGACCGAGATGCAGAACCGGCTGTTCCGGCTGGGCCTGTCGGCGCTTGCGCAGGTCGACGGCCAGTCGCAGCGCATGTACGCGGCCGTCGCCGCGCCCGAGACCACGGTCGTCGCCTTCTCGGTCTCAGGCTTTGCCCGCTCCGTCATCGAGGCGGTGGAGGTTGCGCAACAATATGGCGCCGCCACGGTGGCCATCACACCCCCCGATTCGGCGCTGGCCAAGGTCGCCGGCACGGTGATCCACTACCAGCCGCTGGAGGACGGCAACATCTACAAACCGACATCCTCGCGCTACGCGCTGCTTGCCATCGTCGACATGATCGCCACCTCGGTCGCCGAGACACGCGGCCCGAAGGTTCTGGAGAATCTGCGCCGCATCAAGCAGAGCGTGAACACGCTCAAGGTCGACGATCCGAAACTGCCGATCGGGGATTGAATGAAGCGTTACTTGGCGAGCGCCTCTACGCTTTTGGCCAGCGCCGCCGGATCGCCCAGGATCCGCAGCGTCTTCAGACGCGACGTGCCGCCGGCAACCACCGCAACGGAGGAGCCCGGCACGCCAAGCGCCTTGGCCATCATTCGTTCCAGTGCTTGATTGGCCGCGCCGCTCTCCGGCACGGCGCGCACGCGGGCCTTGAGGTGGCTGCGGCCGTCGGCGGCGGTCTCGACGCCGTCGATGCGATCCAGCGCCGCTTTCGGCGTCAGCCGCACGAAAAGGTCGATCCCGTTCTCGCGAAGCCGAAACGACGTGCTCATCAGCCGCCGGTCACGACCCAGGACCAGACGGTGGTGACGAGAAACTGCCGGATGAAGAAAATGATCAAAAGGAGAATGATCGGCGAAATGTCGATGCCGCCGAGGTCGGGCATGAAGCGGCGGATCGGACGCAAGGCCGGCTCGGTCAGCCGATAGAGCATGTTGCCGATGGTGCCGACGAACTGGTTGCGCGAGTTGACGACGTTGAAGGCGTAAAGCCAGGAAAAGATCGCCGAGGCGATGATGATCCACCAGTAGATATCAAGCGCCATGACGATGGTCTGAATAAGGGCAATCATGCCGGTCTCCAAATTGTCGCCGACATGTAGCCATTGCGTGCCGAGCCGGCAAGGCCCGCCGGCTTCGGCGCATGGCGTCAGGCGATCGTTTCGCCTTGACATCAAACGGCCGCGACCGATACAAGCCGATCCGCTGGAACGGGGCTGTAGCTCAGCTGGGAGAGCGCATCGTTCGCAATGATGAGGTCAGGGGTTCGATCCCCCTCAGCTCCACCAGCCAGCACAAGCCCGTGTTGCTCGTCGGCGTCTATCAGCCTCGCTCAGCATTTCGTGATTGCCGGATTCAGGCTGGGTGCCTGGAACCAATGGCGTGGCAAGACGGTTCAGCTATAGTTTGAAGCTGATATGCCCCGGCCTGCTGGGTAAGCGGCGATCCTTGAGGAGTTCCATCATGCAGATTTCGTCCCGGTTCCGTTCCGTCGCAGTCGCCGCTATCGCCGCGGCGGGCGTGAGCATTGCCAGCGCCGCGCATGCCGACAGCGGCACGATCCGCTTCTCGGTCTACAAGGCGGCCTTCTTCATCGGCGGTTCCGGCGGCGAAGGCACGCTGACCTTCCATGGCAAACGCTATCCGATCTCGGTCGGCGGCGTCTCGGGCGGCCTCGCCTTCGGCGCGTCCAAGACCTATTTTCAAGGCACCGTGCGCCACATCCGGCGCGCCAGCGACGTGACCGGCGTCTACGGCGCGGCCGGCGGCGGCGGCGCGATCGGCAAGGGGGCCCAGGTGATCGTCATGACCAATGACAAGGGCGCCCAGCTCGAGCTTACCGGCAGGCAGGTCGGCCTTCAGGTCAACGCCGATCTCAGCGGCATCAGCATCGCGCTGAAGAGGTAGGTCCTCAACGCTATCCGTCACTCCCTGAGACGGATTAGCAAAGATCAGCGGTCCGGCCCTCCGCACAGCGGGTCATGCGGGCGTTTCCTCACGCCACCCGGAAATAGCTCGTCATGCCCGTTTTCTGGTGCTCGATGATGTGGCAATGCAGCAGCCAGTCGCCGGGATTGTCGGCGACGAAGCTCAGTTGCACCTTCTCGTTGGGCTGGATCAGATAAGTGTCGGAGACCAGCGGCCGGACTGTGCGCGTCGACGACGACAGCGCCTTGAAGCTCATGCCGTGCAGATGGATGGGGTGCGCGTGCGGGGTGAGGTTTTCCATATCGATTATGTAGCTCTTGCCGAGCTTCAGCTCGGCCAGCGGCGCGGTCGGGTCGGGCGTGTCGCCGGGCCACGGCACCTTGTTGATCGCCCAGAAACTGTAGCCGAGCGAGCCGCATACGCCGTCGGCCGCGACGTTTTCCGCCGTGGCGCTGAGTGCCAGCGGAATGCGCGTGGCACCGGCGAGATCCGCCTCCGGCACCGGATTGGCTTCGAGCGGGCCGAGATCGCGAAGATCGTGCTTGAGCGATTTGCCGACCGACCGCAGAGTGGCCAGGATCTTCGGCTTGGTGCCCCTGACATCGCGCAGGCTGACGATGGCGCCTTCCTCGTCGGGCATGCGGATGGCAAGCTCGAGCCGCTGGCCGGGCCCCAGTTGCAAGGCATCCGGCGCAAACCGCTGCGGCACCGGGTTGCCGTCGAGCGCGATCACCGTCGCCTCGGCGCCGTCGACGCGGAAGGCATAGATGCGGGTGACGTCGGTGATGGCCACCCGAAGCCGCACCAGCCCGCCGGTAGGCGCGTCGAATTGCGGTTGGTCGAGCCAATTAGCGGTGCGCACCGTGCCGAAGGTACCGGCCTTGGCCGCGTCGCGCGGCCTGAACTGCTCGATGAACTGGCCGTCGTCGCCAAGCCGCCAGTCGCGCAGATTGACGACCATCTCGACATCGAAGACCGGATCGTTCGGGTTCTCAACCACGATCACGCCGGTCATGCCGTGACCCATCTGGATCAGCGTGTTGCAATGCGGGTGGTACCAGAACGTGCCGGCATCGGGCGGGGTGAAGGTGTAGTCGAAATGGTCGCCCTGATAGACATAGGGCTGCACCAGGAACGGCACCCCGTCCATCTTGTTGGGCACGCGGATCCCATGCCAGTGGATGGTCGTCGGATCGTCGATGCCGTTGACCAGCCGCGCGGCGAACGGCTCACCCTTCCTCATCCTGACGACCGGCGGCATGCCGGCCTGGCCATAGGTCAGAACATTCCTCGTCGGCGTGCCGTCCATCAGCGGAGCCTCGATGCTCGCGGTCTTCAGGATCAGCGGCTCGGGCTTCGCAGCCGCCCAGCCAGCAAGCTTGCCGGCGGCCGAGAGGCCTATACCGGCCGCGCCGGCGGCCGCGGCGCCCCGCAGAAGTTTGCGGCGTGAGAGGACCGACATGGGAATCCCGAAATAGATGAGTGGTTGCCTCAAGCTTTATCATCATTCGGGCGCATCCCGAAACGGACAGATCGCCGCCCAGCTGGCAGTTGGAGCGACTCAGCCTCCAATAGATCACGAACCTGCTCCAGTTCTTCATTCCCACGCAAGTCCGCATGGAACGCGATTCACGCTCTAGTCGCGCAGGCTGAAGACGAAGGGCGCGGTGCGGGTAACGCGCGCGCCAAGCTCGGCCGGCGGCGCCGGCACCGAAGCGCCCTGCAAGGCGCCGAGAGCGGCGCGGTCGAGATCGCCGTCGCCCGAGGATCGCGCCAGCCGGGCCGAGACCACCCTGCCGGAGGTGTCGACAGTGAATGTCACGCTTGGCGTGCCTTCGGCCCGTCTGGCGCGCGCCGCGCTCGGATAGCGGGTGTGCCGCCTGATCCACGCCGCAAGGCTGGAATTCCAGCGCGACGGGCTGACGCTCGATCGCGGCGCTGCGTTGGAAGACTGCGGCGCCGCCGCCTTCATCGCCTGCTTGGCATAGATGCTGGCGGTGGTCGTGGCGCCGGGCGGTGGCGCCTTTTCCTTCCTGACCCGTTCTTTCGGGTTCTCGACCGGGTTCTTCTCGGCCTTCTTCCTGGGCTGGGCCGGCTTCTGCGCTTTCGCCTCCGCCTCGACGGGTCTCGGCACCGGCAGCGGAACGGCGACATCGGGCGCGATTGCCTCGACTGGATTCGGCACGACTTCGTCCAGCGGTTGCTGCTCGCTCGGCGGCGCGATGGCCTGCTCGGCCGGGCCGGGCTCTTGCGTGGTGTCGGCATCGAGGGTTTGTTCAGCGACAGGCTCCATCGGGTCCGCCACCGGAACCGGATCGGTCGACGGATTTGCGTCGATCGGCTTTTCCGTCTCCTCGGCCGCGTCGGGCGGCTCCGGCGTCGCGATGTCCAGCATGGCCGCCTGTTCCGGAATGGCGGGCGCGATCACCAGCGGCGCGATTTCGACCGCCAGCGCAGGTGGCGGCCCGCCATCCGGCATGTCGGGAAGGCTCAGATCCTGCACCGCATAGGCGGTCGCAACATGCGCGGCAAGAACGATCGCCGCGGCGCTCGTCCACAGGCCGGCGTCACGCGCGCCGAAGCGCGGTTGGGAAATCCGCGAGAGCGCGGCGGCCGTCATGGCGTGCCGACTCCACCCGGCACCGGCGCGGAATTCGCGCCCGTCGCGGGCGTTCCAGGCAAGGCCCCCGCGCCGGCCCCACCCGATACCGTCTCCAGCCCGACCAGAGCGACCTTCAGGTAGCCGGCGGCGCGAAGCAGGTTCATCACCTCCATCAGGTCGCCATAACCGACCGTCTTGTCGGCGCGCAGGAAGATGCGCGTCTGCCGGTCGCCCCGGGCGCGGCTGTCGAGCATGCCGGCAAAGGCGGAACGCGGCACGGCATCATTGCCGATCGCAAGCGTGAGATCGCTCTTCAGCGTGAGGAAGAGCGGCGTCTCGGGGCGCGGGGCGGGCGTCGCGGTCGATCCCGGCAGGTCGACATTGACGTCGACGGTGGCAAGCGGCGCGGCGACCATGAAGACGATCAGCAGCACCAGGATGACGTCGATGAACGGCGTCACGTTGATGTCGTGGTTCTCGTCGAGATCATCGCCGAAAGTCTCGCGAATCCGCGCCGCCATCGCCGCTACTCCGCCGCCACGGCCGTCGCCGGCGGCACCGTGCGGAAATCGAGGTCGCGGCTGACCAGCCGCTCGACGCCGGCGGAGGCGTCGGCGAGAATCTGCCTGTAGCCGGCTATGGAGCGCGCGAAGACGTTGTAGATGACCACGGCCGGAATGGCCGCAACCAGGCCCATGGCGGTGGCAAGCAGCGCCTCGGCGATGCCGGGCGCGACGACAGCCAGGTTGGTGGTCTGCGCCTGCGAGATGCCGATGAAGGCGTCCATGATGCCCCAGACAGTGCCGAACAAACCGACGAAGGGCGCCGTCGAGCCGATCGTGGCGAGCAAGCCGGTGCCGCGCGACATGCGCCGCGCCGCCGCCGCCTCGATGCGCGAAAGCCTGGAGGCGACGCGTTCCTTCAGGCCGTCGCCGGAGGCATGGTCGAGCGTGCCGGCCGAAAGCGCCCGTTCCTCTTCCGCCGCCCGCACCAGAAGCGCGCCAGGGCCGCCGCTGTGGACGAGTTCCCGGCCGGCCTGCGTCAGCGTCGCCGCGTTGCCGATCGCATCGGCGGCGCGACGGGCTCTCAGCTTGCCGCCGAGGACCTCCAGCGACTTGGCGAGCCAGATCGTCCAGGTGACGAGAGAGGCGAAGGCCAGCCCGACCATGACCGCCTTCACGACGATGTCGGCATTCCTGAACATGCCCCAGGGCGACAGGTCATGCGGTAGTGTCGGCGAAATAGAGGGTTCCTGGCCGACGGCGCGGTCAGGAGCCGGCTGGACGCCCGGTCGCGCCTGCGCGACTTCAAGCGGCATTTGCACCATGGCCGGCGGATTGGTGGCGGCCGCGACAGCCGCGGGGGCCTGTGCGGCCGGCGCCGGACCGGACGCCGGCTGCTCCTGGGCCAGGGCTGTCCCGGCCGAGAAAAGCGCGGATGCGGCCAGCGCCGCGAACAGAACGCTCCGGGACAAGTCTCGTCCTCGCTTTGGCTTGGCACGAACCGGCAGGGTCGCTGGCTGGTGCGAATTTCGGTCACGGCTTCCCGCCATGGGCTGACGATTGAGTATGAAACATGACTTTGATAGTCAAGATTAAGATCGGAATCCAGGTCAACAAAATCCGGCAAAGCCGCCGTTCAACCGCTCTCGGGCGCATGCCGGCGAGCGCCACCGGGCTTTCCCCACAAGGGAGGCAGGCTATGCTCGATATCGAACAAGGAGACCGATGATGATCAAGGCGATACCGTTCGACTTTCCCTATGACGGCAGGCTGATGCCCCAGCATGCCGCGCTGCTGGTTATCGACTTGCAGGAGGATTTCCTGTCGCCGGCCGGCTACTTCGCCAGGAAAGGCTATGATCCGTCACCGCTGAGGGCCATCCTGCCGGCGGTAAACCGGCTGATTGCGGCCGCCCGCGCCGCCGGCCTTACCATCATCCACACCAGGCAAGGCTATCGCGCGGACATGGCCGACATGACGCCCTACGAGAAGTGGCGCCGCAAGCGGGCGGGCCTCGACGGCACGGATGTCCTGCTGCGCTCGGGCCCGGGCTTCCAGATCTCCGCCGAAATCGACGTGAAGCCAGAGGACATCATCGTCGACAAGACCTGCAACAGCGCCTTCACCTATACCGATCTGGAGATGGTGCTGCGCGCGCGGGACATAACCCATCTGCTTTTCACCGGCTGCACGACGGATGTTTGCGTGCACACCTCGCTGCGCGAAGCCTGCGACCGCAATTTCCAGTGCCTGACGATCACGGACGCCTGCGCCAGCGGCGACCAGTATGCGCACGAAGCGGCGCTCCACATGGTGACGGTCGAGGATGGGATATTCGGAGCCCTGGCGGATTCGGCAGCCGTCATCGCCGGCTTGTCGCGGCTCGCGAATTGAGGGATCGCGAGCCTTTCTCCTTACATTGGGGAGCGCGCGGCCAAAGGCTTGCGCGCCGCGTAAGCTCCCGGTTGCGGGATCTCCGCCGCGCGGCGCGCCAGCGAGTTCGCGACCAGCGCGACGATCTCGCGCCCGACGCGGGCAATCTCGCTCGGCCGGTCGATGCCGCTGATCATGAATTCCTCGATGCCCAGCGCGGCATAGGGCAAAAGCGCCAGGGCAATCCGTGCCGGCGGGCCGGCGATCTCCACCGCCTTGTGATCGGGGGTTCCGCTCCAGCCGTCCGCGTGGATGCGTACCGGCAGCGCGAAGCGCAGCCTGCCGCCGCGGCCATGCTCGGCGGCGGCGCCGCGCACACGCTCGATCAATTGCCTCACCTCGTCGGGCGAGCCGGCGGCGAGCTCGAAGACGTCGGCATGCTTGCCGGCGACCTTCAGCGCGGTGCCCGATTGCCCGCCGAGGCGGATGGTCAGATCGGCGCCATGCGGGCCCTTGCGCGGCACGTAGCCGCCCTTGACGCTGTAGAATGCGCCTTCGTGGTCAATGGGCCTGTCGTTCGACCACAGCCGTTTCAACAGCACCAGATACTCGTCGATGCGCTGCCACACCACGCAGTGCCCCACGGGTCGCGCCTCGGCATCGCTATCCTCCAGCGGCTCGCTCAGCATGCGAAGCGACAGGCGGCCGCCGCCTCGACGGTCGAGCGCCGCGAGTTGCCTGGCCGCCACCGTCGGCTCGATCACGCCGGCCCAATGCGTCAGCACCACCTCGAGCGAGCCGGTGCGGTCAAGCGTCTGCGCGGCGATGTCCATGTTGGTGAGCAGGCCGGCCGGATCGTCGACGACGAGCTTGCGGAAACCGGTGTCCTCGATCAGCGACAATCTGGTCGCCGTCTCGGCGAAGTCATAGAAGAAGCTGCTGTCGGCAGCCTTGCCGGGAACATGCGTGAACTCGATCGGCATTGCCATCTCCTCCATCACGTGGATAGCCCCGCTCCGAAGCACTCGAACCAAATCCGAGACGCAGGCGCACGACGGCACCCTGGCGCCCGGCCAGTTTTCCACTCCGATTACTCGACTGAGATTTTTTCGACGGCGGGTCTCGGCCCGCCTTGGGTCAGGGGATCAGCCCCAGCACCACCGCGCCGGTGAACACGAACGCAAGCGCGAAGACGAGATAAGCGAAGGTGCCGCCATAGGCAGGCCTCCAGCTCTGGTCGGCAGTCAGTCCTTGTCCCTTGCGGGCGGTCTGAGCGTTCTGGATATAGGACATATCGGCCTCCGTCTCGGCCATTAATCTATAAAGTTAGTAGACTTTGTCGATTGCTATTTTTCGGCAATTTATGGGAAAACGTTCTCCGAGTAAGGCGTAACGGGGGTATTTATTGCTCCCGCGAGATGGAAAATCTCGGCTCAAGCCAATACAGGCCAGTCGGGCAAATGCCTGGAACAACATGCTTTTTCAGCGGCAAACGGCCTCGCTCAAGCGCTTGGCTATTCCCCCTCTGACGGGATAGCATCAAAATCACTCGTAGGATCCAGGGAGAAGAAGATGGGTGGAAGGCTGGCGGGCAAGGTCGCTATCGTTTCAGGCGGCGCGACAGGCATGGGCGGGGCGGCTTCGGAACTGTTTGCCGCCGAAGGCGCCAAGGTGGCGATCATCGACCGCAACGGCGAGGCGGCCGGCAAGACCGCCGCGGCGATCCGGGCGCGGGGCCATACAGCCGAGCATTTCGTGGCCGACGTCTCGGACGAGGCGCAGGTCGAGGCGGCCGTGAAGGCCGCGACGGAAAAGCTCGGTCCGGTCACGGTGCTGTTCAACCACGCCGGCACCATCGTCATCAAGCCGTTCCTGGAGACGACGCTGCAGGAGTGGGACTGGCTGCATGCCGTCAACGTGCGCTCGATGTTCCTGATGACGCGCGCGGTGCTGCCCGGCATGATCGCCGCCGGCGGCGGCTCGATCGTATGCACCTCGTCGATCTCGGCGGTGGCCGCCACGCCGAACGAGGTGCTCTACGATACCACCAAGGGCGCCTGCCATATGTTCGCCCGCGCCATCGCGGTGGAATTCCGCGACCGTAACATACGCTGCAACGCCGTCTGCCCCGGCTTCATCCGCACGCCGCACGGGCTGCGCGAGGTGGCGGATCTCGGCAAGCTCGGCGTCGATGTCTCGGATGCCGCGATGGCCGCACAGCAGGGCCGCATCGGCGAGCCGGAGGAGGTGGCGAAGGCGGCGCTGTTCCTTGCCAGCGACGAATCGAGCTTCGTCAACGGCGCGCATCTGTTCGTGGATAACGCGTTCACGGCGATTTGAGCTTGGCCGCTTTCCTCTACCGCTCCTCCCGCCGAAACGGTTTCAGCAGCGCCGAGGGCGCCACCGCGTTGCGCGACATGAAGGCCATGGCGACGATGGTGAAGATGAAGGGCAGCATCAGGAAGGCTTCGTAAGGAATATGGCCGAGTCCGCTGGCCTGCATTCTCAGCTGCAGCGCGTCGACAAAGGCGAAGAGCAGCGCCGCTCCCGCCGAACGCCATGGATCCCAGCGGCCGAACACGACCAGCGCGATCGCCACCCAGCCGCGCCCGGAGACCACGCCGAAGGTGAAAGCGTTGAACTGCGCCATGGTGAGGAAAGCGCCGGCAAGCCCCATCAGCGCGCCGCCGAGAATCACCGCCTGGAAGCGCGTGGCGATCACGCTGACGCCGGCCGAGTCCGCCGCGCGCGGGTTCTCGCCGACCATGCGCACAGATAGCCCCCAGGGCGTGCGGTAGAGCACGAAGGCGGCGAGCGGGACGGCGATGATGGCGAGATAGACCAGCGTGAACTGGTTGAACACGGCAGGGCCGAGCACCGGGAAGTCCGAGAGCAGCGGGATGGGCACCGGCTTGAAGCCGTCGATGCTGGGCGGCACCGATTGCTGGCCAAAGATCAACCGGTAGAGGAAATAGGCAAGGCCCGACGAGAACAGCGTCACGCCAATGCCACAGACATGCTGGCTGAGGCCCAGCGCCACAGTGAACAGCGCATGCAGCGCCCCCATCGCCGCGCCGACCAGCACGGCCACAAGCACGCCCAGCCAAAGGCTGCCGCTGAGGCTGGCGGCGGTGAAACCCGCCATCGCCGACAGCAGCACGATGCCCTCGATGCCGAGATTGAGCACGCCGGCGCGCTCGGAAAACATCTCGCCCAGCGTGGCGAAAGCAAGCGGCGTGGCGATGCGGATGATGGCTGCGAGGAAGCCGACCTGGAAAATCTGCTCGAACACCACGCTCATGCGGAGGCTCCCACGCGGCGGATGCGATAGGCGGTGAAGAGCAGCGCCACCAGCATGGCGAGCAGAGCCGTGCCCTGGATGACGTCGCTCAAGAAAGCCGGCACGCCGGTGGCGCGCGACATCGCCTCGGCGCCGGTCATGACGGCGGCGAGGAAGATCGCCGCCGGGACCACGCCGAGCGGGTTGAGCCTGGCCAGCATCGCGACGACGATGCCGGAATAGCCGTAACCTGGCGAGATGTCGCTCATCACCTGGAAGTGCACGCCGCCGACCTCGCCGACGCCGGCGAGCCCCGCGAGCGCGCCGGAGAGCAGCGCGGTGGAGACGAGCACGCGCTGCACGTTGATGCCGCCATAGCGCGCGGCTTCCGGGTTCTCGCCGGTGACGCGGATGCGGAAGCCGAGCGTGGTGCGGGCGATCAGGAACCAGCAGAGGGGTGCTGTGATCAGCGCGACGATGACGCCGAGATGCAGCCGCGTGCCTTCGACCAGCACCGGGAAATTTGCCGAATCCTCGATCGGCGGCGAGATCGGGTAACCGCTGAACGTGTCCTTCCAAGGCCCCTCGATCAGCGCCATCAGAGCATAGTAGATGACCGAGTTGAGCAGCAGCGAACTGACCACGTCGTCGACCTTGAAATTGACGCGCAATGTTGCAGGCACCAGCGCCACAAGCGCGCCGGCCGCGGCGCCCGCCAGCGCCATCAAGAGCATGGCGAGCACGCCCGGCATCGGGATAGCGCCGACGAAGCAGCTCGCCACCGCGCCGGCGAGCAACTGGCCCTCGGCGCCGATGTTCCAGAACTTGGCGCGGAAGGCGATCGCCACGGCGAGGCCGGTGAAGATCATGGGGGCCGCGCGCACCAGGGTTTCGGTGATGGCGTAGCTGTCGCCGAGCGAGGCGGACAGCATCACGCCATAGGCCTCGATGACGCCGGCGCCGGCGATGGCGATCAGGCCGCTGCACAGGATGAGCGTCGCAGCGATGGCCAAAAGCGGCAGCGCAAGGTTGAACCAGGCTGGTGTCGACGTGCGGGCCTCGAGGCGAAACATCAGGCCGCCTCCTCGGTGCGCCCGGCGCCGGTCATCATCAGGCCGAGCTTGGCGACGGTGGCATCCGCGCTGGGAATCGTGCCGGCGATGCGGCCCTCATACATCACCGCGATGCGGTCCGAGAGCATCAGCAATTCCTCGAGGTCCTCGCCGATGACGATGATGCCGCAGCCCCTGGCGCGCATGGCGAGGAATTTTTCGTGGATGAAGCGCGCGGCGCCGATGTCGAGGCCGCGCGTCGGCTGCGAGACGATCAGCACCTTGGGGTCGAAAGCGAGCTCGCGCGCCAGCAGCGCCTTCTGCAGGTTGCCGCCCGACAGCGCGCCGGCGCGCACCATCGGCCCGGGGCAGCGGATGTCATAGGCTTTGATCTGTTCCTCGGCAAAGGCGCGGATCGCGGCCGGATTGAGCAGCCCCTTGCGGCTGAAGGCCTCGGTGCCGATGCGCGGCAGCACCATCGAATCTGCCAAAGGCAGGTTGGTCACCAGGCCGGTCGTCATCCGGTCTTCCGGGATGCGGCCGAGGCCCAGCGCCTGCAGTTCCCTGGGAGAGAATTGTGCAACTGTTTTGCCGGCTATCGTCATCGTTCCGCCCCTGGGCGCCAGCATGCCGGAAATCACGTCGGCCAGCGCCCGCTGGCCATTGCCGGAGACGCCGGCGATGCCGAGGATCTCGCCGGACCGGACGAAGAGCGAGACATCACGCAGCGGTGTGCCGGCATGGCCGGAGGTGGAAATGGCATCCAGCGTCAGCACGGAAGCGCCGGGCGTCGAAACCTCCCTGACCGGCGGCACGATCTCGTGGCCGCACATCAGTCTGGCCATCTCGGCCGAGGTCGTTTGCGCCGGATGATCGACGCGACCGGCCACTTTGCCAAGGCGCAGGACGACGCAGCGATGGGTGAGCGCGCGCACTTCGTTGAGCTTATGCGAGATGAAGATGATGCCGAGCCCCTGGGCCGCCATCGAGCGCAAGGCGGCGAACAGGCCGTCGACCTCGCTCGGCGCCAGCACCGCCGTCGGCTCGTCGAGGATCAAGAGCTTCGCGCCGCGAAAGAGCGCCTTGATGATCTCGAGCCGCTGCTGCTCGCCGACCGACAGCGCCGAGACCGGCAGGTTCGGATCGAGGGTCAGCCCATACTGCCGGCTGATTTCGCCCAGGCGGGCAAGCCCGCCGGCGCGGTCGATCCGGCCGGACTTGCCGGGAATGCCGATCAGAAGGTTCTCGAGCACGGTCAGCCGGGGCGCGAGGTGAAAATGCTGGTGCACCATGCCGATGCCGGCGGCCAGCGCATCGGCTGAATTGTGGATCGCGACCGGCCTGCCCCCGACCAGGATCTCGCCGGCGTCCGGCGCATAGGCGCCGAACAGCACGTTCATCAGCGTCGTCTTGCCGGCGCCGTTCTCGCCCAGCAGGCCGAGGATCTCGCCGGGCGCGACGCTGAGGTCAACCGCCTCGTTCGCCTTGACGGCGCCGAAGATCTTGGTGATGCCGCGCATTTCGATGAGTGGGGCCGACAAGGGTGCTCCTTGAATTTCGATCCGGCCAACCGCGAAGGGCGGCGCTGCCGCCCTCTCGCCCGCCGGCCATCTCCCCATCGAGGGGGAGATCAGATGTCAACGCGGGTCCCCACCGTACAAAGGTCGAGCGCTGTCGACGGAACCGCCAATCTTCCCTCGAGGGAAGATGTCCGGGCAGGACAGAGAGGGTGGCCTCGCGCCACCCTCAACAAGGCGTCAATCCGAAACCGGCGTGTTCTCGTCGACGTCGACGCGGAAATTGCCTTCGAGGATCTCGGCTTTCTTCTTCTCGACGAGATCCTTCACTTCCGCCGGCAGCGTCTTGTCGAATTTATGGTAAGGCGCGAGATAGGAGCCGCCCTTGGCCATGCGCGAGAAATCGCCATAGTCCTGCGCCGTGAAGACACCGGCCTTGACCAGCTTGATCGCCTGCTCGACGGTCGGATACATATCCCACACCGGCCCGGTGATGACCGTGTCGGGCCCGAGGCTCGACTGGTCGGACATGTTGGAGATGGCAAGAATCTTCTTCTCGACCGCCGCCTCGATGACGCCGAAACGCTCGGCATAGATCACGTCGACGCCGGCATCGATCTGCGCCACTGCCGCTTCCTTTGCCTTGGGCGGATCGAAGAAGGAGCCGATGAAGGCGACCTTCTTCTTGACGTTGGGATTGACCTCCTTGGCGCCGGCGAAGAAGGCGTTGACCAGGCGGTTCACTTCCGGAATGCCCATCGCGGCGACCGCGCCCACGGTGCCCGACTTCGACATCTTGCCGGCGATCATGCCGGAGAGATAAGCGGGCTCGTGGATCCAGTTGTCGAAGACGCCGAAATTGGGTTCGGCGGGCCCAGCACCCGAGCCGAACAGCCACGCCGTCTTCGGGAATTGCTTGGCCGTGCGGCGCGATTCACGCTCGGCGGCGAAGGCGTCGCCCAGCACCAGCTGGTAGCCGCCCTGCGCGTATTCGCGCATCACGCGGCTGAAGTCGGCGGTCTGGACCTTTTCCGACCATTTATATTCGATGCCCAGTTCCTTCTCGGCCTTTTGCAGCGCGACATGGATCTGGTTGTCCCACGGTTCCTCGATCGGGGTGGCGAAGATCGCCGCCACCTTCAGCTTCTTGTCCTTGGCGAAAGCCGCGCCGGGCAGCACGGTGGCCGCGAGACCGAGCGCGCCGAGTTCCAGCACGCTGCGCCGCGACAGGCCCGTGCGTTGCGTTCTTCTACGTTCGTTTTCCATTGAAGTTCCCCTCTGCTCGACGGCCGTGTCGAGCCGGCCGTTCAAAAGATGTCAGACGCCCGAGACTATGGAACGGCGTCCAACTTTTGTCCATATGGTCAAATTTGATCCGGCGGTCCCGGGCCGCGATTGTCTCCTTCGTCATTTGATGGCGAAGCAAGGAGCGGGGCGGGCGCCTCTTCCCACGCTCCATCCCGGCGAATGACCTCATCGCCGGCGCCGGCTCGAAAATCGCCCGACCGCTCTGTTCGCGCCGAAACTCCTAGCGCTGACCCGCGGCCTTTGCGGCAGGTCCTCCCGCAGCTCCGTCTCGGCGGCGCTGCTCGAACTGCCGGGCGACGACGGCTGGAAACGCTCGATGCGAGGCCGCCGGCGCAGCCAAATCGTGACGCTGTTCTCCGCCGCCGATCCGCCGCTGCCGGCAGGGCAGGCCGAAAGGTTGGCCGTGATCGTGCCGCAGTTGATGCGCATCCCCTGACATTGATCAGCGAAAAACGGCTGCGCGACGGCGTACTGGAGGATTGCGGCGGATGCTTAGCCGGCATCTGGAGACGGGCGAGGGCAGCCCCGCGGCTAGTTGTCCACCCGGCCGAAGGGCGGAACGTCGCCGATGACTTCGCGCTGGTCCTTGCCGCAGGCGAAGGTCTTCGCTTTTTCGTCGGCGAGCTTGCGGGCCTGGTCGTTGGCCTGCGGGTTGCCGGTGGCCAAGACCAGGCCGACGGTGCAGCCCTGATGCTCTTCCGGCTGCGCGACCTTGGCGACGACCAGCACGTCGGTCGATTTCTTTTCGTCCTCTGGGTTGCTGACCGAGCGGCGATGTATGGCGGCAAAGGGGACGGCGATGTCGCCATTGGTCTCGATCCGCCATTCCACCTTCGGGCCGGAGCCGTTGAAGGCGGTGAAGCTCTCCCAGACAGCGGTCATGTCGTCGGAGGGGAAGCCATAATAGACGGATTCGCGCGCGTCGTCGTAGCCGATCAGCACCGGGTAGCCGCGATAGCCGGAGCAGACGAGGCTCGCCCAGTCGCCGTCGCCTTGCGCAGCCTGCGCATAGGTCACGCAGTCCTTCTTCCAGTCGAGATCGGTGTAGGCGCTGGAGATGTCGCCGGCCTTGGCTGCCTGGCAGAATCCGGCGAGGACAAGCGGGAGAAGAAGGGCACGCATGACGGACAACTCCGTTTCGAGTTGTCGAAAGGGTATCGCCAATCGCTATTTCTTCAAGCTGGCCTCAATGAGCAGGTCGGCGTTGCGGGCGACTGCCGCGGCCGGCCCGCCCAAACCAAAGAGCTGACCGCTGATATAGGCTCCCTCGATGAGAAGCAGCAGCCCGTCGCCCAGCGTGTCGGAATCGGCGGCCCCCATCGCTGCCGCCATGGCGCGCAAACGCCGGCGCAGTTCCTGCTTGTTGCTCTCACTGACGATGCGGGCCGGGTGGCCGCGCTCCGGATATTCCACCGCCGCGTTGGTCATGCCGCAACCGCGATAATCCGGCCTCTGCGTGCGTTTGCCGACACGGGTCAGGAAAGCGATGATCTGTGCGCGCGGATCGCCGGGATGCGCCGCGACGGTCTCGTCGAAGCGCTCCCAGAACTCCAGATCGTATTTGCGCAGGTAGGAAGCTGCGAGCTCGTCCTTCGACGGGAAGCTGCGGTAAAGGCTCGGCTTGGTGACCCCCGCGCGCCTGACGATTTCGTCAACACCGATCGCCCGTATGCCCTCGCGATAAAAGAGGTCGCGCGCCACATCCAGGATCTTATCCGCCGCCTTGGGAACAGCGGCCACGTTCAACGACGCTTCAATTTTATTGTCCGATGGCATGCAAACAACTCGCTTGACAATGTTACTGACCGGTACGTATGTATGGCGCCGTTCCATTGCAACGTACCGGTCAGTAACATGATAGCCCAGTCTCGCCCGTTTGGCCAGCGCTACGCATTCGTCGTCGTTGCCGTCATTTTCCTCTGCCTGCTGATCGCCGCCGGCCTTCGCTCGGCACCATCGGTGATGATGGTTCCGCTGGAAGAAAGCTTCGGCTGGCGCCGCGACGTGACCTCCTGGGCCGCTAGTATCGGCATCCTGCTCTACGGGCTGACCGGGCCGTTCGCGGCGGCGCTGATGGAGCGTATCGGGCTGCGCCGCACGCTGCTCGGATCGCTGCTGGTGATGTCGGGATCGACGGCGCTCAGCCTGTTCATGACCGAGCCCTGGCATCTTTTCCTCACCTGGGGCGTGCTTTCCGGCATCGGCTCGGGCGCGGTGGCGAGCGTGCTCGGCGCCACCATCGTCAACCGCTGGTTCAAGACCAATCGCGGCCTGATGATGGGGTTGATGTCGGCCTCCAGCGCCACCGGCATGCTGGTGTTCCTGCCGGTGATCGCCTCGCTGGCGCAAAGCGGCGGCTGGAAGCCGGTGGCGATTGCCGTGGCGCTTGCCACTGCCGCGCTGATCCCGTTCGTCTTACTGCTGGTGCCGGAGCGTCCCGCCTCGATAGGCCAGGTGCGCTACGGCGCCGATGCCGACGACGTGCCGCCGGTATCGCCGGCCTCTCAAGGCAATTTCCTGGCGCATACGCTGAACACGTTGCGCCGCGCCGCCGGCACAAGGGTGTTCTGGTATCTCTTCGCCACCTTCTTCGTCTGCGGCTTCACCACCAACGGCCTCGTCGGCACGCATCTCATCGCCTTCTGCGGCGACATGGGCATCGGCGAGGTGCAAGCTGCCGGACTGCTGTCGATGATGGGCATCTTCGACCTGATCGGCACTACGCTGTCCGGCTGGCTCACCGACCGTTTCGATCCGCGCAAGCTGCTCGGCGTCTATTACGCCGTGCGCGGCCTGTCGCTGATCTACCTGCCCTATTCCGGCTTCTCGGCGACCAGCCTGATCATCTTCGCCGTGCTCTACGGGCTCGACTGGATTGCTACCGTGCCGCCGACGCTCAGGCTCGCCAACGAGGCCTTCGGCGACCGCAGCGGGCCGATCGTGTTCGGCTGGATCGTCGCCGGCCACCAGGTGGGCGCGGCAGCGGCGGCAGCCTTCGGCGGCACGATGCGCGAGCTGCAGGGCAATTACGAGCTGGCGTTCCTGATCGCCGGCATGACGGGCATTGCGGCGGCGTGCATCTCGCTCTTGATCAACACGAGCAGGCCGGCCTTCGAGCCGGAGCCGCAGGCGGCTTAAGGCGCGCCTTCCGCTTCTCCCAAGAGGGGAGAAGGGGAGGTGCACTGTTATCAAAACTTCATGGTTCCGAGATGCGCCTGAAACATTGAGGCGAGAGCTTGGCGGTCCCGTTCAACGCCACCCGGAGACAGCCATGAACAAGCTTTCCCTCACCCGCCGCGCTTTCGTCACCTCGGCCAGCGCCTTCGGCCTTGTCGGCGCCTCCGGACTGGCAATGCCTTATTATTCCCGCGCCAGCCAGCGCCCGGCCTTCACGCATGGCGTCCAATCCGGCGACGTCGACGCCACCTCCGGCATGGTGTGGACCCGCACCGACCGCCCGGCACGCGTGATGTATGAAGTGTCGACGACCGAGAGCTTCGCCAACGCCACGCGGCTTGCGCCGCTCGATACTTCGCCCGCCAGCGACTATACGGTGAAGCGGCTGCTCACCGACCTCGCCTCCGACCAGGATATCTTCTACCGCATGGTGGCGGCCGACCTGTCAGACATCAACGCCGTCTCCGAGCCGATCGTCGGCCGCTTCCGCACCGCGCCGTCCTCGAAGCGCGACGTGCGCTTCGCCTGGTCGGGCGACACCGCCGGCCAGGGCTGGGGCATCGACGAGACCGGCATGAAGACCTATTCGACCATCGCCAAGCACACGCCCGACTTCTTCCTGCACTCAGGCGACACGATCTATGCCGACGGCGCCATGAAGGACGAGGTCGACCTGCCCGGCGGCGGCAAGTGGAAGAACGTCGTCATGATCGACGGCAAGCGCAAGGTCGCCGAGACGCTGGACGAGTACCGCGACCAGTGGAAATACAACATGATGGACAAGCACGTGCTTGGCCTCTCCGCCATCTGCCCGACCTTCTACCAGTGGGACGACCACGAGGTGCTGAACAACTGGTCGGATTCGAAGGACCTCACCGCCGACAACCGCTACACGGAGAAATCCATCCACGTGCTGGCGGCCAGGGCCGCGCGCGCCTTCCACGAAATGACGACCATCCGTTACGAGCCGTCGGAGCCGGGCCGTGTCTACCGCAAGATCTCGCATGGCCCGCTGCTCGACGTGTTCTTCCTCGACATGCGCTCCTATCGCGGCCCCAATGGGCCCAATCTGGATGAAGCGCTGACGCCGAAGGCGCGCATGATCGGCGAGGAGCAGTCCAAGTGGCTGAAGCGCGAGCTGGCGAATTCCAAGGCGACCTGGAAGATCATCGCCGCCGACATGCCGCTCAGGCTCGTCGTCTGGGACGACGCGGCGAAGAAGGTCGGCTTCGAGGCCGTTAGCAATAACGACAATGGCGCGCCGAAGGGCCGGGAGCTCGAATTTGCCGACGTGCTGCGTTTCATCAAGAATGCCGGCATCACCAACACGTTGTGGCTCACCGCCGACGTCCACTACACCGCAGCGCATTACTACAACCCCGACAAGGCGAAGTTCCAGGATTTCAATCCATTCTGGGAGTTCGTCTCCGGCCCGATCCATGCCGGCACCTTCGGCCCCAATGAGCTCGACATGACGTTCGGTCCGGAGCTGAAGTTCATCAAGGCGCCGACCGCAGAGCAGGGCCAGAACCTGCCGCCGTCGGCTGGCCTGCAGTTCTTTGGGCTGGTCGATATCTCCGGTGCCACGGAACAGCTTACCGTGCGCTTGATGGACCGCGACGACAACGAGCTCTTCAAGGTCACGCTCGACCCGGTGCGGTCGGCCTAAAGGCTTTTCTCTAGGAAAGACGGCGACCGCGCATGGCGCGGTCGTTAATCCGGATAACAGGCCCGGGGAATGTTCGGCCAGACCGCGGTGTCGCAGTTGGCGTCCTTCTGGCGCTGCTTGAAGGCGGCGCTGACCGGGCCGGTGACGATCGGGTCGACGCCGTCGGGAGCGTCCGCGAACATCTGCTGGGCGGTTCTGGCGTCGGGCGGCGATATCGGGTCGGCGTCCCTGAGTGCTGCTGCCGACTGCGCGGCGCCCACCGCGACGAGCAGGCCAAGCGCCGCCCACGCAAAAACCGGACGCAATCTGGACATCTGATCGGTCATCAACATCGAACTGTCCGGCCCCTCAAAGGTTCCGCCTTGGTTAACAAAATCATTTCACACCAAGACGTTTAAGAATCAGTGACCATTTATTTGGGGTCGGGCCTCCCCTTTCGCAATTGCGAAAAACCTTGTATGAGCCGCCCAACCGAAAAAGGCGGCGCCTCTGGCCTGCTGCCTGCAACGCTCCCGAGACCAGACAAATGAACCTCCGCAATATCGCGATCATCGCGCATGTCGACCATGGCAAAACCACCCTCGTCGACCAGCTTCTAAGACAGTCCGGCGCCTTCCGCGACAACCAGCGCGTGGCCGAGCGCGCCATGGATTCCAACGACCTCGAAAAGGAACGCGGCATCACCATCCTGGCCAAGGCGACCTCGGTCGACTGGCATGGCACCCGCATCAACATCGTCGACACGCCCGGACACGCGGACTTCGGCGGCGAGGTCGAGCGCATCCTTTCGATGGTGGATTCGGCGATCGTGCTCGTCGATGCCGCCGAAGGGCCGATGCCGCAGACCAAATTCGTCGTCGGCAAGGCGCTCAAGGTCGGCCTGCGCCCCATCGTCGTCATCAACAAGATCGACCGTCCGGACGCCCGCCATGTCGAGGTGGTCAACGAGGTGTTCGACCTGTTCGCCGCGCTCGACGCCACCGACGAGCAGCTGGACTTCCCGATCCTCTACGGGTCGGGCCGCGACGGCTGGGTTTCGGAAAACCCCGAGGGCCCGAAGGACCAGGGGCTGGCGCCGCTGTTCGATCTGGTCGTCAAGCATGTGCCGGCTCCAACCGTCCATCCCGGCCCGTTCCGCATGATCGGCACGATCCTTGAAGCCAACCCCTTCCTCGGCCGCATCATCACCGGTCGCATCGAGTCCGGCACGCTGAAGGCTAACCAGGCGGTCAAGGTGCTGCATCACGACGGCACGCAGATCGAGACGGGACGCATCTCGAAGATACTCGCCTTCCGCGGCCTTGAGCGCCAGCCGATCGAGGAAGCGCAGGCGGGTGACATCGTGGCCATCGCCGGCCTGTCGAAGGGCACCGTCGCCGATACGTTCTGCGATCCGTCCGTGACCGAACCGCTGCATGCGCAGCCGATCGATCCGCCGACCGTGACGATGTCCTTCCTCGTCAACGACAGTCCGCTTGCAGGCACCGAGGGCGACAAGGTTACCAGCCGAGTCATCCGTGATCGCCTGCTGCGCGAGGCCGAGGGCAATGTCGCGCTGAAGATCGAGGAATCGTCTGAAAAGGACTCCTTCTTCGTCTCCGGCCGCGGCGAATTGCAGCTCGCCGTGCTGATTGAGACGATGCGCCGCGAAGGCTTCGAGCTTGCCGTGTCGCGACCGCGCGTCGTCATGCAGAAGGGCGAGAACGGCGAATTGCTGGAGCCTGTCGAGGAAGTCGTCATCGACGTCGACGAGGAGCATGCCGGCGTCGTCGTGCAGAAGATGTCGGAGCGCAAGGCCGAGATGGTCGAGCTGCGTCCGTCCGGCGGCAACCGCCAGCGCCTCGTCTTCCATGCTCCGACGCGCGGCCTGATCGGCTACCAGTCGGAACTGCTGACCGATACGCGCGGCACCGCCGTGATGAACCGGCTGTTCTTCGCCTACGAGCCCTATAAGGGCGAGCTGCCCGGCCGCACCAATGGGGTGCTGATCTCCAACGAGCAGGGCGAGTCCGTCGCCTATGCCATGTGGAACCTCGAAGACCGCGGCCCGATGATCATCGATCCGGGCGTCAAGGTCTATCAGGGCATGATCATCGGCATCCATTCGCGCGACAACGACCTCGAGGTGAACGTGCTCAAGGGCAAGAAGCTCACCAACATCCGCGCCGCCGGCAAGGACGAGGCGGTCAAGCTGACGCCGCCGATCCGCATGACGCTGGAGAGGGCGCTGGCCTGGATCCAGGACGACGAGCTGGTCGAGGTGACGCCGAAGACCATCCGCCTGCGGAAGCTCTATCTCGACCCGAACGAGCGCAAGCGTTTCGAGAAGGCCGCCAAGGTGATGGGCGCAGCCTAAGGTTCGCGAAGAGGGTTCAGAAAGAGGGAGCGGATGCTCCCTCTTTTCGTTTCAAGGGCGAGCGGCCGACAGGATGGCGTTGCAGTCGGCCTCCCCGGCCAGATCGATGCGGACCGTCAAGCCGTCACGAACCGGCTTGCGCAGGGCCTTGGCGCCATCCGGTTCGACGGCCAACCGCTTGCGGTCGTCCAGCGCCTGGAGCCTTGACCGAGAAAGGCCGAGCTCGCCGGCAAGCAGGCGGTCGAGCCGCAAAGGCGTTGTACCCTCAAGTCGAAGTTCGAGTGCGAGCACGGTCGGCCTTTCCGGCTTGCCGCCCAGTAGCTCCCGACGCACCATGACATCGGAAAATTCCTCGATCCGGCCGGCCCGGCCGCGCAGCGCCGTGGCATCGAAAGCAAAGTGGCGCACGAGCGCCGGATCGTTGCCTTCGAGCGCGGCGAGCAGGGCTGGCTCGATGTGGCGGCGGTTTCTCCGCTCCAGAATGGCGAAATTCCAGGAATTGTCGCAGTCGACGCAGCGGTATATCAGCCAGACGTCGATGAGCTTGCCGTTGGCGTTGACACGGAACTTTTCGCTGCACAGATACGGCCTGACGCCGCCGCAGCGATTGCAGTTGATGAGAGGTCGAGGCGCGGTTGCGGAAGCGATCGTCCATTGGACACTCAAGGTAGACATGCCGGTAGGCCCTTCCCGTCGGGAAGTCCGTCAGGCCGGCACTGTCCGAGATGCCCTTTTTGTCGAGCATGATCTTTTCCGAAAACCGGGTACCACTTTTCGGAATCATGCTCGTACGGGCACGGCGTGGCGAAGGCTGTGTTGTGATGTCAGTCGTTCGGCGCGGAAGTTGCGCACGGCAGCGGCTCAGCAATGCCAAACCGGTCTCGAACCGCCGCCTGAAGAACACATGAAAATGAAGCAGGCCGCGCCAATGGCTGCGCCTGCGGTGCATTCGGAGGAGCTGGCGAGACCGGCGGTTACTG
>Ga0315336_1002906_pt1 | contig 24449 bp, 12 predicted proteins | sample ASW5metaG_FD_204512 | JGI IMG/M metagenome (GOLD analysis project Ga0315336, IMG submission 204512) | Ammonia-oxidizing marine archaeal communities from Monterey Bay, California, United States - ASW #5 | ecosystem: Environmental > Aquatic > Marine > Intertidal zone | place: USA: California... | reverse complement strand
CCCAGTGAAGGCAAGCCCAGTGAAGGCAAGCCCAGCGAAGGCAAGCCCAGTGAAGGCAAGCCCAGTGAAGGCAAGCCCAGTGAAGGCAAGCCCAGTGAAGGCAAGCCCAGCGAAGGCAAGCCCAGTGAAGGCAAGCCCAGTGAAGGCAATCAGGATCAGTCCAAGCAGACACCCGGTCGTGAAGAGTTGGAGAAAGCGCGGCGTGAAATGGAACGCGCGATTGAAGAGTTGAAAAAGAAGAATCGCGACGGTGCGTCGGACCGACAGGACGAGGCTCTCAAGAACTTGATCGCCGCTAAAGAGAAGCTCGAGGAGATTCTGCGTCAGTTGCGTGAGGAAGAACGTGAATTGATTCTGGCCGCGTTGGAAGCACGATTTCAGAAGATGCTGACAATGCAGGTCATTGTCTTGAATGCGACGATCAACCTTTCCAAGACGCCCGAACCCGAACGCAAGAACAGTCGATTCACCGGCCGCTCACTCGAATTGGCTCGGCTGGAGGAAGACATTGTTCTGGAAGCCGACAAGGCTCTGACGATCCTGAAAGCTGAAGGGACGTCGGTTGCATTTCCAATTGCGGTTGAAGACTTGCGTTCGGACATTCTCACCGTCGTAAGGCGATTGGAGGACAGCAAGGTCTTCGATTTAACTCAGGCGATCGAGCGGGACATCGTTGAGGCCCTGGAAGAGATGGTCGATGCGCTCCAGCGAGAAATGGAAAAGAAGGACGGTGAATCGGAGAGCAAGCCACAGGACAAAAAAGGTGATCCGGTTCTGGTCGACAAATTGGCAGAACTGAAAATGCTGCGGACGTTGCAGAAACGAATTAACCGTCGCACGCGAACATTGGCACGTTTGATTGATGGCGAGCAGGCCCAGGATCCGGACGTAGTCAATCAATTGCAGGAACTGTCTCGTCGGCAGGCGCGCGTGGTGCAGACTGCGCGGGACATTGCCAACACGCGTGCGAACTAGCCGGGATCCTGAGTGTGCGGGGATCCGCGGGAAAGCGGCGGATGATGTGTGACGAATAGTGAGAAAACTGCCACGGGAGTCAGCCATGTGCGGCAAGACACATTCACCGCGGTTTCGGAGTTTCAAGATAATGGCTCGGTTTGGAATTGTGGTCTCCGTTGGAATTCTGGTTTCCATTGCAACAGGGGTCCAGGCTGCAGACAGCCAGTCGGCGGAAGAGGAGTTGTACGCCGCGCGTTCCCTTGACGAAGTCCGCAGTGCGGCACTGCAGTGGGTGGCTGCGCGAAAACTCAGCGATCAGCGCGTGTTGCAGTCGGTCGGCAAAGTCTGGGTGGTCGAAGCGGATCAGACGCTGCCAGCGTCGGAGTTGCTGTCGCGTGTTCTGGAGACGTTTCGTCTGGCCGATCCGGACTCTAAACGGTTCATGGATCACTGTTCACTGACCGATGCGCCGCTGCTGGCTCCGCGGATCAAGCCATTGTTGGATCGCGACAAGGATCCGTTTTATCAGGTCAACATGACGTTGTTCTACGGCCGGTATCTGGCTCAGCGCCGAATGTACGACGAGGCCTTGGATGTCCTGAAGCCACTGGATGCTCACCAGGTGATCGACCCGGCAAGTTGTTTATTTTTTACTGCGGTATGCCAACACCAGTTGCTCAAGAAAAAAGATGGTTTGGCGACGATCCAGCATTTGTTGCAGGATACGGAAGGCGTTCCGGTCGCTTATTCAACAGTGGCCTCTTTGATGCAGTACGAACTGAAAGCTCTGCGTGACAAGTCGCTGGACGACATCACTCGCCGGATGTCGGATGTGGAGCGGAGATTGGATTTGGGACGCAGCGGTCAGAAGGTCCAGAAGCGTGAGCAAGAGATCATCGCTCTGCTTGATGAGCTGATCGAGCGGATGGAGCAAAGCGGCGGTGGCGGAGGCGGTGGTGGTGGAGCGAGCGGCAACCAGCCTTCGGGGCCGGCCAACGACAGTAGCGTGGGCGGGCAAAAGGGGCCCGGGGATGTTGATCGCAAGAATGTCGGCAAGCGGGGATTGTGGGGCGCATTGCCACCCAAGGCCGAAGCACGCGTCAAACAGGACGCCGCCCGCAAGTTTCCGCCGCATTATCGAGAAGCGATCGAACGCTACAGCCGCAAGTTGTCGAATCGACGCGCCTATTCCGGAAAGTGAAGCGCATGGGGGCAGGCCAACTGTTATTGGTAGCGGCAATGGTTGCCGCGCCGGAAGCCGAGGTGACGACGGTGGCGGGGCGTCCGTCTCTGGTATTATCTCCGACCACGGCGCAACGCGGAATGCCCGTCTATCGGCTGGAAGGGACTCGGCATTCCGGAGAGTTGGTGTCGGTCACTTCCGAATCGGTTGTTCTGCGGCAGGAAGGAAAGTCGACCACGATCCCGACGGCCGAAATCATGGACATCATGTTGACGGGTCCGGATGCGGAAGAGGAGGCGGGCACTTCGCGGACGCGGGTTGAACTCACGGATGGATCTGTTGTGCATTGTTCGGCAGTCACTGTGGAAGGTCGGTCCGCCGCGATTCAGTCCAGCAGCATTGGAGAGATGCGGGTTCCCAGGACGCAGTTGCGCAGTATCCGGTTTCATGAACCGGGCGTTCTGAGCGATGAATGGAATGGTTTGAAGACCAGGAAATCGAAATCGGACCTGCTGGTGATCCGGAAAGAAACGAAGTTCAGCAAGGGCGAAAAAACGATCGTGAGGAAGTCGCTGGATTTTCTGCAAGGTGCCGTCAGCCGTGTTGGCCCCCAGGCCATCGCTTTTCAGATCGACGGAAACGAGATTCCCGTGAAACGTGAACGGGTTTTCGGCATCGTGTATGCCAACCAGGTTCAGGATTCCGGTGGGAGCTCCAGCGTGTACACGACGGCTGGAGATGTGATCAGGTCGCGCGGTTTCAGCATCAGCGAAGGGCGAGTGACCGTTGATACGCTTGCGGGAGGTACGATCCAACCGAAGATTTCGAGCATCCGGCGAGTTGACTTTGGCAGCGCGCGTGTCCAATACCTCTCCGACCTGGAACCGCGCGACGTGAAATACACTCCGTTTTTCGATCATGTGTACAAGTACCGCCGTGACATGAACGAGGATGGCCAACCGCTGCGGATTGATGGCAAGGTCTTCGAACGCGGTTTGTACATCCATTCCAAGGCCAAAATTGTCTACCGCCTGGCTGGTGGCTATCGTCGCTTTCAGGCCTGCGTGGGTATCGATCAACTGGTTGGACGTCTTGGTGATGTGCATGTGGTAATTTCTGGAGATGGTACGGCTTTGTTTGAAGCGGATGTTCGTGGAATCGACAAGCCGCGCGTCCTGGATCTGGATGTGAAAGACGTGCGTGATCTGGAGATTCTGGTTGATTTTGGACGAGACCTGGATATTTCCGACCACCTCGATCTGGGCGATGCCAAGTTGTTGCGCTGAAGACGCGCCAGCACGCTGGCTGTCAGACAGCGACAACGAAACAGGGGGAATCATGCGGGGGACGCTGATCACGTGTGTTGGCCTGCTGGTCTGCGGAGCATCCGTGGCCCAGGCGGTCGATTCGGCAGTCTTGCAGGCCGAGCGCGCCCGCGTTGCCGTTGTTGAAAAGGTGGCAGCGTCGGTGGTGGCGATTTTTGCTCGAGGTGGCGCGGGTGGCGGGTCGGGTGTCCTGATCAGTGCCGACGGGTATGCGTTGTCGAATTTTCATGTCACCCGTGGTGCTGGCGATTTCATGAAATGCGGTCTCAACGACGGCAAATTGTATGACGCCGTGATCGTGGGGATCGATCCAACCGGAGACGTCGCGCTGATTCAGCTGCTGGGACGCACCGATTTTCCTTACGCCGAACTCGGTGACAGCGATGCGCTGCAGGTGGGAGACTGGGTGCTGGCCATGGGGAACCCCTTTCTGTTGGCGACGGACTTTCGGCCAACCGTGACGTACGGCATCGTCAGTGGAGTACACAGGTATCAGTATCCGGCTGGAACATTCCTGGAATACTCCGATTGCATCCAGGTTGATGCATCGATCAACCCCGGTAACTCGGGTGGACCGCTGTTCAATTCCGCAGGCGGCCTGGTCGGTATCAACGGCCGCGGTTCGTTCGAGAAGCGAGGGCGCGTCAATTCTGGGGCGGGATATGCGATATCGATCAACCAGATCAAGAATTTCATGGATCATCTGCGCAGTGGAAGAATCGTCGACCACGCCACGTTGGGGGCTACCGTGACAACGCAAGTCGACGGGGCTGTGGTCATTGACGGCGTTCTCGAACAGTCGGAAGCGTTTCGCCGAGGCATGCGATCCGGCGACGAGCTGGTGAGTTTTGGAGGCCGTCCGATCCGCAGTGTGAATGAATTCAAGAATGTGCTGGGTATTTATCCCAAAGGCTGGAAGCTGCCGCTGGTGTACCGGCGTGAAGCCGAAACTCAGGACGTTGTCGTGAGGCTACGTGCGCTGCACCGTGAGTCTGAGTTGGTGCCGCGCAAGAAACCGCAACAGCCCCGTCCGGGGCCTAAGCGGCCGGCGCGGCGCGCCGCGCAACCCAAAAACCAGCCGCCGGAACAGTACAAGCAGATGTTGGTCAAGAAGCCCGGATTTGCCAATTTCTATTTCAATCGGCGGGAACAGGATCGGTTGCTCGCTCAACTGGCGGAGTCCGGTGATTTTTCCAACGTGTCGGGATTGTGGCGGTTGGAAGGCAAGACGTCGGACAATGTGAGCTTTGCATTCACGCTGGCCAAGAGCGGATTGGGACTCGAGCTGGGGAAAGCCGTGTTCACGCAGGCACTGGGTGAAGACATCGAACTTGCGGACGAGCCTCCCCATACGGGTGGCTTGCTCGTTGCCATGCATCATTACAAACAGTTGTTGACCGAAGGCCCCGACGCGTTCAGCGAGAGCTACTACCTCGGCAGTGAACCGCTGGATGGTCTGGGAGAACGTGTGGACGTTCTGGTCACCGGTCGTGGTCTGGTGGAAACTCGCTGGTATTTCAGCAAGCAGAACCAGCGACTTGTCGGCTTCGATACGCGATTGGAACAGGACGTAGATGAATGCGAAATTCGGATTCTGGAGCAAGGGGCGAGCGCTGGACGGACGTTGCTGCGCGTGATGCAGGTTTCTTCGGCTGGAAAGCGGTTTGCATTGTTCCGGGTCGAACAGTTCCAACTCAAGGCGGCGGCTGAATGAACACGGTTCGAAATCACAGTTGTGGATCTCGGCGAAGATGGCTTGTCGTCCTGGTGGCCCTGGCCGCCTGTGGCCCGACAACACAGGCCGCTCTGGCCGCGTCTCCGGCGATTGAATCCGCGTTGCCCAGGATCGTGAAGATCTTTGGCGCCGGCGGAATTCGCAATTTGTATTCGTATAGCACGGGATTCCTCGTCTCGGCCGAAGGGCACGTGGCCACGGTGTGGAGCCACGTCCTGGACGCAGACTCCGTCGCTGTCGTCCTGAACGACGGTCGCCGATTTGAAGCCACTGTATTGGGTGCCGAGCCTCAGTTGGACCTGGCGGTGATCAAACTGCAGACGGATGCCAAGGATTTTCCGTTCTTTGATCTGAAACAGGCAGTCGAAGTCGGACCGGGAACCCGCATCCTCGGGTTCAGCAACATGTTCAAAGTCGCCACGGGAGACGAACCCGTTTCGGTCCTGCACGGAGTGGTGGCGGCCCGTACAAAGCTGACCACCCGCCGAGGTGCTTTTGAAACGGCATACCAGGGGACTGTGTATGTTGTGGATGCGATTACCAATAATCCCGGTGCCGGTGGCGGGATCGTGACCACACGTACGGGGCAACTGGTGGGCATGATCGGCAAAGAACTGCAGAATGCTCAGAGCAATACCTGGATCAACTACGCGATACCGATCGACGAACTTCAGGAGACCGTGGGTGAGATCATCACCGGACGCTTCAAGAGACGTGAAGACAAGCCGCAGCCGGAGTCGACGATCGCCAATTATCGTCCGTTGGACTTCGGACTCGTGATGGTTCCCGATGTGCTGTTTCGGACTCCCGCGTTCATCGATTCGGTCGTCGGTTCCTCGGATGCGCACAAAGCGGGATTGCGAGCGAATGACCTGGTCATGTTTGCCAACGACGAACTGGTTCAGTCGTGCCGTTCGCTGAAAAGGGAACTGGGACGGTTGGAAGCCGGCGACACGCTGCGACTGATTGTTCGCCGAGACAATCAACTGGTGTCGGTGGAACTGGAAGTCCCGCGAAAACTCAAACCATAAGGACACGACCATGCGCGGTATGTGTGTTGCGCTGGGCGTCCTGGTGGCGTGCCTGTGCTGCCCGGGATCATCAACAGCGCAGCAAGATCTCGATGCCTTGTTGGAACAATCGTTCAAACAGGCAGCGGCTCTGCTCAATCCTTCCATTGTGCAGATCCAGACGGTAGGCGGGCTCGATCGAGTGGCCGGTGTGGTGACGGGGACCGGGCCCACCACCGGAGTGGTCGTGTCCGAGGATGGATTCATCGTTTCCAGTGCCTTCAATTTCGCTGCCAAGCCCGCTTCGATTCTGGTCAATCTGCCCGATGGCCGGCGTCTGCCCGCGCGGTTGGTTGCCAACGATCATGCGGCCAAGATCACATTGTTGAAAGTTGAGGCCGAGAACCTGATTCCGGCCAAGGCGGCTCCCCGCGAGGCGTTTCGCGTGGGACAGTGGTCGCTGGCGCTGGGACGGACCTATACGAATGCGTTTCCCAGTGTTTCCGTGGGCATCATCAGTGCGTTGGACAGGGCCTGGGGTCGCGCCGTGCAAACGGATGCCAAGGTGTCACCGGTGAATTATGGCGGCCCGTTGGCCACGATCGAAGGCAAGGTCTATGGGATACTGGTCCCGCTCTCGCCACGCGGACAAACCGAAACCGCCGGGGTCGAATGGTATGACTCCGGTATCGGATTCGCGATTCCTCTGGTCGACATTTACCGCGTGCTCGATCGACTGAAACAAGGCGAGAATCTCAAACCTGGCCTGTTGGGTATCAACTTCGAGGGCCGTGATCAGTTCGGACCGGCGACCATAGGTATGGTCCGCCCCACCTCGCCGGCTGCTGAAGCGGGGCTAAAAAAAGGTGATCGCATCACCATGATTGATAACGCTCCAATCGCTCGAAAATCGCACGTGCGGTACGCTCTGGGGCGCAAGTATGCCGGAGACATGATTCGTCTCCAGGCGCGGCGAAGCGACCAGGAAATCTCCGTCCAACTGAAGCTGACGGACAAGCTGCTGGACTATCAGTCGCCCTATCTGGGACTGTTGCCCGAACGCGAGGAAACCGCGGAGGCCCCCGTGGCCGAGGGAGTCGTTGTGCGTTATGTGTTTCCCGAGAGTCCAGCGGCTCAGGCCGGATTGATGAAGCGCGATCGGATCACCGCCATTGCGGGCAAACCTGTGACGGATTCCGCTGCGTTGATGCGTGCCATGGTCGGAATGGCGCCCGATGACAAAGTCAGCCTGTCGTTTGTTCGCCAAGGCCAGGTCCAGCCGCTGGAATTGACTCTGGGAGCGTTGCCCGACAGGATTCCTGGAGAGCTGCCAACCGTGAGTATCCCTCCCGTTGACCGAGCGGACGCCAAAGCGGCGGATCCCAAAATCGGTCGGTTTACGGTCGAATTGCCGGCACACCAGCACAGTTACTGGGCCTACGTGCCCCCGGACTATAACCCAAACTTCCAGTATGGTTTGATGGTCTGGCTGCATCCCACTGGCGATACCATGGAAGCTGCAATCATGCGATTGTGGAAGTCCGTGTGTGAGCGTCGCAATTTGATGATCATCGCTCCCAAAGCCGGCAATCCTCGAGGTTGGAATCCGGCGGAATCGGTGTTCGTCAAAGCAGCGGTCGAGGATTTCGTGAAACAGTATCCGATCGACCGCAGCCGCATCTTCGCTCACGGCTACGCCACTGGCGGCGCGTTCGCATTGAGTTTGCTGTTCAAGGAACGCGAACTGTTCGCTGGAGCCGCAGTGGCTTCCGCGACCTTGAGGACAGCGCCTCCGCCCAACACTCCCGATTACAGAATCCAACTCCACTTCAACTCCGGATCAGCGGACGCCGATCACGCTCGGGTGGCGCGAACTGTTGAGGGTCTGCGCAAAATGAAGTACCCCGTCAGTTTTGGGATCGCCAAAGATCGCTCTAAGAAATACCCGTCACAAGAAGATGTGCGCGAAATCGGTCGTTGGGCGGACAGCCTTGATCGCATCTGATCACGCCTCTCATGTCCACGTAACCCGCGTCCGCTGAGTTCCTGTATGACAACAACCGAGCTGGCTGAAGTGATCTTTCTGGGCGTTGTACAGGGCATTGCCGAATTCCTGCCGATCAGTTCATCCGGACATCTCGTCCTGATCCGGCAACTGGTGGGACTGACAGTTGCGGTCGGCGACGATTCCGCCGCCGGACTGCGGTTGAATGTGGCGTTGCACTGCGGAACGCTGATGTCGATTCTGGCGGTGTATCACAACGACATCTGGCGTCTGCGCAAGGACCAGGCATTGTGGGTTGCGATTGTGTGCGCCACGTTTCCCGTCGCCGTCGTGGGACTGCTCTTCAAACAGACGCTGGAATCCACTTTCGAAAATCCCCTGGTGGCTTCCTGCGGCTTGATGGTGACAGCCGTGATGTTGCTGGTCTGCCAACGGGTCGAACGGGGGACGGTCGACATGTCACGCTTCGCCGTGCCGGCGGCCCTGGTGGTCGGCTTGTTTCAGAGTCTGGCGATCGTCCCGGGGATCTCACGGTCCGGCAGCACGATCACCGGTGGACTCGTCATGGGGTTGAATCGAGAGGATGCGGCCAGATTCTCGTTCTTGATCGCGATACCGGCCATCGGTGGAGCCGCCACATTGTATGCCTGGGACCTGTTCGCTCAGGGAGGCTTGGGTTCGTTGAACGCTCTGTTGCCGATGATGGTTGGCACCGCGACCTCGTTCGTTGTGGGTTGGCTCGCCTTGCGCTGGTTGCTGGCTTTTCTGGCTCGTGGACGCCTGCAGTGGTTTGCAGCCTATTGTTTCGGCGTCGGTGCCCTGAGCGCGCTGTGGGAATGGCTGGCCTGATCGGTTGCGACTCGGTCCCAAGCGAGTCCATCTGAGACTCGACGATCACAGTCGGACACGATTGGCACTCAGGCGGCGGGCGCCGGTGCCGGCCGCGTCAGATGCTGAATCATCCGTGCACCGCCCAGCAGTACGAGTGGCAGACCCAGTACGCTGGGCTCAAGCGCCAGCCACCAGACTGTACCGAGTACCAGGGCGGGTGTGCCTGGTTGGGACATGATCCATTGAGCGATTTTGGTGTGCAGCAATTTGTGAACCAGCCACACACACACAGGGACCACCAGCAGCATGCAGACGATCAATACGTTCCGCACATTGACGATCCACAGCGAAAGTTTGCCGCCACTCTTCGGCAAAGACGCCAGGATCGCGCGATCGCTCGGTACCAGTGGAGACAGTGCCGCTGGAGCGTCTTGGGGTTCTGCGGGTGTCACATTGTCAATGGTCGGTTGCAGCATGACCAATTCGGTCTGAATGTCGTTCCAGCGTTTGCGGTTCACGTCATCCGTGGCGTCGAGCGGCATCTGGGTTCGGCCCGCGAATCCCCATTGCCGGCGCAAGACGCTCTGAATCGCCACCAGACGCCGCCAAGCTGTTCTGTCGCGATCTTTGTGCAGAGACTGCAAGCGGCAGACGTCGAGTAGCCCGGTTGATTGTCGTAGCAGAAAATCTGCCGGAAGCAACCGCCGAAGACTGTTTCGAGCAGCGCAGTAGTGACTTGTGGGTTGGTCCAGCAGCAGCAGGCTCTGACCGGGAGACGCCCCGGTGACAATCGGAAACGCCACCGGAATCTGAGCCAGCAGGGCAACATCACCCGACAAATCGCGGGTCCAATACAAGTCCACCACGGCCGATGCGTCGGCTGTCACGTCGTCCAGAGCGATTTCGAAGGCCGATCCGCTGTGTTTGATTGGCTTCACGTAAGTCGTCCCATTAATCACCACGGCTCTCACAGCGGTGGCACTGGGCAATTGCATGCGCAGGTTGTGATTGGCGGCCAGGGATGCCACGTAAATCGTCGTCTGGCCGTTGACCCGTTGCGAGTCCGGAAACTGCAGATGAGTGGTCACGAGACTGATCAGATGGGTCGTGGAGTCACTGGTCGCGAAGCGGAGCAACAGCGGCTGCGTTGGCTCCTGGCGCACACGATAAATGGCCAGGTTCGACGATGCCTGATCGGCGGTCGGCAGTTGACTGGCCCACTCCGGGAGCGACGTGATCTGGCGGGACGTTGATTCGGCCTGGCCGAGTGTCAGTTGACCATTGCCTGACAGTCCGAGCAGGCGATCGCCCCACTGGCAGTCCACCAGGGTCAGCTGAGGCAATTTCCATTGTCCATCGGGTGGAATGTTCACCGGAGCGGAAATTGTCACGTCGATCGCTTTCTCGAACTCGGTTGATGGAGCGATCAACAGCAAGACGGTTCCATCGGGTTCATCAACCAGTTGCCGTTCCATTTCAACGGATGAATCGATTTGGAGCCCGTCCTTCAAGACACTCGGGATGCGAATCTTGAGTCGTCGCCGGTTGCTGTCGGCGCGGAAATGGACCAGCGTGCTGAGTTGCCAGGCGATCTGCTGCTGGTGGCTCACAATGGTGAATGTGTCGGCGATGGCCGTGCTTTGCTGGTTGGTCGTTTGAATCCGCGGCATCTTGTCGCTGTCGGCAAGCACGTACCGCCCGATCAGAGTCTCGGCTTCCAGCGACGTTTGTGGTGTCTTGCTCTCGTCTGGTTTGAGGTGTTGTGGATCGAGGATATCCACCGACAGATCCTCTGCGTGCGACAGCGTGAGATAGGACTCCAGCGTGACGGCGTCCAGCAGTCGCACGATCGGCAGTCGAGTCGAGAGCTCGGAATTACGCGGCAGGTGGGCTGTCAGGGTCAGGTTCTGCAGACCCGTGGTCTTGCTGCTGAGAAACAGGGTCAGCCGGTCGGCTTCCCGATTCCAACGCACCATCCGTTCCGCGCCGTCCTCGATGACCGACACAGATTCGATGGCCAGCCGTGGGTCGAGCCACAGCGTGTGTTGGAACGCGGGTGTCTCGTCGGTCTTGATTTCGGCCGAAACAAACCAGTCGATCCGATTGGCTCCGATCCAGGCTTCCTGCGTTTGGTAAACGCGACGCCTGGGTCGGCGTCGTTCGAGCTGAAAGGTAAAGACCGCCGGCTGGGGAACCTCAAACGCGTAATCAGACTTGCGACCATTGCTGAGCTGTTCCTGATCCAGGGGGCTGGACGATGGCGGGGCAGCCTTGAGTTTCAGTTCAAACGGCGACTGTGCCGTCATTTGTACAACGCGACGCAGAACTTCGATCCGCGGTGCGTCCGCCAAAGGAGCGGCACAGGGAACAGGGACTTCGAGCCCCTGAGTCTCGAGCGGAAGAATCAGCGAGACCGAGACGGTGAAATTGGCGGTTTGTGCCTGAGTGAATTCCACGAGCAATTGTTCGTGAGTGGGCTGTGGCGTCGAGGAGAACGACAGGAGTTGCTCGGAGTCGACGTTCAACACCCGCGACCCGGTGGGAAGTTGCAATGTCAGATAGTCCACCTGTGTGGACCGAGCCTGAAAATCAAACGTGTAGTCGTATTGCAAGTGGGATGGTGCGATGTCGACCAGACAGTGCACGGAAGATTGGATGACAGCATCGTCATTGGCCGCGGGTTCGGTGGTTGACCACCGCAGCCAGAGTGTCCGCCGCTTGCCAATATCGACGGTGAGTTGCCGTGGTTGTGACTGGGAGGCATCTGGAGTCACAGCGGGGTCGATTGGTGTGGCGTCGGCAGTTCGGGCTGATCCGGAAAAACTGACAAAGGCGTACTCCTGATCGAAGGCCGCATGCATGACAGTGGCCATGACCGGCGGAACCTTGATCTCGAACATCGCGCCACCCGGTATGGCCTTTGTGGGTGGATAGAGGGCGAGTTCGATTTCGACGGTTGTGGGAGAATTGCTGTGCTGGTTCGAGGTGGATTCCGGCGATTTCCTGCGACGGGGAACGGGACCAGTTTGGGGCGTGCCATCGTCCGTTGGTTTCGGTATGCCGTCGGTCGTCTTGGTCGCTGTTGCGGCGTCGGGAACCGGTGGCGGGTTCGCGTCGGTCTGGCGGATCGACTTCAGGGCCTGAGCGCGTGAAACAATGATCTCGTACCCGGGCCGCGTGGTGGATTTGAGAATGGGAGTGGGTTCGCCGTTGACTCGGCATGCGTCGGAGCCGCCCACATTGGCTCCTGCGATCGGCAGGTGGATCCGCAACGTTGGCTGGTCGTCCAGGATGACAACTCGGAACCGGGCTTTGATGATCGCGGATTGTCCGCGCACGTCGACGTCGAATTGCGAGGATTGAATCAAGTAGGACTCCGCTTCGGACAAAGTGGACAGATTGTCCCGGAGTTGGCGCAACAGTGATTGATGAACGTAGCCCACTTGCGGCTGCTGGTTTTCATCACCCACGACTTGCGGCAACAGGATGTCTCGCGACGAATTGACTGTCTCGGACTTGTCAACAAGCGGCGTGCTTTCCTGTGCCAGCGATTCCCAGCCACACAGCAACAACAGCAGTAAAGACGTGTGTTGTATTTGGCTATATCGAACGGTGCTGGCTACGTGCTGCGGTCGAGTGGGACGCCGAGTCCGCAAACGCCGCAAAACGGTTTGTGGCACAAGGCCGGCGATCACGACGCCTGTCAGGCTGGAACCAACGACCATGGACATCTCGGGCGTGGCCAACGCGGCGGTGACCAGGCAGGCGGTGATCCACAGGCCGACAATGTAGCTGCAATACCGAAAGCGCCGCGCACGCATCAGCAGGACAACGACCGCGCCGCCGAGGAGTGCGATCCAGGAGCATTGCCGGCATTGCCGGCTATCGACGGTCACCAGAATCAATTCGGCTGGCAACACGTTGCCGACCACCGTCCATTGGGAATACGCGCTGGAGGGGACAGCGTGCGCCTCGGACGGGACCGGAAAAGTAGATTCAGGGACCGTGTCCGGCGTCAGCGCGGTTTGCCATCCCCGTTTGCTCAGCGGGTCAAACATGGGCCGCTTTGTCGCCCGTCCCAGGTTGCCGAACAATCGTTGTGTCCAGGTGATTTCGGTAGGCTGATCCAGCAGTCGCAGAGTGGGCGAGGTACGGATTGGTTGCGCACCGTCGGGCAGAGCAATGGACCATTGCAGCTGAATCACATTCTGTTCGATGCGCGGGACCACGATACGGCGGTTGGTGCGAATCAAACTGCGAGCGGCGGGGGTGCGATAGCGAATCGCCACGGTGTTGTCCGAGTCGGGGGCCAACGCTCTCAACACGTGGTGGTCACCATCCCGGATCGAATACGCGTTGTGTCCATTGACCTCGGTCGAGATCAGTTGGGCCGGTTCGGGCAACTTGAAGCGAAATCGAGCGGACGTCGGACTTTGCAGATGGAACAGTGCCAAGTGAATGTCGTCGGATTCGCGATCATCGACGATGTGTGACGACAGGCTCATCGTGGCCACCTGTTGAATTGGTGGGTCCGCTTTCCTGCGCGCAGCAAGTGATGCGCGCGGTGTCGTGTAGCTCCATCGTTGAGCGATCGGAGCATCGGCGTCGGGGCTGGAGTCTTCACCGGAAACCGGCGTTTGTGACTGGAGCCCGATCTGATCCACGGTCACATTGCTGGCCGCTTCAGCGAACATCAAGGCCGCTCGCCCGCGAAACGAATCGCTGTCCGGTAGAAACGGGAGCGCGATATTCGTTGTGACATTTGTCGGACGCGTGCGGATTCCGAGGATGGTGATCGGTCCAAGTCCTGGTGAGGGAAGCGTGACTTCCCAGAGTTCTCCACCAGGCGGCAGTGACCACTTCTTGAGTTGGTCAAATGGGATCTGTCGGCAGGGCAGTGGGCCGGATGGTGCGCCCTGCATCATCCACTTGGGTTGTGGACCGGGAGCCGTAAGAAACACCAGGAGGCGATCAGAGTCGCCGCGCCGTCGATCCGGCATGATCTTGAATTGCTCGACAATCTGTCGCGCATCGAGATGCGCTTCGACGGTGGCTTGCGGCGCGGAAGTTGCCTTGCCGACATCGATGATGGACGGTTGTTTGAAATCAACCGATGCATTCATCAATAGCAGGGTGTCGACCAATGGGCTGGACAGCGACTGCCACAGATTCGATTCTGTCGCGAATTCCGGAAAACTCTCCGCTTCAATTGCTCGGTACGAACGCGATTTTTGTTCGCGTGTCGATACCGGCGTCGATGGTGAAATGGCGATCGCGGAATCGACACGCTGGCATCCCGTTGGAAACACGGTTGGGAGTTGGAAGTGATGTAACGACAACCCGGCAGTTCTCTCACCACGAATCACAATCGTACGGGGAGTCTTGGGATCCAGCGCGTCCGCGAATTCAAGCGACAGATTCAACTCACCGTTGGGAGCGAGTTGAGTATTCCAAAAGACGAGTTTCTGCTCGTTTGCTGAAACAGACTCTGCCACATCCGTGATCTTCCAACCTGGAGCGATTTGACAGCCGACTCGGAACTGAGTTCCAGATCGTGCCAGCCAATTGACGGCCGAGGTAAAAGTCCAGTCGTCCCCCGATAGATCAAAGTGCGTGAAAACGGTGGCCGTTGCAATCTGGTTCGGCAGACCGATCACCGCCTGCAGATGGCTGCGGTGCAAATACTGTTGGAACGTAAATGACTCCTGGTTGGCCGCGTCCATAACGGCCTTTGTTTGCTGAAGGCCCCGCGCGTTGAAGTCGCGGACGGTCAGCGGCTTGACCACATCCAGTACAACTTGGCCGTTGTGGAAAATGGTGTCCGCCATGGTGATCTGAGGCAGTTCCCAGGCTTGCTCCAGCTCAACTCTCGCGAAGCCTTCCACGCGAAGCGGTCGCATGACTCCGCTCAATTCGTCCGGAAGGCGGACGTTCAATTTCTGAACAGCGCCCTGGCGCATCGACTGCCAGCTGAGCTTGGTGTCGGTTCCATAGGTGATCGCATATACGGTGATCTGAGCCGGCAACGACATCTGCAGTTGCTGGATGCTGCCATTGAGCACGTTGAGTTGAAAGTCGGCCTGAATCCGCACACCTTCATCGCGTACGCTATACCGCAGAGAGCGGTCGGCAAGGACCAGTGGTTTGGTGGAAGGCTTGGTCGAGGAATGGTCGATCGTCAACCGGCATCCGGTTTTCCGGCCCAGACTGATCGTCCAGGTGTGTGTCCCATCGGTTGACGGCACTTGTGAGCGTGTCACCTGGCCGGCGGAACTGCGGAGCCCACGATTCTGGTCCAGTTTTAATGCCAGTCGCGATACACTGGCGGGCGCGATCTGAATGTCGAATTCCACGCTGCGCGACAGTCGCCGGCCTTGCAGCGTCCAGTGCGCCGCCAGGGTGCCCCGTGGTCGATTGACCAACACCGCCGTTCGGCCGCTGGGCGTGCTGCCCCAGGCCGCAGGACCCTCAGCTTCCCAGCGCATGCCACTCATCGTCAGATTGAGCGGGTCCAGAACGAGCAGGGCGGCTCGGGGATCGGGGTGTTGGATGTCGGCCGACAGCATCCCGCTGTGGATCCGGTCACCCGTGATTGTCGCCGAGTATTCTGCCTGGACGATCGTCGAATTCCGCGGTCCGTTGGGAGTGAATGCGTGGGCCTCCAGCAATCCTTCCAGTTCCGTCCGCGTCACGGTCTGCCAGTCGGGCGTGAGGATGCGGTTGAGCTGTTCCAGGGGCAGAGTGAGTCGGCGTATCGACGAGGGTTCCGCTGCCGGCAGATTGCAGACACCGACAGCCCAGTTCACCGCGACACAAGTCAACAGTGTCCGGCATATGGAACTGCGGAATTGATGCGGCGAGATTCGTCTCATGCCGAGTGTTCCAGGTCGGATGACGCCGCGCGCGCGGGCACGCGAACTTCTGTTGAACCGTCAGTGTTCACGCCCAATGCCATGGCCAGTTCTGAATCCGAAGTCCGTAATGGCATCGAAAATTCGTCGGACGCTGACCCCGTCACGCGGTCGTGGAATGGACGTTTGATGCGGCTGTCAATCCAAGCCATGATCAGTGCCAGAGCGACTCCCAGCAGCGAAGGCTGCAGGAACAACTCCACCGGATCCGGATACCAGAGGGCGATGCCCGTCACGGCGATCGCGATCACGGGGATCGTGAGCAGGTTGCGCGTGAACTGAACCTTGACCAGTACCAGTCCGATCATCCAGGTCACTCCAGCCCCGGAGAACATCAGCGTCCACCACTTCATCGCGCGGAATGACAATTCTGCGCTGGGGCCGAATCGTACGAACTGATACACGTTGCCCGACGCGAGCTGAGTGGAAGCTTCGGGCCCTCGTGACGCATCCAACCAGCGTCTCAGATCGCCGTCGGTCGATTCGGGGATCCGTTGCCAGACAAGTCCCGATCGCTGCCACTGAAAGTGCCGTGTGAATCCAATGGGGTTGGTCAGTAAGTGTTGATCCGACGGCAACGTGATCTGCCACAAACTCTGTTCAATCCAGACCCCCGCGGGAAATCGTGGCCAGTCGAGGGAATGTTGAGTTGTCCAACCAAATTGTGATGCCGACAGGCCGTGAAACTCGACGGTGAGCAAATGGGTGCCGCCGTTCGAGTCGTCATCGATCGACAGTATCCAGGTGGAGTCCTGTTGCCGGACCCGGTCGGCCGACAGCTTCTGGCGATCCCACCAGAACGCATCGGGGCGAATCGAGGCGGGGAACATCAAAGAGACCAAGTCCCCGCTGTCCGCCATTTCAAATTGCGCCCGCGACCTGGGGAATCCACTCGAGTCGAATTGTGTCTGGAACAGCGCTTTGCGGATGGAGTAGTTCTGGCTTTGCGAACGTGGTGATTCCAACAGCGTGTAAACGATTTCCTGCTTCAACTCAGCGGTCTTCCAGATCGACCTGTTGTCGGTTGCCGGTATCACCGTCCAGTTCGAGTCGGCGAAGACCACTTGTGCGTCAGACGCTGGAGTGATGCTGAATTGAAGAGATGCAAACTCCGCGTCCGCCGACTGGATTATGGGCAGCCGTGTCTGGCCATCATCGGTTGTCAATTTGGGTATTTCCAATCGATGCTGCACGAGGATGTCAAACTGGTGCAACTGCGGTTCCGGCAGACGATAGCGGATGCGGGTCGACTGACCATCGATCAAGCCCCCACCGTCGCGCATGAGGATGGTGCCGTCAGTGTCGACGACCGTGACCTGAGACTGCGATGCGTCGGTTCCGGCCAGAAATGTCGGAACCAGAATCCGGACCTCTTGGAGTGGTTCGTGTTCGACATCGTATTTCAACAGGTGAGTCACCAGATTACGGTCTCTGTCGACCGTCACGCGCGCTGACACGGTAATCGTCTGCGGTTGAATTTCAACCTGTCCCGTGAAGCGATGGTCGATGGAATTGATCTGGAAACCGGCCGGACGCACGGAGCGCAACTGCGGAGGAAACATGTCCGCGGTTTCTACGATGCGATTCGGTGCCATTGGGGTCAAGATCGTTTCGCCCGAGGGTTGCAGCGTGGAGATGACGTTCTCGGAATTGCCAATCAGCAGACGTGTCGATTGCCGATCGGGAGATTGCAGTCTGGGCAGATTGATCGCAAACGGTGTCGCTGGTGTGATGGGTCGCGTGGCACGAAATCGAACGATGAAGTCATCGGTTTGACGTTGCGCCAATTGGATCCTCAACGGATCGCGTTCGCTTGCCATCGTCAGGTAGTCGATCGGAACGCTGTCCGGAGCGTCGACCGGCGTAACTTCCCACTGTTCGGACTTCATGCCGGGCCAGTCCACAGCGATAACGTCGATCGCACCCTGCAGTACGCGATATCGAATCGCTCCATCCAGTACCAGCATTTCGTTGGAACCGGTGACGAACAGGTAGGGAACAGCCCGGAAACTGGGGGCAACTTCTTCCACATCGAGAATCAACGTGAATGAGGGATCTCCAAACCGATAAACGCTCTTCACCTGCTGCTGGCGGATTGGCCGCGTCACGCGGCGGATTTCTTTGCGTTCGATTTCACGGAATCGAAAGCCCTTCAACGCGAGGATTTCGATTTCGCCCGTTTGCACCGCTGAGTTTTCGACCATGAGCGGGTGGATCTGAAATGGTTCGCCCCGGACCGAGACATTGGTTTCCAGAGTCCAGATCAAAGTCACGGAATCGGAAACAGGTTCATTCAGCTTCACATGGATTCGATTGGGTTCGGCCGGGTCCGGTCGATGTTCCTGGTAGCGCCGATCATTGCCCATAATGCTCTCTTCAACTTTCTTGAGCACCGAACCCTGGGGCAGTCGGACATCGAATTCTTCGAAGCTGCCTTGCAGAGCTTTTACGGTGTGTTCCACCGTCAGCACCGAAGGCTCGGTTGTCAGATCGAGTGTCGATCGTGTTTCCGTCTGCAACAGGGTGTCAATCTGCGCCAGATCGGCCGTTGGTTTCCATTGCAAGTTCAGGCGATCGCCAAGTCCCACGACCTGAATCAGTGTGTGCTGGTTGTCGTCCGTCCGTGTTTCCATCCAAGAGCCTTCCGGAGCCGTGACGGAGATCCTGGTCAGGCCCACGGTCAAATCCAGTCGACTGGATGCCGTCGCGGGAATCGCAAGCTGCAGGCGTCTCAGAGGAGATGTGGTCCGGATGGGTACGATCAATGACAGGCTGAGTTCGTGCATCCCACGGCCTCGAAACCACCAGCGGCGCTCGCGCTCATTTCTGCGGTCGAGGCTCGATTCTCCCGGACCTTTGTAACTGGTTCCGTCAACCGTAGCTTCCTCCATGCCGATCGGAACACTCACCCATTCCGCGTCGACATGCAATTGCACGCGCATGCTGGCTTTGAGCAATGCGCGCCGATCGTCGGCCGTTCCCCGGAGCGTTAGCGACGTGATGTCGTACTTGGGATCGCGTTTGGGAGTTCGGGCGCTGTTTAACCACTTGAGGATCTCGGTGCGGTCTGCGTCGCGCTGCAACAAGATCAGGTTGCCTTGACTGTCGCGTATCAACAGATCGCCCCGCGCCGCGTTGGCGTCGCGATCGGGACTCTTCGGTGTCCCGGTTGTCGGATTGGCCGCTGGCGGTGTGTCGCCGGCTGGATTGCCCGACTGTGATTGGGCTGTAGCGGGAACGACTGCCAACGCCAGGCAACAGGCGATGACGGTGGTTGCCAGCATCATGCGTTGCGGCAATCGTCGAGTGGATTCCATGATGTGCGATCGAAACCGCGAATGAGATGTGATGGCCAGCTGTGCCCGTGGATCTGATTCAGTGCGACTTGTCGAGTTTCACAACGGGTACAGCGGAGCGAAAACACGAGATGCTGGATCGGCAAAACGAGGCGCCAGACGCCGCACACACCAATCCAACCTAATTCTATCTTACTCACCATGACACACCGGAAAAAGAAGCAAATTTCTGAGCTCCGCCGCGACCGGCTGCAGCCGGGCTGTGAGACTCGGAAGTCTGTGGCTTTGACGGTGTGTTTTGGCAGTCAACTGACGTCGCTCAGCAGCCCCTGCAACTCCTCATGGATCCCCCTGCCGTTCGACGCCAGAATGTCCGGAATCTCGATGTTCAGCCGACTTCCGTCCATCCGCGTCGTGCGTCCACCGGCTTCCTCGACAATCAAGGCTCCGGCAGCGACGTCCCAGGGTTTGAGGCTGCTGGACCAGAAGGCGTCCAATCGTCCGGCCGCGACATAAGCCAGGTTCAATGCGGCCGAACCTGTGCGTTGTACTGTTTGCGCTGATTCTAGGACTCGCAGAAAACGGTTTACCGCAGGTGATCGCTCATCGGCCGAGACCGGCAGACTGGCCACTGCCATGGCTTGACCGATCTCGTCAACTGCGCTGGGTTGAATGGGGCCGTTGTTCAAGGTCGCTCCGTGACCACGGCAAGCCGAGAACATCTCGTCGCGCGTCGGATCAAATATGACGCCCACGATCAGTGACTCCGCACATTGCAGTCCAATCGAGACCGCATAGTAGGGAAAGTGGTGTACATAGTTGGACGTGCCGTCAAGCGGATCGATGATCCAGCGGTATTCCGAATCGGGCCTTGATTCGCAGAGTCCTTCTTCGCCCAGAAAACTATGTTCCGGATAACGCGCGCGAATCGTCTGCAGGATGGCTTTCTGCGACTCGAAATCCGCTTCGGTGACCAGATTGGCCGGGCTCTTTTCCCTGACCGTGAACCGCTCGGACCATTGCTGCAGCACCAGGCCTCCCCTGCGAGCCGCGTTCTCAGCCACGCTGACAAATTCCGTATCAATCAAATCTGGTTTCCCACAATCATGAGTGACAGTTCACGCGTTCCATCCGTTCGTGAGTATTATCGAACAACGTCGTCCGATTTACCATCTCGCCGCTCAAGGACTGGATCGCTTGCCGGCAGAAGTGGCCCACATGATTGCCGTGCACCAATGACGTATTGACAGATAGACAAATGGTCTCATAGGCTCACCCCCACACGATCGTCCCCATGGATTGCAGATCCGGGGAGCCGCTCTTACCGCTGCGGAAACCGAAAGAGGCAGCGATGACTGATGAGGAAATGCAGGACGGCAGCGAATCAAAGCTCGTGGCATGTGAGTCGTTGATTGATTATCGGTTTGCCGACCGCAGGTTGCTGCGCCGCTGTTTGACGCACGCCAGCGTGGCCAAGACTCGGTTGGATTCCAACGAACGGCTTGAGTTTCTTGGAGACGCGATTCTGGGGATGATCGTCTGCAAGACCTTGTATCAACGGTTTCCCGAATACCCGGAAGGCGAACTGACGCGACTCAAGTCCTCGCTGGTCAGCGGTGCGACCTGCGCACGCATTGCCAGTGATTTGGGACTGGATCGCTTCTTGTTTCTGGGCAAGGGAATCGGTGGTCGCAGTGGCATGCCCAGTTCCATTCTGGCCGCTGCCGTCGAGGCGTTGATTGCCGGAATCTATTTCGATGGCGGCTACGACGCGGCACAGACGTTTGTCGAATCCATCCTGCGGGCCGAATTCGACGCGGCCGGCGAGTTGCATCAACGGGGAAACTACAAAAGCGTGTTGCAACAGCTGGCGCAAAAGAAGTTTGGAGTCACCCCCCTGTATCAAGTGCTGGATGAAAAGGGCCCGGATCACTCGAAGTGCTTCAACGTGGCGGCCACAATTAATGGCCGTGTGTACAGTTCGGCTTGGGGCGGCAGTAAGAAAGAGGCGGAACAGGGGGCGGCGCGGAACGCTTTGAGCGAGATCCGAGCGGAGAATGTAGCGGAATCAGCAGATTGACGCACGCGGCCGCGTCCCCAGTGCTGGCTGGACGACGTGCGGCGGCGGATCCCGTGCCCCAGACAATAGAAAAAGCGGCCGAGTCGATCGACCGCTTCTTCTCGTTGTTGCAAGCTGTTCTGATTCAGCTACTTCTTCTTCTTGGCCTTCTTCTTGGCCTTTTTCTTGGCCTTCTTCTTGGCCGGCTTCTTCTTGGCTACCTTCTTCTTCTTGGCGGCCTTTTTCTTGGCGGCCTTCTTCTTGGGAGCCTTCTTCTTCTTGGCTGCCTTCTTCTTGGCTGCCTTCTTCTTGGGAGCCTTCTTCTTGGCTACCTTCCTCTTGGCTGCCTTCTTCTTCGCCTTCTTCTTTGCCTTCTTCTTGGCCACCGTAAATCCTCCTTACAGAGCCAACTGCTGATCGCCTTGCCGCTAGCACCGGGCTGCTTGGGTCTGGCTAAGACAGATCACGCAATCAACGATTCGTTGACGACTCATCGACCATGATGAGCCCTGCAAGCCTTTGAAAAATTCGAACTGACGGAACGAACGACGTTCAACATAAACTACATTCATTACCGTGCAAAGACTTACATCCGATCGCGGATCATACTAAGGAATTCAGATAATAACGCAAGTGCTTTCTGGGTAGATTCTTAAAACCAACGCACTGGTTTTGGTCAACGCAACGCGCGCAACACAATGCGAATCATGCAATCGTCGGCGCGAATCATGTGACCTCGCGCGGGGGCATCATGCGCGACATGTGATTAGACCCTATATTTCAAGGTGTTTGCTGCGTGTTGTGTTCAACGCGCTGGTGCGCCGCAATGTGACCGGATGCAAAACGATTGATTGCAAATCGGCTGAATGAACACGATCGCATGCGAGAAAAAATTTGCGGCGATCGCAAAAAAGTTTTGACGAAAGGCCACAATTTTCGATATGGCGCGAAAAACATCAACGTGTTTTTTTCAACGCTGCACCCAGATGGGTGTTAACCAAACCCACTGTCCGTTGCGTTGCGCGACTTGAAGTCGATAGACATCGGTGTCAGATTCTGGATCGTCACCAACGGTTGCATGCACCGCGCACTCCTCGATGGGAATCAAGGGACCGATGCGCATCGCTTCGCTCAACCAACCGTTCAAGAAATGTCCCCGCGCGCTGCGCAACAATTCGTCAAGGCGATGTTCGATGCGCTCGTTGTTCACATCCAGGGTGAGTCGGGCGTTGAGAGGTGCTCGCAGTTGAAGTGACATGCCCTGAGTCGTGTCGTGACGCATGCTCAAGTTGCCCCGCGTTACCGATCGCCAGCAGACCGACCGATCGTCGATGCTCTCCACGGTATGTGGCAGGTCTCCCAATCCGACGGTTGCATCGGAGTCTGCCGCCTGGGGTGCCACAACGGCCTGGCCTGAAAAACAGGGTGTGCATTGCTCAATCGTCCCATCCGACAGCTCCAGACGCACCGACCAGGGCACAGTCTGGGATCGTGGACCCCAGCCCCAGCGTAAACACATTCGATATCGGTGGTTACGCGCATCAGGGCTGGTGTGATCGGGGAAGAATCGAGCGATGATCCGCCCGTTCTTGATCAACTCAGCCCGGTCCAGGGCATCCGTACCCTGCACATCGATTCGCAGCGTTCTGCGGCCGTTTGACCGGATCTCAGAACCGATCCAGGCATCATCCACAAACAGCCTGGCGTCGATCTTATCCCCGGTCGCCGCAAACACCCGCCGCGAGTGAAACGCCTCCCACAGCGCCGCGCGACTCAAATTTTCGGCGAAGACGCCCATGCGGCCGTCGCCGTGGCTGCCGGGATAAGCGGCGTGATGGTCGGTCCCGCCGACAATCCCGAATCGCAGACCGCGCTGCCAGCCGGCATCGGCCGTGCTGCCGAAATCGCGAGGCCCCATGTCGTGCAGCATGGGGTAGGCCGCGTCGTCACTCACCGAACAGCCATGCAGAGAGAAGACCTCCACGAACGGCGACGCGTCTTCGCGGAACGCGTCCCAGTTGATTCCGCGGAAGCCACTGCGATAGCCGATGTGATGCGGGATGGCAATCGCTTGCGCAGCCTGGACCTGATTGCGGAGTGTCGCCAGATCCGGTGCGTCCTCCAACGCCAGATGATCGCTGGCGGAATACACATTGTGATCGCCGTACTCCAGGGAGTGCCACTCGAAGCTGGGGAACACGACGAACTCGCCCGGTTGGTTCGCTGCGGCTTGTAACCGCAACAACTCATTCCAGTTTTTCGCCAGAGTCGCGAAGCCCTGTTCGTGGTAGTCGATGATCTCCGCGTAGCGGCTGCGATCGCGTGGCATGTCCGGCCAGAACGCATGTCCCGTAATCGAACAAAAGTCCAATTGCTGTCGAGCTCGCGACAGCGCCTGCTCAACGGTTCCATGACCATAACTGATCGAGCAATGGCTGTGCAGATCGCCCCAGTACAATTGGTAGCTCATGAGCCGGCCGCCAGGCGAACAGTGACGCAACGTATCATCGGGCGAAAAAATCGGGCCGGATCATTCGACATCAGGCCAGACTCCGCGCGACGGATTTCCTGCGGCACCGAGTCAACGCACAACACGGACTCCCTGCAGTGTCGCGTCGATGCTCTCGTTGTCATCGCTCGAAAAATTGAGGAACTGGATTTTGAGTTGTTGGAGATCCGCTAAGGCCTTGAGCTGCAGAATGCCCTGAGCCGTGACTTGCGTGCCACTCAGATTCAAGTTCACCAGACTCCGCATCTTCAGAATGTGCGCGATACCCGCGTCGTCAATCTGGTCGCCTTCCAGGTTCAAGGTCTTGAGTTGCTCAAGATGTGCCAACCAGGCCAAGCCTGCGCTGGTCACATCGCTGGTCCACAGGTCCAACTCTTCAAGTTGCGGCAGCCGTCCGACAGTTTCCATTCCGGCATCTCCGACGGTGGATTCACTGAGATGCAGAATCCGCAGGTCGGTCATGTCCTTGAGATGTACCATGCCGGCGCTGGTGACCAGCGTGCCCCGCAGCAGTAGTTTCCGCATGCGAACCAGTCCGGCGAGTTGGGCCACACCCTCGTCTCCGATCGCGGTCCGTCGGACATGCAGACGTTCCAAATTTTTCAGATCCTTGATGTGAACCATGCCG
>Ga0315336_1002905_pt1 | contig 24460 bp, 20 predicted proteins | sample ASW5metaG_FD_204512 | JGI IMG/M metagenome (GOLD analysis project Ga0315336, IMG submission 204512) | Ammonia-oxidizing marine archaeal communities from Monterey Bay, California, United States - ASW #5 | ecosystem: Environmental > Aquatic > Marine > Intertidal zone | place: USA: California... | reverse complement strand
TTTGGCAGAGCATCTTGGCGGTGGCTCTACAAGCCGACTATACCAAGCCATGGTTGTTGATCGTCAAGTTGCTGCAGGCTTTAGTACAAGCTATGCTGCAGATGCTGTCAGTTGGGGGTGGTTCTCGGTGCGCATTGAACCGGGTCCTGGGGTCACCACTGTCGATGCCGAGGGTGCTCTTGAGGAAGAGATAGCCAAATTTCTGGATGCTGGCGTTACCCAGAAGGATGTCGAACGGTCTCGGCGCAGAATGTTAGCCCGACTTGCATATGCTAAGGATTCACCTAATGCGGTGGCTACAACCATCGGATCGTCTCTCGCCATGGGTTTGACTCTAGAAGACGTTGAATATTGGCCGGAGCGTTTGGCTGAAATAACAGCTGAGCAGGTCACTGATGTGGCGCGACGATTGTTTAAGCAGGCACCGCACGGTACGGGGATACTTCTTCCCGAGATTAGGAATTGAAGGTTCAGTTTTGATGAATAAATTGACTGCATTGATGTTTTCCGCAGTTTGTTGGTGTGCACCAGTTTTGGCTATTGATGTGGCGGAGGTCCAAAGCAAAAAGGGTATTAGGGCCTATCTTGCTGAAGACCATACTAATCCGATAATTGCAGTGAGTTTCCTGTTTAACGGCGGTGCAGCTTTGGACCCAGTGGAAAAAATGGGTCTCTCATACATGGCAACGCGGCTGCTCGACGAGGGTGCCGGTGATTTAGATTCTTTCGCATTCCAGTCGCAGTTGGAAGATTTCGCTATTGGCCTTAGCTTTAACACTGATCAGGATTTTATCTCCGGGAATCTAACCACGGTCACTGACAACGAAAAGAAGGCATTTTATCTTCTCGGATTAGCCTTGACTGCACCTCGCTTTGATCCAGAACCAATTGAAAGAATTCGCCGACAAATTCTCGTGCGGCTAAAACGAGACCAGCAAAGTCCTAACTATCTTGCTAGCAGGGCCTTGATGGGTAAGTTGTTTGGAGATCATCCCTATGCTCGCTCGACAAGAGGTATAGAAAAAACCATCAACTCCATTGCTTCACAAGATTTGAGCAATTTCGTTGCAACACGTTTTGCTAGGGATAGGCTAATTATAGGCGTTAGTGGCGACATAACGCCAGATCGACTAGGACAGTTTCTTGACGAAGTTTTTGGTTCTTTACCCAATAGGTCAACGCAGAATTGGCGTTTATCCAAGGCAGCAATACCGTTGCGTGGGTCAACAACTATTGTGGAAAAACGTTTTCCCCAGAGTGTCGCGCGATTTGCCCAACCCGGCATAGCCCGAAACCATCCTGACTGGTACATTGCAACGGTTGTTGAACACATATTTGGAGGTGGATCGTTTACCTCCCGACTAATGGATGAAGTGCGCGAAAAACGCGGTCTAGCCTACGGGGTAAGTGCCAGGTTTGCTCCCTGGGACGCTGGTCCGATGATTGTCGGTTCAGTAGCGACGCGTAATGATCAGATGGCTGAGAGCCTCGAAGTAATCCGGTCAGAGTGGGCACGTATCCAAAAAGATGGACCTTCAACAGAGGAAGTCAACGACGCAATACTCTACCTGACTGGAGCCTGGCCGCTACGTTTTACTTCGACTACCCGAGTGGCACAGACACTGCTAGCAATTCAGCGGAATAGTCTCGGAGTTGACTATCTTGACCGTCGCAACGGTTTAATAGAAGAGGTAACCGTGGAGGATACTCAACGTGTAGCTAGACAACTCTATGCACCGGATGCGCTTACGGTGGTTGTGGTAGGACAGCCTGCTGGCGTTATTACCGAGCCATGAAGCACTAGTTTAATGGGCACCAATGGATATGTGATTGCTATGGTTCTTGTGCCTATGATGATTTTGCTAAAACGTGATCTAAATGCCTGTTGATCGTCTGACCAGACTAACCCAATGGGCTGCCCTGCAAGCTCACGCAGAGGTGGTAAAGGGCTTGCACATGCGGCATCAATTCGATGCCGAGCCCAACAGATTCAGAGAGTGTTCATTAGGATTGGACGGTCTTTTGTTGGACTATTCCAAGAACAGGATTACCTCCCAAACTATACCAATGCTTATGGAACTTGCTGAGGCTTGCCAACTTGAAGCGGCCCGGAGAGCTATGTTTGATGGGCAATTGATTAACCTAAGTGAGCGCAGCGCAGCTCTCCACGTCGGGCTAAGGGATCTTTCGGATCGTGCGTATTTAGTTAACGGTTCAGATGTTGCGCATGAAATTAAACGTACTCGCAAACGTATGTATGAGTTTGCTGAAAATATTCGGAACGGTACACTCAAGGGATTCTCAGGTGATAACATCAATGCTGTGGTCCACATTGGAATTGGTGGATCGGATCTTGGCCCGAGGTTTTTAACCGATGCGCTTGCGGGAACTTTCAACAACGGCCCAGGAGTTCATTTTGCCGCAGATGGAGCTCAAACGGAACTCAAGTCTATTTTGTTAGAGCTTGAACCGCAGAACACGCTGTTCATTGTTGCTTCAAAGAGTTTCACAACAGCTGAGACTATGGCAAATGCTGAATTAGCGAAAAGATGGATTTCAAATGCGGAGGGTTCGGAAGCTGTGGCTAGTCATTTTGTGGCCATTACAATGAATGGTGAAGCGGCCGCAAATTTTGGTATTTCGATGGACAGTATTTTGCCTGTTTGGGATTGGGTTGGTGGCCGTTATTCTGTCTGGTCCGCCATTGGCTTGCCTATAGTTTGTGCTCATGGACAGGAGGCGTTTGAGCAGCTTTTAGCTGGTGCTCACGCTATGGATAAGCATTTTGAATCGGCGCCACTCTCGAATAATCTTCCAGCAATAATGGGAATGTTAGGTATTTGGTACATTAATTTTTTCGAAGCATCGGCAGCCGCTGTCCTATCCTACGACCATAGGCTAAATGGACTTGTATCATACATCCAGCAATTGGAAATGGAGAGCAATGGTAAGCGCGTAAATCACGACGGTCAGGTTGTTTCTGTAAAAACGGCTCCAGTTCTCTTTGGTGGGTCCGGAAACGCTGGCCAACATTCCTTTTTTCAGCTCTTGCATCAAGGTTCCAATCAAATTCCTTGTGATTTTATAGTTTCAGCAAAGGGTGTGGGTGAACGACACGACGAGATTGTTGCAAATTGTTTTGCACAGAGCGAAGCTCTAATGAGGGGTTATTCGCAAGATGACATAACTGGGGTTGAAGCGAGTCCGCCGCCACATCTGGAGTGTACAGGTAACAGACCTTCCAATACTATTCTTCTGGATGAAGTTTCACCATTCACTCTCGGAATGCTACTAGCTCTTTATGAACATAAGGTGTTTGTCCAAAGTGTTATATGGAATATCAATCCTTTTGATCAATGGGGTGTAGAGCTGGGGAAAAAACTGGTTTCAGGAATCATGGTAGATATAACATCTGGCCAAATTGGCGGAGAGCATGACGGTTCAACACAAGGTTTGATGGCTGCATATTGCCAGGCGAAGAAGAGATAGTCCCATGCCGCTTCGAATTCTGCCGCCAAATCTGGTTAACCAAATAGCAGCTGGTGAGGTGATTGACCGACCGGTGTCAGCCTTGAAGGAGCTGGTCGAAAACGCTTTGGATGCCGGCGCAAAGCGCATTGAGATCACTGTTAATGACGGCGGCAGAGCATCGATTATTGTCCAAGATGATGGTTGCGGGATGGAGGCAAAAGAGTTGGCCCTTGCCGTTGAACGGCATGCGACCTCTAAGCTTCCTGATGATGATTTATCCGCTATAAGCTTTTTGGGATTTCGCGGAGAAGCTTTGCCATCCATAGGCTCTGTATCGCGCCTAACCATTACAAGCCGCACTAATCATTCTGATAGCGCGTGGTACATACGCGTGGAGGGTGGCAAACGCGAAGGGCCTGTCCCCACACCTCATCCCCGCGGTACTCGTGTCGAAGTAAGAGATTTGTTTTATGCTACACCGGCTCGTCTCAAGTTTCTCAAGTCTGCCCGTACTGAGGTAAGCCACACGACAGATGTTGTACAAAGACTCGCAATGTCGAATCCAAGCGTAGCGTTCTCGTTAACTGTAGACGGAAAAAATCGGTTGAACTTGTCTGTTTCTCAAGGCGAATTATTTGAGGCGAGGATTGATCGTCTTGCAGCAGTGCTAGGAAAAGAATTTGCTACCAATGCTGTGTCAGTTGAGGCGGAACATGCAGGTATGAAGCTACTGGGTCACATTGGCATTCCTACTTTCAACCGCGGTAATGCGTCTGCTCAATATCTGTTTGTAAATGGCCGATCTATCAGGGATAGGTTACTATATGGTGCGATAAGAGCAGCCTACCAAGATTTTTTGCCAAACAACCGGCATCCTTATGTAGTGCTATTTCTTGATATCCCGCGGAGTCATGTCGATGTCAATGTGCATCCAGCAAAAGCGGAAGTGCGGTTCCGCGACACAGGATTAGTTCGAAGCTTGGTTGTAAGGGCTTTGAAACAGGCGCTTTCCGATTCAGGCCACAAGGCATCAAGCACGGTTTCTGCGGCAGCTCTAGGAGCCCTTCACGCTGGCAGCCAAAGATCGCTTCCGATTTCTAATGGGGAGGTAGATTCAGCACAGACGGGGTTCAACACGTCTGCGGTGGCAGGGTATTCTGACTCTCAAGCGAGTTTCGAGATGGCGCCCTCGGCCTCAGTTGCCTCTATCGATGAACTTAATGAAATGTCGGATGGAAAAGGATATCCCCTAGGAGTCGCTAGGGCGCAGGTACATGAAACTTACATTGTTGCTCAAACAAAGGATGGAATTGTAATAGTTGATCAACATGCTGCACACGAGAGGTTGGTGTACGAACGAATGAAAAAAGCTTTGGCGGGGACTGGTATAGAGCGCCAGATGCTATTGCTGCCAGAAGTCGTTGAATTGGACGACTCGTCAGCTGAGAGTCTGAAAGACAGGGCGAGTGAACTAGCCGAGCTTGGTATAATGATTGAACCGTTTGGTGAGAGCGCTGTCATAGTGCGGGAAATCCCAGCGTTATTAGGAGAGACCGATGTGCAGGGATTGATTAAGGATTTAGCCGGCGAGCTATTGGAATTGGGTGAAGCCCTTGCACTGAATGATAGGCTTTCACACGTATGCGGTACCATGGCGTGTCATAGCTCAGTCCGTGCGGGTCGACGTTTGGGAGCTACAGAAATGGACGCCTTGTTGCGTGAGATGGAGGCTACGCCACACTCGGGCCAGTGTAACCATGGTCGCCCAACCTACGTAGAGCTTAAGCTCAGGGATATAGAGCGGCTATTCGGTCGCAAGTAATATGATCTCGGTAACCAGTCTTAGGGATCCCATCTCAGCGGCCGATGGATTTTGTGCCCTAAAGTTGTACAACTCATTTTGCTCTGACTAGCAAGTTCTTCTAAAGCATAAAAAGCGAGAGAAGCGAGGTCGAGGACGTTGATAGCGAGTTAGGTGTTATCTAAGATGTAAGTTATGCAGCAGCGCGATATCCAGGGTATTGTCACCGATTCCGATAACGTTGATCGCTGTTTCTGGTGCATGGGTACCACAGATTATATTGCCTATCATGATAATGAGTGGGGTCGGCCGGTAGCTGACGACATTTATCTATTCGAAAAGCTGTGTCTTGAAGGCTATCAGACTGGCCTAAGTTGGCTGACTATCCTGCGTAAGCGGGATAACTTCCGTTCAGCTTTTCTGGATTTCGATTTCGAAAAAATTGCTCGGTTTGATTCAAGTGACGTAATTAGACTCCTCCGAGATAAGGGTATTGTGCGGCACCGCGGGAAAATTGAGTCGACCATTAATAACGCTAAACGTATGTGCGACCTTGTGGATGAGTTTGGGTCATTATCGAATTATGTTTGGTGCTATGAGCCCGACATGAATGACCGGCCCGAGAAGATCACTAAAGGCATACTAAGTACACTGACCCAAACGCCAGCATCAGGTGCCCTCAGTAAAGATTTGAAACGTCGAGGTTGGTCATTTATTGGGCCAACGACCGCTTACGCGTTCATGCAGGCTGTGGGCATAGTTAACGATCATATTGAAGGTTGTCGATTTCGGCTGCTAGCGGAGGCGGACAGATCGACTTTTAAGCGGCCTGAAGGGTGAAAATTCGGCTGCGGCCGTAATCACGATAGTCTAACAACTCATATCCGGGTAATCTGTCCAAACTTTCTTTGCGGTCCCCTTCTGCGGTGACAAGGGCACCAGGCATTAACCATCGCTTCGTGGCCAAGTTTATTAGAGTTGGGACAGTCAACTGCTGTCCATACGGTGGGTCCATAAGAACAAGGTCTACAGGTAACCTCGGACTTGGTATATTCGTGGCGTCAGCTGCAAGGACTGTGGATTTATCCTCTATCTGGAGGTTTGCAATATTGCCGCGGATCAAGTTCAAAGCATCTGGATCTTGTTCGACTAGGGTTGCATGGGAGGCACCGCGGGACAATGCCTCCATTCCTAAGGCACCGGTGCCAGCAAAAAGATCTGCAACACGTGCGCCTTCCAGCCGAAAACCAATGTCGGTAAATCCGTGACGAAGGCGATTAAACATTGCTTCCCTTACCCTAGCGGAGGTTGGCCTAATTCTGTCTGTGTCTGATACGGTAAGCACCCGGCCCTTGAGGGCACCTGCTAATATGCGAAGACGATGGTCTGCTCGATTCATGTCAATTATAGTCTTCCGGGTAATTCAATATGGTTGGTATGTGCTTTCTTAAACTGGCAGGGTATTTCCGACCTGCTCTTTTAGCACCTTATACGGCACTTCAGCGATATCCCCAGCAGGTAATTTGCCCAATTGAAATGGACCAAAAGAAACTCGAATTAATCGGCTAACCTGCAAATTTAGATGCTCCATGATTCGTCGGATTTCACGATTCTTGCCTTCCTTCAGTGAAACAGTGAGCCAGGTATTGGTCGTCTGTTGTCGGTCGAATTTGATGATGATCGACCCATAACGCACTCCGTCAACGGTGATACCTTTTGCAAGGGCGTCTAGTGCTTCCGCCTTAGGATGGCCGTGGATTCGTGCCCTGTAACGGCGCACCCACCCTGTTGAGGGCAGCTCAAAAGTTCGGGCTAGGTCGCCATAATCTGTAAGAAGTAGTAAGCCCTCTGAGTTCAAATCTAATCGGCCAACGCTCATCACCCGGGGTAGGCTTGTAGGCAGGGAATCAAAAACTGTAGGCCTGCCTTTTTCATCTTTGTGGGTGTTAATGATGCCCGGTGGTTTGTGATAGCGCCAAAGGCGCGGCCTTCCGGGGGCCTTTAGACGTTCCCCATCGACCGCCACAATATCATAAGGTCCTGCATTGATAGCCGGGGTCTCAATTGTTTTGCCATTAATCGTTACCCGACCATCAGTGACCAAGCGCTCTGCATCACGCCGTGAGCATATACCAGCTCGTGCGATGATTTTTGCAATGCGGTGTCCTTCATATTTAGAGCTGCTTGTCATGTTAGGCACGCACTCACAAAGGCTTTGAACAATAGCGAGTCCGCTAAGCTGATATGAAACTCGGGATGCCATTGGACACCAATACAAAAATTACGCGACGGATCCTCAATCCCTTCGATTACGCCATCGGGTGCGCGAGCATTGATTATGATGCCTTCAGGCACATCCTTGACTGCCTGATGATGTGCACTATTTACCGGAATGGCAGTCTTCCCCACGATGTCGTGTAACAGGGTATCCGTAGTAATTTCCACGTCGTGACCAGGTTCGTTCCGAGGGTTGGGTTGTTCATGTGCAAGCGCGTTATCAATTTCATCAGGAATGTGCTGGATTAGTTTTCCACCCAGGACCACTGCCAAAAGTTGTTCGCCGCCGCAGATACCTAGAATGGGTTTGTTAGTATCTAGCGCAGTTTCGGTTAGTCCTATTTCGAAATCCGTTCTTGTTTCTTTCACCGTCACCGTTTCGTGGAGGTCGTCGTCGCCAAACACTGATGGATGAATATCAAAAGCACCGCCCGATATCACCAAACCATCTATCATCCGAACATATGTGTCCAAGATAGTTGGTTCGTTGGGCAGGAGGACAGGTATTCCGCCTGCCATCCGTATTGCGGAGCAATAGTTCTGTCGAATGGCCAGCCAAGGAAACTTTGAATAGGCCCCGGGATCTTCAACGTCTGTCGTGATGCCTACTACGGGTCTAGTCATATTGAGTAACCTTAAGTTTGTTCCGGGATGCTATAAGCCAAACCAGACGCGCGGTGACGACACTTTATGCAGCACCTATTGGGTGACCGGTTATTGTTAGGCACCCGAGCTAGCATATAACGTATCATTGAGAACAATTGTTGTCCTGTGCTGGTTTTAGCGTCACTAATGGTGGATCGTTATCAATATTGGCCTTTCCTATCGCAGATCTAGCCCAAATACCTATCTATGCTTATGCCTTTCCTAATACTTAGTGCACTTGAAGATTGTTCATTTTGTGGTTTCTTTTTGGAAACTTTGGCAGATTGCTTAACAGAGAAGAGTACAAAGTTCCGGCAGTCCCTTGACGAACTCTAGTATGCTCTAAAAGGTTAATACATGGATGCAGACCCATACATGGCACGAGCCTTGGCTGAGGCCCGTAAAGCAGCTAAACGCGGCGAAGTTCCTGTGGGTGCCGTTGTTGTTTTCGCTCAGGAGAATCGGATAGTAGCAGCTGCGGGCAATAGGGTGGAGGAGCTATCCGATCCAACCGCCCACGCCGAAATGCTGGTGCTACGTTATGCCTCGAAAATTATGATGGCTTCCCGGCTCACTAATTGTGATCTCTATGTTACCCTTGAACCCTGTTCTATGTGTGCTACTGCAGTTTCCTTGGCTCGTGTCCGTAGGTTATATTTTGGTGCACCAGATCCGAAAGGTGGTGGGGTTGATCACGGCCCCCAGATTTTTACTCAGCCAACATGTCATTATAGGCCCGAGGTTTATGGTGGCATAGGAGAGATCGAAGCGTCGGACCTTCTGAAGGCGTTTTTTCAGTCGAGGAGGTGACTGGCCGTAGCAGCCAAATATTTTAGCTGCCCTCTTGCTTCGGATGTAGCGACATTAATAGGAATAGATTGAAATTTACATATTCTCTCTTTGGATGGCCCGCCAACCAATATCGTGGCGGCAAAAGCCGCCGGGCCAGGAAATTTTTTTTATAGCGGCATAGGCTAGTTTCTGGGCTTCGGTAGTCGTCGCGGCAGACGCCGTAACTCCCAAAACACGGCCGCCATTTGCTAAGAGCTTCTCTCCATTCTTTTTGGTGCCAGCATGAAATACCTTTACGCCCGTCATGGTATCTGCTGTTTCAGATCCTCTAATCTCAGTGCCTTTTTCATACTTACCTGGGTATCCATTGCTTGCCATAACCACTACCATGGCCGTGTCAGGATGCCATTGAAGATCAAAACTCGACAACTGACCATCGACTGCAGCTAGCAGAGCAGGCAGCAGGTCGGATTTAAGCCGCATCATTAAAACTTGGCATTCTGGATCGCCAAAGCGCACGTTGAATTCCAATACTTTTGGTCCACTATCGGTGATCATCAACCCAGCAAATAGGACGCCTACAAAGGGTGCACTAGCCTTGGCCATGGCGGTAACGGTTGGTGTAATGATCTCTGTCATGATTCGGTCTTCCATTGCCGCATCCACAATCTGTGCCGGAGAGTAAGCGCCCATACCACCGGTGTTTGGGCCCGTGTCGCCCTCTCCGACAGCTTTGTGATCTTGGGCTGAGGCAAGGGGAAGGGTATTTAGTCCATCTACGAGGGCAAAAAAGCTGACTTCTTCACCATTGAGAAATTCCTCTACCACAACTTCACTTCCAGCATTTCCAAAGGCTTTTTCGATCATGATGTGGTCAATGGCGTCATGTGCTTCCCGAATGGTATTGCATATAATTACCCCTTTGCCCGCCGCGAGGCCGTCGGCTTTGACGACGATAGGTGCTCCTTTCTGGTCGACAAAATCCTTTGCTGCTCTTGCTTCTGTAAATCGGCCGTATGCTGCTGTTGGAATACCCTGACTTGCGAATAGGTCTTTCATAAAACCCTTAGAACCTTCCAAACGGGCCGCGGCAGCACTTGGGCCGAAGGCTTTGATTCCTGATTCGCTAAGACGATTGATGAGTCCCATAACCAGAGATACTTCTGGCCCTACTATTACAAAATCGATTTTCTGGGTTTTACAAAACCGCAAGATCCCCTCAATATCCTCGGCCTCAATAGCAACGCACTCCGCCTCTTGAGCAATACCTGCGTTGCCTGGTGCACAATAAAGCTTTCTACATAGGGGTGAAGCCTTTAAGGCCCAGCACAGGGCGTGCTCTCTGCCACCGCCTCCGACAACAAGAATTTTCATAAAGGTATCCTATCTCGAACAAGCGTCCATTGCATCACCTTGTCGCACACTTGTTTGTAAGTACCAAGCTTGGGGCTTCAACCCGGCGGCATCCCGACGTAAGGTGTTGCTATGAAAAATGTATCGAAGAATAAAATGATTATTAGAGCGCTGTTTTGGGTCTTGGCAATTACCCTTCTACCGGGATTTCCTACAGCGTCTCCCGCAAAGGCCAATACTCTGCGGGTTTCAGTTCAGGCCTTGCCCCCCAGTCTTTTTAATCCCTACCGCAATACGGGACTTCCCTACGTCTACGCGTGGAGCGCTACTTTCGAAGGACTCACGGCCATCGACGAAAATGGTGTGTTGCAACCCTGGTTAGCGACATCATGGCAAAATGTTAATCCCCTAACGTGGATTATTCACCTGCGCGACGATGTTGTTTTTTCCAATGGCAAACCATTTACTGCTGATGCAGTTGTCGCGGTCGTCAACTTTCTCACCAGTAAGGAGTCGGTGAAGGAGGTTGTGGCTCGCATGATGTTTTTTCTCGAGTCAGCGCGTGTTATTGACGACAAAACCGTTGAGATAAGAACTACTGTGCCGACACCGCTATTACCCCGTTTTCTTCCGCAGCTTTACATAGTAGAGCCAGAGCATTTTTTGGCTTTAGGCTTGGAGGAGTTCGCCCGTGAACCAGTGGCTACTGGCCCCTTCATTCTGAAGAAAATCCGGCCGGATCGGGCCGAATTAGCGGCGTTTGAGAATTCATGGCGGGCACCGAAGGTGGATGCATTGCAAATATTGGTTCTTCCAGAAAAAACCACTCGTACATTTGCCATTCAGACAGGACAACTCGACATTGCCCTAAATATGGGTCCCGATGAAGTCGCTCAGATCGTGGCATCGGGTGGGAAAAAAGTGTTTTGGCGTGATGCTGCGATTTGGGCTTACCACATTGTTGATGGTCGTCACCCTGCACTGGATGATGTCAGAGTAAGGGAAGCCCTTAACATTGCAGTCGACCGACAAGTCATAATAGATAATTTATTGGACGGTGTTACCATACCAGCGACGCAGCCCGCTCCACCTATGGTGTATGGTTTTAATCCAGATCTCCCGCCCATTCCTTACGATCCAGAAAAGGCAAAAGCCTTGCTGGCTGATGCTGGTTATCCCGAAGGATTTAATATGGTGATGGAAGCAACAGCTGGGTCCAGTGCCAATGACAGTGCTGTAAACTTAATGGTAGCCCAGTATCTTGCTGCAGTTGGTGTGAACATGGAAATTCGGACAGTCACATCACCACAGATTATTCGACACGTAATGGAAGGAACGTTTCGGGGTCACGCCTTCGGACTTCACTACAACTTTGAGCCTTCCATTGAAGTCTTGCGCGCGCTCGACACTAACTCGTGTCTCTGGTCCTTCCCCTGGTACTGCCGTGGGGAAGTTATGCCAATGATTCATGCGGCCCAAACGGAATTTGATCCCGACGCTAACCTTAAGATACGCAAGGACATTATGGCTTACTATCGGAAGGATTGGGCTTCCATTTTCATGTATCAGGCACCAAGATTTGCTGCGACTGCCAGCAATGTCACTGGGCTTTATGTAGTTAATAATTTCATCATGTTCGATCGAATTGTTATTGAGGATTAGCTGTCATGGGTCTTTGTGAAACTTCGGGAGACTAAGGTGTTGCCGTTTTCGGCTGAGACATTTTGTTGGTCGTAGCTCTGGCAAGTAGGGGGGTTGTCTAGTTTCTTCTTTCTCCACCGTGTTACTATGCTGTCCACTTTGCTATTTGGGATAATTTAATCATGGTGTCGGAACTTCCTCCAAGAAACATCGTCTCGGAAATATCTAACTCTCCCGAATTCAGTGTTTCAGAGCTATCAGCTGCGCTTAAACGGACCGTAGAGGGCGCATTTGGATATGTTCGCGTGAGGGGCGAGATATTCCAACCCAAAGTGGCCGGCTCTGGTCACTGCTATTTGCGGCTAAAAGATGAAAATGCGGTGTTGGATGGCGTTATTTGGCGAGGCACCATGGCTAAGTTGTCCTTTGCGCCGGAAGAAGGTCTCGAGGTGTTAGTGTGGGGAAGGCTCACTATTTATCCAGGTCGATCGACCTACCAAATAGTTGTTGAATCACTTGAGCTAGCGGGAGAAGGAGCCCTGCTAAAGCTCCTGGACGAGAGACGAGAGAAACTCCATGCAGAGGGACTGTTTGAAGAAAAGCGCAAGCAGCAGCTACCATACTTACCGGAAACTATTGGTGTTGTGACCTCCCCTACTGGTTCAGTAATCCGCGATATTATCCATCGTATTAAAGATCGCTTTCCTTGCCGTGTGCTAGTTTGGCCCGTTCGAGTTCAGGGAAAGGGTGCCGCTGAGGAGGTGGCAGCAGCCATCGAAGGCTTCAATGACCTTAGTGATGGGGGCACAATTCCCCGACCAGAGTTATTGATAGTGGCCCGCGGTGGCGGTTCGTTGGAAGATCTCTGGGCCTTTAATGAAGAAATTGTAGTCCGTGCTGTTGCTGCATCTGACATTCCACTGATTTCCGCGATTGGGCATGAGGTTGACACGACATTAATTGACTTCGCATCTGACGTGCGTGCACCGACACCGACTGCAGCCGCTGAAATGGCTGTGCCGGTGCGTCTAGATCTATTGGCACAAGTTAATGATGATAGTGTCCGGCTAATTCGATCTGTAAGACGACTAATGGATGAACGCCGCACTCAGCTCAAAGGTTGTATCCGCGGCCTTCCAAATCTAGGTGCCATCGTTGAGCAGAAGCACCAGGATTTAGATCAATTTGCTGATAGGCATAAGTTTGGACCACAGCGGTTGCTGGATGCAAAACGTGCTGATTTGCGCGCTACCGACGTGGGTTTAAAGCTTGGTTATTTCAAAAGGGATTTGACCCGTTTTACTGAGGAGCTTGCCGATCGTCATGTTCGTATAGGGAGAGGTTGGGAGCGTTTTCTGCAAGATCTAGGCGCGAGGGGAGATAACTTAAGTCTCCGGTTAGACTCTGTATCTCCAGCGCGCGTTCTAGAGCGCGGGTATTCTATTATTTGGGATGCGAGCAACAATCCTGTTACCTCTGCGAAACCGGTCCGTATCGGAGATGTCTTGCGTATTGAATTTCAAGACGCTGACATACCGGCTGTTGTAGGCCGCCCTGGTGCTACTCGCAAAATGCCGGTTGCAAAGACGTGGTCTGTCAAAAGTGGCAAGAACGCTAAGCAAGGTAAGCTGCTGTGAATCACTTTCTCACATACGTTTTCTTTACCTTTATTTATTCGTTTAATGCCTTGGCGTTTGATGTTTTGCTAGTAGGCCGTGCTGAGCAAGGCGGTTTTATGCACGGTGCTGTGTTGCCGGACACTAGGGTTTCTCTAAATGACCGCGACTTGATGGTCAGTGAGGCCGGTCATTTTGTCATAGGGTTTGGCAGAGATCATGACGGGTCAGCCGCATTATCTATCACGACAAGTAACGGTGAAACCCAGAAAAAAAATATCCGTGTAGCTAGGCGCAATTGGATTGTCGAGCGTGTGAACGGTCTATCTCCGCGACTAGTGACACCGGATCCCGAAGCAGTCGAGCGCATACGATTAGAAGGTGCTAAGATTGCAGCGGCGAGGCGCTACACGGAACCAGTGGCATTTTTCGAAACGGGCTTCATTATTCCGGCAACAGGACGGGTGTCCGGTGTGTTTGGCAGTCAACGCATTCTCAATGGTGAGCCACGATCACCACATTCAGGTTTAGATATTGCCGCTCCTGAGGGCACTCCCGTGCGGGCAGCTGCTGACGGTGTTGTTAGCCTCGTTCATAATGCTATGTTGCTGACTGGTAAGACGGTGATGATCGACCACGGTCATGGCCTAGACACTATTTACATCCACATGAGCGCTATTCATGTTAAGGATGGCCAAATGGTCCGGCAAGGCCATGTTATTGGCGAAATAGGTATGACCGGTCGGGCTACAGGCCCCCATCTTCATTTTGGAATAAACTGGTATAACACTAAGCTTGATCCGCAAACGGTACTTGAAGTTTTTCCGGCGTCAGAAATTGTTGAGAGTCTTGATCAATAAGTTGTCAATTGCCGAAGCATTATCCCATTTTACATTGACGGAAAGGACATTTACTTGTTGGCGATGGTCAGGAGCAAGGCGAACGGCGTCTTTCTCGGTAGTAACGGGGACAGCATCAAGTGCGAAGGCTTCATCTAGGATAGGTTGAATATCTGATTCTTGAAAAAGGTGATGATCATCAAAGGTGTGTGCCGAAACCACTAAGGCACCGAGTTCGAGAAGGGTGTCAAAGAACTTGTTGGGATTACCTATGCCGGCAAAGGCAACCACTTTACGATGTTTTAATTCAGGTCCCTCAGGCCCAGGTATAAGATTTGCACCATAGATGGGGATATGTGCTGGCAGCCGGGGTACTAGGTTTGTATCATCAGACCCCATAAGGACCACCGCGTCCGCTCGCGCTAATCCGAACTGTGGTCTCTCCCGTAACGGGCCAGCAGGAATCATCCTGCCATTTCCAAAACCCACGTTTCCGTCGATTACTAGAATCGAAAGTGTTTTGAATAGGCTGGCATGTTGATGGCCATCATCCATAATCAAAGCATCGATTCCTTCGCCAAGTGTTGCATGTATGGCTTTAGCGCGGTGGCGCGCGACCCATGTTGATATTTTTCTACTGTGCACTAGAGCTTCGTCCCCCACGTCTGCGACACTATGGACATCAGGATCAACACGCAGCGGACCCATAAGTTGTCCCCCATATCCACCTGTCAGGATCGCTGGGTTGCGGCCCATGGTGAGCAGCCTTTCCGCGAGATTAGATGCAATAGGTGACTTGCCAGTTCCGCCAACCGAAACATTGCCAACACAAATCACGGGTATCGGTGCGGTAACGGATGAAGTGACCTTAAGACGTAAGGCTGTTACTCCGCCATATAGACTTCCGATAGGAGCAAGAAACATCCCTAGCGCGCTATCCTTGTTGGACCAGAACTTAGGCGCGCGCACGACGACTTTCCTGGGAACCCAAATGTGCGGGCTCGATGGGTCGCTGACCTACCGCTTCGTCTGCGCTTCGGCTCACCCTAGTCAGTGAGTCCTCAAGTTGAAGGCGGAGTGACTCCATAGTAGCCTCGTCACTGTCCTGGGGCACAGAAATAGGGTTTCCCCAGAATAAGATACCGTTGGAAAAAGGTAGACCTATAACCAGACGATCCCATGTGTTTAAGACATACCGACGACTTGTTGCTACACATGCTGGCAATATTACTGCACCCGAGATTCGTGCGATGGTGATTGCGCCAGCACCAGCTCGCATACGTGGTCCTCTTGGTCCATCCGGTGTAATCCCGATCGATTGGCCGGCTCTTAAGAATTTGATTAAACTGCGTAAAGCATCTGTCCCGCCCCTAGTTGATGAGCCAGAGATGTTCGACAACCCTAGCCGCGCAATAGTTTCGGCAATCAGCTGGCCGTCAGAGTGGGCTGAGACTAGCATGTGGAAAGGCTTAGTTGATTGCCAACAGTAGGGCATGAGGAGCAAGCGGTTGTGCCAAAAAGCAAGGATCACTGGTCTTTTCCCCGCCCAAGCTTCTTGCGTTGACTCGATATTGATGATGTCCCAACTTGAGGTTGCGCGAACGAGGCGAATATAACTTGCAGCCAACCAGCAAAGGACGTGGCGTACCGAAGGTCTCCGAGACAACCATTTTATAGTTTTACTCACAAATTTAGCCTTGTGCGAAAACAACATAGTTGTTGTCTAAGGTTTTCGCTGGACTGGCAACAAAATACAATACGTTGTGCCAAGTTTGTGTTGCGCAAAAAATTCCATTAGCCATCAAATATTGCTGCATGAAGTGTGAAAAACTCTACTAAAAATGTTGTGGTTATCTAGTTCGTTATAGCAGGTTTGATCTTAGTACTTTCTTGCCAAGGCATCTTTAGGTTTGTGCTTAGCACCAAGGTCAGCAATTTAATCTTGCCTTTTCATTAGGCGTTGGTTTCTAAACGTGGTTGACTTTAGGGAGTAACTCAAGTTCCTGCGATGCTCAGACTATCTAGCCGCACCGTTGGTGCATCCAAACCGAACTGAATATCTAGATCGCTGGCCGGCGTCAATGTCTTGAACATGCTTCTTAAATTACCGGCAATTGTGATTTCATTGACGGGATAAGAGAATTCACCTCCTTCAATCCAGTGCCCGGCGGCACCGCGGCTGTAATCTCCAGATACCATATTGACTCCCTGTCCAAAAACATCGGTGACGTATAATCCCTCCTTAATTTCAGAAATCATGTCCTCAGGTGATTGAGATCCTGCCCCTAAATAGATGTTGGTTGCAGCAGGCGATGGTGCTGAGGAGGTTCCGCGTGCTGCATGTCCTGTTGGTTCCATGTTCAGCTGCCGTGCGGAGCGTAAGTCGAGCAACCAAGAAGTGAGAATTCCGTTCTTGATCAACAGTCGTTTTTGATTTGGAAGTCCTTCTGCATCGCACGGCTTTGATCTCAATCCTCGTGGTCGATGGGGATCTTCAAATATGTTGATTTGGTTTCCAAAAACATCTTCGCCCATGGAGTCCTTGAGAAACGAAGTACCTCTCGCAATTGCCGCACCGTTGATTGCGTTAATCAAGTGCCCGACAAGCCCACGAGCGGTGCGGGGATCAAAAACGACCGGCACTTTGGTGCTGGAAATCTTGCGCGCACCGAGGCGCCGGACAGCACGTTCTCCTGCGGTTCGCCCTACATCGGCGGCATCGCGTAAATCAGAGAAATAGACCGCTGAAGTGTGATCATAATCGGTCTCCATGCCCTTATCAGTGTCTCCAGCTATCACCGAAGCGCTGATAGAGCATCCTGAGGAACTAAATGAGCGTTCGAAGCCGTTTGAGGCGACAATGGCAACATTGCTGTGTCCCCAGCTAGACTGTGCTCCATCTGAATTTGTAACGCCATCGACACTTCGGGCAGCATCCTCGCTGGTCTTGGCCGCATTTATGAGTGAGGCGCTATCAATTTCTGTATTATCACACACATCAAGAGCTGGAAGATTCGTAGCCAAGATACCTGGATCAGCAAGCCCACAATAGGGGTCATCCGGGACGGTTTTTGCCATAGCTAAGGCCCGTTCCACCAATTCACTCTGTGCTTTTGCTGCGCGATCCGACGATGCAACGATGGCCTGTTTATTTCCTGTCAATACTCGCAGCCCAATATCGTTCAGTTCGGAGCGCTCGAGGCGCTCAATTTGGCCCACACGACAGGTCACAGAAATTGAAGTGCTGTCCACTAGTATGGCATCGGCCGCATCGGCACCCGCCTTTTTTGCATTTTCTATAAGGTCAGAGAGAAGGTTCAGGGAGTCGTTGTTTGACATCAGATTCTAATCATCCCAAATTGGTTTTCCGTTGCCAGGTAGTCCATATTTGCTCCACTTGCTGGTGACTAGGTTTATTATGTCGTCAGTCATTCGAATTTTTCGTCCCCATGTCCGTTTCGTCTCTCCCATAAGTTTGTTTGTTGCATCCATGCCAATCTTACCTCCAAGGCCTGGTTCGGGTGAGGCGAAATCGAGATAGTCTATAGGTGTGTTTTCGATAACTGTTATATCGCGCGCCGGGTCCATGCGGGTTGAGATCGCCCACATTACGTCTTTCCAATCCCGAGCATTAATGTCGTCGTCCACGACGATGACAAACTTGGTATACACAAACTGTCGCAAGAATGACCAAACCCCCATCATCACACGTTTGGCTTGGCCCGCATAAGTCTTCTTTATACTGACGACAGCGATTCTGTAGCTGCATGCTTCCGGTGGCAGCCAAAAGTCCACGATTTCTGGGAACTGTTGTGCCAGTAATGGAATAAACACCTCGTTTAGCGCCTTTCCAATAATGCTGGGTTCATCGGGTGGACGCCCCGTGTATGTGGAGAGATATATGGGTTTCTGCCGCATGGTGATAGCTGAAATTCGAAAGATGGGAAATTTCTCAACATTATTATAGTACCCTGTGTGATCACCGTAGGGTCCCTCATCGCCTTGTTCATCAAGCATGATATGGCCTTCCAACACAATCTCAGCATGTGCCGGAACTTTTAGGGGGATTGTTACACAGTTTATTAGGTCTACTGCTTTATTGCGCAGCAGCCCGGCGAATTGGTACTCGGAAAGGGTGTCTGGCACTGGTGTTGCAGCGGCAAGAAGGGTACTCGGATCGGCTCCAATTACCGCGGCAGCTGGCAGCGGTTCCTTTTTTGTCATTTTCCATCGGTCATAATGCCCTGCTCCGCCGCGATGTTTGAGCCATCGCATAAGAGTGGTTTTTTGACCGGTAACTTGCATTCGATAAATGCCTAAGTTGTATATGTCCCTCTTGTCATCTCCGGGTCCTCTGGTGACTACCAAGGGCCAAGTAATAAGTGGTGCTGGTTCTCTGGGCCAACATGTTTGAATGGGGAGCGACTTTAGATCTATGTCCTCACCCTTCAAAATAACTTCCTGGCAGGGAGCCTTGGAGACGGTCTTAGGCTTCATAGACATGACGGTCTTGACCAGCGGTAACATGCTAGCCGCCTCCCTCCAGCCAGTGGGTGGTTCCGGCTGTTTTAAAAACGCCAAAGCTTCACCGATGCTCCGAAGCTGTGAAGGTTCGCGGCCCATCGCTGCAGCAACTCGCCTTACTGTCCCAAACAGGTTTACCAGCACAGGCATACCGCAAGACTGGCCCGTTTCGTCTAAGACATTTTCGAATAGAACTGCGGGTCCATGTTCTGATAAAACTCGTGTTTGTATTTCGGTGATTTCCAATTTAGTCGACACTGGTTCTCTTACACGCACCAATTGACCGCTTTTATCAAGATAAGCGATATAATCGCGCAGAGAAGTATAAGGCATTTTTTGCAGACTCTTTCGTGTCGTAGATAAGAGAAGGTGGCGAGTTGGATGCTCAAGGAGTTAAAGGGCTGCCAGCAGTGGCGTCAAGGGAAGTCTCACTACCTTGTTTGTAATTCTTTATGGGACTTAAAAGACATTAGTATCCAAGTTCATATTACTTGGACCAGAAAATAGACAATAGACCTGCCTTTTTATGTCCCCGCGTGCAGCGGAGTTATAAGTATGCGGAACCATGTGGTGTGCGGATATCAGTTTAATTGCGATTCCTATTTGATCGCTTAAGAATGGATTGATGCTAAGGCGAGTACGACGATCAATCCGAAATCCCGGTTGGACCTAAATTTTTGTAGACAGTTCTCTGCATCGTTTATGTCTATTGTGGCTGTTTGCCGGCCAAGCTGTCCCGCGGCTATGCTAAGTAACAGGAAAAAGACTAGATTAAGCTGCATCAAACCGGCTGCTATGCAAATTAAGACAATGGAAATTGCATAAACCACTGCAATAAATGGTCGTGTGTTCGAACCGAGGGCTAATGCTGACGACTTTATGCCAATGAGAATATCGTATTCCTTGTCTTGGTGGGCATAGATTGTGTCGTAGCCCAGTGTCCAGAAAAAGCCAGCTCCATATAATGCAATTGCTGACCAAGCCAATCCGCCGGTTACTGCTGTCCACCCCATGAGGACACCCCAGTTGAAAGTTAGCCCCAGCCAGGCCTGAGGCCAATATGTGTGGCGCTTCATAAATGGATATAAGAAAATTAGGATGAGTGAGAAGACTCCTAGCGCAATAGTCAAGCTATTGAATTGCAAAAGAATTATGAAGCCGATGAACAGTTGTGCAATTAGAAAAAGCCGTGCCCGCTGTACAGAAATAGCTCCGGAAGCAATTGGTCTAATTGCCGTGCGCTCTACTTTGGTATCGAAATTGCGGTCAATAATGTCATTGTAAGTGCAGCCGGCCCCGCGCATTACTATGGCACCCATTGCAAATAGCACTATCAATCCGAAATCCAACTCTCCCTTGCTAGAGAGGGCTATAGCCCATAGACAGGGCAAGAGTAGTAACCAAGTACCGATAGGGCGGTCCAAACGCATAAGTAGAACGAAGGGCTTAAGGGCTTTCGGCACAACGCGTCCTAGCCAACCGTCGGTTCCAATGTCCGTGCGGTGGCCGGGCCGTGTCTTCGGTGTTTTGGTGATTTCCATGACTCCCTAGGGTAGGCTAGGTCAACCTGCAGCTCAACGGCGCATATTATGCGGAAGACATTGTGACAAAGACGTTCATCGCCCCACGTCTATACGTACCTTTTGACTTGATACATGAAGTGGGTATCCAATTGCAGCCTAACCAAAGCCATTATTTGCTCACGGTTATGCGGCGTCGTGTTGGTGACTCAATCACAGTATTCAATGGCCGAGATGGCGAATGGCGAGCTAAGATTGTAACGGCGTCTAAGAGAGTGACTTCAATTCAAATATGTCAGCAAGTTAGAAAGCAAGAATCTGAACCGGATGTTTGGCTTCTGTTCGGGATTATTAAACAGGCTCCACTTAACCTCATGATAGAGAAGGCGACGGAACTGGGGGTAAGTACTCTTTGCCCGGTCTTGACCAAACATACGACAGTAAGACGCATGAGTGTCGATCGTCTCCAGTCAATTGTTTTGGGAGCCTCTGAACAGTGTGGTCGTATGACAATACCAGAAATTTACCCAGTGAATAATCTCGAAGAAGTGCTACTGCAGTGGCCTACAGAGCGCAGACTCTTCTATTTGGACGAATCGGGACGCGGTGTCCCAATCACGTCGGGCCTGTCCGACAATTATACTGGGCCTTGTGCATTTTTGATCGGTCCCGAAGGGGGCTTCGATAAATCCGAGCTTGACCTATTAGCCGGTTTACCGTCTTCTACGGCCCTTAGTCTAGGGCCGCGTATACTCCGTGCCGAAACCGCAGCTGTGGCAGCGTTGGTCTGCTGGCAGGCCCTTTGTGGTGATTGGAAACGGTAGCTAACTTTGAGTTTTGATATCAGCGCTGGGCCTATTAAATGACCATATTCCGCTCCGAAAATGCTGAGCCTTTAACAGATAAACACCAGTTGGTGGGTTATGTGGCTGACGGGAGTAAACCGCCAGGAGAGTGGCGGCTTGGAACAGAACATGAAAAGTTTGCATACTCATTAGATGGCCAGAAGCCTTTATCCTACGAAGGATCAAACGGTATAAGCGCTTTCTTGAAAGGGCTACAGAAATTTGGGTGGGAGCCGGTCCTTGAGGGTGACAATGTCATTGCCTTGAGGCAGAAGAACAAAGGCAGTATCACTTTGGAACCGGGCGGCCAGTTGGAGCTGTCAGGTGCACCGTTGGAAACCGTCCATCAAACCTGCGGTGAGGTTAACGAGCATCGGAATCAAATAAAAGAAGTGGCCAAAGATCTGAATATAGGCCTCTTAGGTTTGGGCTTTTCTCCAAATTGGAGTAGAGACGTGGTCAATTGGATGCCAAAGGGCAGGTATAACATCATGCGTCGCTATATGCCCAAAGTCGGTAATCTTGGACTCGACATGATGCTGCGTACTTGCACGGTTCAAGTCAATCTGGACTATCAGTCTGAGGCCGACATGGTGAAGAAAGTGAGGGTGGCCTTAGCCCTGCAGCCAGTAGCAACGGCGCTTTGGGCTAACTCTCCCTTCACAGAGGGAAAACCTAACGGCTATCTCAGTTATCGAGCTCACGTATGGCAAGATACCGATGCACGACGAACAGGAATCCTGCCATTTGTATTTGACGAATCTATGAGTTTTGAACGGTACGTTGATTACGTACTCGACGTACCCATGTACTTTGTTTATCGAAATGGCTATGTGGATGCAGCAGGGAACTCCTTTCGCGACTTTATGGACGGCCGTCTTCCAGCTATGCCAGGTGAACTGCCTACTATGCTGGATTGGGAAAACCATTTATCGACGGTGTTTCCAGAGGTTAGGATAAAGAGCTTTATCGAGTTGCGTGGTGCAGACTCAGGACCTTGGGACCGTCTCTGCGCGTTGCCTGCATTTTGGGCCGGCCTCTTATATGATACCTCAGCATTGGATGCCGCCTGGGATATCGTCCGAGCATGGGCACCGGAAGACCGCGATCGTCTGTATAGGGATGTTCCAAAACTAGGTTTGCAAGCGGAAATCATTGGCAAGACTGTTCAGGATCTATCGCACGAGATTTTAAATGTTGCCCGTCACGGTTTGTCCAATCGCGCTAGACTTGATACCGGCGGTAATGACGAAACCGGTTTCTTGACACCCTTGCAAGAAATCGTCAATTCGGGGATAACGCCTGCGGAAAGTATGCTTAGGGCTTACCATGAGCGGTGGAAAGGTGATGTCACCCCATTGTTTGATGAGTTCAGTTATTGATAGGGAATGAATTCCTATGGACGATGACACCCGGCTGGAAGAGTGCGATACCCTCGAAGAGGTGCGTGCTCATATAGATCGAGTTGATAAGGCAATTGTTCCACTTTTGTGCGAACGCAATCATTACGTGCAGCAAGCAGCGAAGATTAAAGGCGATATAGATGCTGTGCGAGTGCCTGTTCGTATCGAGGGTGTTGTTAGAAAGGTCCGTGCTATTGCCCTTGAACGTGGCACTGATCCTGATGTGGTTGAAGCAATTTATCGGGCAATGATCGAAGTCAATATTGCTTTGGAGAAAAGGCAGATTATTGAACCTGGTGTCACTGGCTAGGTGCAGGCGGTAGTACTGGTGCAAGCTATAACCTTGGCATCACGCCGTAATAGATTTTGTGCGACTGAGGGAAGGTGGCTAGCTTTCCAAGGTCTTATCGGTATCTGGTTTGAGTGAAAAAACCATTAGGTGCCGCTGGTATCAGATACGAGTTCCTCCGACGGTCAGACTGTCCACCTTGATTGTCGGTTGACCGACACCAACCGGCACACCCTGTCCTTCCTTACCACAAGTACCAATGCCTGGGTCCAAGGCCATGTCATTTCCAATCATAGACACTTTTGTAAGTACATCGGGACCGTTACCTATAAGAGTCGCGCCCTTGACCGGCGCGCCGACCTTGCCGTTTTCTATTAAGTAGGCCTCAGTGGCTGAAAACACGAATTTGCCAGAGGTAATATCCACCTGGCCGCCGCCAAAATTCACGGCATAAAGCCCTTTCTCGACGGAAGTGATAATCTCTTCAGGTTCCGCGGTGCCCCCCAACATAAAGGTGTTTGTCATACGAGGCATTGGGTGGTGGGCATATGATTCCCTGCGGCCATTTCCTGTAGCTGATGCTCCCATTAGTCGGGCATTCATGCGATCCTGGATGAATCCTGTTAGGACACCGTCTTCGATCAATATTGTGCGATCTGTCGGGGTACCTTCATCGTCCACGGTTAACGATCCTCGCAGATCGTCCATAGTGCCGTCGTCGATAACGGTAACTCCAGGAGAGGCGACTCTCTTACCAATAAGGTTATGAAATGCAGAGGTTTTCTTGCGATTGAAATCGCCCTCGAGTCCATGACCTACCGCTTCGTGCAACAATATACCGGGCCATCCCGAGCCCAGAACCACCGCCATTTCCCCACCAGGGGTGTCCACTGATTCTAAGTTTACTAAGGCTTGTCGCAGCGCCTCGTCAGTTGCACTTTGCCAGGCGCTGGGTCCCAAGAACTTTTGATACGCCGCTCGACCGCCGGACCCATATGATCCCGTCTCCATCCGTTGTCCGTCGCCAACCACTACAGATACGTTAAGGCGAACCAACGGGCGTATGTCACACGCAACTTCACCGTCACCACGCAGAATATACACGGCCTGCCAAGATCCCGCTAAAGAAGCAGTTACCTGCCTAACCTTGGATTCCTTATCGCGGGCGTAAGAGTTAATAGCTGCTAACGTATCTACTTTGGTCTCAAAGGGTAAATCAAGCAGAGGATTATCTTCTGTGTATAAACTTTGATTTGTCTTAGCAGGGGGGGGCGCTAAAGTACCATTGTGTCCGCTTTTAATTGCATTCACAGTATTTGCTGCGCGCAAGACTGCATCTTCCGATAGCGTCGTGGAATGCGCATATCCTGTGGCTTCACCAACGACTGCCCTCAAACCGAAGCCTTGGGCGGTATTGTAAGCCGCGTTCTTAATTCGACCATCG
>Ga0315336_1002904_pt1 | contig 24467 bp, 16 predicted proteins | sample ASW5metaG_FD_204512 | JGI IMG/M metagenome (GOLD analysis project Ga0315336, IMG submission 204512) | Ammonia-oxidizing marine archaeal communities from Monterey Bay, California, United States - ASW #5 | ecosystem: Environmental > Aquatic > Marine > Intertidal zone | place: USA: California... | reverse complement strand
TCCTTTCTTCTCGTGGCGCGAGTGCATCAGATGCCAGGCGACGCGATGAAGGCGACCTTCTGAGGTCGTCGAAGAGCGCCAACGCCGCAGATGATGTGCTCCCGCCACGAGAGTGGGGGTGTGTGGATGTGCCGGCGCTACCCCTTCAACTCTTGGCTCAACGACATCCGGAATGGGTTGATCGGCCCATGGCCGTGGTGGCCGAGGATCGTCCACAGGGGCTGATCCTGTGGGTCAACGAACGCGCCTATCGGGCTCGTGTGCTGCCAGGGATGCGCTACGCGGCAGGGCTGTCGATTTGCCGCGAGCTGTGTGCCGGAGAAGTACCGCATGAAGAAATCGACGTCGGCGTCGAGCGCTTGATCGAACTGCTGCGCACGTTCAGCCCAGGGGTGGAACCGAGCGAAGAGGAGCCGGGCGTCTTCTGGATCGATGCCTCAGGGTTACTCGGACTGGAACGCTCGCTCGAGAACTGGGCCGAGCGGATCCGCCAGACACTGCGGGATCATCATTTCGTGGCTCATGTGGCGGTGGGGTTCTCACGCTTCGGCGTTTATACGTTGGCGCGCTGTGCTCGCGGCAGCGTGGTTTTTGAAACTCCTGAACATGAAAACCGTGCGATGCGAAATATACGACTCGATCGACTGCATCTGGATGCCAAGCTCCGGGACAACCTTGCCAAGCTAGCCGTACATACGGTGGGTGATTTTCTCGACCTCCCCGTCGATGGCCTGGCGCGCCGCTTTGGACCCGCCGCGTTACATCTGCATCGACTCGCCTCCGGCTCCCTTGTCACGCCGCTGGATGCGGTGCCGTACGACAAGCCCATCGACGCATGGATAGAGCTCGAGTATCCCGAGACTGACGCCTTGCGGCTGACCTTCATAATCAAGCGCGTGTTGCCCGCCATGCTTCACCGCGTTGCCGCTTGCGGACACGGGTTGTCGGCGTTGCGCATCGATTTACTTCTCGATGACACCCGCCACATCGAAGCCACCGTTCGCACCGCGGAGCCGACTCTCGACGCCGCGCAAATCCTTGACCTGGTGCGTCTCAAGCTCGACACATTGGAGCTTTCAGCTGGCGCGGTGGAGCTTCGACTCAACGTCGACTCGACACCTATCAGCAAAGAGCAGCTCGGGTTGTTCTCCGAAAAACCGCAACGCGATCTTGCCGCTGCCAACCGTGCATTCGCTCGGTTACGCGCCGAGTTCGGGCGCCTTTCGGTAGTTTGGCCGCGGCTGCATCGCGCCCACCTGCCGGAGGCAACCTTCAACTGGGAGCCGCTCGATAGCGCCCGCATTCCATCGCCTCGCCAAGCACGGCATCGACCGCTCATGCGACGCATCTTCGACCGCCCCGTTCCCCTGCCCCACCGCGGCAACCACGAGCCCGACGGCTGGCTGGTGCGGGGCCCCGAACAGGGCCCCATGCGAAAGATCTTCGGTCCCTACACCGTCTCCGGTGGCTGGTGGGTTCGCGCAGTGCACCGCGACTATCACTTCGTGGAAACCCAGAAGGGCGATGTGATGTGGGTATTTTACGATCGCCATCGCCGACGCTGGTTCTTGCAAGGACAAGTCGAGTAACGAGTTAGTCGAGTAGCTCGTAGGACTCGAGTTGCCAGCCGCTTGCCAGGGCACGGCCGCGATTGTAGCTAAGCATGCGGATCTTGTACGGCGGCTCACCGCTGAGCCAATAATCGCGCATGCGGCCATCGTAGAAGCGCAACCGCACCACGGTGGTATCGAACTCGCCGGCGTCGAGCTCCAGTCGAGTGGTGCCCAGCACACGGAACTGCGCCCAAAGCTCCTCGGGGGCAACCATGTTGTTCCACGCCACCCGGCCGATCGATCCGGGGGCCAGCCGCAGCGCTGCCAGTGGCAGCTCGAGAACCGACACCTCGAACGGACGAAGCTGGTAATCGAAGTCGTGCCGCGTGGAAGTGCCGCTGGCACTGCGCACCGACGCCTGAATGCGATTGCCGACGAAGATGAAGCTCTGCCCGCCGCCCTGCGGAAACGAGAACGTGCGCCGAACCGGCGCCAACGTCGTCGCCTCGAGGATCATGTGATCTTCGACACCAGTGCTCGAAAGCGCCAGCGTGATCTGCAGCTGCTTCTGTGCATCCTCGGTTGGCGTCACCGTGATCGTTGCCACACCGTCTGCCAGCGGCACACCGACGATCGAGTCCCAGCGCCCATAAGTAGCCTGATACGAACGCACGAACATCGACGCCACCCGCTCGTCACCGGCTCCGATCACCACAGCGTCCTCGGGCACTGGCACGAACTGGGGCAACCCACTCAGGGCAAAGAACAGAATGCCCACGCCGAGTGAGATCACCACCAGGAATGAGAAAAGGCGGGTCAAGATGCGTCTCATTCGGAAGTCTCTTTTGAGCAAAGGGGCATGGTAGAGGCCCATCTTGCTATGCGGTCGCCGATGACGGTAGCTGGACTGGATTAACAGATATTTGTCTGCTTAAATGAGCCACTTCCTCGGCGACCAGGATCAGGCTGCGACTGTCGCTTCTGCCCGATCCTCGGTGCGCTACTCCAGCGTTGTGCTTCCTCACCCTTCACCGCGCACTATTCCGCCCTCCTCATGTCTGCATCGGCCTATTTCGGTGGCTCGCGCGCGTATGTGCCGCTTTGGTGCAAGAGCAACTTTTCCTTTCTCGAAGGCGCCAGCGACCCCGCCGAGATGGTGGAGGAAGCTCGCCATCTCGGGCTGCGATCGATCGCCGTCACCGATCGCGATGGCGTGCACGGCATCGTGCAGGCGCATGTCCGTGCACGTGAGCTCGGCATTCACCTGATTGTCGGATCGCAGGTCACTCTGGTCGACAACTCGGTGATGGTGCTGCTTGCCACCAGCCGGGAGGGTTACGCCAACTTGTGCCGGCTGCTTACCAAGGGCCGACGACGCTGTGCCAAGGGGGAAAGCCGCGTCACCTGGTTAGAGGTCGCTGAGCACGCCGCCGGGATAATCGCCCTCTGGGGTGGCGACCGCAGCCTGCTGGCGCAGCCGCTCGACGACGACGCACCGCTTCCCAGCATTCTTGTCGACCCTTATTCCTCCGATGCCGCGTACGTGCCCGGCGTTGATTTCGATACGCGCAGCCGACTCGATACCGCCGATGGCCGGCGAGCGATTGCCCCCGGAGCAGCCTCCGCAAGGGCGCCGACCGATCTCCTGGAGTTCCCTCTGCAACGCGCCGGCGATGTGGCCACTGGCAAGGTCATCGACCTGCTCGAGTTCACCGCCGCGCGTCAGCCCCGCACGCTCGACGAGACCGCCGATCTGCTGCGCGAGGCCTTCGGGCCGCGCCTGTTTGCACTGCTCACCCGGCACCATCGAGCCGACGAGCCCACCATGGAGCGCCGCGTTCGCACGCGGGCGATGCGCTACGAGCTGCCTCTAGTAGCCAGCTCTGAAGTTCTCTATCACGTGTCTGGACGTCGCGATCTGCACGACGTGCTCAACTGCGTGCGCCACGGCGTGAAGATCGGCAACGCTGGTCGCTGTATCAAGGGCAACGCCAAGCACGAGCTGCACTCGCCGCAGAGCTTCACTGCGCTCTACGCCGACGAGCCGCGGGCCATCGCCCGCACCCGCGAGATCGCCGAGATGTGCGGCTTCTCGATGGACGAGATCCGCTATCGCTATCCCTCGGAGAAGCTGCCCGACGGCACCACGTCGATGCAGCACCTTCACCAGCTCACCTGGGAGGGCGCCCGCAAGCGCTACAGCGACACCATCGGACCGCACGGCGAACGTGGCTACGTTCCGCCCGAGATGCACGCCCAGATCGACAAGGAACTGGCGGTCATCGACGCGCTCGACTATCCCGGCTATTTCCTCACCATGCACGAGATCGTGCGCTTCTGCCAGGAGCGCGGAATTCTCTGTCAGGGCCGCGGATCAGCTGCCAACTCGATCGTCTGTTTCTGCCTCGAGATCACCGCAGTCGATCCAGTGCGCATGGATCTACTGTTCGAGCGCTTCATCTCCAAGGAGCGTGCCGAGCCGCCCGACATCGACCTCGACATCGAGCACGATCGGCGCGAAGAGGCCATCCAGCACATGTACGAAAAGTACGGGCGCTCGCACGCCGCCATGGTCGCCAACGTCATCCGCTATCGATCCAAATCGGCTGTGCGCGACGTCGGCAAGGCGCTGGGCTTGTCGGAGACCTCGCTCGACCGGCTCGCCAAGATGGTCGGACGCTGGGGCGGCATCGACGAGACATCGTTCCGCCATGCCGGCCTCGATCCCCACAATCCGACCATCTGTCACCTGATGCGGCTGGCCAACGAGGCCATCGGTTTCCCGCGTCACCTGTCGATTCACCCGGGTGGCTTTCTGCTCGGCCACGAGCCGGTGCACGATCTGGTGCCGATCGAAAACGGTTCCATGGAAGACCGCACCGTTATCCAGTGGGACAAGGACGACGTCGAGGCCCTCGGCCTCTTCAAGGTCGACTTGCTAGGGCTGGGTGCGCTCACCCAGCTACATCACGGCTTCGACCTGCTGCGCCGGCACCGCGGCATCGATGTCAACATGACCACCATTCCCGCGGCCGACAAGGCCACCTTCGACATGTGCTGCCGCGCCGACACCGTGGGCGTGTTCCAGATCGAGAGCCGGGCGCAGATGTCGATGCTGCCGCGTCTCAAGCCGCGCACCTTCTACGACCTGGTGGTGGAGATCTCCATCGTGCGTCCCGGCCCCATCACCGGCGGCATGGTGCACCCCTACCTGCGCCGCCGCGAGGGTAAGGAGGCCATCGACTACCCGCACCCGTGCCTGGAGCCGGTGCTCAGAAAGACCCTGGGGATCCCGCTGTTCCAGGAACAGGTAATGAAGCTAGCCGTCGTCGCCGCCGACTACACCCCCGGCGAGGCCGACCAGCTACGACGCGACATGGCCGCCTGGCGCAAGACCGGCCGCCTCGACCGTCACCGTGAACGCCTGATCACGCGCATGGTGGGCAAGGGAATCGAGCAGGAGTTCGCCGAGCGGGTCTTCGAACAAATTCGCGGCTTCGGTGATTACGGCTTTCCCGAGTCGCACGCTGCCAGCTTTGCGCTCATCGCTTACGCCACCTCCTGGATGAAGTGCCACTATCCGGCCGAGTTCGCCTGCTCACTGCTCAACTCCCTGCCGATGGGATTCTACTCCGCCGCCACGATCGTCGACGACGCCAAGCGCCACGATGTGGAAGTGCGCCCAGTAAGCGTTGAAGCCCCCTGGTGGGATTGCACGCTGGAGCCGGCTGCCCTCCCGATCACCGTTTCTGAGATCGGCGTCTCACACTCCCATGAGACGGCCCCCGCGCCGACGCTTCCCTACCCCACCCCGACAGTCTCGGAGCACGACCCCTCGCCGACTCAGTCACCCGCTGGCGGGCTCGCCGTCCGCATGGGGCTGCGTTACATCAAGGGCATGCGCGCCGACGAGGGCGAGCATATCCAGGCCGTGGCCCGACAGGATCCCTTCAGCTCAATCCACGACTTCACCGAGCGCGTATGCATTTCTGAGCGGACACTCAAGCGGCTCACCGAAGCGGGCTTCTTCGAACCCTTCGAGCGCTCACGCCGCGGCGCCCTCTGGCAGATGCACGGCATGGTTGCCGAGGGTGAGACACCGGAGCTCGGCATCGCAACCGCTACTCCGAGCTTCGACGACCTGTCCGCCTTCGAGCAGATCGCCTGGGACTACCGCACCTCCGATCACTCCACTCGCGGCCACATCCTCGAGCCGCTACGCGACCAGCTGGCCAAGCTCGGCCTTCCCGATGCACGCAGGGTCGGCCACATGCGCGATGGCGCCCGCGCCCGCTATGCCGGAATCGTCATCTGTCGCCAGCGCCCTGGAACCGCCTCCGGCGTGCTCTTCATGACCCTCGAAGACGAGACCGGCTTCGTGAACCTGGTGCTCTGGCCACAGGTATCCGAGAAGTTCAACGTCATCAGCCGTACCACTTCGTTCCTTGGCGCTACTGGCAAGATCCAGTCGCATAACTCGGTCGTGCATCTGGTCGTCGACAAGCTCTGGCACCCGGAGATCAAGCTCGAGACCACCCGCAGCAGCCGCGACTTTCACTGACCCTACTGAGCGAATGGCGAGCTCTGGTCGCGAGCTCTCGGGGTGAAGCTACCTGCTGATCTGAAGATCCCAGCCATCCGGATCCAGAGCGACTGGTATCGGCACTACCGTGAGATGTTCGCCGACGTTCTGTAGGGATGGGCAGCAGGCCGGCGCGGAAGTGTGGCACGGTCGGCTAGCGGCCTGTAACAGGAGATCGTTGCAGGCCGCTAGGCGCCGCCCAGCCTCACGGTCTCGAACGCCCGGGCACGCTCCGCGTTGATCACTCGCGCCACCATGGGCTCGAAGAAGCTCAACGGCAACGACTCGTAGTCGGGATCAAACGCCGTCTGGTCGTACTTGGCACAGAAGCGCACCGTCTGCTTGTAGGCCGGATGGTCGCGATACTGGTCGCGGACGTTGCGGTCCTGGTCGGTGCCCTTGCGGATGTGGAACAGCTGGAAGATGGCGTGGTGCTGGAGCATCCAGTAGTGGTTGTCGGAGATGTAGGGGCGGAGGATCTCGGCTCCGACGTCGTCGTGGTTGTAGGGCGACAGCTGGTCGGCGATGTCGTGCAGGAGCGCCACGACGACCATCTCCTCGTCCTCGCCATCTTTGTGAGCGCGCGTCGCCGCCTGCAGGCTGTGCTCGTACGCCGTCACCATGTCGAGGTCGGTGTATTCAGTGGTCCCGACGCTCTCCATCCGCCTGAGCACGTCGAGCAGGATCTCGGCCGGCGGTGGCCGCAGCTGCTCAGAAAGCTCGTCCATCCGCTGGATGTCTGCCTCGTTCAGGTCCTCGAGCTTCCTGATTCTGCGCGCCGCCTCTGCCATGGTCTTCTCCTCTCGATGCTGGACTGCCGTCCGACGGAGCGTGCTGGGCGGATGCCGCATGCCGCCTCGCGTGATTTCGTCGATGGACGGTAGCATGCTGCCATCCCCGTCTTTGACGCAGATCAATAGGCGACGGCCGCAGTTTCCCGGCGGACGTCACCGGCGGCGATCAGAAGCCCGCTGCGGGGCTCACTATAGGAAACCGTCGGAGCACCGGCGCGCCAGTTCCAAAGCCCCCAGGGCTCGACGTCGTGCCCCAGATCTAGCAAGGCCTCGGCGCTCTGCAAGGGGATCCTGTCTTCGAGCTTCAGCTTGGCCGGGTTGTGGTTGATCTCGGAGCCGGTCGCCGGAAAGTTGTAGCTGCCGAACCGCGGCTGGTCGAGAGCGCTCTCGGGTGACATCTCCCACACGATGACGTTGAGTATGACTTGCAACAACGCCTGCATCTGCTGATCACCACCCGGTGTCGAAAGGCCCATGAAGGGCGCCCCGTCGCGCATCAGCAAGACCGGGCTGTTGGTGTTTCTCGGTCGCTTCTTCGGCGCCATCACGTTGGCGACGCTCGGGTCGAGGTTGAACTGCCCCATGCGGCCGCCCAGGCCGAAGCCCCAGCCGGGGATCATCGGTGAATCGACGTGCCCGTCACTCTCGGTCATCGAGAACAAGTTGCCGGCGGCATCGATGACGTTCAGCGAAGTGGTGTCGAGCGCCGGGCGGTTGTCTGGTGGCGACGCAGCGGCTGCCGACGTTCGTGCAAGAAAGCGCCGCGGGGAGTCGCCGGCGACGGCGAGCATGCTGGCCGGATCACCCCATGGAGGCATGTCGTCGAACGCCTTCCCCATGTCGATGAGCTCGGCACGTTGACGAGCGTACTCCTTCGAGTACAGGTTGCTCGGTATGTCGGCCAGCATCGGATCGCCCACGTACTTGTGCGAATCCGACATTCCCAGGTTGATCGCCTGCGAGATCAGGTGAATGTAGGCGGGCGTGTTGTAGCCGAGGGCGCGCAGATCGAAGTTCTCGAGGATGTTGAGAAACAGGATCAACCTCGGTCCCTGTGACCAGCCGTCGCAGACATAGATGTCGTGTCCCATGAACTCGGTGTGGATCGGCTCCATCCATCCGCCCTCGTAGCCCGCCAGGTCTTCGTAGCGCACCAACCCGTCTTGCTCGCGAAAGTAGCGGTCCACCGCCCGGGCAGGATCGCCTTTGTAGAAGGCATCCCGGGCGGCCTGGATTCCGGCGACTCGATCTGCGCCACCCGCCAGCGCCTTGTCCTCGGCGGCGATCATGTAGCGAATCAGCCTGCCGAGATCGCTGTTGATCATGAGATCGCCGAGCTTCTGGTCGCCGATACCGTGCTGGAACCAGAAGTCGACGTTGTACGGAAACAACAGGATGTCGTCGGTGTACTCCTCGATCAGCCACTTCTGCATCTTGTACAGGTGATAGCCGTTCTCGGCGATCTCGAGCGCCGGGCGCGCCGAATCGGCGAAGCCGATCGTTCCATAGCGCTGCAGCGTGGATAGCCAGACATCAACATCGGCCGGCACCAGCGCGGTGTTGATCGCCGTCTTGCCGTGCTGCAGGAAATGGTCGAGCGTTGCCAGCGCCGGGCTACGACCGGCGCCGATACGGGTGATCACCCGGTCTTCGGCGGCGCTGTAGAGGATCAGCGGCGCTACCCCGGTCCAGCCTGCATAGGCCATCTTGGTCACCTTCAGCGCCATCGCGGCGGTGACCCCGGCGTCGAAAGCGTTGCCTCCGGCCTTGAGCCTCTCCAGCCCCGCGGTGGTGGCGAGGTAGTGACCGGTGGAAATCGCCCCATGGGTTCCCATGATTCGCGGCCGCATGGCTTCGAGGCTGTTGTCGTCGTAGACGTGTCCGTAGCTGTTGAAGGGAGCGATCGTCTTCAGCACTCCCTTCGGGCTCTCGGGTGCTTGGCGGCCGGCCTGCGGGGCGGCAAGAGCTCCAATACAGATCAACGTCCCGACAGCGACTCCGAGGACCGTTCGCGATTCACGACGCATGGCTTGCCACCTCCGGGTTAGAAGACACTCGGCGTGAAGAGTTGCAGCCGCGCCGGGTTGCCGTCAAAGTCGTGCCACGATAGCGGCCTCAAGCACAAGGTGAAACTGCCTGACTCCTGTCGCGGCTGCAGACATCTATTTCCGAAGAACCCAAGGGAGCCCTCTGTGATCTCACCTCGAACATCGCGCCAGGAAATCCTTGCCAAGCTCCAAAAGAAGCTCGACGCGCACGCGCCGATCATGATCTCCAGCGCCGGCAGCGGGCTGGTAGCCAAGCTGCTCGAGCAGGCCGGCGTCGACTGCATCAACACGTTCTGCGGCGCTCGGCTGCGTGCCAACGGCTGGGGGACAATGTCGATGATGTGGCCGAACATCGACTCCAACAAGCAGACCCTCGATTACACTCAGCAGGACATCCTGCCGGCGATCAAGGGCGACGCGTTCATCTGCGCCTGTCTGAATCCAAACGATCCCCTGCGCGACATGCGCACGGTGCTCCAGGACCTCAAGAACATGGGGGTCGAGTCGGCCTCGAACATCGGACCGTCGGTGAGCTACGTCGACAAGGACTCCAACCTCCGCAACGTGCTGCGGCAGAGCGGCATCACCTTCCAGGTGGAGATCGACATGCTCAAGCTGACCAAGGAGATGGACATGGTGAGCGTCGGCCTGGCCTTCGACATGGAAGACAGCATCCGGATGATCAGCGAGGCCGCACCGGACGTCTTCTGCTTCCACGCCGGGACCACCAAGGGCGGTATTCGTGGCTACGACTCGGGTGAAACCATCGAGATGACGGCGGAGCGCACCGAGGAAGTCTACGCCAGGGTGCGCGAGATCAACCCGGAGACCATCCTCATCGCCCACGGTGCCGCGATGGAGAATCCTGACGATGCGCAGTACATGCTCAACCACACCACCGGGCATGGGTTCTGGACCGGCTCGTCGACCGAGCGCCTGCCGATCGAGCGCGCCGTGCTCGCCACCGCGGCCGAGTTCCGTGAGCTGTCTTTCGGTAACTGAGTCGATGACTTGAGCAAGACCATCGCGGTGCTCGCCACCCTCGACACGAAGGGCCACGAGGCACGCTATCTGGCCGACCAGATCGAATCCATGGGCGGCATCGCGCTGTTGATGGATATCGGAGTGGTGTCCGAACCCACGACGCCGTCCGACGTGTCGCGGTCGGAGATTGCAGCGGCCGGTGGGACACCCCTCGAGAAGATACTCGAGGCTCCGACGCGGCAGGCCGCCTCGCCCGTACTGGTCGCCGGGGCGACACGCCTGCTGCTGGAGCGCATCGCGCAGGACGCCGTCCATGGCGTCGTCGGGCTCGGCGGCACCCAGGGCACCTCCAATTGCACTGCCGTCATGCAGGGGCTGCCCTATGGCTTCCCCAAAGTCATGGTGTCGACCGCGGCGTCGGGCGACACGTCCGCCTTCGTCGGCATCAAGGACATCACCATGATGTTCAGCGTCGGCGACATCCTCGGCCTCAACGCGGTTACCAGGAAGATCCTGGCGAACGCCGCGGCCGCCACCTACGGCATGGCCAGCTCGCCCGTCTCGCTGGACATCCGTCCCGGCAGCAAGCCGCTCATCGGCATGACCAACCTCGGGGTGCTCACCGAGGGGGCGATGCTCGCGTTGCAGTACTTTCAGGAGGCCGGCTACGAGGTGATCGTCTTCCACGCGGTGGGCTCCGGCGGCCTCGCCATGGAGCAGCTGATGAGGGACGGCCTCATCGGCGCCGTCTTCGACTACGGCCTCGGGGAGATTCCGGACGAGATGTACGATGGCCTCCGCGCCGCCGGCCCCGAGCGCCTGACCGTGGCCGGCAAGCTTGGCCTACCACAGGTCATTTGCCCGGGAGGGCTCGAGCACATCGGCCTGCTGACCGAGCCCAACACGATCCCGGAGCGCTACCGAAACCACGCGGTAGCCTTCCATAACCCGATCATCCTGGCGATCCGGCTCGAGGCGGAAGAAATGGTGGCGGTGGCGCAGGAGGTGAACAAACGCCTCTCACACACCACCGACAAGGCCTATTTCATGATGCCCAAGCGCGGCATGAGCCGCTACGCGGTGCAGGGCGCGCACCTCCACGACCCGATCGGCGACGAGGCCTTCCTGGCGACGATCAAGGCCGGGCTACCGGACAACATCGAGCTACTCGAGCGCGATCTGCATGCCGAAGACCCGGCGTTCGTGAGGGAGGCGGTCGAGCGCCTCATCTCGCTCATCGAGGCTTGAGCCGCCAACTACCATTGAAACGCGTAGGTCATCTTTGCAGTCAAGGATCGGTCTTCGAGTCCGGCAAACTCGCCGCTGAAACGACGTGTCTGCCGATACACCAGATAGAAGTTGTCGCCGATGCGATAGATGTAGCGGAGACGAGCGAACAACGAGATTTCGTCGGTTACGCTGTCGTACTGCACCAAGGCGTCGGTGAGCCATCGGTCTGAGAACGAAACGTCGGCGCGCAGCCTCGCCAGATGAACGACAAACGACCCATCGGGCAGGTTGACGCGGTGGTTACTGTAGTCGGTGCGCAGGCTGAAGTTCTCGTTCATCCGTAGGCTCAGCCGCGGGGTCACGAAGAGCCTGTCCCCGTCGAAGAACTCGCCGGTCCGGATCGACAGGCCACCGCTGAGCCGCCGGCCTGGATAGCTGTTGAACGAGATCGACCACTGGTTGAAGTCGTATTCGCCAGCGGGAATCGTGACGGTCGGATGAACCTCGAAGGGAACATCGAGCAACTCGAAACGATTACGAACCGTCGCGAAGAACGAGTCGCCAGATTCCAGGTCGACACGGGCCAGCAACATGCTGGTGCGCGTCACCAGCTGCCCGCCAGTCGTTGTGTTGTGATCGAAGACCGGGTTGATCTCCACTTGACGTAGCCACGACAACCCCGGCCGCGGCTTGTAGCTGCCGCTGACCTTCCGCCTGACGATGTCGGTACGAGGGATGAACCCGAGGTCGGTGCGAAAGTCCTCCTCGATCACCATGATCTCTGCGTTCGCCTCCCACAGATCGCTCTCCCAGCGCGTTTGGAAGTGTCCGATCCAGGAGCCACCGTCGACCTCGCTGTCCTGCGCCTGGGCGGCGAACCCCGAAATGTTGAGGTGGTCGAGCAAGGTGAAGTCGGCGTCGATCCCGGCAACCCGGTTGTAGTCCCCTCCGGGCCCCTGAACGTTGGAGACGTAGGCGCCGACGCTCGATCGAGCAAGCAGATCCTGGCGCCATCGTAGTGCCGTGTAGTTGCGGCCCTCACCGAACTGCGAGTCTCCCGTCTGGACGTTCAGGAAGCCGAGGTTTCCGCGACCGATCTTGCCCGTCAGCTTGGCGCCGAAATCGATCGGCAACGAGTTGCCATCGTCATCGAGACCGATCCGTCGCGAGAAGTACAGCCTCGACGGTGGTGAGATCCCGAGCCCGCCTTCCGTGTTGCCGAAGCTGAAGCTGTTGGCCGCCTCCAGGAAGAACTCGCGCTTCTCCGGGAAGAACAGCGAGAAGCGCGTCAGATTGACCCTCTGTTCGTCGACCTCCACCTGGGCAAAATCGGTGTTGTAGGTCAACTGCGAGGTGAGGTTCGAGGTCAGCTTGATCTTGAAGTCCTCGATGCCGAACGCGGTGGAGCTCTCCGAGATCGCGACCTCCCGCTGCTGGTAGGAATCGTATCCGCCAAGCACATAGGGCTTGAGGCGAAAACGCCCCGTCAATCGCAGACCTTCCAGGCCGTGCAACTGCCCCGCCTGGGAGATCGTCGTGAACTCGTAGTCCTGGCCGTAATTGCTCCAGACGATTTCCTCGTTCTTACGACGAATCTGGCGCCGGAAATCGATCCCCCATATCGGATTGCCCAGCGCGTAACGCAAGCTGGCCAGGGGAATGCGCATCTCGACTTCCCATCCGTTTTCGGTGATCTGAGCTGCCGCCTCCCATCGCTCGTCCCAATTCTGATTGACCTCGCGCTCGTTTGTCACCGTCGCATCGCTACGCGTGCCCAACGCGTTGACGGTGAACACAAAGGCGTTGCGATGATCGTGAAAGGTGTCCAGGATCACGCTCACGGTGTCGTCAGATCGTCCGGCCGCTGCGGCGCCGGCGCCGCCTCCGCCGGTATTTCTGCCGGGCCGCTGGGTGCGCAGCCTGAGGCTGTCGCGTCGCAGTTGGGTAGCCCGGATCCCGCTGGGATCGCTATCGAAGAGAACGAACCCGAAGTAGAGGTTCTCGTCGTCGTAGAGGATGCGGACCTCGGTTCTCTCGGATGGCGGAGCTCCCTCGATGGGCTCCCGCTGGCGAAATTCCGAGGCCGCGACCGCTTCGGTCCAGACCTGATCGTCGAGGCGACCGTCCAACGTCGGGGCGACGGTCACCCGGACGGCAACGACGGACTTCTCCACGTTCAAGGTGTTCGGCGCCTGTGCCCTAGCCGCAACTCCTCCATCGGCGACCTGGGCTACGGGGCTCCACGGAGCCGGAAGTAATGCACAGGCCGCCGCCAGAAGGCGCGCGAGGCGCGAAGGCCCAGCACCGCCGTGTTTCAAGGGGCCGGTCACGGGCGCTCCAAGGTGGCGCACGGTAGCCAGTCCTTATCCTTGGCAGGACAGAGATCCCAGGTCGGCCGGTGGCCGTTAGCGCCGCATGTACTTCGTCAGGCCTCCCTCGGCCGCGTCACGCGAGTTGGGCCCTTCGGCTGCGTAGATGTCGCCGTCGGCGTCCACCGCCACGCCCTCGCCAGCCTCGCCCTGCGGGTCATCGGACTCGTGCGGAGGCACGAACGCCGTAACCTCGTCACGAGAAGTGTGCCCGATCCGGACACCGGTGGACCAGTCGGGGTGGCTGTTCGGGCTGGACTCGGAGTCGATGGCGTACAGGGTGTCGTCGGCATCGATGAACAGGCCGCTGACGCGACCGAACTGATCGTACGAATCGATGTAGTTGCCGTCCTGATCGTAGATCTGGATACGGTGGTTGCCGCGGTCCGCGACGAACAGCCGGCCTTGCGAATCGAAGGCCAGGGCGTGCGGGGTACGGAACTCACCCGCACCCGAGCCCATGCTTCCCCATTCGGTGATGTACTCGCCGTCGGCGTTGAACTTGATGATGCGGCCCGTCGTCCCCTCGGGAGGGTTGGCGTTCTGGCCGCTGTGCCCATCGGAAACGAAAATGTCTCCGTTCGGGGCGGTGATCACGTCGCATGGCTCGCTCAGCAGGCCGGGCCCGCTGCCCTTGACGCCCGGCTGACCCAGGGTCAGAAGGACCTCGCCCTCAGGGCTGAACTTGATCACCTGATGGCCCTTGGTGCCGGCCTCATTACCCATCGAATCGGTAACCCAGACGTTGCCCTCCCGATCCACGTGGATCCCATGAGGCAGCACGAACAGTCCCGCACCGAAGCTGGCCAGGACCTCACCCGTATGGCGATCGAACTTGAGGACGGGGTCAACGTCGGAGACGTCGCAGCCTCCGGCCAGAGCGTAAGCGCCGCACCGATCGTAGGCCCAGATGTGACCGTCGATAGGATCGATATCCACCCCCGCGGTGGACCCCCACGACCGCCCATCGGGCAGGGGTCCCCAGCCCTTGATCACCTCCGAAGTGGGATCCGGTAGGTTGCCGCCCAGCACTGGGTCGATGACCTCGGCAGGATCAGCAGCGGGAGTCGAATCGGTGCCAGCTTCGGGCTGGGCGCCGCCCCCGCATGCCCCGACGGCCAAGGCCGTCAGAACGATGGGGAAAAAACGGAACGCTTCGGGAACCCGCATGATCCACCTCCGATGGTTCGTCTTGAGTCGCGTGGGTAGCGATACCGGCTGGTGTCGGTAGCGACACCGGTCCGCGCGCCGATTGTACGCGCCAACGGGCGACTGGCAAGGGTGAATTGAGTATGTTCCGGCCCTCGCCGATGGAGCGTGCGCTATCGGGACGCCTGCGGACCGCGGCCCGCAGATGATGCACGTTTGGGAAGCTAGGAGCCAGCGGTCACGGCGGCAGCCTAAGCTCGAGATGCGCCGAAGACGCCGAGAGGCTGATAGTCGCCCTTGAGGACAGCCCCGGTGTCGCTGTATCCCATCCACTCGTCGATCATCGTGGCGTAGACGCGTCGAAAGTCGGTGGTCATCTCGAGATTGCCGTCGTCGAGATCGGTGAGACTCGGTGTCTTGCCGTAGAAGCCGCCCTTGAGCTGATTTCCCACCACGAACATCGGTCCGGCGGTACCGTGATCGGTGCCAAGACTGGCGTTCTCCTCGACTCGCCGGCCGAACTCCGAGAACAGGACCACCGCGACATCGTCGGCGCGTCCGAGACGCTGCACGTCCTCCATGAAGCCACGTACCGCGTCGGACATGTACATGAGCAGTCGGGCGTGGAGGTCGGCCTGGTGGACGTGGGTGTCGAACGAGTTGCCGCTGAAGCTGACGTAGTAGACCCGAGTGGGCATGTCGGCGGCGATGAGAGCCGCCACCTTGCGAAGATCGGCGCCGCCGAGGCCGTAGTCGACGGGTGTGCGATAGCCGGACCAGGCCTGACGCACGAAGGCGGAGCTCTCGGTGGCGTTCTCCGCTGTCGCACGTAGAAAGTCGAGCTCGCTGTTGCGGGTCGCGTGGGCACCCGAGAGTCGAGTAAGAGCTGCGATCTCGTCTTCCTCCCCCTCGCGCTGAAAGCGGCCGGGATCGTTGAAGACCAGCGGCGAGTTCACCTGTCCGCGCACCGCCAGCGATTGCGAGTTGGCGATGTTGACGATCAGGTTGCGCTTGCCGTCGGGGGTGTGAGCGTCGCCGAAGCGACCAACCCATCCGAGCTTCTCGCCGCCGTTGGGAACGCCGGTGTGCCAGAAGCCCATCGAGGTGAAATGCGACAAGCTGGGGTTGGGATAGCCGCAACCCTCGACGACGGCCAACATGCCATCCTTGTAGAGCCGTTCGAAACCGACCAGCGACGGGTGGAGCCCCACTCCATCGGCGATCGGCAGGAGCTTGTTCCTCCGGATTCCGAGATTCGGACGCGCTCGGTAGTAGGCATCGTCGCCGAACGGCACCACGGTGTTGAGACCATCGTTGCCGCCGGAGAGCTCGACGACGACGAGGATTCGCCGCGGGTGCTTCTCATCGGTTTCTCCGAGCGCCTGAGCCGCCAGAGCCGCCGAGGTGCGGTCCAGAACCATCGGTAGCCCAGCGGTCACTCCCAGGCCGTAGAGGCCACGGCGCAGGAAGTCGCGCCGCGAGTGGGAGCAATCGATGTGTGCCCGTCCGATACGTGGCCATCTCATGGCGTTACCCCAGCTGGTACTCAGGAGTGCTCAAGACCAGATAGAGGACTGCCCGTAGCGCGTCCTCCCTGCCGCCGGCCGACGATCCGCTCTCAGCGAGTCGCTCCTCCAGGAAGGCGACGAGATCGGCCTGCGCATCGCGCTCGAGAGCGATGTGCAGAAAACGGCGAGCGATACGATCGATCACCTCGGCGCTGGTTTCCGCGCCCTCGGCCGAGAGCATCCCCACGAGGTCGAGATCGATGACGTGGCGAGGAACCAGCTTGACCCTTTCGTAGGCCATGACGTATCCGCGGTAGCCTCCGTAGCGAGTGTTGTAGTCCTCATCGGCGTCGACCATCATGCTGGACGCCGAGTCGCCCACCTGGGTCGCGGAGGTGATGTTGGCTCCCTCCGCCAGACGCTGTCCCACCTGTCGGTAGATCCCGGGCATACCGCGGTCGGGTGCCTCATAGGACTCGAGGGCGGGCGGAAAGAGGATGCCGCGCATCAGGTTGCCGCGCTCCAGCAGGGTCGCCGGAGTGATCCAGGTCCGACCGCCGGCCCATCCCGCGACGTTGGGTGGGTAAAAGAGGGCCTGACCGAGGCTCGCGGTGAGCCCGTTGAAATCTGGAACCGTCGGCAGCTTCTCGAGTCCGAGCTTGCGATAGGTCGAGACCACGAGATGTACCGGGCTCTTGATCTGGGTGGCGAAGGACCTGGGGCCATAGAAATCACGCGACAGGAAGATTCTGTCGAGCACCGGGCGGAGCTCGTAGTCCGACTCGCGAAGGAGCGCCGCGAGCTCGGCGAGAATGGCCGACGGCACCTCTTCGGCGACGAAGAAACGATAGAGCTTCGCGGCGATGAACTCAGCCGTCGCCGGCTGCTCGAGGATGATGTCGATGATCTCGTCGCCGTCGAACTTCCCTTTCCTGCCCAGGAACTCCTTTTCTCCATAGTCGTGCAGCTTGCCGTCGAAGCGGAACTCGAGCACATCGTTGGTCCAACCCGTAAAGGCACGCGATGCCTCTCGAATGTCGTGCTCGCTGTAGTTGCCATCCCCCATGGTGAAGAGCTCGAGCAGCTCGCGGCCGAAGTTCTCGTTGGGATGGTCCTTGATGTTCTCGCCGTTATCGAGGAAGACGAGCATCGCCGGGTCTTTCATGATCGCCAGCAGAACGTCGCGGAAGTTGCCGTTGGCGTGCCGGCGCAACGTTTGGTTCTGAACCAACATCATGCGGTAGTCACGGACCTTGACGTCGGAGGTGGCGAAGTGACCGTGCCAGAAGAATGTGAGCTTTTCTTCGAGCGGCCGGTTGGTCTTCAGCATGCGTTCGCCCCACCACAGGCCGAGCCGAAGCGCCTCGAGGCGGTCGGCCCGGAGGCCGTAGAAGAACTTGTCGACCACCGGCTGAAGGCGCCGCGACGATCCTTCCGGAAGGATGTCGACTCCGAGCGCGCGACCCTTTTCCCTGCCAATGCGAACCGCTTCGGCCCGGCTCGGCGGAAACGGGTCCATACCCTCGTCGAAGATCCCGGAATGCTCGAACGGGCCCACCGAGGGATTGGCGGTCGACCGGTAGTCGACCAGACGTCGCACCACCTGGCGGGGATCCGCTTCGGCCGAAAGCTCGATCTCTTCCGGCGTCGCACCGAAGCCGGCGCGCTCCATCAGGTGAGCGGCACGCTCGTAGCTCCAATCGGCGCGGCCGATAGGGTCGAGGTCGCCGATCCATTCGGCGGGCCCGGCGCCAATGCCAGTGCCAGTGCCAGTGCCGTTGCCGGCCGCCTCGAGACCCGGCGCCGCGAGGCATGCGCAGAGAAACGAGAAGGCGAGTAGGAGTCGGGGAGAAAGTGGCCGACGTATCGGGCTAGTCCGCGCGATCACGGTGCTGTCGTCGTCGGCGTGGCGCACACCCTCTCCTTCCAAGACCTCGAAATCGGGAGTCAAGCATACGTCATGGCGAAATTTCCTTGCCCTTTTCGCTGCAATCGCAACGAGGGGACGCTGCGCTCCGCCGGCTCCGACAAGCTCTTGCCAGCACCGATTCTATGAGTTACGAAGTACCCGAGCACCTGGGGAAGGTCACTGTCCGGCGAGCGCAAGATGGAGCTCGATTCAAAGCGTTGCATGCACATGACGACTAGAGGGCATTCGAGTAGGACGACGTTGCTGTCTGCAACGTTGTTGGCGCTGGCCTTGGGACTGTCCCTTGCACTCTTCTCCTGTGCGCCGCCGGCTCAGGAAAGCGCCGAGAGAGTGCGCGCGGCCGAAAACGACCCGATGTCCGACGGCGCGCAGAACGTGCGACTTGTGGGCTACAACGATCTGCAGGGCCGCGAAGCACTGCAATTAGTGACCCGCTCGGACCGGGACAACGGAAGCTGGCTTTATGTCGGTCACCAACCCAATGCACGCGGCGACGACGAAGAGGGGCTGTTGAATCCCATCACCGGGGAGTTGGAAATCAATGGCACGTCATTGATCGATATCTCGGACCCGTCCAGCCCAACCACCACGTGGCACATTCCTGGCGCTTCGACAGCGAATCACCGCTCGGTTTCGGTCGTCTATGACTACACGCACGACGGGGAAGGCAGAGACTATCTCGCTCGCAGCCTGGACACAGGTGACGATTTCAGATTCCAGATCTTCGACATCACCACCAGAGGCTCGGACCCCACGCAGATTGCTCTCGTGGCCGAGATCACCGGTACGCCCCCGGATTCGTGCGGACCTGGTTGCGGTGGCCCCTTCAAGTATCGCGCGCACAAAGGCTACTGGTCGCAGGACTCGGGCTATTACTACACATCATCCGGGGAGTCCGGCTTCCGCAACACTTCACTCCAGATTTGGGACCTCAGGGACCCGAACAATCCGAAATTTGCAGGCCGGGCGTGGCTTCCGGGCATGAAGGAGACCGAAGACGAAGCGCTTTACGAGGGCCAGTACGTGCACCATCCGATCGTCGACGAAGCCAACAACAGGATGTACATCGGCTTCCGCGGCTCCGGTTGGATGGGCGCCTGGGACATCTCCGACCGTTCGAACCCGAAGATGGTCTGGAGCTACGACACGTCGCCGCCAGGGCGCGGTCCTCACACCCTTACGCCCGTCGTCTACGACGATCTCACCCAATACTTCAAAAGCGATGCACTACCCCGCAACTTCCTGTTCGTCACCGACGAAGCAGGCAACTCCGACCTGACGCCCTGCGAGGATGGCGTACGGGCGAAGTCCTACATGTTCGACGTCACCGTGGAGACCCATCCGATGCCGGTCTCGACGTTTCAGGTGCCGACCGGAAACTTCTGTGACAAGGGTGGGCGCTTCGGGCCCCACCAGCACGCTGAGCAGCGCAACGGCCGCATCAACCGCCACGAGGACAGCATTGCCTGGATCGCCTATTTCAACGCTGGCGTCCGTGTCGTCGATCTCTCGGATCCCTACCATTTGACGGAACTGGGTTACTACATTCCCAAGACGAACGGGAATTCCTACCCAATAGCCACGGGGCAGGAAACGGCGATCCAGATCAATGACGTCACGCTCGACCACCGCGGTCTTGCTTACGCGTCGGATCGCGTAGGAACAGGCATGTTCGTCTTCGAATACACCGGTATCGAGCCAGGTTCGCAGCCGCAAAGCTAGACCTGCGCCGGGCTCGTCAGGCACCGGACATGCCTGAATCGATAATCCCGCGTCTCCCCTACCCGACTAGCCGCTCTATTGTTGATCCGATGCGATCGAGCTCATCGCGAGGTCACCGTTCGCGTCCGCCCGCACCTGCACCTGGCGCTGAAGGATGCGGGCACCCTCTACTCCCCACGCTGTTAGCAGGTACGACCCCGCCGGGATTTCCTCGACGCGAAAGCTCCCCCGATCGTTGGCGATCGCCGCATACGGGTGCGAGACCACGAGGACGAGCGCCATCATCCCCGGGTGCATGTCGCAACGGACGCTATAGGTGCCCGTCTGCCCAAAGCGGTGCTCGATCTCGTCGTCGTGCATCAGATCAACGTTGATGACCACGGCCTGTGTCTGCGTCCGCGTCACGCGCACGTTGTGCTCGGTGTCGTCGCCGTTGCCGAACCGCACCTGCTGACCTGTCGCGGCGATCACCATGCGCGGATAGAAGGTGCGGGCGAACTGCTCGATCACGATCGCCGGTGCGAGTTCCGGTGCCAGTTCCGGTGCAGGTTCCGATGCAACCGACGCTGCCTCTGCGAGGGGCTCCAGCGACACGACCGCCTGGCCTAGTCCATCGGGGAGCATCGCGAGCAGCGTTGCCGCCGCCGCGTCGGGGCGAGCCGACCTGTCGGGCTCGGGACCGGCCGATCCCGAGCCGCCGGGAGCACACGAAACCAGCGCGAGCGTGATGACCGTCGAGGCGAACGTCGTGCGGCGACCGAGACGACCCATCGCGCCGCCAATTCTCTGATGTGACACTTTTGATATCCTGGCCGGCGCTATGACGCCACGCCGAAGGATAACAGTGATGGAAGCTGCCTAGGCAGACGGGGAGAACAGGATGAACGACACACTGAACAGATGGGTAGTTGCCCGGGCGACTTGCTCGGGCCTTTGCCTATTACTTGTGGTCGGCCTTCTCGCCCAGCTTCACACCACGGCGGAGGCTCAGGAAGAGCAGTCACGATCCTCGCAGTACATCGAAGAGAACAACCAGATCCGCCGGGACAAGTTTGACGTCATCGTGCCGCAGATCATGCGGGCGCGTGGAATCGACATGTGGATCCATGTGATGCGCGCCGCGATCCCCGATCCGTTCGGGGAAGACCTGGGCAGCACCTCCGGTACTTTCGTTTTCACGGACCGTGGTGGTGATCGGATCGAGCGGGCGATTATCGGGCGCCGCTGGCGCGCTTCGCAGCGTCTTGTGATGTCGGACTGGCCGGCTGCGCTGGCCAAGAGCCGCAGCAACTACGTGGATCCGATTGAAGCGCTCGGCATCTACGACATCGTCGGCGAGCCGGTTGTTTATGGGGAACCCCTGTCGAGCCCGATCACGGAATATGACTATCGATTCAAGGGCCTCAGAGCCTTCGTTGAAGCGCGCGCCCCGGAGCGCATCGCAGTCAATTACCGAGACCGTCTCGCGCCGTGGCCAACCTCCACCAGAACAGACGACGGGCTTTCGCACGCGGACTACCTCCTGCTAGCTGAGGAGCTCGGTGAGAAATACGCCGACAGGCTGGTGTCGTCCGAATACCTGCTCATGGACTACAGCGTCAGTCCGGTGCCGAGCGAGGTCGAGCTGCTCAGGAAGATGCGCGCCGACGATCTCGAACGCATAAAGGGCGCTCTTGCCGACATCGTGCCGGGCGTAACCTTGACTCGAGATATGCCCATGACCGTCTTTCGCCGAATGCGCCCCGCACTGTCGCAACGGGGAAGAAGTGAAGGCTGGAAAGACAATGTGGTTCAAGGAGGCGACATCCTTGCATCGCCGAGCCAGGGATTGTTCGCCTATGTGCTTGGTGACGGTGAGACTGGACCGCCCGCCGACATCGAGAGGATATGGAAGGAACATCTGACGATCGCCGAGATCCTGTCGGAGACCATCCGGGCGGGCCTTACCCCGCGCGAAATAATGAAGAGCTACCAGCAGAAGCTTGCCGACGCCGGCATCGTTGTCAGAGATCCGCAGTTGCCCATGGTTCAGCCGAACCTCTTCGAGAGCCTCTGCTTCCTGAAGCCGGTGCTCGGCCAGTATCAATACATGGAGCCAGGCTGCTGGGACAACGGTTCCCACGTCTACCCTGAAGGCTTCGACCCCGAGCATACCCAGGTTACTTTCGACCTCCACGGGGTGGGCAAGGGAGCGCGTGAGATGAGGTTCGATACCGGCTTGGGCCCCAGAATGGGTTCTTACGGCGAGGATTGGACTCGCGACGTGCCGCTCGCGACCAATCACCACTTCGTCCTGGAGTACTTCCTCTATATGCCGTCGCCTGCTGACGAAGGCGAAGACCAGTACCTGGTGTTCTGGAACCATGAGCAAGCGATTGCCACTGCAGGTGGAGTGGAGCGTTTGTCTCCACCGCAACAGGAGCTCTTGCTCGTTCAGTAGTCCCAGGCGCCCGCCTCCGATGAGAACGTGACTCGAAGGTCATCTGCGAAATCCCGCGCAAAGATGAACGTGGATCTCTGGACCTCGCTGCCGCTCAGGCAATGCACCATGGCCACGGCATTGATCTCGTTGTCGGCGGCAACGCTGTGGGCGACCGCGGCGGCGCAGAGCACTGCTTCCGACGCCGCACCGTGGCAGGTGCCCAGGACGGCGCATGGCCACCCGGATCTCCAGGGGAACTGGACCAACGCCACACTTACTCCGGTCCAGCGTCCGCAAGGACTGAGGGCGGTTCTCAGCCCGGAACAGGTCGTGGAGATCGAGGATCGAGGAGGGCCAGGCGAATGCTGGAGCTGCAGCACGACGCCGAGCGAGGCGGGTGAGCGCGTCACGGTCATCAATGGCGAGCCCAGAAGCTCGCTGATCACTCATCCGGCGGATGGCCGCGTGCCGGAACTAACGGTGGAAGGACAGCGGCGGGTCGAGGAACGTACCACGCTCAGGAGCCAGTTTGGTCCTAACGATCATCCCGAGCTCCTACTGCTGGCAGACCGTTGCCTCGTATCGTTCGGCTCCAACGCCGGTCCGCCGATGCTCCCCAACTACTTCTACCTCAGCAACTACACGATCGTACAGAACGCTGATCACGTGATGATCATGACGGAGATGGTGCACGACGTCCGGATCATCCGGCTCGGTGAGCCCGTACCACTTCCGAACCACATCCGCCCCTGGTTCGGTCACTCGTGGGGTCGCTGGGAGGGGGACACGCTCGTTGTCGAGACCACCAACTTGAATCCCGATAACGCGCTCCACAGCGACAACGCGGCCGACGTCGAGGACCGCGGCGTCCCACCCTCGGAAGATGCCAAGGTGATCGAGCGTTTCGCCCTAGTTGATGAGGAGACCCTTCACTACGAGTTCAGCATCGACGACCCGACGATGTATGCCAGCGCCTGGGGCGGCGAGGTTCTGTTCGAGCGCTTCGACGACTTGCTCTACGAATATTCCTGTCACGAAGGCAACTACTCCCTCTCCAACTCGTTGAGCGGCGCGCGCTATGAGGAGAGAAGCGAGGACGGGCCCGGGGTTCAAGCGCAACAACAAGATTGAATAACCGTGAGCGATCACCTGGCGATCATTCAGACGGTGGTTCACTGAGCGCTAAAGCAGTAGAAGAGCCCGTTCCCTCCCGTCCCGACCAGGTCCTCCTGGCTGCAGCCCTGCGACGGGTGCGCCATGTTCCACGGGCTACCCGGGGTGGTGAACCGGAACCGATCGTGGTGTCCGAGCATCGCGCTTCCCTCGCCACGGCTGGTCCAGTTGCCGCAGGTCCGATCCTCGCTGGCCGGGAAGGCGGTGCCGTCCAGCCTCGATCCCGTCAGGATGTCGTGCATGCTCGGTGAGTCGCCCGAGGCCCCTGAGTTGACGCGTTCGCCGCGCTCGTTCAGCGCGTACTCGTAGCGGATGTTGGCGTTGTTGTAGTGCAACTCGTCGACGTCGGAGGCGATCCGGAGCCCTTCGGCGTTGGCCCAGGGACCCTCGCCGATCCGATCCCGCGCGTTGACTGCGGACTGGCCGCCCGCTGACTGGGTGCTCAGGTACGCCCTCCAGCTGCGACCACCGGCACCGACCGCGTCGGCGAGCGCCTGGCAGTGAGCATCCGCTCCGGCCAGGCCGCCGAGATCGGCGCCGTTACCGGGGCCGACGCTGGTGATGAAGAAGCCCATCGGTTCGGGCTCCTGGTCCTGCTGCGCAGTCACCTGGAGCGCCATCGCCAGTATCGCTAGCCCGGACACCGTGAACGTTGCACGCCGCTTGCCTTTCATCCTCGTGTCTCCCTCGGTAGTTGCGCCCAGGGCCGTGGCGCAGGTGTGAACTGCTGGGGTCCTAGTCCTAGTGTCTTAGCGATCATCGCTGCCCGCCATCGGCACGGTCAGCGATCCAGACGTGCGACTCGCGCGGCTACAACACCACCGGTCGCGCGCATATGTTCTCCCTCCTTCGGCTGGATGCTCACGTTCTTCGTAACTCATAGAATCGGTGCTGACAAGAGGTGGTTGGAGCCACCACGAACCGCCACTCGAGTAGCGCACTCTGCCGGGACCAGGCCACTCCCCCTGCGGTGCGATAGGATCGCAGCTGCATGGAGCGAGCG
>Ga0315336_1002903_pt1 | contig 24468 bp, 22 predicted proteins | sample ASW5metaG_FD_204512 | JGI IMG/M metagenome (GOLD analysis project Ga0315336, IMG submission 204512) | Ammonia-oxidizing marine archaeal communities from Monterey Bay, California, United States - ASW #5 | ecosystem: Environmental > Aquatic > Marine > Intertidal zone | place: USA: California... | reverse complement strand
CGGAACATTGCCGGGAGTTCAATCGAACCAGGCTACCTTCAAAGGGCATATAGAGAAGACGTCTTCCCTATATGCAAGATTACTTTGAGACAGTCCACTAGTTGAGGAATAGACAACCCGATACCGCTCGGTTCAGTTAGACTAGTACCGCTCCGGCCCAGCCATCGTTCATCGAAAGGAACAAACTCTCGTGACGAAGCTCTCACGCCGCAAAGTCTTTCAGGCAGCGGGCGCCGCCGCTGTTTCAGCGGTGGCGGGTGGCGTGGTCCCGCCTAGTGCCATTGCTGCCTCGCAGGCAGGGCCGGCTGTTGTCGGATCATCCGGTTTGGACGTGAAGAGCGTAGAGTCCTTCTGGATCTCACCTCCGTACAAGAAGAACCCGGCCAACTACATCGTCCCGTGGCGTGAAGGTCACATGACGAACACGCGACCGCTTTGCCGCGTCACTCTCGGCAACGGCATCGTTGGATGGGGCGAAGGCGCGGTGTCCAACGGAACCCGCAACCTGGTTATGGGCCGGTCGGGCGCTGAGTCGATGTGGGATGACACTTTGGGTGGCGGTCTACAGATGGCGCTGTTTGACGCCGTGGGGCGCGCTAACGGTGTCCCGATTCACCGCTTGCTGGGCCGCAAATATCGGGACCGCGCATTCTTGAGTTGGTGGGCGGGAGGAATGGAGCCGCGGCACTGGGTCGAAGAGTGCCGCGAGGCGGTATCGCTCGGCTACAGCGCTTTCAAAGGAAAAGCGCGGCCTTGGTATGACCTCGATGAGCAGTGCCGTGTGTTGACACCGACACTGCCCGATCATTTCCAGATCGATTTCGATTTCAACTCGATGCTGATGGATGCCGGACGCGGCGGTCCGTATCTTGTCGAGATGGCAAAATACAAGCAGATCGCGATCTGGGAAACACCGATTCCTCAGAACGATGTGAAAGGGAACCAGATGTTGCGCCGCAAGACGCATGTTCCGATCGCGATGCACTTCGGTAATCCGCCGATCATGACGGCTCTTCGCGAAGAGGTTTGCGATGCGCTGATCATCGGCGGCGGCGCCGGCAGCGTGATGCGAAACGGGACCATCGCGGCGACCGCCGACAAGCCGTTCTGGCTACAGATGACCGGCACGAGTATCACCGCCACGTATGCTATGCATTTCGCCGCCGTGCTGAGTCATGCGCGGCTGCCGGGCATCCACTTGCATCATTTATTCGCGGAGGCAATGATCCGCCCGGCGATCACGGTCGAGAACGGGACGGCGGCCATACCGGACGCGCCCGGCCTCGGGGTCGAGATTGACGAGGATGCGGTCGAGCGTTATCGTGCCGACGAGCCGCCGCAACGAAGCGTCGATGGTCACTTGCTGGCATTGCATTGGCCGTCGGGCACGACGAGTTACTATGCGCGCGAAGAGATGTACAAGGCGGATTTCATCGCCGGGCGCTTACCGCCCTTCGTGAAGGGTATCTATGTCGAAGAAATTCCGAACGACGGCGGCAGGGAGTGGAGCGAGTTACAAGCCCGAGCTGCTAAGGCCGGTGTGCATGTCGGTGGAAAACCGATGTAGTCCGCTGTCGCTGAGGGTACTGGAGGACCGAATGAAGCTTGGGACGGTTGTCGGCGGTTGGTTTGCCTGTATGGCCATATGCCTTTGGGCCGCGGGATGCGCTCGTTCCGTTTCCGCGCAGGAAGAGTTTCCGGTTGGTTTGGCGCAAGGGGTGCTGGCCGGAGAAGTGACGGATACCACGGCGCTGCTGCAGGCACGGCTTACGTCCGCTCACCAGATGGTCGACCGCCATTGGTCGGGGATTCTCGGTATCAAGGGGTTCGGGCGGTTTGAGGTCGCGGAGAACGACGAGTTTCGCGGTAGCCGTTTCACGGACTGGGTTGAAGCCGTCCCGGACTATGACTTTATTGTTAAGGCAAAGGTGAGCGGTCTCAAGCCGGGCACGCGGCACTACTATCGGCTCCACTATGGTCCAGATCGTGATCGGACGCGGACATCTGAGAGCGGCACGTTCACTACGCACGCGGGTGCGTCGGGGGAGGACGAGGTCTCGTTTGCCGTCGTTACCGGAATGAATTATTCCGCGTTCCATCACTTCGGGCAGGGAAGCCGGTGGCCCCCTTACCAGGGCACGGATAAGCATCTGGGCTATCCCGCTCTGGCGGCGATGATTGCGAAGAACCCAGACTTCTTCGTGGCAACCGGCGACAACGTTTACTACGACGCGCCGCCGGTCGGCCGCGCGGAGACGCCCCACCAGATTCGATTGAAGTACCAAGAGCAGTTCTCGCAGCAGCGGTTCCTCGATTTGTTCCGAGGGACGGCGACCTACTGGATCAAAGACGACCATGACTACCGCTTTAACGATGCGGACTCTGTGAATCCGTTTCTGCTTCGCCAGGTGGCGCGAACGTCGGATGAGGAATATCCCGACGAGAACGTGCGGCCTTGGATCTCGGGTGCCGGGCATCTGCCGACGCATGAAACGGGCATCCGCATGTTTCACGAGCAGTTACCGGTTGTCGATCCGAAGGACCCTAACCCGATCACCTACCGCACGTTTCGCGTGACGAAGTCGCTGCAAGTGTGGTTCGTGGAGGGTCGGGACTATCGCAGTCCCAACGATATGCCGGACGGTCCGGGCAAGACGATCTGGGGCGCGAATCAAAAGGCTTGGCTCAAGCAAACGTTGCTCGAAAGCGATGCGAAGTTCAAGATCCTATTCAGTGCGACGCCGATGGTGGGCCCCGACAGCATCAACAAACGCGACAACCACGTGAATGTCCGGGGCTTTCGTCATGAAGGAGACGAGTTTTTTCGCTGGCTGACGGAGAATGGCTTCCGCGACAAGTACTTCTACGTTGTGTGCGGCGACCGTCATTGGCAGTATCACGCCATCCACCAGAGTGGTATTGAAGAGTTTTCATCGGGGGCGTTTGTGGACGCCAACTCGATTCCCGGCAGTAGCCCCGGCGACGCGAATTCAACGGACCCTGAAGGGAAGATCCGGCACGCGTACCATAACGTGGAGCCCACCGGCGGGTTCTTGCTGGTGACCGTCAAACCCGGTTCCGGCGATGGCTCGACGGCGACGTTTGAGTTCTTTGACGAGAAGGGTGTCAACCTCTACCGGCACGTTAAGGGAGCCGAATAAGGCTAGTCCTCGTTGGCGTCGGGTGGTTCCGTAGTTGGCTCTTCGTCACTTGTGCCAGACGACGCCGGTGGGCCCAGTTCGGGGATGGGGCCTAGATCGATCTCGGGCAGCCCCTGCCGGAGCCGCCGCAACCTTGCGATCATTTCCGGAGGTACTTGTGTTCCGTCAGGCCGCCAGTGTGTGCAATCGAGCGGATCGATGTGAGTGACGTTGGAGCCGGGTTGAAACGGGCCTTGCGAGCCGTCGGGAAAGATCGTCGATTTGTCGGTGATCGCGGTGGCGAGTTGGCGATCGGTGAGGCCGGAAGCACACCGCAGATTAGCTCCCGCGAGATTGGCTCCGTTGAGTTGGACGTTTTGCAGTCTCGTAGAGAAGAGCGTAGCGCCACGTAGGTCAGAGTTGCGCAGATTGGCCGACGTCAAATCGGAGACCGCCAATGACGCCCTTTCGAGACGCGTCTCTGAGAGATCGGCTTCGTGCAGCGCGCAGTAGGCCAACGAGGCGAATCGGAGATTTCGGCCTCGCAGGGACAGGGGTTCTGGCGACGAAAAATCTTCGAAGCGAACCTCGAGCCCTCTCGAGAGGCTCTTTGATAGTTCGAGTTCCAGAGTCGCGTACGACACGCAGGCAAGCGCAAGCGCCCCGATGCAAGCGCCGAGAACAGGGCGGGTTCGGTGATGTTCATCATCACGGGAGCGGAACGCCCGCAGGGCTGTGCTGCGCCAAGATCCCGCGATCGCCAACGCGGCTGCTGTGACCGCGACGTGGACGAACGTTCCCATGGCCTTGTGCAGGACGAGATAACGCCACCAAATCGCGAGCAAAATCAGCGGCGTGAACCACCAGAGGAGAAACGCCGTTGCCCAGCCGCGTAGCTTGTCCCACCGAGACTCGCTCGCTTCCACCAGCAAGGGCATGCGTCCCGCAATCCAAAAGCCGAATGGCCAAAGAGGCGGATGTCCTGACAGCGGCGAGCCTTGGGGCAGGAACGCGGGTAGTCGGGCGGCAGTCCTCCACAGTCGGTCGAGATAGGAGAAGTGCCACCAGAAGTAGAGAAGCAGGAGCGCCAAGGGGCCGACCCAGTAGAGGATGGTCAACGGTACTGAGAGTAGTGGTAGCGGCGCATCTCGCAATAGGTCCGCGTCACGCGTTCTCAAGAGCCCCGTGATCGTTAGCGCGAGCAAGACGGTGAGGATCGAGCCGATTCGCAGTGCGCCGCCGGCGGTGTTTGCTGCTTCGCGCAGGTGGCCGTGAATGGGGGCGTCGCGCGGGAGAAGCGCGACGGTCAGGTCGGCGCCGCCCATGTCGACGTCTTCCAAATCGGTCGGGGCGGACCCGAGGATGGGAGTACTTGCTTTGACCGTGTCGGTGTCGTCGGTGAAGTCCACCCCGTTGAGGACGGCGTCGCGGAGCAGGGCTCCTCGTAGCGTTGCGCCGTTGAGCCTGGATCGCCCCAGATCGGCTCCTCGCAGGTCGGCATTCGTGAGACCGGCTTGCCGCAGGTCGACGCCCGCCAGATTGACTTCACGCAGATCCGCGCCTTCGAGCACGGCACGCTCGCCGGAGCGGAAGCCCGAGCCGACCCACTCCTCGTGGCGTGACACGATGTCGGCGAGGGACCTGCCGTTGATCTCAATTTCCGCTGGGGCGCGTAGCGACATACTGGGTAGCGTCTTTACCATGCTAGTCGAGTAGACGGTTCGACAGGCGGTGCCGCGCGCGGATATCACCGGGTAGGCCGTTGAATGATAGGTTTGAGGCATGTCCAGGATCTTTGTGCTGGGAAGCTTGAATGCCGACTTGGTTGCCGACGTTCCCCGTCCCGTGCAGCCTGGCGAGACGCTATCGGTAGGAGAGTTACGGACGTTTCCGGGAGGCAAGGGCGGGAACCAGGCGGTAGCGGCGGCGCGCCTCGGAGCCCGAACGGAGATGATCGGGCAGATAGGCTCGGAAACGTTCGGCGATTTCCTGCTGAACAGCCAGCAGGAAGCGGGCGTGGGTGTGTCGGGAGTCGGGCGGTCTGATGGCGCGAGCGGGGTGGCGCTGATCTCCGTCTTTCCCGATGGCGAGAATTCGATCTTAGTGTCGCCTGGAGCGAACGCTGTGGTGTCACCGGAGATGGTTCGGAAGAGGCTGACCCAGTTGGACGCAGGGGACTTCTTGTTGTGTCAACTTGAGGTCCCGTTGGATGCGGTGAAGGCGGGCCTCTCGTTTGCAAGAGAGAAGGGTACGATTACCGTGCTCGACCCGGCCCCCGCCCGGGCGGTTTCGCCAGAGACGCTTACTCTCGTCGACTACTTAACGCCCAACGAATCGGAAGCAGCGTTGCTTCTAGGAGAGCCCGGTTTGGCGATCAGGAGTTTGGAGGAGGCTGCGCCGGTTGCTTATCGACTTCAGGCTCTGGGGGCTCGAAACGTTGTGGTGAAGCTGGGCCGACTTGGCTGCTGTGGTTTGGCGGGGGACCGGCTTGTGAAAGTTGACGGGCTTGCCGTCGAGGCCATTGATACTACGGCGGCGGGGGATACGTTTAACGCTGCTTTGGCTGTGGCGCTGAGTGAGGGGCGGGAGTTTGAAGACGCTGCTCGGTTTGCCAACGCGGCGGCGGCATTGTCGGTTACACGGCGAGGCGCACAGAGTTCCGCTCCGACTCGTGAGGAGGTTGAGGCGTTTGTGCGAGGCGCTTAATAGACGACCCTTTTGATCCCGTCTAATTCTGGGATAGGCAGGTCACGTTGGAGACTGAGTACGAGCCAGCCCTCTAGCGCCTCCACGAGATTGCCGCGGCACTCTTCCAGGTCCCTGCCGGAAGCCCAGACTCCCGGGCACTCTGAGATCTCACCGTAGTACGGCAACTCGTCCTTGATGATTTCGTAGCGGGTACGCTGCATGGCCGCTTGAATGTATTGGGACAGCATTGCGCTTGTCGGGGACGTTCGCTATTAGTCTACAACCAAGTGGGGAGGGCCAGATGGGTGGCCTCCTATCGGCCCATCCAGCCGCCGTCGACTACTAGGACGGTGCCGTTTACGTAGCTAGCCGCGTCCGATGCCAGAAAGACAACGGCCCCAGCCAAGTCCTCGGGGTCGCCCCAGCGGGCTTGTGGAATGCGCGACAAGATCGCCGGGTTGCGTACCGGATCGGCCTGCAGCGCGGCGGTGTTGTCCGTACGGATATACCCGGGTGCGATGGCGTTGACGTTCACGCCCTTGGAAGCCCACTCGTTCGAGAGCGCCATCGTTAGCGTCGAGATCCCGCCCTTGCTGGCAGCATAGCTGGGGACGGTGATGCCGCCTTGGAAGCTGAGCAGCGACGCTGTGAAGATGACCTTGCCTGATCCTCGCTGGATCATGTCTTTGCCGAACTCGCGAGCAAGAATGAACTGCGCGTTCAAGTTCACCTCGACGACTTTGTCCCAGTAGTCATCGGGGTGCGCGGCGGCAGGCTTGCGCAGGATCGTCCCGGCGTTGTTGACGAGGATATCGATCTGATGTCCGTCGGCCTTGACCTTGGCGATGAACTCGTGCAGCGCCGAGCGGTCCGAGAAGTCGCAGGCGTATCCATGAAATTCGCGGTCCGCGGCACGGACGGCGCGCTCGACGTCACTGCCCGACGGATCGAGCGTAGCACTCACGCCGACAATATCGGCTCCCGCGTCGGCGAGCCCGATCGCCATGGCTTTGCCGATGCCGCGCTTTGCCCCGGTGACGAGGGCGGTCTTTCCGTTGAGTTTGAAACGATCGAGAATACTCATAGTGTTTGAGCCAGCCTATGCCTGACAGTCCATCAGGATCTTCATGCATGCACCGCCGCCATCCATCTTCTCGAAGCCTTCGCCAAGGTGATCGAGCGAGGTGACTTCGGTGATGAGTTGGTCGAGGGGCAGGTCGCCTGCCGCGGCGATTTCGATGGCACGGGCGAAATCCTCGCGTTCGTAGACGCGCGCGCCGAGCAGCCGCAACTCGCGCCAGAAGAAGCGGAACAGATCGATGTTCGGTTTGTGCGCGAAGATGGCGACGACGATGATGCGGCCCCGCGTGCGTAGCAGGTCGGTCATGACGTCGGTGCCGGCTTGGGAACCCGAGACTTCGAAGACCGCGTCAGCACCCGCGCCATTGGTTCGTTCGTTCACCATGTCGACGAGGTTGACTTCCTTCGGATTCACAACTTCAAGCCCGAGCTGGCCCGCCATCTCGACGCGAAACGGGTTGATCTCCGAGACGATGACCTTGCCACCGGCATGTTGGGCGACTAGAGCGACAAGCATCCCAATCGGCCCGCCGCCGATGACGACGACGTTTTCACCAGGCTGGATCGCTCCAAGCCGCACGTCGTGGCATGCCACTGCTAGCGGCTCGATCAGTGCACCATGCGTGAGCGAGAGGTTGGGCGGAAGGCGTAGCAATGTTTTGGCCGGGACAGTCCAATGGCTTTGGAATGCGCCGGGGCTGTCAATGCCCATAAAGTTGAGGTTCTGGCAGATGTGGCTGTGCCCTGCATGGCACGCAGCGCAGTTCCCGCACGGATCGAGCGGCATCACGGTCACGGCGTCGCCGAGCGCCCAGTCCGCGACGCCCGATCCGAGAGCAGAGATCGTGCCGGACATTTCGTGCCCCAAGACGGCGGGCATCTTCACGCGTTTATCCATCGCACCGTGAAAGATGTGTAGGTCTGTTCCGCAAACGCCACAGTGCGATATCTGAATCTGTACCTGTCCTGCTTGGGGTTCGACTGGGACGCACTCGCCGAGCGTGATAGTGCGGTCTCCCGCGTAGAAGGCTGCTTTCATGATCAAATCATTCTCGCAAAGGTCCCGCGTATCAGTGGAGTTAGTGAATGCGGGGCTAGAGATTGCAGCCGCAGTATTTGCAGTGTGTCGCGTCCGCGTCGTGACCTTCCTCGCTACAGGCGGGGCAGGCGCACGTGCTCACTTTGCCCCGAGGCGCCCGCACGAGTTCAGCGGACACGATTCCCGTCGGGATAGCGATGATTCCGTAGCCGATGATCATGAGTAGAGCGGCAAGTGTTTGGCCAGGGACCGTTTGGGGAGCGATGTTACCGTAGCCGACCGTCGTCATCGTTACGATCGCCCAATACATTGCCATCGGAATGCTGTCGAACCCGTTCTCAGCGCCTTCAATCAGATACATTGCGGAACCCACGATCAGCACCACCGTCAGAACCGCGCCAAGAAAGACCATAATCTTCGGACGGCTTTCCCTGAGCGCGTTCATCAGCAGGGTAGCCTCCCCGAGGTACTGCGCGAGCTTGAGCACTCGGAAGATGCGGAGTAGCCGCAGCGCGCGGATGACGAGCAGCGATTGCGAGCCGGCGATGAACAAGCTGAGGTAAGTCGGCAGGATCGAGATGAGATCTACAAGACCGAAGAAGCTACCGATATAGCGGCTCGGCCGGGTGACGCAGTAGATACGGAGAGCGTACTCAACCGTGAAGAGCAGTGTGAAGCCCCATTCGAGAATGCGAAGCTGATCGCCATATTGGGTCTGGATGCTGGAAACGCTGTCAAGCAAGACCGTCAACACACTCAGCAGAATCGCCCATAGCAATGCAACATCGAACGCCTTGCCGGCTGGAGTCTCGGCCTCGAAGATGATTTTGTGAATCCGATCTCGAAGCGGTTCCGACTGCTTGGGCTCATGTTGTTCGGTCATGCTGACAGTGTAGACATATCGCCGAGTGGGGTCGCGGTGATTCAAACGGATAAGGCGTTGATATCATGACGTGATAGCACGTTCCCCCGGAGGCATTTTGATGACACGCGTTCGCCCGTTCATAATGGCTCTGATGCTCCTCGCGTCGAGCAGCCTGTTCGCGGCCGACCCGGCGGACAACTGGCCGCACTGGCGCGGTCCCCACCTCGACGGCCGCTCGACCACCGCGAAGAACCTTCCCGTGAGTTGGAGCGAGACGGAGAACGTTGTCTGGCGCACGCGGCTTCCGAGTTGGGCAGCGGCGACCCCGGTGGTTTGGGAAGACACCATCTTCGTTACGTCCGCGCAGGAGGGGTTTACGGCGACGAAGCAGGCGAGCATGATTAGCCAGGCGATTGAGCGAGTAAAAAGTGTCCTCAACTCGAGTGATCAGTTGCTTCTGCTCGCTCTGAATCGCAAGGACGGCTCGACGCGCTGGCAGAGAGTGATCGGCGAAGGCAATACGATCCTCAACAAGCAGAATATGGCCTCGCCTACTCCGGTAACGGACGGCGGGCACGTCTGGGTCATCACCGGGCTCGGACACTTACACTGCTTCGATTTCGAGGGGAATCAGGTTTGGGAACGTAATATTTCGGAGGACTACTGGGCCTTCGGACTCGCGTTCGGCTACGCATCGTCTCCGGTGCTTTACGACGGACGGCTTTACATCCAGGTCTTGCACGGCATGAAGACCGACGATCCTTCCTATCTGCTCACGGTCAACGCGGCGACCGGAAAGACGATCTGGAAGGTGGAGCGCCCGACTGACGCGATCAGCGAGTCCCCCGACTCTTATTCAACTCCGATGCTCGTAGAGGTGAGGGGTAAGAAGAACCTAGTCATCGCCGGCGGAGACTACGTGACCGGACATGACCTCGATACCGGACGCGAACTCTGGCGCGGCGGTGGGCTCAATCCGCAAAAAGCGCGCAACTACCGCACGATTGCTTCGGCGATGGTTGTCCGCGATATCGTATTTACGCCAAGCCGGGTTAAGCCCTTTATCGCGTTTCGAGCCGGCGGAAGCGGTGATGTTTCCGAGTCGCACCGCCTTTGGTCGACCGACTACGGACCGGATGTTCCCACGCCCGTGAGTGATGGCGAGCGCCTCTTCATCGTGGATGACAAAGGGATCACGGTGTGCCTCCGTGTAACAGACGGAGGGGAGGTGTGGGGCCGCAGCCGCATGGAGTTGGGTACCTATAGCGCGTCGCCGGTCTTGGCCGATGGCAAGATCTACGCTACGAACGAAGAGGGTACGACGACCGTGATTGAAGCGGGCGATGAGTTCAAGATTCTCAGCAAGAACAAGCTGAACGACTATACGCTGGCATCGCCGGCGGTGTCGGGACGACAGATCTTTATCCGCACGTCGAATTACTTGTATTGCCTCGCCGACAAGTCGGGCACGACGGACTAGACAGCCCCTACGTATGATAGGGACGTGCGACTGCCTGCCCCGTTAGCTGTATTTCTATCGATTGCCCTTTTGATCTCATGTGCCTCGCAAGAGCCTGAAGAGACACTGTTCCCGAAGATCCCTAACGTGAGAGAAGACCATCACTCCTACTCCAACCCCGAGCAAGTCTGCGTAAGCCGCGTTGAACTTGATCTCGATGTTTCCTTCGAGCGCAAGTCGCTTGCGGGGTCGGCCACGCTACTTCTGAAGCGTCAAGGCGCCCATGCCGATTTGGTTCTCGATACGCGGGATCTGGCGATCAAGACTGTCGAGACGGCCGGCGCATCGGGCGAGTTCAGCCCCACAGAGTTCACGCTAGGCGACTCTGACCCGACGCTCGGCGCGCCCCTGCGTATCAAGTTGCCCGCGGACGCTGAGAGAGTGCGGGTTCACTATGCGACCAGTCCCGGCGCTTCGGCCGTGCAATGGTTGGGGCCGGCGCAGACCAGCGGCAAGAAGCACCCGTTTCTGTTCACGCAATCACAGGCGATTCACGCGCGCAGTTGGATACCCATCCAGGACAGCCCCGGTGTCCGCGTGACCTACTCGGCGACGATCCGAACGCCGAAAGAGTTGTTCGCCGTAATGAGCGCCGAGATGGAAGCCCAGCAGCCGTCCGATGCGGAGACGCCCGGTGAATATCACTTCCAGATGCCGCAGCCGATTCCGGCGTACCTGATTGCGCTGGCTGTGGGTGACTTGGCGTTTGAGGCGATGAGCGAACGAACGGGTGTCTACGCCGAGCCGTCGGTCGTGGAACGCGCCGCCAAGGAGTTCGAGGATACGGATGACATGATGGTCGCCGTCGAAAAACTCTACGGCCCCTATCAGTGGCAGCGCTATGACATTCTCGTACTGCCGCCAAGCTTTCCGTTTGGCGGCATGGAGAACCCTCGGCTCACGTTCGTGACACCAACGATTCTCGCCGGCGACAAGAGTCTGGTATCGCTCGTCGCGCATGAGTTGGCGCATTCCTGGTCCGGCAATCTCGTGACCAACGCTACGTGGCGCGACTTCTGGCTCAACGAAGGCTTCACCGTCTACCTCGAGAACCGCATTCAAGAGGCGGTCTTTGGCCGTGAGCGCGCGGAGATGGAAGCTGCGTTGGAAGTTCAGGAATTGCGGGACGAAATGAAAGAGTTGCAGCCGCGCGATCAGGTCTTGCATGTCGAGCTGAAAGGGCGCGACCCGGACGAGGGATTTACGCTGGTCCCCTACGTCAAGGGCATGCTGCTGCTGCGCGCCATGGAGGAAGCGGTGGGGCGCGATCGCTTCGACAGTTTCTTGCGCGGCTACTTTGACCGATTCGCCTTTCAGAGCGTAACGACGGCGGACTTCGTTCAATATCTCAGCGAGTATCTTCTAAGCCCGAACCCCGAGTTGGCGGAGCAAGTTCCCGTCGAAGACTGGATTCTCAAGCCAGGGCTGCCTCCGGAAGCACCGATGCCCGTTTCCAGCGCGTTTGAGCGCGTGGAAGCGCTGGCGCATGCTTGGCAGGGAAATAAAGAGGCCCTCGCTGACGTGCCGAATACCCAGTGGACCACTCAGGAATGGCTGCGCTTTCTTCGCTCGCTCCCCGAAGAAATGGACCCTGAGCGTATGAAGCAGCTTGATGACACCTTCAATCTGACTGCGAGCGGCAACTCTGAGATCCTGCATCAATGGCTGCTGATGTCGGTGAAGAACGGGTACGAGCCAGCCTATCCCAAGGTGGAAGAATTTCTCACGTCGGTCGGACGGCGCAAGTTCCTCAAGCCGCTCTATACCGAGTTAGCGAAGACCGACGAGGGCAGACGACGCGCCTCGGCGATCTATAAGAAAGCGCGGCCGCTTTACCACCCCATCGCGTCCACGACGATCGATGAGATATTGGGTGTAGCATCGGAATAGGTTTGGAGCCTCTCTCACCAACAGGGACATCGACGGTCGCGGCGCCCGACACGCTTGATGCGCTTCTTCACTCCGCATTCGGTCACGAAAGCTTCCGGCCGTATCAGCGCGACGTCTGCGAATCCGTAGCGCGCGGCCGGGACGTCCTGCTCGTGATGCCGACTGGGGCGGGGAAGTCGCTTTGCTATCAGCTGCCCGGCCTTTCTCGGGAGGGCGTAACGCTGGTCATCAGCCCGCTGATCGCGCTGATGGAAGATCAGGTGGCGAAACTGCAGGAACTGGGCCTGCGCGCCGACCGCATTCACTCCGGACGCAGCCGCGACGATTCGCGCCAAGTTTGCTTCGCCTATTTGCGTGGTGAGATCGATTACCTCTACATCGCGCCCGAACGGCTTGCCGTACCCGGCTTTCCCGAAATGCTTGCCAAGCGTACGCCTTCACTTGTCGCTGTTGACGAGGCGCATTGCATTTCGCAATGGGGGCATGACTTTCGGCCGGAATACCGCCGTCTCGGTGAGCGCATCCCGACACTTCGTCCCGCGCCGGTGATTGCACTCACGGCAACCGCGACCCCCTTGGTGCAGAGGGACATCGTTACGCAGCTTGGGCTGAACGACGCTCATCTCTGCATCCACGGCTTTCGCCGCGACAACATTGCGATCGAAATCGTGGAAGCCGCGCCGTCGATACGGAATGAGAAAACCCTCGAACTTCTCGAGCAGCCCGGACGCCGCCCTGCCATCGTCTACTGCGCGTCACGAAAAAACGCCGAGGCGTTGGCCGAGGAGTTGAAGGGTCACTTCCCCACGGCACCCTATCACGCGGGCATGATGGGAGATGATCGAGATCTCGTCCAAAACGGGTTTCTCAAGGGACGTCTTGAGGTAATCGTCGCTACGATTGCCTTCGGAATGGGGGTGGACAAAGCTGACATCCGCACCATTATTCACACCGCTTTGCCGGGCAGCCTGGAGAGTTACTACCAGGAGATCGGACGCGCCGGACGGGACGCCAAGCCATCCCGGGCGGTGCTGATGTATTCCTGGGCCGACCGCCGCACCCACGAGTTCTTCTGGGACCGCGATTATCCCGATGCGTCAAACCTACAGCGCCTTTGGAACCTGCTTGGAGATCAGCCGCAGACCAATGAGCAGTTGCTTGCGCGCATGGTTACGGACGATCTGGTATTTGAAAAGTCGCTTGAGAAACTTTGGATCCATGGCGGCGCTGTCGTCGACCTCGATCAGCGCATCACACGCGGGCATGACAATTGGCAGCCCGACTACAACAGCCAACGGGAGCACAAGCTGGCACAGCTCGAACTGATCACGCGCTATGCCGACTCGCCGGTGTGCCGCATGCTCGGTCTTGTTCGTCACTTCGGCGACCAGGCGGATGCCAAGCGGCCCTGTGGCATCTGCGACATTTGCGCGCAGGACGAGACACTACTGCAGCGCTACCGCAAACCCAGCGCCGCGCAGCTTCGCAACCTCGACCGCATCCTCGCCTCTCTCTGCAAGCACGGGCGTCAAACGTCCGGCCGACTTCACAAAGCGCTTTTTGAGAACGAAGAGATCAGCCGCAACGAATTCGAGGACTTGGTCGCCGCGCTGGCTCGCGCCGCCCTTGTTCGCATGATCGACGACTCGTTCGAGAAGGACGGCTCGACGATTCGCTTCCGCTGGATCGAGATTACTCCCGAAGGGTTCTCCCACGAAGGTTCGCTCGAAGAGATCGTCAGCCTCGTGACGCCTCTGCCGAAGAAGAAGGCGGCAAGAAAGAAGAAGCAATCACGCAAATCGACAAGCAGGCCCAGCCGTTCTAAGCGCGCTGCTGGTTCCATGGAAGCGGGGGACGATGATCCTGCCGACGAGGCGCTACTCAAAGCGTTGAAGGAGTGGCGTCTTAAAGAGGCTCATCGCAAGCGCATCCCGGCATTCCGTATCCTCCGTGACTCGGTGCTTGTCGAGATTGCGACCATAAAACCGCGCTCGCAAGCCGACCTGCTGGCCATCCACGGTTTCGGGCCGACGCTGGCGGCGAAGTACGGCATCAAGCTTCTCTCGCTTGTAGAGAGATAAACACCGAAATGATTCCCGGTGTCCCGCCGTAGGGCCGTCCCCGCGGGACCGAGGGCTGGAAGGGGGGCTTGCAGATGCGCTCAGACCCGGCGGAATGGCGTGAGAATCAAGCCCTTCAACGTTTGAAACCGCTCCGAGTCCAGATCCGGTAAGCCGAACTGGATCTGGCTGTAGTCCTCGCGTTGCCGATACGTGCCGAAGAGCCGGTCCCAGCAAGAAAACACCGTTGCGTAGTTGGAGTGGGTTTCGATTAGGAGTTGCGAGTGGTGCAGTTTGTGCATGTTGGGCGACACAATGAAGGACCGGAACAGAATGTCCGCTCGGTTGCCGAGTCCGATGTTCGCGTGATGAAACTGCGTGCTCGCCGCGACAACCCCGTCGTAAACGATGAGTGCGGTGAGCGGCAATCCGACGAGGGGGATCAGCAGCAACTGAAGCCCAGCCGAGAGTAACAGTTCTCCGCAGTGGAACCGCACGGCACTGGTCACGTCAAGGGCGGGGTCACTGTGGTGCATTCGGTGGAATCGCCAAAGCAGAGGCCACCGATGATTGGCGCGGTGCCACCAGTAGGTCCAGACGTCGAGCAGCACGAACCCCACAGCGATCCGAACCGTCGTCGAAAGGGTGCCTTGAGAAAGGACACCGAGGCCCATCGTGGCGGTCATCTGTGCCACGGCGACCGTTGCTCCGGCGCAGCAGGCGCAGACAAGGATCAGGTTCACGCTTGCAATCGTTAGGTTTCGCGCGGCGTGCAAGCTTCGCTGTCGCTGTGTAAGAAAAGGGGCTAACGACTCCCAGATGAAGAATAGTGTCAGGCCCGCCAATGCCGCCGTGATACGCCAGTTATTGACTAGAAACTCGGGCATCTGGTCGGATCGTAGCGCACCCAGTACTATCTGTCAGCCGCGTCGCCAATACAACGAGTGGGCTCGATCGTCCACGACGATGGGCCGCTTGCCGCAGCCTCTATATCTTCCAGCCTTCCGTGCAGTAGTGCGAAGCGTTGGGCGTCTGGTAAGCGACGTCCAACTGCGGCGTCTCGATCACTTTGTTCCCCTGCTGTACCGAATCCAGCATGAAGTCCAACACGCCGCTTATCAGCAACGTCCGCTGCACCGGATAGGGCGCCTTCCCCGTCTCGAACATCTTCTCAATGTTCTTGATCAGGCATCCGAAGTGATGATGGTACGGACGCCGCATGAGCCAACAAAGCGTCGAGACCGGCTCGGGTTGTCCTTCCACTTCCACCGCGACGGAGAAGTCGTCTTTCACGGCGCCGGTGAGCAGGAAACCCGCCGCTTGTGCGCCGTCGCGGTAGTTCACCAGGAAGACCGCGGGCTTCTTGACGATCTCGCGCAGCTCCCCCGGCTGTCGTGTCTTGCATCGTGATAGCGCGGCGTCGAACAGCGGCGGGACCCATGGCGTGCGGCCGAAATAATCCCAAACGGCATCGCCCTGCAAGCATTGCACGGACCGTACGCCGACCTCGCCGCCCTTGCGCCGCTCGATCATCGCTTGAATCGACTCCAGCATGTGGAAGCCGTACGACTCAAGCCCGGCGAATGCAATAGCCACCGCGTGCGGAATCTTTTCTCCCCAGGGGGCGTCCACCTGTGGGTCGCGATAGGCCACTGGCACGGACGATCCGGCGAGCATCGGGAAACCCATCTCGCGCGAGATCTCGACCATGCGCTTGGCCTTCACCCAGCTATAGGAAAGGTGCTTATCGTTGTAGACCGGGACGGCCTTGCCCGTTTGGCGGAACACGTCCGTCACCTGTAGGAAGAGTTGAAAGCGCGGATAGAGCCTCTGCCCTTTGTCGTTGAGAGGATAGTCGCCATGCTCGCCGATGATGAGCACGCCGTCGACGGCCAGGTCGCCGGTGCCCAGCGTCAGCGCCTCGTAGATCGTGCGGTGAATCGGGACGTTGTGCTTGCGAGACATCTCGCGGCTCAGGTCGCGTTCGTGGACCTGTGCTACATACATCGAAACGATCTTCGAGCGCGGATGCGGCGGCTGGTCGTTCTGATGGAAGCCTTCGAGGTATTTGCCGACGATCACGTCCGCGTGAGATCGCTGGAACCAGGTCGTGATCACCGCCGCGATACGTTTCGGCGGGCCATGCTGCGGAGCGGCGGCCATGGGAGAGACAGTCAGAGGAGCTACAGTAGGCAATGCTGTCGAAGCGAGAAAACATCTACGAGTCATTTTGTCCTTATTCGGGGTGCGGGTCGTGGCAGAAGCCACAATCATTCGATGCCTGCCGCTGGGCATGGCAATCCATGCAGGTGGTCATTGCGATGGACTTCTCTTTGAAGAGCACCTCGCGTTGCGCCACGTCTCCGTGGCACTCGGCGCATTCGATCTCGGCGATTCTGTGATGGGCGTCGTGCGAGAAGTATACATAGTTCGGGAGCGCGTACACCTTGACCCACGGCACGCGCGTTTTCGATTTCTCGAACTCGGCCAGCTTCCGAATGTGCGGACTGTCGGTCTTGATCGCCGCGTGACAAGCCATGCAGGTTGCTTCCTGAGGATATCCGGCGGCGTAACCGAGATCTTCGGTCTTGTGACAATCGAGGCACTTCATCCCCAGACCGACGTGCACTTTGTGGGAGTAGGGAAGGGGCTGCTCTATGGGGTCGCCAGGGAGCTTCTCTTCCTTGGCGGTGTACTGGCCCCACAGCATGAGGGCGGGCACCAACAGTAACCCCGAGAGCGTCAAGAGCAACAACTTACGCATACGAATCCATTTTGCCACGCGCGACGCTGTGTGGTCCGTCCGTGTCTACTCGTTAGACGCGCGGGAACAACAAGGTCGTTTCCGGTGTCAGAATGTTGCAGTGACTCCCCATCCATGTTTGACACGTTTGCGAGTTCCCGCCACACTAGAATAGTGGCAATGCCCGCCGGATCAACAAGCCCGTATGCCCACTGAAAAGTACGATGTCTGCGTCATCGGTTCGGGCGCGGCGGGCGGAACCCTGGCAGGCGAGCTGACCCGGCGCGGCGCGCGGGTCGCACTCATCGAGGCCGGAAAGTACCGCGACCCGTCAAAGCTTCGCACCCACTCCTGGCCGTATGACCAAGTTCAGGCGGTCGTGCCTGACGTAACGGCCAGTGCGACACGCGAGCCCGTCACCTATGAGGGCGACAGCATCTCGGTCTCCCGTGGCCGTGTGATCGGCGGACGCACTACGCACTGGAATGCCGTTTCGCTTCTGTTTCTCCGCCGCTGATTTTCGCGAATGGTCCGTCAACGGCATTGAAGAAGACTGGCCGATCAGTTACGACGAGCTGGCGCCCTACTACGATCGCGCCGAAGAGTTGATGGTCGTCTGTGGGACGCGCGAGAACATGGAGGTCCTTCCGGACGGCCGTTTCATCCGGCCTCTGCCGCTGCGTTGCTCGGAAAGCATTCTCGGACGCGCCGCGAAGAAGTTCGGCGCCAGCGTCATCCCCGTGCGCAAGGCGCTCGCCACCGAGGCCGGTCATGGACGCGCCGCCTGCCACTACTGCGGCCACTGCATGCAAGGTTGCGGGGTGTCGGCGATCTTCAATACTGCTGAGCACGTCATCCCACACGCGCAACGCACCGGCCGCTTGACCTTGCGTAGCGGCTGGATGGTTCGTGAACTTCGCACGGATGAAGATGGGCGCATCCAATCAGCCGTCATCTTTGATCGTGACACGCGACAAGAAGATGAAATCCGGGCCAACGTGTTCGCCGTTTGCGGCGGCAACATTGAATCAGCACGCTTGCTGCTCAACTCGCGACCCCGGCGCTTCCCGAACGGTCTCGCCAACAACAACGACACCGTCGGACGCTACCTTCACGGACACATCGTCGGCGAGGCGCAAGGCTATCTTAAAGACCTCGTCGGGACGAAGCTTGGCAACCTGGACGGGGCGCTTGATCATGCGTACATTCCCCGCTTCGATAGTCCAGGCCATGGCGACTACGCCGGCGGCTTTGGTGTGCAGCTCAACGCCCGCAGCTATATGACACCGCATCACGCGCGGTTCGTTCCCGGTTTCGGGCGTGAGTTCAAGCAGCGCGTCCGCGACCTGCATCCGGCGCATACCTCGGCGTTGGCGTTCGGCAAGGTCGTGGCGCACGCGGACAACCGCATGACGCTCCATCCCACGCGGGTGGATGACTATGGCCTGCCGCTGCCGCACGTGAATTTCCATTGGCAGTCGAACGACATCGCGATGTATAAGGGTATGCTCGATGCGTGTCACAAACTCTATGACCTGGCGGGTGTTGTGTTTCGTGCGCAACGCCGGGGGCCCAGCGGGTTTGCGTCGCACGAAGTGGGTTGCGTGCGTATGGGGAAGAATCCGAAGATGTCGGTACTCAATGAGTTCAATCAGACGCGTGAGATCAACAATCTTTTCGTTGTCGACGGAAGCAGCTTCACGACGTTTCCTGAAAAGAACCCGACGCTGACGATCGTGGCGCTGGCCGTCCGCGCGGCCGAGAATATCATGAAGATGAAAGGTCGTGGCGAGTTGTAAGCGCCTCTCTGGGAGCCGACACCATGCCCGATCAACCGACGCGCCGAAAAGCACTGGTCCAGATTACTGCCGGCGCTTCGGCTACCTTCACGTCGTGGTCGCCCGCCGCTCTTGCCCAAGAGCCCTATCAACCGAAAGCTCTCTCGGAAGGGAAGTTCAAGATCCTCACTGCTCTTGTCGACATGATCATCCCCGCGACCGATACGCCCGGCGCGGTTGCCGTGGGTGTTGACCGGATGGTCGATGAGGCGCTCGTCGAGAATGACAACGCTCGTGTGGGGTTTCTGAGCGGACTCAGCCAGTTGGAGCAATCCGGCTTTGCCGCGCTACCTGCCCCGGACCGCACCAAGCTGCTGGAAGAGTATTCCCAGGCGATCGATGCCCGGGGTGACTTCTTCCGTCTGCTCAAAGGGCTCACGGTTGACCGCTACTACTCGAGTGAGGTCGGCATCCATGAGGAACTTGGCTATGAAGGTAATACGGCGCTGGCTGAGTTTCCTGGCTGCACGCATGAGGAACATCGATAGGAGCAATAGGAAGTAGCTGACGCCGAGATGTGTTGGGGGCTTGCACCCGCTTGTTCCTGCGCGGCTCGGCTCGATGGATGGTTGTTGCCTTGTAGTCCTTTAGGCGTTGAGAATTGAAGGTATGACTAGTTGAGCGTTGTCAGGCCCTGCTCGAAGACGACATCGACCGGAATGACCGCCGTCCCGAGACGGTCCAGATCGGCCTGGAGTTGTTCGCCGATCACGCCCATTTTGTCGACGAATGCCGTCACTCCCTCGTAGTCACCGTCGCCTTGTAGTGTCAGGATCTTCTCGGAAAGCGCATCCACAGCGTCACGCATCTTATCCATCTCGACGCGGTACGTCCCTGTTGCCTCATCGCGTGAAAACGCCCCCGCCTCGGCGAAGAAGTTGAAGCGCAGCAGGTTCGCTACGCCGTGGGCACTCGACGCCCCGAAGCGGATTGACCGGAAGATCCCGGCCATGAATGTCACGTAGTTGCCCCGTAACGCGGAGTCTTCCAGGTCACCCTGCTCATGAAGCTTCGTCACCATGTGGAGCCCGAGGATGTCCGCTTTGCCTTCTTCCAGCGCGGACGCCATGTCTTTCAACGCCTCGCGCACGGAGCCCTTGCCCGTCAGCGTATTCTTGATGCCCAACCCGTGCGCCACTTCGTGGAACATCGTGTTCTCAAAGAAGGCGTCGAACTCGATGGAGCCTCGCTGATCTTCCGCGATCAAGACTCCGCCGATCGGCACGAGAATCTTCTCGAACTTCGCCCGCATGGCGTTCTTGAGATGCAGCCGGCGTGTCCCTTTTTGAAGCTGCACCTCTTCGTCGTTGGGAAGATTGATCGCGATCGTCTTCGCGCCTGCATTGCAATCACCGGCGTAGTAGATCATGTCGTACGCATTCAAATCGGATTCCGAGCCCGGCGTTTCCTGCTTGTACGCATCCGCGATGGGTAAGCCGCGTTGGAGGGCGGGCAACATCGTCGTGTAGCGGGAGAGTCGCCCGCTCCACTCCTTATCTTTGATCAGGACATAGGCCCCGTAGGCCGCTTTGTAGCCGAACAGCGCGTCCTCGTAGGTCTCGATCGCGCCGATTACGATGTCGATCGTGTTGTCCTTCATATCCATCCAGGCCAGATCGCTTGGCTGGTAGTCGTCGGTCACCAACGCCTTGGCGCGCAGCTCAAGATACTTCTTCAGGCCGGGATCGTCCGCGAATGTGGCCGCCTCGCGCAGCTTTTCGGCTGCCTTCGCAAGCTTTGCCGCGAACACCTCGTGATATGGCTCAGTGACCAACTCGCCGTCCTCACTCCGCCGGATGAACGTGTACTGGCTTCGCAGCGCCGCGCTCTGCTCGCCCGAGGCCGCCGTCTCGAACTCTTCCTTGGTCATGTCTTCCGGATAGAACTGCGAACCGGCCGGCTTGGGGCCCACGCCGGGAACGAATGACTTTTCCCCTGCAAGGCGATCCCACGGGCCGTAGTTGATCTCCACCATCCGCCGCAGGTCGGGGTCGTCGACCCGGCTCAGCAGTTCCTCGCGATCCCCATAGGATTGCCGCCAGAAGAGGCCATTCATCACGTCCGCCGCTTCGATCAGCAACGGCAGCATCTTCCGTTCGTTCTCGGTCAGGACACTCAAGTCCGACTCCAAACGAAACGACGTGTACTTCGCCAATTGAGCTGCCATATTACCTTCCGTTGTCTTCGGAGCATCGGGCCCACAGCCCCATGCCCAGAGGCATAAACCACATCCCACGACCAATAACGACCCTGTAAGGCGGCGCGTCATCCCGTTCACCTAAGCTGAGTGTACTCTACGGTTTCATCCGCTTTGGCTGGTTGCCGGTGCTGGTCAGCTGGATCACCCTCTCGTAGAATCGATAGATACATTCCCCGTTCCCGGAGTCCCCATTGACGAAAACCTGCGGCACCTACGACGACGTTAACCTCATCCTGCGCCTTTACGAGATACGCCGCGAGACGAAACTGAGAGCGGCGCGCGAGTGGTTCCTCGCGTCTTTCCACGTAAAGAGCCTCGACGATTGGACCTCGCTGTGCCCGCCGGGTTCCGACAATAACGCCTATTTCCGCATGGTTGTCACCTACTGGGATATGGTCGCTTCGTTCATCACCAGCGGCGTGTTGCAGGGGGAGATCTTCTTCCCGAGTGGGCGCGAGCTGCTACTCACGTGGGTGCGGGTCAAGCCCATGGTCGCCGACTACCGAGAGCGGGTGAAGGACCCCACCATGTATAGCAATCTCGAAACGGTAGCCGATGCGTACGTTACGTGGTGGGAAGCTCGAGCCCCGGAAGCCTATAAATCCTTCGCCGAACGTGTGAGCGCACCGCCGAAGGGGTAAGCTCGACATGGCCCTATCAGTACATCAGTAGGAAGTTGCCGGATGAAGCTACGGCCGGCGCACCGAAGCTCCACGGGGGCAGGTCGTCCGCCGACCCTATCTCCCCCAACGGCGTGCCGTCCCGATCGAACAGTTGCCACTGGATTGAGCCGCTTTTGCCCCAACCCTCCACCACCGCCCACGCCAACAACACTTGACCCTGTGAGTTCTGCGCAAGCCTCGGATGTTTACGGTGGCCGCCGGCCCCGGGTGCTGTCGTTTTCACGGCTGCTGGGGCGGCTGCATCCAAGCGTGTAAAGGAGACCTGCCCGGCCGTTTCCTACGCACCCAGAACTCCCGCCGGCCCTTCACAGAACGACATCGAACTCATCGGACATGCGCCGATTTCCCAGGGGTCGATTCGTGCTGATGCGAATGTCTGGCCGCGATCCTGTGACGACAGCAGGTAGATATCGCGATGCACCGTCTCCCGCGCCGAACGATAGAGCGCGCGCAACGCACCCGCGGAGTCCACGAACACCTGCATGCTGCAGCAGCCGCAGGCACCTGTCGATTCTTCGAACGCGGGTGTTTCCGCGCTGAACGTTCGCCCGTCGTCTGCGGACTTGGCGAGCCACACAACGCGGCCAGGTTCTCCCTTGGCCGAGCCCTTCGCGCTGCCGTGCCAGGCGACGTAGACGTTGCCTTCCGCGTCGGCGGCCACCGAGCCGCCGCCGTCCAGTGCGAACGTCTCTTGCATCAGGTTGCGCTGCGGCTCGAACTGCCCGTCGGAGCCAAGCCGCGAGTACAGCATCGGCAGGCCGTTGTGAGGATTGTCGGCCGGCAATGGGGGATTCATCGGGCCCTTGGGCTGTGCTTTTGACGAGCCGTTCCACACGACATGTAGGAGCCCTTCTCGGCCCAGCGCGAGTTGTCCGCCGCGAATGGTTCCCGCCGCGACCGCGCTCCCGGCCTGGCTATTCACCCGGCGAGGCTCCGAGAAGGTAGCGCCATCGTCAGACGACCTCACATAGAAGAGATCTCCGTGCCGCGCTTCCCCTTTGAGGTAGATGAGGTGCAGGACGCCGTCGCGGCTTGCTGCCTGGGGCTGCAAGCCGTTGTTCGGGACACGGAGCACCCGAACCGTGGACGTATCACCAGCGAATCCGACCGCATGAAGGAGAAGCGTCAGAATCAGGGAATACTTCATTGCATGTCGCATGGCGAATCCAGTCTATACGGTTTGGTTACGGGAAGGCGTCGGTCTTAACCCCGCAGCGAGTCTTTGCCCAGCCATTTGCGCAGGTATCCCATCTGACCCAGATGGTAGGCCTCGTGATAGGCGAGGAAGTTGATCGCTCCACGAATGGTTTTGTCCGGCACGGGGAAGTCGCGGGGCGCGGGCGCGGACAACTCACTGCCCGTCAACTCCTCAAAACGCTTCTCAAGCTGTTCGGACGCGTCATGCCAGACTGACCAGACCTCATCGAGCTCCGGGTACTGTGACGGATCGTTCATTGCGCCGCCGCGCCCAAACCGGCCGTCCCAGGGTAGTTCGCGCTCGACACCCAGCATCTTCAACAGCGAGCAGCGCACGTGTGCAAGATGAATCATCACGCCCAGCGCCGGATTCACGTCCGGTCCCGCGGGACGCCGTAGTTCCTCGGGTGTCAGGCCGTCGAGGGCTTTTGGGGCGAGGCCCGTACCAAGGCCGAACTGATGAACGCTAGGGGTGATCTGAGTATCCATGTCCATGGTTGTATCAGATCAGCGTTCGGCCCAATAGACTTCTCTGCTTGCGACGGCATGGATAAGCGTTAGCCGACAAGGGCGGCTCACCAAACGGCTCCACGATTACTCGTCAGCGCTTGCAGGCTGGACTTACCGCTTCTTCTCCGATTCCGCTTGTTCTTCTTCCTCAGTCGGGGCTTCTTCCTCCAACTTCTGGAAGGCCGCCTCCTCTTCAGTGCGCTCGCGCGCCATCTCCTCGTTCTCGACCGTGCAGCGAACCGGCTGCTCCAGCAGCGTCGGCGTCGGGCCACCGGTTTGGATCATCAGACTGTAGGATCCGACTTCGACTTTCTCCGGGATCGCGAACCGAATCGAGTCGCTTGTCTGGTCGTTGATCTTGACCTCATAGTCCTTGCCGCCGGCAGTCAAGAACAGGTTGGTGACACTCGACGAATCGAGGTTCTGGCCGCTCACGACCAGCTCATCACCAGGCTTGCCGGCGCTAGGCTCGACCGAGGTTAGCCGAGGGGCGGCCGCATAAGCGAGCGTGGTTGTGAGGAAGAACACTACATATAAATGCCAAGCATATCTCATATTTATGGCCTCCTAGGGTCACTTTGCTGCTCCGATAGTAGTCCTGTCGATGCTCAGTTGCAAGAGCTTAGGTCTGTTGTTCTCTCCTGGCAACCCCAAGAGGCCCTTGCCCTGAATGTCCTGGCCGCTGACGAGCGGGAACGACGGCATCCATAGCGTTCTTTCTGGACCATCGGAGTCCGTTGTGAACCCGAGCACTTAGTTGGCAACAACTGTGAGCTCAACCGGTCGATGCAACATAAGCGCTAAATCTTTCCGCAGGAGTTTCAAACTCTAGTGTCTGACGGGGCCGTCCGTTGAGCTGCCGAGCGACCGCGTCGAGATGCTCTTGTGAGTGTACGGATAAAGCGGTTTTTTTTGGGGAAGTACTGCCGCAACAACCCATTCGTATTCTCGTTCGATCCGCGTTGCCAAGGGCTCTTGGGATCGCAGAAGTAGACAGCGATGTCGGTCGCCAGCGT
>Ga0315336_1002902_pt1 | contig 24473 bp, 29 predicted proteins | sample ASW5metaG_FD_204512 | JGI IMG/M metagenome (GOLD analysis project Ga0315336, IMG submission 204512) | Ammonia-oxidizing marine archaeal communities from Monterey Bay, California, United States - ASW #5 | ecosystem: Environmental > Aquatic > Marine > Intertidal zone | place: USA: California... | reverse complement strand
TACCATGCTATCAACCATGGAAAAAATGCTTATGCCCTTGGAAGCTCAGACTGGAGGTAACTACCTTGCTACAAGTTATTTTCACCGTGGATACGAAATCCCCATGATGGCGGTAGCAAAACTGAGCAGGTTTGATCTTACTATAACGGGAAACGGTGCTGAGGGAACCGCTCTCTACGGCGTGCATAAACCAGGCACAGTCTTTATCGAATCTGGAAAAGAAAACATTGATGAAGTTCGCTGTGAGCTCGGTGCAATGTTTTCTGGAAAAACCGCTTCTAGAATTGAAGCTGCTTACAAGACTTTAAAGTTAGAACAATACGATTTGACAAAACTCACCAGATGGGGTGAGTCAGCACTCAAAAATGGGGCCGGGCCAGCCTCATCTCTCATCGCCAGCCAAGCAGGGACCCTCTTCCATCTATGTGGGCTTTGCCCTTCTTTTCAGGGGGGTTACGATGTTGCTCTGGACACATTAAACAAGGGCATTTGCTATAACGCGCTAATGGAGTATATTAGCAGAGCCTGAAATCAAATACTTTCCTTTCTCCCATTTTAGACTAAGGCTTGATACGAGAATTTACGTCAATTAATGGCTTTAAATATTTCCAAACAGTTTGAGCCACAATGGAGTAGCCGGGCCCCAGGGGGTGGATTCCATCTGCCTGAGTATATTCCCTTTGTCCAGCAACACCTTCCAGAAAAAAAGGTACCAAGGGCAACTGGTGCTTTTCTGCTAGTCGGGTAAAAACATTCTCGAAACCAATTGTATATTCTTCACCATAATTTGGAGGTATTTTCATTCCGGTTAGCAATACTTTTGCACCCCCCTCTTTGCATACACCAATAATCTGTTCTAAGTTGGATTCCATTTCCTTTAGTGATAGCCCCCGCATACCATCATTTGCCCCCAGCTCAAGGATCACGATTTTTGGATTTTGCTTCATCAACCATCTTATCCGCCTGACTCCTCCTGCCGTGGTGTCGCCGCTCACACCCCCATTAAGTACCTTATAAGAATAACCATTTTGTTTAATGATATCTTGGAGTTTGGAGGGATAACTCTGGGTACCGGGGACTCCAAACCCTGCCGTAAGACTATCTCCAAAAGTGAGAATCACTGGTGAAGACCCTCCTCCCGAAGCCAGAGGAGCTGGATTGAAGAAAAAAAATACCCCGATGAGAAAAGGTATGGTGTAATCAAAGTTTTTGCAGGTAGTAATAGCATAACGTATATTCATAAGTCTGCATCAAACAATCAGGAATTAAATTATGATTCAAATTAGTGGGTTGTACAAATCTCTTTATGGCGGCGGACATCGCGTAGACATTCTTAATAATATCGACCTAACCATTCCGAGCGGACAGTTTGTCGCAATTACCGGCGCTTCGGGAAGCGGAAAAACGACTCTCTTGAGTCTAATCGCTGGACTGGACGTACCTACCGGAGGAACCATTTTAATTGATGATAAGGATATCACGAAACTGAATGAAGATGAACTAGCCGAATTACGCGGTCAACGTTTCGGATTCATCTTTCAAAGTTTTTATCTCATCCCTACATTGACCGCAGTGGAAAATGTCGTTCTATCTGCTGAACTCAACAGCACCAATGCATCACAGAAAAAATCAACCGATCTACTTAGTGTGGTTGGTCTCGCTGAACGTCTTCATCACTACCCAGCCCAACTCTCTGGTGGAGAGCAGCAAAGATTATGTCTAGCAAGGGCTTTTATCAATGAACCAGATATTGTACTAGCCGACGAACCCACCGGGAATCTCGATTCCAAAAACAGTAAACATATTTTGGACTTAATAATCAATCTACATCTGGACAAAAACGCTACCGTCGCTCTTGTAACACATGAATCTAGTGTAGCTGAGAAAGCAGAACGCATACTCGTTATGGCTGATGGGAAAATAACAGAAGATTCTATGCCTATTTAAAAATGAAATCAGGACACCTCACAATCTCTCAATTGTTCTCATTGGCCATAGCTGAATCAAGAGGCGCATGGCGTCGATTCATATTTTTCATAATATGTATCTCTGTGGGTGTTGGGGCGATGATGACCGTTAAAAGTTTCTCTACTCTCATCAATACCGCCATCCAAGCAGAATCTAAAGGACTGCTAGCCGCAGACATTGAAATCAAGGGAAGTTGGGAGCAAAATTTAAAAGACATAAAGTTTCAACAAAATGCGTTGCCACCCAAGACCGAGTTCCAATCTATCAAAGAAATGCACGCGATGGCCCAGTATTCTCAATCTAATGGAGTTAAAGCATCATTATTGGTGGAGCTAAAATCGGTTCCATCGCAAATGCCGTTCTATCCCTTGTATGGAAGTATTGAGTTAAACCCGCCACATGCTCTCCATAAAATGCTGATTAATTCCGGGGCTGTAGTCGACCCGGCATTCTTATTGCGTACAAGTTTGAAAATAGGAGACTCGTTTCAACTTGGAAAAACCAGAGTCCGTGTTAGTGGAACAATTATCAAAGAACCCGACCGGATCACACGAGCATTTAGCATCGGACCCCGCGTCTTTATCTCTCACCCCACATTGAAGAAAGCCGGTCTTGTTCAGCGAGGAAGTCGCATCAAGTACCGCACCTTAATAAAATTACCAGACTTGGTCGATTTGGGAAAAACTCTTGCCCTTCTCGAAAATGGACTCACCGATAAATCGCTGAGCCTAAGAAGCCATAAGGACATAGAATCGTCCATCAATAAGTCGATAGAACGTATGGGACAGTATCTAGGTGCGGTTGGAGTTATTGCGTTATTAATGGGAGGGATAGGTGTCGCAATGATTATACGCACTTTTATGGTACAGAAACTAGACACGGTAGCTATATTAAACTGTCTTGGGGCACTTCCTCGTACAATTTTAAAAATATACTTTTTGCAATCGCTATTACTGGGACTATCTGGAAGTATTTTGGGAGTGTTCCTTGGTTATGGACTGCAGTTTTTATTACCTTCCAAATTTTCTGAGCTAATCAATCTTGATCTTGACCCTGTCTTTTACTGGATTCCCGCGCTGCATTCACTTGCATTAGGGATAATCACCTCTCTCCTATTTTGTTTATGGCCCTTATTACGTGCAGGCAAAACAAAACCGCTGCGTTTGTTCCGGCGCAATTTCGACGAAGAAGAACTTTCTTCTGGAACCATTTGGGAGCGAAGAACTATTGGTCTGTTCTCTATTTTTATTATGGCAGCAATTATTACTTGGCAAGCCGAGTCAATTAAACATGGTTTTATATTTATTCTTGCCCTGGGTACATCCGCCTTGCTCTTGTCGGGTTTCGCAGCTCTTTTTATAAAAGGGCTACAAAAACTTCCTCCTTCTCGACAAATGGTGCGCCGATACGGGCTCGCAAATCTTTACCGCCCCAACAATCAGATTCGGTCTGTTATCACTTGCCTAGGTATGGGGATCATGCTTGTTTTAACTGTCAGACTGGTACAGATTGATATGTTAGCCATGCTTAAAGAAAACAAGGAAATTAATCCGCCAAATTATTTTTTTATTGATATTCAATCCGACCAGACCGAGACATTCATTCAAACTCTTGACCGTATCGCTCCGGAAGCCGAGCATACGTTGACCCCGCTGATACGGTCAAAATTCTATGGGATCGACGGACGCCTCGCTGAAAACTGGCTATACAAAAATAGACGCAAGGAGGAATGGTTTATCACTCGAAACTTTGTGACCACTATCACGGAAGGTGGAAAACTGCCAGTGGACAACAAAATCATTCAAGGCACTTATTGGACAAAAGAAAACGCTTCGTTACCCCAAATTTCGCTAGAAGAAGACGCCGCTAAAAGACTCGGTGCTAAAATCGGATCTCAACTAACGATGGATATTCAAGGGATCAAGGTAACAGTCCCTGTCACAAGCATCCGCAAGGTAGATTGGCGCAATATGAGAACCAATTTTTACATGATCTTTTCAACCGGAGCACTAGAAGGGGCTCCTATCACTTACGTCTCCACCGTGCATGTTCCTGCAATCAAGGAACTAGAGCTACAACATGCTTTAGTTAACGCTCTACCCAACATCACTGCCCTGTCAACCCGTGATATTATAAACACCATTGAGGGTGTTGCTGGCAAACTAAAAACCCTAGTCGATTTCATGTCGGGTTTTACAATCATAGCTGGCCTCATCATCCTTTCTGGCTCTATCGCTTCGACTAAGTACCGACGGCTAAAGGAATCAGCTATACTCAAAATCCTGGGAGCAAAGCGTAATCAAGTAGCAAGGATTCTAGGAGTTGAATACGCGACGATAGGCGTCTTGGCAAGTATTGTTGGGGTGGGATTATCGTCAGTTTTATCTTGGGCGATAATGAAATACCTTATAAAGGCACCCTGGCACCCCAGAGTAGATGTGATGCTTTCGACGCTGGTGCTTTCCGTCCTCCTGACAACTATCACTGGAGTCATTTCTAGCTTGGATGTAATGAAAAACAAACCGTTGAAAACCCTACGCCATGATGCCTGACACGTGCTTTGCCCTAGGGCTAACCGAATGCACTAATCGTTGGATACGGGCTCAGGTCACCCCATTGTTCCGGAAATAAAAAATACAAAATAAGACACCTCTCGACTACTACATTTTTGTTTAGATAAACATTGTTTGTCTTTTTTATTGGAGATATTGTTAACATTATCTCCCAGTTCACTATTTTCTATAGCCCTTTGACCCAAAAAACCTATGCTATATGAATATACCTCTTAATGTATTAAGGTTTTTTAAAGTAGATCTAGCTTACAAACATTTAATAAATAAAACAGGTAATTAAAGATGGGACACCTATATATTATCCTAGCATTAGCTGTGGGCGTTATGCTGCCTATCCAGGTCGGTATCAATTCAGAACTTGCACGACGTATATCGAGTCCAATTACTGCTTCACTTTTATCTTTTATGGTGGGAACAATAGGCCTTTTAATTTGCGTGTGGATAACTCGGTCTCCCTGGCCTACTTGGAGTAAGCTAACTACATTCCCAACATGGTTATGGCTGGGTGGATTAATTGGTGCATTTGCTGTATTCGGAGGAATTGTATCCGGCCCAAAAATCGGATTTCTCGCTTTAGTTGCCTTTGTACTCGCAGGTCAACTTTTAGCCTGCCTTATTCTTGATCACAACGGATGGCTCGGGTTCCCCATCCGGGAAATGAGTTTAGGACGTATTTCAGGCTCTGTTCTTCTTCTGATAGCGGTGATTTTGATCCACAAATAGTAGTTTACTGGCTCTGATCTCAATTATAAAACACTACTATAAAAAAAAGACCCGCACCGCCTTAGGCGCAGGTCTCTTTATTAAAATGGCGGGGCCGACGAGATTCGAACTCGCGACCTCCGGCGTGACAGGCCGGCATTCTAACCAACTGAACTACGACCCCATTTCTATGTTCAAGATTTAAGCTTAAAAGAGCATTTTAACGACCCTATTACAAAAGTAACCGTACAATAAAACCAGTTCTCTTCACAACTTATTCTAAAAAAGCAGCATTGAAACCGTTGAAATGGTCAGATAAATGGTAGGCGGAACAGGGCTCGAACCTGTGACCCCCGGCTTGTAAGGCCGGTGCTCTTCCAGCTGAGCTACCCGCCCTCTGTCGATTCCCACACAAAGCAGGTCCAGACGCGATGAGATGTCGGAGTATATAAACGGGTTATACCCATGTCAAGATTATTCATGCCTTCTAACGCCGAACCCTCTCAAAGCGATTGTTTTTAAAAGGTTGACACAATATTCCACTGGCGATATGATAGCCCAGTGGGGGATTGTTTTAACATTCCCTCCTTGATTCCAAGCCTGTTTACATCTGAGGTTTCTTTCTTGGATTTATTTCAAAACAATGTGGCGCACAATTCTGAGTTCTTTAGAGAATTATTCTTTGGATGATTTGCTTCAACTTAGAGACCGTCTTGACCTGCTAATCCAAAAAAAAAAGTATACACAGAAAACCACACTAGACAAACGAACTGGCCATAGGGCACATGTTAATATTGCCGGTACTGTGGAAATCGAAAGAGAGAAGGAATTTTTTGACCAAATCCATAAAATTGATATCCATGAAATGTCTACGAATGGGTTGACTTTAACAGTCCCTGCTACTGTTATCGAAAACGATATTCTGGCGGTTACGTTTCGCATGCCATCTAATGGGGAAAAAAAAGTTATCGACTGTCAAGCCATGCGGGTAAAAGAAGTTTCATCTAAAGGTGGCACCATATATGAAGTAGCGGCGCGGGCAGTGGACAAAAAAGCTGTTAAGGCTTATCGAAATATGCTTAAAAAGCGAGGACAATAAATAGTTTCTCGTATTACTCTCTAAAAAATAACCCCACACTATAGCTTTAATATAAATTGTTAAAAAACAGTCTCCTAAAGTGATCGTTCCCAGCCTCCTAAACCAACTTGTTGAGCTCACTGGCAATGCTAGCAACGCATTTACGATTGCTCTCTATAAGGTTGATCCAGACGACAATGTTTTGGCTCTACGCCATTACGTATCTCTAAGTTCCAACTTCGATACGGAAGCAATAATCGCATTTGGAGAGGGCCCTATAGGCACGGTAGCACAAAGCAAACAACCTTACCTTGACGAACATTTTGACCAAGATTCGACAATTCTTGGCATTTATAAAAAAAACGAGGACTTGAAAAGTTTTCTTGCCTTGCCAGTAGTCTACAAAAAACTTGAAGGCGTACTAGTCATTGACTCAAAAGAAAGCTACAGCTTACCCACAAAACAACAAAAAATTATATCAGGGCTAGCAAATCAAATGGCTTGGTACCTGAATCAGGAAAAGAGAGAAACCTTGGGCGAGGAGCCTCCAGAATCTCTTTTCCGTGACTTAATCTCTTATTGCCGACACATTACAGAGTCCCCTGAAAAAGCAAACGTAATGGAAAGGCTGATGAATGTCCCGCCTTCGATATTACCATGCGATGGATATGCTGTAATTTGGTTTGACTCTGATAAAAGAGGAAAGGTCTCCAAATATAGAGGCTTCAATAAAAGCGTAGCTAATATTGCGATACACTTGGGAAAAGGACTTGCTGGTTCATGTGCTAAAAATCAATGTCCTGTTATTCTTCGCAACATTGCTGACCGCCATACCGTCATTTTTGGCACGGAAGAGGAAAAAGAACCCTTCCTTTCATTAATTGCAGCACCTATTGTTTTTAATAACCACCTGTATGGCGTAGTAATATGTGGATCAAATAATGCAGAATCATTTTCTGAACTAGAACTAAATAGTCTGACGTTAATGGCATATTCTGCTGCAACAGCGATTTTCTGCGGTACGACCAGGGAACAGTGGAATTACAATAAAAATCTAGATCAAATAACAGGGATACCAAACCATCGCTTTCTTACTGAATACGCTGCTGAACTTGAAGAAGATATATTCAAAAATAGAAACCCAGCGTGCTTTCTAAGCTTACAAGTGAGCAACTTGCCGGAGCTTTATTTGTCCTTCGGCGTTAAACATGGAGATCAACTTCAGCGCGGAATCGCCTCTACGCTTTCAAAAATACTGCCCTCGCCAAAATACATTTTTAAATTTTCAGAAACCACCTACATAGTAATTCTTATTTCTCAGGAGCGGTCTAGTGCTCTTCTCCTAAAAGAAAAACTTAAGCTCGTATTTAATAAAGCACCATTATTCATAGATGGTCACGCTATGAAACTAAATACCAAACTAGGAATGTCCTGTTTTCCTGATAATGGTAAAACTCTTTCACAGTTAATCGGAACGTCCTTAACCAAAACTACTTTAAAGGCCTCTGTTGAGACTATAATTACCCAATGATTGAAAATTTTTTAAACAAATTAATGGGTTATTTTTCGGCTGACTTAGCAATGGACCTAGGTACAGCTAATACTTTAATCTATATTAAAGATCAAGGCATTGTTCTAAATGAACCCTCTGTTGTAGCTATTAACCCCACCAATTACGCTATTGAGGCAGTGGGATCCGAAGCAAAACGTATGTTTGGTCGTACCCATGCAAAAGTGCAAACCATCAGACCAATGAAAGATGGGGTCATAGCGGACTTTGATATTACCAACCGCATGATCACCTACTTTATCAAAAAAACTGTCAAGCAAAGCTTAATCGTAAAGCCCCGCATCGTGATCGGCGTTCCCACTTGTATAACTCAAGTTGAAAAGAAAGCGGTTATTGAGGCTGCCCTTATGTCTGGTGTTCGCCAGGTACACCTTGTTGAGGAACCAATGGCTGCGGCTATTGGCGCAAGTATCCCAGTACATAAGGCCGAAGGCAATATGGTGGTTGATATAGGAGGTGGCACATCAGATGTAGCCATTATCTCCCTTTCAGCTATTGCTTATGGCGAATCGATCCGACTTGGTGGAGATGAAATTGATGAGTCGATAGTCCGTTATATTCGACTGAAACATCACCTCAATATTGGTATATTCGAAGGAGAACGGATTAAGGTTGACATAGGCAGTGCCTATCCTCTTATTGAAACGTTAACTACCGAGGTAAAGGGTCTGAACGTTGAAACTGGAGTCCCCACATCTATAGTAGTTAGCGATGAAGAAATTCGAGAAGCTATGACAGAACCTCTTTCCAATATCATCACCGCCCTCCTGCGTGCGTTAGAAAAAACACCCCCAGAACTTTCGGCGGATATTCATTCTAACGGAATCTATTTGACGGGCGGCGGTGCCCAAATTCGACAATTGGATAAACTGATTGAAGACCGAACTACTCTAAAAGTTTATATCCCCAACGATCCGCTCCTAACCATTGTAAAAGGAGCTGGTGCAATTCTAGAAAATTATGACGAGATGAAAAAAGTCTGCATCAACTAATTTCTCTTGTTAGCTTGTGTTAGAGAGATTGTGCCCCCCAAACGACAACACGAAAAAAGTTTGTTTCGGCTGTATTCCTTACGGTACAATGCTCCGAAAAGCCTACATCACGTAATTAACTTATGGACCGTTTGTTAGATTCATTGTGTGTGGAATGTAGAACAACTGTAGTGTCTTTTCCCACAACCATAGAGTTTCGAGGGCAGGAAATTTGGCTTTATCGCCCCAGACTCTGCGTGAACTGTCTTGAAAGTATTTGTGAGCAATATTACACCGTTTGCGCCAATTGTGGTGAGGCTATTCCGCCCTATTCCCAAGTAGGGGTATTAAAGGGTAATGACGGAGCAAAGGAGTTTGTCCACATGACGACGTCTTGTCTCACTGTTGGGGGTGCGTTTTACGGTTATTGGGGTAAGGGGAAATTACACAACTTTGTGGAAATAGAAGCATGCTAGAAATTCACTTCGTCAAACAGAAAAGGACTATAAAGGCAGATGAAGGTGAAACTATTCGAGAGGCTGCCATCCGGAACAAACTAGGTATTTACTCCCACATTTTTAAAATTCTCAATTGCAGAGGGCGTGGACTGTGCCTCTCCTGTGCCGTGGAAGTCGTTTCAGGAAATACCGCGCCAAGAAACGAAATTGAAGATCAACAGTTGGCCGGAAAACTGAATAAAAACCCCAACCTCAGGCTGGCTTGTCAGGTAAAGATATCGGATAATTTGGTCGTCAAAACCAACGTTTGACAGGGGCTATCTACGTAAGGCACGCAAATTGCGAACTTTTATTGGGATTAATGGCTATAGCTCACACTGCTAGTGAGACCAACGTGAAAGATATGTGCATATTCTATTTGTCTTCACCATTATGAATAAGAGGTAAAAATGTTGACAATTTATATTTAAAGTTTGAGAATATTGATGATTCCTCTTTCACAGGAAAATCTTGGGAAAATACATAAGCACGCCCTGGATGAATATCCTTATGAGTGTTGTGGAATTGTTATCGGATTCGCGGAATCGAAAGAAGGTGATATTCTATTCCGCTGTACCAATATTCAGAATAGGCTCCATAAAATGGATACAAATGCCTACCCTAGGGACGCTAAAACGGCATACAATATAGAGCCTAATGAATTGGTTAAAATTTTTACCCAGATGCAGTCTAAGGGGATGGTGCTAAAGACTTTTTACCATTCGCATCCGGAGCATGATGCATATTTTTCAGATGAGGATAAAAAGATGGCACTATTTGATGGAGAACCAACTTATCCAAATGCCAAGTATCTCGTAGTTTCGGTTTATAATAAGATAGTACGAGATGAGGCGTGGTTCGAGTGGAATTCTCAAACCAAGTCATTTGAAAAACAAAATCATTAACCATCAATGAAACCTGTTTTTAAAAGGTTTAAGGCTTGAAGGAGAGCCATCATGGCACTACTAATCAACGAGGATTGTGTTAACTGCGGTGTGTGCGAGCCAGAATGCCCAAATGAAGCCATTTCTGAGGGGGATGATATTTATGTAATTGACTGGGAAAAATGTACTGAATGCGTTGGGTGGTATGAGGAAGCTCAGTGCGTGGAGGTTTGCCCGGTGGACTGCATACCAAAAGACCCTGACCATGTGGAATCCAACGAAGAACTTCTGGCAAAAAAGGAAGCTCTTGTTGATGGACAAGGATAGTACTCTTTTAATCATAGACATTGAAAGATAAAGAGGCCACAACATGAAAGAGGAGGTGGAGGAGGTTCTGGAGTCAATCCGCCCAATGCTAATTAATGATGGAGGCAACGTAGAGTTGGTCGACGTCGAAGACGGCGTCGTGAAGGTTCGCCTTGTTGGGTCATGCGTGTCTTGCTCTAGCTCAACTATGACGCTCAAGATGGGGATCGAAAAAGCGTTGAAAAAAGCCATCCCGATGGTTCGTTGCGTAGAATCGGTTGAGTAGTAACCCTTAAACCAATCTTAATTTTATTTTCAATAAATATTTGTGAAAGAAGAATTAGCCCTTTCCTCCATGGATAAACATTCACTAACAGGGTTTTTCGTGGCCTTTGCCATTATGTTTACGGTCGCAGTGCCCTCTCCCCTAATTGACGCCAAAGAAAAAACCCCTTTAGCCCAAGACTTCACCCTGAAAAACCTTGCCGGTAAAGAAGTGAGCCTCCGGCAGTTCAGGGGCAAATATCTGCTGATCAATTTCTGGGCCACATGGTGTGGGCCATGCAAACTTGAAATGCCTTCCTTGGAAATTTTATACAGTCGATTCAAATCTGATAAATTTGACATGCTAGGAATATCTAATGATATGTTTGGTGACCAGGTAGTACGTCCGTATATAGAAGCCAATAATCTCACCTTTCCAATGCTACTAGATCAGCGCATGACCGTAAGCCATCAATATGGCATTGTCAGCCTACCCACTACATTCTTGATTGATCCACAAGGAAAAATTATTGGCGTCCTACAAGGAGCTGAAGATTGGACTGATCCCGAAACAATTACGTACTTCGAAAACCTTCTTAAGAAAAGCTGACCCAGTTTTCTGAATAATCATCTGATGAGAAAAAGTTTTAAACTCCCCTTCCCATCGCATTTATTCTTATGCTTAATTGTGTTTGGTTGTACAACCAATACCAACGCACAAAGCAACCAGAGTATTGGGCTAGAAGATAATATGGTAGAAATTCCTGCTGGATCATTTTCATTCGGGACTAATAAAAAAGATAACCTTTCAGAAGCACTCTTACTAGGTGTACCCAAGCCATGGTACGCCGACGAAGGACCAGAGCAAAATATTTTTTTAAAAACATTTTACATCGACCGATATGAAGTAACTAACCGTCGCTACAAGGTATACATTGATAAGGTAAGTGCTGTTGCTCCAGCAAATTGGATAGGAAATAAATTCCCTGATCGAAAAGACGACTATCCTGTTACAAATGTTTCGTGGTACGACGCTGCAAATTTCTGTCAATGGGCAGGGAAAAAGCTGCCCTCTGAAAAACAATGGGAAAAAGCTGCCCGTGGTGAAACTGGAAATGAATACCCTTGGGGCAACGAGTTTCAAATTGGCCATGCTAACATGTCACCCAAATCAGGAAGCAGGAATGATATTACCTCGGTAGGATCTTATCTAAAAGGAGCCACACCGCTTGGCGTTCACGACATGGTAGGAAATGTGTGGGAATGGGTGGAAGATGATTATGCTCCATATAAAGGGAGCACCTACCAAAGCAAATACTTCGGGGGTGGTTTTAAGGTACTGAGAGGACAATCAGCTAAAGACATAGGACATTTCTCTGGGGCTACCTACCTATCTGCCTTAAAAATGTTTTCCAGAAGCAGTTATCGAGAGTTTGCCAATGCCGACCAACCAGGACTGGATGTTGGTTTTCGCTGTGTAAGCAGTGAAATGCCGAAGGCTATGAAGCTTTTTAACTTAGCTAAGGAAGCCCAGCCAAATAAATCTAACAGTCCTTTTCCAAAAGAGGAAAATTTATCTTCAAATCCCACTTCATTTTCTATTAATTCCAAAGATACATCAAAGTCGAACCCTTTTGAAGTAAAATCAAATTTACCACAATCAGGCATACTAGTTTTAATTTTCTTAGCCTTTACCGCTGGTGTGTTCAGTTTCCTTTCTCCATGCACTCTTCCTATTTTACCTGCGTATTTCGCTGTAACCGCGCAAGCCGATCGAGCTCGTATGGGCTTGATGTCGATTGCTTTTTTTCTAGGTCTAGCGACTTTATTTGTTGGTATGGGTGCCTCCGCAAGTTTTTTTGGCGGGCTATTGCGGGATTACATGTTTTCTCTAACAACAGCCGGTGGTATCGTTGTTATGGTTTTTGGTATCATGACCTTTTTGGGGAAAGGCTTCTCAGGAGTAGGTTTCCAGGGACGTCCTGCCTCTACTTTTTTTGGTTTTTTTCTTTTTGGTGCCACCTTTGCTTTGGGGTGGACTCCATGCGTAGGGCCTATTCTCTCTGGAATCCTTATTTTAGCCGCATCAGACAAAACCATCTTTCAAGGAATGGCCCTTTTATTTTTTTACGCCGTTGGTCTTGGGCTTCCATTGATTTTTATTGCGACTCTCTGCAGCAACTTGCCGAAGGATGGTTTATTTTGGAGAGTTCTGCGGGGGAAGGGCTGGAACCTGGAACTCTCGGGGCATACGGTATCTTTACATTCCACAAATATTTTTAGCGGACTACTCTTGATTGTTATTGGAGCTGCGCTCGCTATGGGATATATCACCTATATTAATAGCCTTATTCCTATTGAAATTCAAATCTGGTTCAGCGGTATTGAAGAAAAAGTTCTTCATTTTTTTATACCAAAATGAACTTACCACTTCCAAAAGTTGGATTCCAACTAAATCAAAACTTTATCAAATATATCTATTACATAAGGTTGCAAATAGATAAAAAAAATTGATAGAATCGGTCCGTTGCTTTAAAACTCGTCATATTTAAGACCAAACCTAATGAGACACTATAATTATCTTTTTACCTCCATCTTAATCTTTTTGTCCGCTTGCGCAGGCGTAGATTCTCAAACCAAAAAAAGCTTTAAGAACACAGAGAATACCATTGCATTAAAAGACATGACTTCTCGAGACTACAGAATGATGGATGCTGGTTCACAGTTAGAAACTGCTATAGAAGATATGATATCCCGCTCGATGTTTGTACTGACTCAAGAAAACCCCAAATATATTCTTAAATATAAGGTCTTGGATTACTATGAAGGGAACCGAGTAACACGGTTTTCTACTTTTGGCATTTCAAAAGCAGCCCATGCTAAGTTGGAAATTAAAGCAGCACTTTTTGAACACGGTGACATGGTGGGAGCGTGGACCATCGATTCGTGGGTAAAAGGTGGCGTTACTGGTGGCGATCCGAAAACACTATTTCAGCAAGCTGCTAGTGAAATTATGAATCACCTTCGTGGCGATTTTTAAAAAAATCTTTCAAAACTTTCTGTTTTCTACCAAATAAGCATTCGCTATTGGCACTTTATCGAGCAGGCACAACGAAATCCGATAAAGTTGAAGTATGCTGTTGGCTCCATCTTATTGCGAAAATAGGTCGGTGTAAATTTAACCATAGTATGTGTTTGTGTTAGACCTCCACGAATTACCTTAAACCGATTACGGTCTGTTTCTGGAATACCATCGTAATAATACCAATCTGAAATCCATTCCCACACATTGTGCCCCATACCATATATACCGTATGGACTGATCCATTCCTTTCGCTGATCTACTGCCTCAGGTATGAACCCAGAAAATCCATTATTGGGATGTTCGTAATAATTTCTCCACGGCCATTTTCTTCCGTCTGTTCCACGTGCGGCTTTTTCCCATTGAACTTCCGTGGGAAGTTGCCTACCCTTCCACCGACAATAGTCTCGCGCCTCTGCGTAGGTTACCATTGAAACCGGAAATTGAGCTTTCTTAGGATGAAAAATATATTCTAGTTTAAAAGTTTTGAATTTCTCGCGTGTCACTTCAAATCTATCTATAAGAAATGCATCCGCTAATACCTCCCGCCCCTTCTTAGTTCTGAGTTTATCAGGATGCCCCATAGTGAACTTTCCTGATGGGATATAAACCATATCCTCAGGAACGGTTATACCGTGAGGAACATGAACTTCTAACTGCTCTACTTCTTTATTGCTACAGGAAATACTAAAAATCAATAGAATAAGAACAACGCCTAGGAAACGGCTCATGAGGGTCGTTCGTCGAAAGAGTGAAACACTTCACCACCATTTATTGGTAAAGGTTTCTTATTAAAGTCAAGGGGATGGTCGATTCCGGGCTGTATAGTGCCGTCTATTGAATAAGGTCCATGGTTAGCCCAATAGTTACGCTTTCTCGAATCGCTGAATTCGATACTGGTAATGTATTTGACATTTTTGTATCCATATTTGTATGGAGCTATAAGCCTGAGTGGAAAACCGTGATCCTTGCTTAATGGCTGTCCATTCATACGCCATACCATCAAAACTCGAGGTCGAATCAACTCCTCCAAAGTATAACTTTCGTAATAAGAATCTGCCGATTGGAAGTACACATATTTGGCTTCCGAATCAGGTTTAACCCGCTTTATCAGCTCTTGAAAATGAAATCCTTCCCACTGTGCGCTAGCCGACCAGCACTCTACACATTTCAGTCGCGATATCTGAGAAACAATTTTAAATCCAAATAAATCTTCATACTTCAAGACGATCGGATTTTCCACCATTCCTCGAATAGAAAGACTCCAGTCATTTGAATTGACCCCCATAAATGGATTAGCGCTACGAATAAAAAATCCAGGACTGTCTCGATTCTGAATGTATTGTTTGGGGATATTTTTGTCGCGACGATAGTCGGATAGACCAAATACTCTTTGAGGAAGAATCGCCGTGATAGCAGACAAGGAGAACAATCTTAAAAAGAACCGGCGGTTTAGTTTTTGGCTCAGAATTTTCATATCAAGACTCGGGTAACAAAAGTTTCAACCAGGAAAACTCAACCCAGCACTAACGGAGTCCCAGAACGTCCTGCATGTCATAGAGTCCGGGCGACTGGTTGACAAGCCATTTTGCAGCACGTATGGAACCTCTGGCAAATGTTTCACGGCTTTGCGCTCGATGAAACAATTCTAAGTTTTCTCCCATACCACCAAATAATACTCGGTGCTCGCCCACAATATCCCCTGCACGAATTGTATGTACGCCAATTTCTTTAGGCCTACGCTCCGTCATTCCTTTCCGACCGTAAACACCAACTTCATCTATGTTGCTACCGAGCGAATCGGCAACTATTTCTGAGAGACGAGTTGCCGTACCACTAGGAGCATCTTTCTTAAACTTGTGATGCGCCTCAATAATCTCAATATCATAGGCATCATTAAGGATTTTTGCAACATCCCCAGCTACCTTGAATAAAACATTAACGCCTATGCTCATGTTCGGTGCCAAAACACAACGAATGCTTTTAGCTACTTGACTGATCGATTTCTTTTGTTCCGCAGAAAAGCCTGTAGTTCCTATTACTATCGATTTACCGTGTTTAACTGCTATGTTCAAGTTACGAATACTTGTCTCTGGCGTTGTAAAGTCAATGATTACGTCACAACCAACCAAGGCATCTTCAATATTTTCTACAATGGTAATTCCTTTTTTCTCTAAGCCAGCAAGCTCTCCTATGTCCTTTCCAATGGCAGGATGCCCAGGGGACTCGGTTCCTCCCGAAATACTTACACCCTCCGTATCCTTGATACATAGGACGATTGCTTTACCCATACGTCCTCCAGCGCCTACCACGACTAGTTTAACCAATTTCTCTCCTTTTTTTATCTAGTGGATAGTAGTCAGATATTAAGCATAATTTTTATTCTTTTATTTGGCACCGAGTAATCCGTGTTTATTCATAACTTCTTCAACTCGCTTGAGGTGGGAGCTGGAAAGTGCAACCAACGGTGCCCTAATTTCGTTTTCTACCTTGCCCATAAGGTGAAGTGCCGCCTTGACAGGCACAGGATTAGTATCGATAAATAAAATATCATTTATATCCCTCATTTCGTAATAAAGGGTGCGTGCCTTAGTAAGATCTCCCAGGGCGACCGCTTTACATATTGCAGCTACTTTCCCCGGCAAGACATTTGCGGTCACAGAAATAATACCTTTCCCCCCGACGGCGAGAATAGGAAACAGTAAGGCGTCATCCCCAGAAAGAACTGTAAAGTCTTTACCGCAAAGATCTATAATTTCGCTGATCGAATGAAGCGAGCCAGAAGCTTCTTTGATGCCCACAATATTTTTAATATTATTCAGACGAGCAACAGTATCGGGACACATGTTAACCGATGTCCTACTAGGAACGTTATAAAGAACGATTGGAAGATCAGTGTTACCAGCAATAGACGAAAAATGCTGGCACAAACCTTCCTGACTGGGCTTATTATAATAAGGAGTAATCTGAAGAGACCCATCGGCTCCCGCCTCTTGAGCATTCCGAGTAAGCTCTATAGCTTCCTGGGTAGAGTTAGAGCCAGTCCCAGCAAGAACTAAAACTTTTTCTTTACAAGCATCTACTGCAACTCGTATGACTTGGTCGTGCTCTTCATGGCTTAACGTAGCAGACTCACCTGTAGTACCACAAGGGACGATCCCATCGACCCCCTCTGAAATCTGATAATCAATCAAAACTCGCAAGGCTTTTTCGTCTACCTTTCCGTTTTTAAACGGCGTGACAATGGCGACATAGGTCCCTTCAAACATTTCTAATTCTCCAGCAACTACATTTACTCAACTAATATAAAAAATCAAACCATGTATGCCTCAACAGACTCAGCAAAGCATTTTAAAAGTTTCCATAATTTTTTATATTTCTATGATTGTGCCTTCAAAAACAATTTTGGCTGATCCCTCAAGAAAAACTTCTTGAAATGCTCCGGCTTCATTGATTTTCTCAAAATCGACTGTTAGAATTTCTCCGCCCTGAGTCTGAACATGAACAGGCGGCTTGACCAGGTTCGCCTCACCAGCCAAAAGTGCCGAAGCAACTACCCCCGTTCCACAAGCTAGGGTTTCACCTTCCACCCCGCGTTCGTAGGTACGCACAAAAATTTTGTCTTCATCCATTTTCTGCACGAAGTCAACATTTGTTCCTGCTGGTGAAAACGCAGGGTGCCTCCTAATGCCTCGACCGATTCCAAGCACATCTTCGTTAGCAATATCATCTGAGTAGACTATGGCATGAGGGACTCCTGTATTAAGACTGTCCACTTTAAACGATTTTCCATTCAAATCTATATCAATGTTTCTTTGGAAACCTTCAGGTGCAGTTAATTTAATACGCACATAGTTGCTTTTTACCTCGGCTATGATAATCCCAGCCATTGTTTCGAAAGACATTTTCTGGGGAGCAATTTTTCTCACGTAGGCATAATGGGCGACACAACGTCCTCCATTTCCACACATCTCAGCAGAACTACCATCGGCATTATAGAAGTCCCATTTGAAATCGGCCTTGTCCGAATTTTCGACAAAAATCACTCCATCAGCACCCACAGAAAGCTTTGGAACGCAAACACGGCTTACAAAACTGCGCTTAGCAGAATGCTCAACTACGGAATCACGATTGTCGACGACGATAAAATCGTTACCGCTACCAGTCATTTTTGTAAAAATTATACTCATCACAGCTTTTTTTGCTAATTATGAAGGCTATAGAGAGTAAGATGCCAATGGAGCTACTTCGGGTTCAACCACTTTTCCGTTTCATTGGCTGGAACACTTTTTGGAGTCAAAAAATTGTGAGGCAAACAGATTCTAGCACACCCTATTATCTCTATCAAGAAAACCCATTATCATTTAAGAAGAATTTTGAGGATCTGGTGAAAAGAAAATATAATATCGTCTTTAAAGAGAGTCGACTAACCAAAATCCCATTTAAGTTTCGCAGAGGTTCTTTATGAAAAGAGTAATTGTGAATGTTCTCTTGTTAGTTATCTTTTTAATACTTCTATATGGTTGCAAAAATGAAACAAAACCTAGTGTAGAAGAATCTATTCCTTACACTAAACTTTCAGAAAGCGATATTTTAAACAATTATAATGAAGATGTTAAGAAAAGCTTTAGGACGTTAATAGCAACTAACAAATGCCTAACATGTACCTTCGTAGGTGCAATTCTAAACGGCAAAGACCTAAAAGGAAAAACGCTAATATCGTCTAACTTAACATCAGCAAATTTAGCGTCTTCAAATCTAGAAGAAGCAGACCTATACTTAGCCGACCTGAGTGAAACAAACTTACATCAGGCCAACCTGAAAGGAGCAAACTTGAGCAGAGCTGACTTGAGTGAGGCAAACATAAATCAGGCGAACCTAGAAAGGGCAAACTTGAGTGGAGCTGATCTGAGCAATGTTAATTTAAGCAAGGCAAGCTTATTTTTAACAAATCTAGAAAAAGCGAACCTCTATAAAGCAAACCTAAGCGAAGCAAACTTGAGTGGGGCCGACTTGATTAGGACAAATCTTTATCTAGCTAACCTAGAAAAAGCAATCCTAATGCGGGCAAACTTGGAAAAGGCACATCTAGAAGGGACAAACTTGAGTGCGGCTAATCTATATAAGGCAAACTTGGAAGAGGCAAATTTGAGTGCGGCAGACCTAAGTGGCGCTTACTTGGAGGGGGCAGACCTAAGTGGGGCATACCTTAGCAGGGCAAACCTAAGTAAAGCAAACTTAGTATCGGCAAACCTGAGTGGGGCATACCTTAGCGGCACTAATCTGCGTGAGGCAAATCTGCGTGAGGCTGACCTAAGTGGGGCATATTTGAAAAATATAATAAACCTGGAGTCCGCTATCAAATGTAAAACTATTTTTCCTTGGGGAGAAGAAAACCAAGATTGTAATACAAAATAATATGCAAAAAGCACTTCATAGCTAATTATTTTTGCAGCCTTGGCAGGATTTAAACCAGCGACCTATGGAGTGGGAATTCTATCTAGCCCCCAAATAAAAACTCCCAACTGAGAAAAATTTTAGCAAATTAAATTTACTAATAGATCTTTCTATTTTCTTGTTACTTTTCGTCAGTCTATTAGATGGTGTTTTAGAAATCCCGCTATCGCCTCTGTAGTATCACGAATGAATTTCAAGTCTAGCGTATCAAGTGTATCAGAAGCTTGGTGGTAATTTGGATTTCTAAAAAATGCTGTATCGGTAACCATAACTGCGGGAATAGCGTGCTCCCAAAAAGGAGAATGATCGCTCAAACGAACTTCAGTAAACCCAACACCAGATCCGGGTACGACCAGTTTTTCTACTGGTAACGTGGGTACAGAGTTACGCATCCCCTCAGTTACATGGTCGGCCAGTTTAGCAGAGGGTTCATTTCCAACCACTGCTATAAAATTCCCTGTATCTGGATACTGGGTTGCGTCTACATACACAGGATAGCTTTGGGAACCTGGTTTACTGTCCCGATAGCCTACCATTTCCAATGACATCATTCCGCTAAAGCCCTCCCCCCTTTTTTTCGCTTCGACTACATAATAATTGCTGCCAATAAACCCGTATTCTTCTAAAGTGAAAGCGGCAAAAATTAAAGTTTTTTTGAGAGAAACCGTTTGTAGACAATGAGCTATTTCCAGTAAAGCGGCCACAGCACTGGCATTATCGTCAGCTCCTGGTGACCCTTCGACCGTATCATAATGTGCAGCGATTACAAAGGGATCTTGATTATTAGATGTTCCCATTTTATATCCCAGAACATTTACCGATGAACCATCCTCAAAAGGAACTAACTCTTCCCTAACAATCAGTTGAGAGTACCGAAATTGATCTGCAATGTATTTACCGCAACGCTTCAGTCGGTCGGGAGAGTTGACGGGGTTTCTTTCCCCCACCAAAGTGCCAAGATAACATTCAATTCTAGAAAGTTCAGGCTTTAGCATTAATTGAGTTTATCTGGTTTTTTGTCTACGCATTACACCCTCAAAGAAAGCAGTAGTAGATATCAGTCTAGGTGTAACTCACTTGTTGGTACGTCATAAATTAGAACCTGCAAGTAAATAGAAGGATATGAATACACCCCTTGCTCCCACTGGTTTGGGAGGTTAAAACCTTCCTCTGAATTCAAAAACAGACTGATAGCAATTATAGTAAAAATAGGTTTTGTATCTTTACCAATAACCTTGATTGCTCATTTTATTTTTTTTAATACTATTACTGGATAATAAATTCAGTAAAATATACTCCTCTCACTTGTCCTATGGTCAAAAACTTGTTTATACGAACCATGATTTCATCTTCAAGCTCAGACTTCTCTTGAAAAGAGTCAACATCTTCAATCGATTTACTGGTTAACAAGAAAAGAATAGAATCGGTGAGTTTTAAAATATTTTTTCTAAGCTCAAGGTTAACCTCAGGAGCACTCATTTTTAAAGAAACATTTACCTTTAGAAATTTGCTCCCTCTACTTCCAGCTAGGTTTACAATAAAAGGATCAAGGGGAAACATAAATCCATACTCCTCTATTTCTAATGATGGTTTTCCTTCAGGCATATTTCCCTTAGGTCCTAGGCCTTCAACGTTTGCACCTCCTGAGGGTTTCTTGACCATTTGAGCTGCAACTTTCCCATGTATTAAAAATACCAACCCCGTTCCTACTACCAGTGCTCCTAAACTCAAAAGATATCTTTTCATGGCTTCTCCCATTTGCCCCGTATTTTCCCAAATGCCTTCTGTCCATTGTTATAATCCATATATACCAAAAAGTTCTAGGATTTCCATCATGCAAACCACGAAACAAACATATTATATGGGAAAAGGATGAAAAACCAAACAACTCACATCCTTATTCGTGCTCACTTCACATTAAGAAGGACAATTTCTAAATATGAGTAGAAAAGATATTAATACACTTATTAAACTTTCTAGGAAGTTAGGTGAGAGCATTTGTGATCAAGGAACTTTTGAAGAACAAAAATCAAAACACCTTATTATAAAATGGAGATATAAAGGCAATACATTTATACATAAGTTTCCAGATTCATCAAAAACATCATCCATCAATCACCAATATTCCCAAATGCGAAAGAATCTACGAGCAATTGGTTTAGAACCGCCAAATCAATTTACTACGAGATTGATTGATTCTGTCGAACAACAAGAATTGTTAGAAGAACTTTGGGTTCATCTTGGAACTGATGACGAAGGTGAAACACCTTATGGCGGGGATGTAAATAAACAACGATAATACTTATGTGCGAGCAAACCCTAATACCCAAAAAGAGAATTTTTTAGAGGGGGAGAGTCTAATTCTGTTAAGAGGTGATATGAAAATTGAGAGCAAGGAACATCTTATAACTTTATACGATATAGTGAGAGATAGTTGGCAGTTATTCCAACAGGATTTTGAAGGTGATCCAGATTTAGAATTTAGTTCTGACTATGAGGATTTAACTTTACTCCATGACCACTTAGATAGTTTGGTTAACCTTGATCCAACTATTGTTTATCCATATGAAATAAATTTTCATGAAAAAATTATGCGTATATTAGAAAATGAAAACGAGTGCGCGTTAAAAAAATTACGAAACAAAAATGCCTTAGATAATTTGGTAGATGATATTGATTAAAGAATTTTAAGTGCTAAGAAAATATTACGAAAGGGTCGAACCAAACCGAATTTGAGTGCTGCACTTGATCTAATCATGGGGCGGCAGAAAGATACCAAACATACCAAAAAAGATTAGCATGGGATTGCCGATGATTACGGAGTTTTGACTGAGGATCGTGAACTGTGGGAGGTAATGAAAGAACTTGTTAAACGCCATAAATTTCCATCCGAACAAGCCCTAATTATAGGATTGAAACGCTTTAAGGAAAAAAACCAGTTACCCTGTTTTTATAGAAGCTTTAAAAACATTGCCATGGCTTGATGAACCTGATGAGCAATACTATTTCGAAGTTCATAAAGCATCTTGATAAAAATACCACATCGCAATAGCACCCAAAATTGGAATAAGCAGAAATAGTATCCGTCCTATCATTAGCTACCCCCTTTATTTAAACCCACCAACAAGCCAAACGCCAAGGCTATAGGTTCCCCAAATCGCAAGACAACCAAGAATTCCTAAAATGATAATCTCTTTATTGCTCATTATTTAAAGCCACTCAAAAAAAACTAGCAATCAATTGCCAAATCGCCACGAATATATCAGTACCCCAAATTGCAAGAACACCAACAATTCCTAAAATAATAACCGCTCTTTCCATTATTTAAAGCCTCTTACAAAACTGCATTCCCGCCTTATTTTATAGGGTTTGTTAACCTTCTTCATTCACGCCTCGCTTATTTGGGGAATTTAAAAATTGATTCTACTCCACGGAGTACCTTTTCGATTAGACCTTTCTTTTCGCAGGATATTCCCTTAGCAGAAAGCCCACAACTCATGTTAGCAATCTGACAATGCCAAAGATTGTGAACCGCTTCCCCCTGAAATACTGACTCAACTACCTCAGAACAAACAAACGGCTCCGGCTTTACTTCTGCTTTCACCTTCCCTTTCATGAGTATAAACATTAATCCAGCACCAACTACCATTCCCCCAAAACCAAATAGATATTTTTTCATAACGATCTCCTTTTATTTAGCAAGCTCACAATCTTTTAGACTGCTTTCCACAAATGGCAAACTGATTTTTATACCTTCGTGTCTTTTATCAAAAGGGGAATATAACCTAGCTTCTATTTTATCTTGATGAATCTTCTTAAATTCAATAATTACCATAATATAGTTTGCAGAAGCTCTAGAGGCGCTCCATTCAATTTTTCCTAGTTCGTCGAACGTTGTAATATCAATCAAATAAGGTGTATCAGCTATTACCGAATCAACACAGTGTGCAAGCTTTTGATAATTGACATTGATAGTAATAGTTTTCGAAAATACCGCTTATTTTATTTGGTGCACCTAGCAGGATTCAAACCTGCGACCTATGGATTTGAAGTCATATCCAGCTACCCAACAACAACTCTCAACAACACATAACAATAACAAATTTAATGTATTAAAAGAAACTGTTGCTTGTCGGTTGTTGTGGAAAACTGCCATTATCTGTGGTCCAGTGGCCTTTTTTGGCCTTTTCCTCCCTCTAATATCACCAAATTGCCTATCCCCGCCAACTGGCATAAGTTGGGATTAACAAGGAAAAATTGGGAAGAAAGAACTGGTAAGAAAAGAAAGTGTAGTTCAAAAACAAGTAACGAAAACGTTACTATCCTATAGTTACCATACCCTGTTAATGGTCAGACTTGTTCTATCTCTATTAATGGAAAACGAAGGGAGGAAATTGAAAGACTGATGAAAAAAAACGCTAACCTTCTTTTCTGGATTTTGATGTTTATCAGTATAGCATTGGCATCTTTTTCTTTAATCATAGACCATGTCGGGGTATCAATTAATTAGTAACCAAGCCCCGTAGATAAATCCAAGAAGGTGTTATAATGGGGCATGGGTATGGATAGCTTTGTGAGATTCATGACTGTGGGCCTTGTTCTATGGGCAATCGTCGTGGTGTTTAAAAAACAAGGAATCACAATGGATAACTTTATGAAATTCATAGCTGTGGGTCTTGTTCTTTGGGCTTGTGTAAATGTTTTGATGAAGTTTGCGCCAGATGTCGCCACCCAACTCCCGCTTCCTATTTATGAATTTTTTTACTCCATAACGGTGAACACTGAACCAAGCCCTCCTACTGAATCTTTTTCACCTGAGCCTAACCCCGACTCTTAAGAGCATGAGCAAAAAGAAAAAGAAAGAGAAAAAGGAAGAGTCCCTGTTTAATAAACTTACTCGAAGACGTTTCGATATTATTTATATGGTTATGTTTTTTTCCTTCCTCGTTTGGGTCTGTTATGTGATTATTTGGTAATGACTTATCATAACCTTCCCTTTGCTTTTAACATTTGAAATTCCACCGCACGTTTGAATGCGATAGGGAACCAAACTTTTATTTTCTTGAAGAGAACCTTTTCAAGGTTCTCACGTTGATACTCCCTTGATAATGATGGGCCCCT